>Ga0209737_10000042_pt1 | contig 106092 bp, 91 predicted proteins | sample TergutCu122P3_FD_187284 | JGI IMG/M metagenome (GOLD analysis project Ga0209737, IMG submission 187284) | Cubitermes ugandensis P3 segment gut microbial communities from Kakamega Forest, Kenya - Cu122 P3 (SPAdes) (version 2) | ecosystem: Host-associated > Arthropoda: Insects > Digestive system...
TCGCCAGACGACTTAAAACCCTCAAAGGCTTAACCCCCTATGAGTTCATCTGCAAAACTTGGACTTCCCAGCCAAAACTGTTTATTCTTGAGCCTCTCCACCAAATGCCGGGACTGAACACCTAGGCTCAAGGCTGTACACGCCGGGCTTGCTCTATCAACGCGTCACCGTCCCTGTTGGCCTTGGCAACCATGGCATCCGCATTTCTGTCGGCTTCTTGAAGGAGTTTGTCAGCTGACTTTTTGGCGGCCGCCACGGCCACGGGGTTTTTGCCGGCTTTTTTGACCAAAGCATCCGCCTGCGCTCGCGCCTCCGCTTTCGCTTTGTCAGCGTTCCGTTGGGCTTCTCGAACCAAGGCTTCTTTTTGCTTTTGTGCATTTGCCAGGGCAATTTCCATTTTTTCGTTGATGAGCTTTTGGGCTTCCTCCACCAAGGCCTTGCCGGCCTCTTGCAACAGTGCTTTGGTGTCGACAGACACCGTGGGAGAGGTGAAGGTGCCGCCAATTTTCAGATCGACATTTCTGACTCTGGCGGCGGCGCCGACTTGCGGCGGAAGGGAAATTCTTCCGGTGTAGTGGATGGTTTGATCGATCCCCGTGCTACCGGAGAGGGTGAGGGAGCTAGAGCCCATGTTCAGGTTGAAGGGCTGGGTATGAAGGCGGCCTTCTTTTATTTGAAAGTTGATTTTCAAGTCCCTGACGTTGGTATTTTTCAAGGGGGGGTATTTTACCGCATCTGCAATAAGTCCCATAACTTGAATGTTGCCCAGGTTGACATGGGAAGTGGAGAGGGAGCCTGAGCCATGCATGGTGTTAAAGAGGGGCGTCATGGTGTCGTCCAACCGGGTATTTATGTGCAGGTTGCCCGAAAAATTCCCTCTTAAATTTTCGAAAAGGGGAGCCATTTTCTGGACGGTAACGAAGGCGCGGAAGGACTCAGCAAAGGAGAGGTTGTTGATAGTGAAGCCTGCGTTAAAGTCCGGGGACTTGGGGTTGGCGGTGGTGCTGTAGGAGCCATTGGCCACCATGCTGCCCCCCAGAGTGTTAAAAGAGAGGTTTTTCAAATCCACTTTTCCGCCATGCACGCCCACCTGGCCAGCCACATTCTCCAAAACCAAATTGTCATAAAGGAGTTTTTTGACAGAAGTCGTCAACTCAAAGTCTATATTTTGAGGGACTTCAATGACACTCATGGTGCTTTCCGGGGCGGCAGCCTGAGCAGAAGGAGCGGGTGGAGGTTGGCTGGGCTGTCCTGTAAGCTCATTTAAGTCCAGGAGGTTGGATTTGAGGTTGAGTTTGCCGCGGATGGTTTTTCCGCGGAGGGCAAAGGCCATATAGTTTTCGAGGCGAGAGTCCACGGTGAAGTCGCTTTTGCCGACGTGGATTTCGGTTTCGCTCAGGTTGAGGTATTGAGGCGAGAAAGCCAGCGTAGTCTGCCGAAGGTTGACATTGGGCATGTCCTGCATTTTCAGTGTCATATTGCTGAGTTTCAGCGTCCCGGAGGCATGGAGCTGCTCATATTGCTCTTTTTCTATGTGAGAAAGCCTCCCCTTCAGGGCGAGGTTGGCATTGAGGATGCCGTTGAGATCGACACCGTCCAGGGGGTATACCTCGCGCACCATCCGGAGATCTAAAACCCCATGGGCCTTCACGTCAAAGTTTGGATCTGAAAGGGGTGTCGCCAGGTGAAGTTGAATGGAAAAAGGGTTGCCTGCCATGGAAAATTGCAGCGGTTTAACCTCAATCACCGTCTGGTCTGCCGTACCGCCGGGGTTTTTGGCGGAAGCGGCCAGTTGAATGTTGTCCACCCCCCTGGGGAGGGCTGGGTAGCGGAAACTCCCCTCTTGAATGGACAGCGAGGCCTCAAAAGCCGGCAATGCCTCCGCCGTCATTTTCCCTTTGGCCCAAGCGGCGAGGTTGACTTCTCCGGTGGCCTTCAGGCTTTCAAACTCTTTGGCATGGACGGCAGGCACCATGGACAGCAACTCTTTGAGGTCGACCTTCCCGGTTTTGAGCTTTAAGTCCATGTCATATTCCCCATTCTCTAACAAGGCGAAGAAGCCTTCAAAGCCCAAGGAAAGGGCATTGAGGTTGAGCTCATTGTCCTGGAAGGTGAAGGTGTTGTTGGCCAAATCCGCATCCATTTGGAGGTTGAGGGAGGCAGTGGCCTCATTGAGGTAGGCAACATCTTCATATTGGAAGGTGAGTTTTTCAATGTCCGTCTTGAGTTTCAGCAAGGTGCGCGCGGCCGTCATATCGCCCGAAGCGTTGATATTCAGGTTATGAATTCCGGCGAACATTTTGGCTTGCCTGTCGTCATAGGCGATGTTGGTTTGCTGAATGGCCAGTTTTTTCAACTTGAGCCTAAAGTCCAAGGGCTCCTCCTGGGAGGGCGTTTTGGGGGCCGTTTCTGAAGGAGCCTCGGAGGGTTTGAGAATGTCCCAGTTGGGCCGTCCGTCCTGGAGAACAATGGCGTAAATATTGGCCTGGTGAATGTCCACCGACGAAATTTCATAACCATCTGCGCTCCACAGGGAGCGCAAGTTGACTGTTAATGCAATTTGCTCTGTAGACAGCAAGGTGTCCTGGGCAAACTCACCCACGCCAGAGACGCTCAAGCCTCGGACAGCCACCGTTAAGTGTGGAAAATCCTTCCAAAAACTGATGCCGACGGATTCAAAGTGGACGACGGCGTTGAGGTTTTGATTGGCTTGCGCAAGGAGGAGGGCTTTCATTTTGTCCTTAAAGACAAAGGGCAAAACAACCAACGCTGCCAACAACAGCGCAAAGAGAATTCCGAAAATTTTCAGTATTTTTTTCATAAGTCCGTGCATGAGGAGTCTTGCAGGGCTGTTTCAAAAAGCAAGGCTGTTTTAGAACACTCCAAGCATTCTCCTGCAGCCTGGTTTGGCGGTTTCGCGCTTGGCTGAGCAAAAAGTAAGCAGGCCGCGCCGTATATAAAGAAAGGGATGATAAAATAACCTGTTGAAGACAAGTGACCTCTTTGTGAGACACATTTTTACTTTCAGGGTGATGGGCTTGATGTCGATCTGTGAGTTTGGATATGTCGAAGTGGCAACATTCGAATGGGGCGAAACGAACAATCCAACAAGGAAAAAAACCAATGAACAACCATAACCCTGAAAACAAAGAAGAAACCCAAACCCAGGAGAAGGAGGACACCGCAGCGTTGTTGGGGTTTGAACTGAACGAGGGCGAGGAAGTCTGCCCCGAAACCCTGAAAGAGCTCTCGAACGGAAAAGGTGACGACAATGAGTAACAGCCCACTGGTAAACCACACGAAAATATCCCCGAACAGCAATAACCCTCGAAATACCAGCATCAAAAAGATTACCATTCACCACGTGGCGGGTAACCTCAGTGTTGAGAGCCTGGGAAATCTGTTTGCGGATAAAAACCGCCAGGCAAGTTCCAACTACGGCATTGGTTCCGACGGACGCGTCGGAATGTATGTCGAGGAGAAGAACAGGGCGTGGACTTCCTCCAATGCCACGAACGATCATCAAGCCGTCACCATTGAAGTTGCCAACAGTCAAACAGGCGGCAACTGGCCTGTCAGCACTGCTGCTTATAACAAGCTGCTTGACTTGTGCACAGACATCTGCAGGCGCAATGGAATAAAAAGCCTCGTATATAACGGGACTTCCTCGGGAACGTTGACGCGCCACAACATGTTTGCGGCAACGACGTGTCCTGGCCCTTATTTGCAAGAGAGGTTTCCAGCCATTGCAGCGGAGGTGAACCGGAGGCTAGGCGGGGGGAGCAGCGTGCCCTACACCGTTCGTGTAACGGCGAATGAGTTGAATATACGCACAGGGCCCGGCACCAATTTTGGGTTAAACGGCTCCATTAAAGACAAGGGGGTGTATACCATTATTGAAGAGGCCAACGGCCCAGGTGCCAACAAGTGGGGCAAGCTGAAGAGTGGTGCAGGGTGGATTAGCTTGGATTTTGTAACGCGCTTGTAAGGGGCCCGTTAGACAACTTGCATGAAACCCACTCCCGGTTTTGAGCCGGGAGTGTTTGTTTTCCAGGGGTTGGCTTCGGCATTCAACGCAAAATTTTTGTATGCGGAATGGGACTGTTGCGGATGGCTTTTGCAAAGGCCGCTTTGTCTTTTTGGGGCCCCACAGCCACCACCCAGAGGTTTTCTTTGCAAAAGAGGTTTCTGGCAAAGCTGACAAGCTCCTTGGTTTTAATTTTTTGAATGCGCTTGGCGCGCGCTTCAAAACTCTCCGGGCTATAAAAAAGCTCCGTCGCAGCCAGTCGACTCAAAAGCTCCCCAGGAGAGTCCTTGGCAAACTCAAGCTGCATTTGTTTTCTTCGCTTGGCGCGTCGCAACTCTTCCACAGGGAGTTTGAAGTCTGCAAGTTTGGCCAGTGTTTTGAGAATGCATTCCACAACCTGGGGAGCGCGGCTGGGGGTAGCGGCGCTGTCAACATTGAAAATGCCCACATCCGAAAACCCCTCAAGCAATGTTTCCACGGAGTAAGCCAGCCCGCGTTTTTCGACGACTTCAAACGGCAGCCATGAGGAAAGTCCATCATCCAAAATGCGCTGGAGGATGTGCAGAAGGAGCGCGTCCTTGTGGTTTTCGGGGACAGTCAAAAAGCTTAGGCGAAACAAAAGTTGGGACTCCGCCCTGGGTACATAAAGCAGCCTGGGCCCTTTAGGCGGCGGCTTGGGAGGTGTCTCTTGAATGCGCTCTCCCCGGGGGAGGTGTGCAAAGGCTTTGGTGGCAGCGCGGATGACTTTGTCACAAGGCAGGGGCGAGGCGACGCCCAACACCATGTTGGCTGCGACATAATGGCGCTTATAGTGGGAGAGGAGTTGTTTTTTTGAAATATGGGCAAGGCTTTGAGGGGTACCTGCAATTTTAAAAGACAGCGGGTGTCCCTTGAAAAGTTGCATTTTTGACAAGTTGTCCAAGTCAATGTCCTCGCCTTTGTCGTCCACCTCGTCCAACATTTCCTCGAGGACAATTTGTTTTTCCACCGAGAGTTTGGAAAGCTTGGGGGCGGCCAGCATGTTGCCCAAAATGTGCAAAGCCTTCTCCAAACCCTTGGGGTGGCACGCCGTATAATAATAACTCAAGTCCCTCATGGTAACGGCATTCAAACTGCCGCCCACCCACTCAATGGCGAGGTTCATTTTGCGCGCGTCAGGAAAGCGGTGGCTTCCTCGAAAAAAGAGGTGCTCCAGAAGGTGGCTGATGCCGTTGGTTTCCGTACTTTCATGTCGGGAGCCCACACGCACATAGACGGAAAGCAGCGCAGACTGCAGGTGCGGCATTTGTACGCTGACGAGTGTCAGCCCATTGGGCAACAGGGTTTTTTGATGATGAATGTTCACGCGCGTGGCAGCTTTAGCACAAATTCGGTGCCTTCTGGGCCTGTCCTGGCTACCTCCAGACTTCCTCCTTGCATATTCAACAGTTGCATGGAAAGTGCGAGGCCAAGCCCTGAGCCCCCTTCTTTGGTTGTGAAGAAGGGTTTGAAAATTTCACCCAAAATGTTTTGCTCTATGCCTTTGCCTGAATCCGCAAAGCCAATGTGCACATAGGCCTCCTCTTGTCGCGTAGAGACACGCAACACACCACCTTCGGGCATGGCTTCTTTGGCATTTTTCAAAAGGTTCAAAATTACCTGGCGGATTTGCGCGTCATCCACATGGCAGAAGAGAGGCAGAGGGAAGAAGGCCGTTTCAATGCGTATGTTGGCATTTCGGAGCTCCTCTTCGTGAAAATGGAGGATGGATTGTGTCAGCGCATGAATTTCCTCAAGCTGCAGCGAAGGGGAGGGAAGGCGGGCCAGCTTTAAATATTCTTCTGTTATTTCTGCGACGCGGTCCACTTCTCGGGCGATGGCCACAATCAGCTCTTCGGCTTCTGTTTTTTGCTCCGGGGTTGAAAATTCTGCCTGGCTTAACTGCTCTGACAAAAGCTCCGCGTTTAAGCCAATGGAGGAGAGAGGGTTTCGCACCTCGTGTGCCAGTTGGGCAGAAATACGGCCTGCCGCAGCCAGTTGTTTGGCCTGAAGGAGTTGGGACTGTTGTTTTTCAAGCAAGGCCTGACGCTCTTTGAGGGCCAAAACCATGGCATCAAATTCGCGGGCGAGCAAAGCAATGTCATCATCTCCTTTGAGGCCCAAAAAGGCCGAATAGTCCCCCTCGCGGATGGCCGCCATTCCCTTATGCAAAGTCAGCACAGGGCGCAGGTGGCGCGTAGAAACAATGGCGGCCAAAAGTCCAATGAGGGCAGAAGCAACGGAGAGGGCGACAATGAGGAGGCCGTTTTTTTGCTCTCGGGTTTGCGCTTGAGAGAGGCGAATAAAAATATGGTTTGAGAGGGTATTTTGCAGAAACTGCAAAGAGTCATGCAAGGCAAGCTCTTGTTTTTGAAGGTGGTTAAATGCCTCTTCGAGGTTCAAACTTTCATCGGCGCCCACAATGCGTCCAAGAATGTTTTTGGTATCGGTTTCATAGGCGACATAACGTTTGATGGTGTCTTCAAAACGTGCTACAAAGCTTTCGAGGGTGGGTTTTTCAGAGCGTGGAGCAAGCTCAAGGGTGGCGAGGGTTTTGGTTTTGGCTTCATTCAGTTTGGTTTGGATGGTTCCGGGGAAATACATTAACGCAAGCTGTGCCAACTGTTGCTGGAGTGCAAAGTCCCTTTCGTCTGCCAACAGCACAGTCTCTTTCTCATAGGCATTGTGCAGCGTTTGGATGTCGGTGAGAAGGTTAACCAACTGCAAATAGCCGTTTCCAATGAGCTGAACTTCTATTTGGTTTTGGCGAATGGTGAGGATGCTGACAAGCGAAACTGTGCTAGAAGCAATGAGGACGGCGGCAAATCCAATCAATATCCGCGTGGCAAGAGAAATACGCATGGGGAGCACGCATGGGGAGCAAAAGCAAGGGGGGCAAATTTTTTGAAGCAAAACACTGCTATCTCCATAGCATGGGAAAGCATGTGTGGATGGGGATTTTTGTGGCAGGAGTGTTGGGGGCCTGGACAGCTTTTGCGCAGCCCAAGCTGACGGCATTTTTTATAGAGAGTGAAGCGTCTTTGCAGGACTCTGTGGAGAAAGTGAAAGCGGAGTTGATGGAGGCCTTGTCCAGCTCCAAGGAGGTGGAGCTGCTTCCTATTCCCCGGGTGCTCCAGCCTATGGAAGTGTTAATTCCCCCTGCTGTCTCCAACGCCTTTCGCGAAGCCTATAGCGCCAAGGAAGCCACGCGCTATTCTGAAGCGCGTCTGCTTTTCAAAAGTGCCATTGAGTTTGCGTTGAAGCAACCGGAGCGCGCCTATTTTGGGCAGGTTTTTGATGCTCATGTTGCCTGGGCTTTTGCGAGTGTGGAGGATGGAAACCAGGAAGAAGCCAGAGTGGCATTGAGGGCATTGGCAAGGCTTGCGCCGGATTATAACCTACCCAAGGACTTGCCTCCTGTCTTTCAGCGGGAATTTGAGCGCGCCAAGCTTTTGACAAGCCGGCTGCCCAAAGGCACGCTGGTGGTTGAAGCGCCCGAGGGTGCGGTGGTTTTTCTCAATGGTCGCCCTGTAGGCATTGCGCCGGTGGTGGTGGCAAATTTGCCCCAGGGGACGCACTATGTTTATCTCGAAGACAGCAACCAGTTTGACATGCGCTTTGGGCAGGTGGTGGAGTTGCAGTCAGAGCAAGCAAAAGTGCGGGGTGAATTCAGCAGGGTTTCTGTCCGCTTGCCTTCGGGTTTTGTTGTAGATCCGATCTTAACGCCTGTTTTGGATGCGGAGGCCTTGGAGCGTCTATCGCTTTTGGCGAGGGATTTGGGCGCCGCCTTCGTTTTGGTGGGGTTCATCAAAGAGTTGGGGCCAGGCCATTTCAACCTGTCCATGACGCTTTTTCATGCGCGGAAGAAGCAGTTTTTGTCTCTTGCGCCCATGGGGTTTTCAAAAAACCTCATTGGAAAGGCCTTTTTAGGAAAAAGGGTTTCCTCGGCTGTGTTGCAGCGCATCCGCTTGGCGGACAAAGAGCCCCCTGTCAGCCTGCCTTTGGATTGGCGCGGGGTTGCCCCCGAGGAGTTTTCCTCCCTCCGAGGCCCCTGAGCGGTTTTTGACATGAACGCTTCGTTGGGCTCCAGGTGGGGTGCCTTCAAGGGGCCGGCGCCACTGCATTTCCTGTTTCTGTGGCTTCTTCTATGCTTTTGGCGGGCGCAGAAGCCTCGTGGGTGGTTTTGAAAAGCTCCGCAATGTCGTCTAGGCTTGAGGTTGGTCCGGAAGCTTCTTCTGCGTTAACAGCGTTTTCTGCAACAGTGTTGTCTGCAACAGCCTCCTCTGCAGTAACCTCTTCTGCAATAGCCTCTTCTGCAGAGTCTTCTTGGGGAAGCTCCTCCATGGAAGCTTTGAGGCCACATCGGTTTTCGAGATCGTTCATGGCGCGGAGAATGAAGTCGCGCTCCAGCAAAGTCCGGTTCAGCCGTTTTTCAAGTGCTCTAAACTTGTCTTTTTGCAGTTTGCTTGAAGACTGAGAAGTCTTAAGTTGGCGTTGCAAAAGCTCAAAGCGGGCTTTGAGGGTTTTCAGCTCCTTTTCAAGCTCCTGGGTGCGGTTGTGTTCCGCTGCAATCAACCGCTCAACGTTTTCCAGCTTTTCTTTTTCTGCAGGGCTAAGCTCCCTGGTAAGCCTTGCAGGCCTGCTGGTAGGCTCCGCGGGGCCGGCCAAAGAGGGCACCGTTGGCGGCGCAGCCGTTTTGGAGGAGGAGGGTTTTTGCGTCTCCAACTCCAGCTTCAGGCGGTTAAGCTCCGTGGACAAGTCCGCCAGCTGCAGGCGCGTATTTTCCGTTTCCAACAGCGCCTGGCGCTCCAGTTGTTTTTGGGTTTTCAACTCTGCTTCCAGCTGCTTGTTTTTTTCGCGCGCCTCAAAGAGTTTTTGTTTGGTCGGCTTCAACTCCTCCTTGGTTTTTTGAAGCTCCCCCTTGGCTTTTTGAAGCTCCGCCATTTTGGCATTCAACGCTTCTTGCGAAGAGGCCGCGCTTTTGTCAGCCTCCGCCGCGGCAGGGGTGTTGGAGGCTGACTTAGGCGCGAAGGCGCTGCCGGGCTTAAAAATCAGCAAATAGAGAGATACAGGCAAAGCAATCGCCAAGAAGATTGGCAGAGCAATTTCCATGAAACAGCCCCTCGTGGTTTAACAGCATTCCACGCTGCCCTAACCCATCTGCCTCCATTCATCAACGCAAACAGCAAGGGCTTTTCATTTTATTTCCTGTTTTCTCCCGCCTTGAGAGTTATGCCCGAGCACGGCCCAAACCTTGAGCAAAGGAAATTTAGTTGCTAAGAGCGCCTTATGGTTGAAGAGATAACAGCGCGCCGGAAAGACGATCATTTGGAATTGTGTGCGACACAAGAGGTGGAGCCGCTTGCCAACAAGACGCTCCTCCACTGTGTACACCTTGTGCATTGCGCCATGCCGGAGATGGCTTTGGAGGAGGTGGACTTGTCCTGCCAGTGGTTTGGGAAGAAACTCCAAGCGCCTTTGTTAATAACGGGGATGACAGGGGGGACGGAGCGGGCCTTAGCGGTGAACCAGGCTTTGGCCCAAGTAGCCGAGGAAGAGGGCATTGCCTTTGGCCTGGGCAGTCAGCGCGCCATGGGGGAGCGCGACGAGTTAACCGCCACCTTTGCGGTGCGAAATGTAGCCCCCACGGCGCTGGTAATAGGGAATATAGGGCTTCGCCAGGCCGCTGAGTTGGGCCTGGAAAGGGTGCGCCGATTGATAGATGCCATTGGAGCGGATGCTTTGGCTTTGCACTTAAACCCCGCGCAAGAGCTTGCGCAGCCCGAGGGGGACAGAGACTTCCGCGGGGGCTATAAACTCGTCGAAGCCTTGGCAAAAGCCTTTGAAGGCCGCCTGCTGGTGAAGGAGACAGGCTGCGGCATTTCCCCCCAAGTGGCCAGGCGCCTGGTGGCCCTCGGGGTAGACAGCGTGGATGTTTCCGGCCTCGGGGGAACTTCGTGGATCCGCGTAGAGCAGCTGCGCAACGGCAAGGCGCCCCAGGAGGGTTTGGAGGAGGCGTTTGCCTCCTGGGGGATACCGACGGCGGCGGCCATTGCTTCAGCGAGGAGGGTGCTGGGCCCCCGGCCGCATTTGGTGGCCTCCGGGGGAATACGCAATGGCCTGGAAGCGGCCAAGGCCCTGGCCCTGGGGGCCAACATAGCGGGGATGGCCTTGCCCTTTTTTAAAGCCTACATGGAGGGAGGAGAAGCCGCCGCAAGCGCCTTGCTGAGGCGGGTGAAGCAGACGTTGAAACAGACGCTGTTGCTGTGCGGCGCTCGCCATGCGGAAGAGCTCCGCCAAAAGCCCAAAGTGCTAACCGAAGAGTTGCTTGGCTGGCTGAAACATTTGCAAGAGTAGCAAAAAGGGAAGGCAGAGAATTTCCGATGGACGACAAGAATGCGTTGAATTCTCGTTTGAGTGGCTTTCACCAGTGGCCCCTGCCTGAGCGCCTAGCCAAGCTGCAAAGCATGCTGGGGCTAACAGAAGCCGAGCTGCAGGCTTTGCAACCCGAAGGAAGCCTCAGCCTGGAGAGGGCGGGGCAGATGATAGAGAATGCCATAGGGGTTTTCTCCTTGCCGATGGGGCTGGCCACGAATTTTAAAGTCAACGGCTGCGACTATTTGGTGCCGATGGTGGTGGAGGAGCCCTCGGTGCTGGCGGCCGTTTCCTTTGCGGCCAAAATGGTGAGGGAGGCAGGGGGCTTTGAAGCCGAAACCGACGGCTCCTGGATGATAGGGCAGGTGCAGGTGACGCAGTTTGGCGCCCCCGACGTGGCCAACAAAAAGCTGATGGCCCACAAGGAGGCCATTTTGGCACTGGCCAACAGCACGCACCCCAACATGCAAAAGCGCGGCGGGGGAGCCAAGGACATGGAGGTAAGGCTTTTGCCGGCCCCCGAGGGCCCCCGGGGGGAGCCCCTCCTGGTGGTGCACCTGGTGGTAGACACCCAGGAGGCCATGGGGGCCAACCTCCTCAACACCATGGCGGAAGCCGTGGCCCCCCTCATAGAAGAAATAACCGGGGGGAAGGTGTTTTTGCGCATACTCTCCAACCTGGCCGACAGGCGCCTGGCGAGGGCGAAGTGCCGCATTCCGCTGCCTTTGCTGGCCACGGCAGAAATGACAGGAGAAGCGGTGGCCCAAGGCGTGGTGCAAGCCAGCCGCTTTGCCATGGCCGACCCCTACCGCGCCGCCACCCACAACAAAGGCATTATGAATGGCATTGACGCCATGGCCATTGCCGCGGGGCAGGACTTTCGCGCCATTGAGGCGGGCGCCCATGCTTTTGCCTGCAGGGACGGGCAATATAGGCCGCTGTCCACCTGGGCCCTGGAAGCCAACGAGTTAATAGGGTGCCTGGAGTTGCCGCTGGCCTTGGGCACCGTGGGCGGCCCCATAAAAATACACCCGGGCGTGCAAACCGTTTTCAAAATTTTGCGCATACACAGCGTGCACGAGTTGGCCATGGTGATGGCTTCCGTAGGCCTTGCGCAAAACTTCGCCGCGGTGCGCGCCCTGGGCAGCGTCGGCATACAGCGCGGCCACATGGCCATGCATGCCCGCAGCGTGGCTGTTACCGCGGGCGCCACAGCCGAGGAAGTGGCGGACATTGCCAAAGCCCTGGTGGCCTCCGGGGACATTAAGGTGGACAAAGCCAGAGCGCTTTTGGCCGCCTTGCGAGAGGGCCACACTCCATGAAGGCAGGCATGGCCTTTGGCCCGGGCAAGGTTATTTTGCTAGGAGAGCACGCGGTGGTATACGGCCACCCGGCCATAGCAGCGGCCCTGCCGCTGGGGGTGGAGGCGCATTTTGAGGCGGCAGCGCGCTGCCAGTTGCTGGCGCCAGACAACCTGGAGGAAAAGCAGGTGGTGGTTTTGCAGCAAGCCTTTGAGGCGGCCGCCAAGCAGGTGGGCTTCCCCAAAGTGGAGGTAAGCCTTAAGGCCAGCCTGCCCATGGGCGCGGGCCTGGGCAGCTCCGCGGCAGTTGCGGTGGCCTGCGCGAGGGCCCTGGCGAGGGCGGCCTTCCCCGGCGAGGAGGAGGGGGCTTTGCTGGAGAAAGTGGCCGACATGGCACGGTACATGGAGAAGGCATTCCACGGAAACCCCTCGGGGGTGGACCATACCACCAGCCTTCGCAAAACCCTGCTGTGGTTTTGCCAAGGCCAAGCCAAGCCCCTCTGCTGCCCTGTGCCCCTCCAGGTGGTGGTGGCCATGGCCGGCAAACGCTCCTCCACGCATAGCACTGTGGCCGCCTTGAGGGAGCGCCAGCAGAGGTGGCCTGGGCACCACCAGCGTTTGTTTGAGGAAATAGGCCGCTGTGTGGAGGAAGCCCGCGGGGCCATAGAGGCGGGAGAGTTGGCGCTTTTGGGAGAACTCATGAATGTCAACCAGGGCCTGCTTTCAGCCCTGCAGTTGGACTCTGAAGCCCTCTGGCAGGTGGTGCGCAGGCTCAGGGCCGCAGGGGCCCTGGGGGCGAAGCTGACAGGCGCCGGCGGCGACGGTGGCGCGGTGGTGGGTTTGTTTGAAAACCCCGAGGCGGCCTTGGAGGCCTTGAGGGCGGAGGGTGTGCATTGTTTTGCCTGCCAGCTGGCAGGCCCGAGGGCAGCATAAATGTTAAAGACGAATGGCAAAGCAACAGCGGTGGCACACTCCAACATTGCCTTGGTGAAATATTGGGGCAAGCGCAACGAGGCACTTATTTTGCCCTGGCAAAGCAGCCTCTCGGTGACGCTGGCGCCTTTGGAAGTGAAGACGACGGTGGCCTTCGGGGTGCCGGAAGACAGGGTGCACATAAACGGCCAGGAGGCCCAGGGCACCGAGAGGGCGCGCGTGGTGGCCCTCGTGGAGGAGGTACGCAGAAGCATGCCGCAGCTGGGTGGTGCGCAGGTGCACAGCGAGGGCAATTTCCCCGCCTCGGCAGGGCTTGCCAGCAGCGCGGCGGCCTTTGCGGCCTTGGCTTTGGCCGCAAGGAGTGCGGCCGGCCTGCCCAGGGACGTGGAGGCCACCTCGCTGTTGGCGCGCCAAGGCTCCGGCTCCGCCTGCCGCAGCGTGCAAGGCGGCGTATGCGTATGGCGCCGTGGCCAGCGCAAGGACGGCGCCGACAGTTTTGCGCGCCAGCATTTTGCCCCGCAGCATTGGCCCAGCCTGCGCATGGTGGCCGTTGTGTTAAGTCGCGAGGAGAAGGCCATAAAGTCCCGCGACGGCATGCGCAGCGCGGTGGAAACTTCTCCCTATTTCCCCGCGTGGGTGAAGTCCGCCGAGGAGGACATCGCCCCCGCCCTGGAGGCCATTGCCGCCAGGGACTTGGAGCGCTTGGGCACCCTGGCCGAGTGCAACGCCTGGCGTATGCACGCGACGAGTTTTGCGGCCTCCCCGCCGCTTTCCTATATGAAGCCTTCCACGCTGGCCCTGTTGTTGGCCCTGGAGGAAGCGCGACGGGGCGGCCTTCCCGTATGGTTTACGTTGGATGCGGGGCCCAACCCCGTGTTGCTGACGGAGGAGGCGCACCTGCCCGGGGTACTTTCCTTCGCTAAGGCCTTCTCCCCCCTGGAGGTGGTGGTATGCCACCCCGGAGGGGACGCCCGCTTGGAAGAGGGGCATTTGTTTTAGGGGGCATGCAAGCCAAAGTCATGAGGGAGAGGGAGGAATGCAATGCATAGACGCCAAAGCCGTGTGTTGGTGTTGGGCACGTTGTTGGCCATGTCCATGGGAAGCTGCGGCGGCTGCGACAAAGGCCCCACCTGTGAGAGGCCAGAGCCCGAAAGAAACCCCGAAGACAAATTTGTTTTTATGGATGACGAAAAAAAAGTCATCTGGACACTGGAATTAGAAATTGACGTAGCCGTCATGAAGGAGAGTGTTAGCAAGAACGGCCACACATTTCGCGAGTGGACAGACAAAAAAGGTGTGCGTCATGTGGAGGTGAAAGGGCCGCCGGGAAACCCCTTTCGTTATGCCTCCGAAACACAGCCCGATGGAACCGAGATCATCCTCTATGACGCGAATGGCGATGGGAGAACAGACAAGAGGGCTGAAAAAAGGCCTGCCAGCCAAACCTATGTGCTTGAGATTGACACCGACGGCAACGGTGTTTTTGACGAGCGCATTACTGACATATTTGACTTAAAAAACAAAAGCATACATAGCGTTTTCGAGAAAAGAAAATTCGGCATTTTTTGGAAAAAAATGCGGGAGAAGACAGTCTCCTACGACTATCGCTTGCTCATACATTGGGATGATAAATAAGTTTTTCAGTGGACAAAGGAGTGGGAAGGCAATGCAAAGAAGAAGCCGTGTGGTGGTGTTGAGTGTGTTGTTGGCGGTGGGGTTTGTGGGATGCAAGGAGGGCGGCAACAAAAAAGAGCCTGTGGGCAGTGACGAAGGATTCACAGGCAACAGCGGGGTTTCTGGGAAACCCTCGGCCATGGAAGCCTATGAGAAGAAGGTTGAGCAAGCCCGCGCCGGAGAGACGGTGGACTTTTATGGTGATGGCTCCACATTCCGAATGTGGACCGGCGAGAATGGTGTGCTTCACACGGAGAGCAAGGGAACAGCAGACAACCCCTATCACTATGTTTCTGCCACTTATCCAGACGGCTCTTCCGAAATTACCTATTCCGCGTCCGCCGATGGCATCATCGACTTTCAAAAAGAACGCCTCGTCGATGGAACAGTCATTGAACACCATTATGGAACCCTAAGGGACGGCGATTTCGACAAGCGTGTGACGTATACCGAAGGCCCGGAAGAAGACACCGTCCGCATTGTCATTGAGCAGAGAACACTTGAAGGCGAGTGGCAAAAGGAAGAAGAGTTTGTTCGGCCCAACCTGATTTCCTGCGATCAGACAGATGCAGGCACAAACTCAAACTCAAACATGACAGTGCCTCTGGTGCCTCAACAATCTGCGCAGCAGAAAACCCATGGCGCGGCCCTTGAAGAATCTGCAGCAGAGAGGTCTGGAATCCTTTATAATTATGAGCCTTTTGGGGGCAAGGGAGAACTTGGAATCACCATTCTCACCGGCCCAGATGTCACCAAGCACTGTACCCCGGAACAAGGCCTGAAGATTTTGTCAGCTTTGGAAGCGATGTTCGAGCTCTACATGAGATGCCTTCACAAAACCAATCCCAAGATGACAGCAGAGATCGACAGAGTCATGTCATCTAAAGACTATGTTGTGAACATTGGCTGCAGAGTTCTTGAGAACAACACGCCGGCTGCAGCAACGCCTTATAGCTGCACAGCAAAGAGTCCATGCAAGATTTGGTTTAACTCAAACCGCATCAACGTATTAAGTGAGATGAAGTTGCAAGAAACCATGCTTCATGAGTTTCTGCATACGGTGGGGTTTGACGTCGACAATCCTGCCAGACACGACAGAGAACAAAACGACAAAACCTACTCCTGTGGCCGCTATTGCACTGGCTGCGCTGGCCGCACCACCTCACAAAGCAGCACCGACTGCGCACGCTGTGCGGACACCCTCGAGAGAAAAAAGAAGTGCGGATATAGAATCGTCTGGGCCAGAGAAAAAAGCTTTCCACGCTTGTTTTGCGGCCAGCTGGAAGGAAATCAACCTGTACTCAGGGAATGCCACAGCTGGGCAGTTTCAAACGTGTACTATTGCGACGGCACATATATGTTGCGCCCGGTGGAGATTCTCGGATGGAAATACAGCGGGAGCTGCTGCGAAAGCTGCGGTAGCATTATCAAGCCAGAAGAAGGGATGGGCGGCAGTTCGTGCATGGGCATGGCGATGCCCCCTTCCGGGGAGTCTTACAACAGTTGCAAGACACCTCCGCCTTTTTGCCCGGGTGGAAACAGCATGTGGCCTTAGCTTGGAGTGCGGGACTTGAACTATAAAACAATACATAGACACCAAAGCCATGTGTTGGTGTTGAGCACGTTGTTGGCCATGTCCATGGGAAGCTGCGGCGGCTGCGACAAAGGCCCCGCCTATGACAGGCCCCCAGTATACCAACTGGGCGAATTTGTTTTTGTTATCAGAAAACAAGAAGTGATGTGGATGTTGGAGGTGGAAGTTGAAGGAGGAGTCTGCTCCGAAGGGCCGGAGGATTTCGACTGGGAAGGCTATCGCTATCGAGTTCAACAAGGGACAGACGAAAAAGGCGTACGTCATATAGAGGTGAAGGGTTTGCGAAACCACATCCCCTTTCGCTATGTTTCGCAGACACAGCCCGATGGAACCAAAACCATTCTCTATGATGCGAATGGCGATGGGAGAACAGACAAGAGGGCTGAAAAAAGACCTGCCAGCCACACCTATGTGCTGGAGATGGACACCAATGGCGACGGTGTTTTTGACGAGCGCATCACTGAAACATTTGACATAGAAAATGACAAGCAACACAGCGTTTTCGAGAAAAGGAAATTCGGCCTGTTCTGGAAGAAAACGCGGGAAGAAACATACTCTGTCGCTCGGATAATAGTATGTTGTGATCGCCATGAATGAGTTTTGTGGCGAGCCTTCCTAAAACTCCACCCCCCCCGCCTTAGGAGAGGGAAGCCTCCACCCCCAGGGGGGCGGCGGGGGGGCCACCGGGTACATTTCCGCGAAGGCATAAACGTCCGGCAACACCTGCTTTACGTAGTTGCGCGTCTCCCGGAAGGGAATTTCCTCCACCCACTCGTCCAAAGGCAGCTGCCCGCGCGCACTCAGCCAGCGGGAAACGGCCTTGGGGCCCGCGTTATAGGCGGCCACAGCGGGGGCCACATGGCCAAAGCGCTCCATGAGTTTTTGGAGGTACCAGCTGCCAAACGCAATGTTAAGCGCCGGCGCAAACAATGCCTCTGGCCCCTCAAGCGTCATGCCCAGGTGCTTGGCAATTTCCTTCCCCGTAGGCGGAATAATTTGCATAAGCCCGCGCGCGTTGGCATGGCTTAAGGCGTTGGTGGCAAAGGCGCTTTCGCGGCGCATGACAGCCCATATAAGGGCCGGGGAGAGGGGGTAGGTTTGGGCGGCAGCCAACACTTCAGCCTCAAAAGCCCTGGGGAAGAGGAGGGCGAGGGCCTCCCCCTCCTTGCGGGAGAAGGCGGCCCCCCAGAGGTTGCGGGCGGCCAGCACATAGGCCACGTCATAGGCCCCCAGGCTTTGCAGGGCTTTGCCCATGCGCAAGGCCTCTTCGCTGCCTTGGGTGCGTTTGCGCAGGGCTTCAAACTCGTTTTGCGCGTCCGCCCAAAGGCCCGTTTGGGCCAAGGCCTGGGCCAGGCCCAACTCCGCCGGCCAAGGAGAAGGCAGCGGGGAAGGCAACACAGGGGGGAACAAAGCCTCCTGGCTTTGGAGGCGCTCCTTGGCCATACGCCCATAGAGGGAGCCGGGGAAGCGGGCAGCCAAGCTTTCCAAGGCCAGGCGGAAGGCGGCCTTCTCCTCCTGGGTGGTTTGAGGGGCGCAGCGCGCCGCCCAATAGAGGAATTGAGGAAGCAGGGGGGACTTGGGGAAGCTTTCGGCGGCCTGCTGCCAGGTTTGGCGTGCTTGGGGGCATTGGTTTTGGCGAAACTGCGCCCAGCCTTGGAACCAGCGCGCATCCACGGAAAAGCTGGAGTTGGGGTGGTTGTCTGCAAAGGCCCCCAGGGCTTTTTCCGCCTCCTCCCAGTGGGAGTGGTTAAGCCACAGCCACGCGGACATATAGCGGGCCTCTTCCGCGGGTTTGCCCCCGCCCTGGGCAGCCTTGGCCAGCCATTGCCTGGCTTGCGTAGCCTCCTGGCTGCGCATATGGCGCCTGGCCATCAACCAAGCGGCCTGTTGAGCGGTTTTGGGCGCGCCTTTGAGTGCCGCGTTGAGTTGTGGCTGTGCCAACTCTGGCTTGCCCTGCGCAAAGTAGACGCGCGCGCGCCAGAAAGCGGCCTCGGCTTTGTTTTCAGGGCCAAGCTGGGCCGGCAAGCGCTCCAACTCCGCCAGTGCCTGGGTATGTGCGCTGGCGTTGACGAGGTTTTGAATGCGCAACAAGCGTCTTGTGGGGGTAAGGCGTGCCTCGGGCAGCCTGGAGAGAGGAGGCTTTAACAAGAGGGCCTGTGCCCACAGCCCATGCGGGTGGGTAGGCATTTCAACAGCCAGCTTTTCCAGAGGCTTTGCGGCCTTCTCATATTGTTGAAGGGCCAGGTGGTTGCTGGCCAGGAGGAAGAGGGCTTCAGGGCTTGAGTTGGCCTGTGCGGCCAGCGTTTGCAAAGAGGGTGCATATTGGCGGTGGAGGAATTGCAATTCCGCTTTGCGCAGGAGGAGTTTGGAGTGAAGCCAAGGAGGGGCCTCTTGGAGGGCTTTGTCCAAATAAAGCAAAGCGGCGGGGAATTCTCCGGCGTAGGCATAGGCCTGGGCGAGGTAGGCCTGTGCAAAGGGCCCCAAGGCAGCCGGGGGCGAGGCAGCGGCGGCCTTGAGGGTTTCTAAGGCCTTGGAGGTTTGGGCCTGGGACAAATGGAGGACACCCACGAGGAGTTGGAGGTTGGCCAGCCGGGGGCAGGCGGTTTTTTGGCAGGAGGCCAACTCTTGCTCAGCAAGCTGCACGTGGTGGGGCTTTTGTATGCGGAGGGCTTCCAGCAAGGCGGAGGACTGCGCATAGGCAAGCCAGGGGAGGGCCAGCATGCAGACGAAAAAACCCAGCCAAGTTGACATTCTTGCAAATTTAGGTTTAAACCCCTCGCTCGTCACTTATTTTTGAGCGTGTTTGTTCTGAATTTTAAAAATCAGGAGACTTCGACGAGCTATGAAACCCACTCCCATTGAATTGCAGCAAAGCATCAATCCGGAAGCAGGCCCCCGAAGAGTCAGCGTAGAAACCCACCGCAACCTCAATTGCTCGCATTATGATCTATGCCTCGACGAAGCTGTGCGAAAAGGCTGGCAAAGTTTTTCGTGCATGAAATGCCCCATGGGTGCCTTGGTTTCGGCCCCCCAAGTGGGCATTGAAGCCTACGCCACCCAACGTCGCGCCCTCTGAAGGGTCTTTTCGCTCCCTGGCAGCTGAAGCCTCGGCTTCCGCTCAGGTCACGCACCGGGGTGCGCTCCCTCCAGCCCTCCCTTCCGTCAGAAAGCTCCACGGGAGCTTTCTCATCGCAAAAGCCTCACCTTCAGCCACCAGGAAACGAAAATCCTCCTTCAGAGTCCACGGATGGGTTTCGTTGCGAGAGTGGGTTTGTGCGTTGTTTGCGCCTTTTGAATGTTTGAGTTAAAAAAGCCTCCATGAAAAGAAGAGACTTTTTGAAAAGCATGGGTGCGGGTTTTGCCATGGGCGCGGGTTTGAATGTGCTGTCCATGGAAGAAGCCTTGGGGAGTGCGCCGTCCACCCCCCAAAAGCCTTATGACTTGGCCGCTGTCATGGGGGGTGAGCCTGAAGTCATGTTTGACAGAGGCATTGCCGCCATGGGAGGCATGGGGAGGTTTGTCAAAGCCGGGCAAAAGGTGGTGGTGAAGCCCAACATTGGATGGGACAAGGCGCCGGAGTTGGCGGCCAACACCAACCCGAAGTTGGTAGGGCAGGTGGTGAAGGCCTGCCTGGCAGCAGGGGCCAAGGAAGTGATTGTGTTTGACAACACCTGTGACAATTGGAAGAAGGCCTACGCCACCAGCGGCATTGAGAAGGCGGCCAAGGACGCGGGGGCCACCGTTATTACCGGCAACAGCGAGAGGAATTATAAGCCCGTCAGCCTTCCGAAGGGGAAAGTGCTGAAGGCAACCAAAGTGCACGAAAAAATTCTCGAGTGTGACGTGTTTGTCAACGTCCCCATATTGAAGCACCACAGCGGCGCGCAGGTGACGTTTGCGATGAAGAACTTGATGGGGATTGTTTGGGAGCGCCGCTGGTGGCATAGGAATAACCTCCAGCAATGCATTGCCGACATGGTGACTTACCGAAAGCCGGAGCTCAACATTGTGGATGCCTACCGCGTTATGAAGAAAAACGGCCCCCGAGGGGTTTCTCTGGAGGATGTGTCTCTGGAGAAGGCGCAAATTATTTCAGCGGACATAGTGGCTGCGGATGCTGCCGCCGCCAGAATTTTTGGCGTGGAGCCAGAAAGCATTGGGCACATTAAAATTGCCAGCGAAATGGGTTTGGGCGTTATGGACATTTCAAAGCTGAATGTCAGCAGGATAAGAATTTAACTGAGAAACGGTTGAAAGCTTGCAAAGACACATAAAACCCTTCCGGCGGGTGGTTTCCTTCGCCATGCTGGTGGCACTGGGCTTTTTGTTTTTGGATTTTAGCCATGCGGTGCCACCGTCATGGTTTGGCGCCCTCAGCTGGCTGCAGTTGGTGCCCTCCCTCTTCCAGTTTTTTCAAACACTGGGGCAGGGGCTGGCCGTTACCGCCTATGGCTTTGCCGTCGTTTTGCTGCTGAGCTTGCTTTTTGGGCGCGTCTATTGCTCCTTCCTGTGCCCGCTGGGCATTTTGAAGGACGTGCTAAGTTGGTTTTCGGCCAAAGTGCGCAAAAAGAAGTTGCGGTTTCGCTTTGCGCCGCCTCAAACGAAGTTGCGTTATGCCATTCTCCTTGCCGTCGGCCTCTCTTTGTTTTCAGGCAGCATTTTCCTCGTCAACCTCCTGGACCCTTTCAGCAACTTTGGACGCTTCTTTTCCGACTTGTTTCGCCCAGCCTATATGTGGGCCAACAATGCGCTGGCCCGCTTGCTTGAAGCTTTCGGCTCTCATGCCCTCTACCCCGTCGCCATAGCGAAAACCAACCCCTATGCCTTGGTTGTCCCCGTTGCAATGTTGGCCCTCGTCGTCTGGCTGGCGGTGAAGAGGGGCCGTTTATATTGCAACACCGTATGCCCGGTGGGGACACTGCTGGGGCTGCTTTCCAAAGTGTCACTCTACCAAATCCGCTTTGACGCGGAAGGGTGCAACCGGTGCGGAGACTGCATTTTTGCCTGCAAGGCACAATGCATTGACATTAAAAACAAGAAGGTGGACTTCAGCCGCTGCGTAGGCTGCGGCAATTGCCTGAGGGCCTGCGGGCAGAAGGGAATCCGCTATTCCTTGGCTTATGCACGCAAGCCGAAGAAGGCGAAGAAGGAGAGGGTGGCGCCCCCACAAGCTTTCGCCAGAGAGGCAAGTGCCGAGGGTTTGCCCCGGCGTGCTGTCCTCAGTGCGCTTTCCATGACGGCGCTGGGTGGGCTTTCTCAAGCCTGCGCGCCCGGGCCTGGCCGAAAAGAAAGCGAGGCCTGCGAGACAGGTTGCGGCAACATTGCCTTTGTTGCAAGCCACGCGGCAACGCCTCCAGGCTCGCTGGGTTGGAGTCATTTTGCGGGTGCATGCACAGCTTGTCATTTGTGTGTCAGCGCTTGTCCCTCGGGTGTATTAAAGCCGTCGTTTTTGGAATACGGCGTTTTTGGCATGTTGCAGCCCTTCATGGATTTTAGGGCAGGCTTTTGCAACTATGAGTGCACCCGGTGCACGGAAATATGTCCCAGCGGCGCTATTTTGCCCTTGAGTGTTGAAAAAAAGCTGAGCACCCAAATTGGCATTGTCCGTTTTGAGAGAGAGAATTGTGTCGTCGTCACCGAGGGGACTGCCTGCGGCGCCTGCTCGGAGCTTTGTCCAACGCAGGCGGTGAGGATGGTGGCGTATGAGGGAGCATTAACCATTCCCGAGCTTGACACAGGAATATGCATTGGCTGCGGCGCCTGCGAGTATGCCTGCCCCACCATCCCCTATAAAGCCATTGTGGTGGATGGCCTCCTCCGACATCAGGAGGCCCAAAAACCCAAGAAAGAGATATTGGAAGAAAAGCCGCTGGAGGATTTTCCGTTTTAGGGGGGAAATGGCCTCAGGTCATCGCGCCATCAGCGCGAATACGCCCCAACCGAGGTATTCACGCGTGTACGTGGCATAGCGTTTGGGTTCCGAAGTCAGCATGGCTCGAAGATCGTTCGCGAAGTCGTCGTCGGGGTTCGCTTCAAGCCATCGGCGTAGGGTGAGCCACTTGGCCGCCTCGTACCTATCCCAGCCTTCTTGGGTGGCCAGAACCATTTCCACAACGTCGTAACCGAGGCCGCCGAAAGACGCTATCAGTTCTGGAAGCACGAGAAAGTCGGAGAGAGAAATGGGATCGGAGTCGCACCTATTGGCAACCTCTTCTGTCGGCGGTAACTGTCGCCAGTAGGGCTCGCCGATGAGGATGAGCCCTCCAGGCAGAAGGCTCTTCGCCAGAAGCTCAACAGTGCCAGCAACCCCTCCGCCGATCCACGTGGCTCCGAGACAGGCCGCTACGCCAACCTTCTCGTTGGCGACGTAGCCAGCAGCGTCGCCATGAATGAACTCGACTCGATCGGCGACCCCGAGTTCCTCCGCGCGGAGCCTTGCTTGCTCGGTGAACAGTTGACTCATGTCGATACCGGTGCCGCTGATGCCGTGATCGCGCGCCCAGGTGCACAACATTTCTCCCGAACCGCTGCCGAAGTCGAGGACTCGGGTCCCCGGCTCCAAGCGCAATGCTGCGCCGAGAGTGGCGAGGTTTTCCGGTGTGAACGGGTTATGGATGCGGTGAGCGCTTTCGGTAATGTTGTAGATACGCGGGATGTCCATTGAGGAACGCCTTATGTGCGTGGATAGTTATGTACGTGGATAGATTCAATATGCCCCTGAGGGTAGCCTTATATAGCAGTTTTGATAGAAGTGCATACACCTTTCGCGGGGGCGACGAGGAGGGTGTAGAAGTGACAAAATTTGTAAACAATGAAGTCGAAACTGCTCTAAACCGATCAAGTCAACAGAAAACCGGCCTATGCAATGGCCTTCTTCACATAAGCCGCCTCTGCCGCCTTCTCCAGGTTGCGGAAGGCCACCGACAACATCAGCTTAATCCGGTTGAGCTGGTTGACTTCCGAGGCCCCCGGATCATAGTCGATGGCGGCAATGTTGGCCTGGGGATGGCGCTCCTTCAGCGCTTTAATAATGCCCTTCCCCATAATTTGGTTGGGCAGACAGGCAAAAGGCTGCATGCAGATGATGTTGGGTGTGCCTTGCTCAATGAGGGCCACCATTTCTGCTGCCAAAAACCAACCTTCTCCGCTTTGGTTTCCGTGTGACAAAAGAGGTGCCGCCCCCAAGGCCAGCTCCTCAATGCTGTGTGGCGGGTGAAAGCGGCTGCTTTGTGCCAGGGCTTTGTGCATGGGGTGGCGGTAGAATTCCATCCCCTTAATGGCTGCACTTCCAACCAATGCCGCAAGCTTGCCTTTGGACAAAAAGCGATGGTTAAACTGGTGATCGGACGCACAATAGAGAAGAAAGTCCATCAACCCCGGCATGACGGCTTCTCCGCCTTCTTTCTCAATGGTTTTCACCAGATCGTTGTTGGACATGGGATGGAATTTCACAAAAATTTCACCGACAAGTCCAATGCGCGGCTTGGGCGTTTCCGTGAGCTCAAGGCTGTCAAAGTCGCGGACAATGCCTTGGATGTTTTTTTTGTAAGTCGCAAAGTCGCCTTTGAGGAGCGCCTCTTTGCAACGCGCTGTCCAGTGTTGGTAGAGGGCTTCTGCCGAGCCAGGCACTTTCTCATGGGGGCGTGTACGAAACAGCGTCTGCATCAGCAAGTCGCCATAGACGATGCACATCATCAACCTGCCGAATAAGGGCAACGTCAGTTTGAAGCCGCTGTTTTTCTCCATGCCCACAACGTTGAGCGACACCACCGGCACCTGGGGGAAACCGCCATCGTGCAGCGCTTTGCGCAGGTAGCTGATGTAGTTTGTCATTCGGCAGGAGCCGCCGGTTTGCACAATCAGCGCCGCTGTTGTCTCCGGGTTATGCTCGCCGGACTTGAGTGCTTCCATGAGTTGTCCGACGACGACAATGGCCGGGTAGCAAGCGTCATTGTTGACATAGCGCAGGCCTTCGTCGACGGCTTTGGAGCTAGCGTCTTCGAGGATTTTGAGGCGGTAGCCGAAGGCTTGGAAGGTCGGCTCCAGAAATTGGAAGTGGATGGGCGACATTTGCGGTGCAAGAATGGTGTGCGTTTTGCGCATTTCTTTGGTGAAAGGGCGACGCTGGTATTTGGAGGGGTGCGCATGGCCTGGCCGGGCTTTGCGCTCTTTGAGCGCCGCTTTCAGAGAGCGGATGCGGATGCGTGCGGCGCCGAGGTTGTTGCCTTCGTCAATTTTGATGGTGGTATAAATTTTGCTGCGCGCTTCGAGAATTTCCTGCACCTGGTCGGTGGAAATAGAGTCCAGCCCGCAGCCGAAGGAGTTGAGGTGGATGAGCTCCAGGTTGGGGTGGGCGGACACCAGGGCGGCAGCGCGGTAGAGGCGCGCGTGGTACATCCACTGGTCGACGACGCGCAAAGGCTCATCGAGTTTGCCCAGGTGGGCGACAGAGTCCTCGGTGAGGACGGCCATGCCCAGGGAGGTAATCATTTGCGGAATGCCATGGTGGATTTCCGGATCAATATGGTAGGGGCGCCCCCCGAGGACAATGCCGCGAGTTTGGGTTTCCTCCATCCACGCCAGCACCTCTTCTCCCTTTTGCTGAATCTCCCTTTTGAAACGCTGCTGCTCCTCCCAGCCGGCCTCGAGGGCTGGGTGGATTTCCTCCGCCATAATGCCGAAAGGTGCAAACACCTGCACCAGGCGCTTGGCGAGTTTTTCTTTGTCCTCAAGCGACATGAAAGGCTGAATTAACCGGACGTTGTTTTCTTTGAGCAAGTCAATGTTGTTGCGGATGAGCTCCGGATAAGAAGTCACAATCGGACAATTGAAGTGGTTGTCGCTGTCGGCGAATTCCTTATGCTCATAGGGCACACAGGGGTAGAAAATGGTTTTGAGCCCTTGCTGCACCAAGTCAACAATATGGCCGTTGACCAGCTTGGCGGGGTAGCAAATGGAGTCCGAAGGCAGTGTGTCCAGCCCCTGCTCGAGGATGGTTTTGGAAGAGGGCGAGGAAAGCACAACGCGGTAGCCCAGCTTGGTGAGGAAGGTAAACCACAGCGGATAGTTTTCGAAGAGGTTGAGGACGCGAGGAATGCCCATGTCGCCGCGGATGCCTTCCTCCAGCGGCTCATAGTCAAAGACGCGCTCATATTTATAGGCGAACAAGTCCGGCAACCCGTTGCCGGTTGTCTTTTTGCCCAGGCCGCGCTCACAGCGGTTTCCGGAAATGAATTTGCGGCCGTCGGAGAAGCGGTTGAGCGTCATGGCACAGCGGTTGGTGCACTGGCCACAGCGCACCATGGATTGTTTGGCTGAAAATTGTTGCAAGGCTTCAGGGTTTAGCATGGCGGAGGGGCGGCTGCCTTGCCAGCGCTCCTTGGCAATGAGTGCTGAGCCGAAGGCGCCCATGAGTCCGGCAATGTCGGGCCTTGTGGCTTCGCGCTCTGAAATGAGCTCGAAAGCGCGCAGCACCGAGTCGTTATAAAAAGTGCCGCCTTGGACGATAATTTTTTCGCCAAGCTCCTGAGGGTTGCGGATTTTCATCACCTTAATGAGAGCGTTTTTCACCACCGCATAGGAAAGGCCCGCGGAAATGTCCGCCACGGAGGCGCCTTCTTTTTGCGCTTGTTTGACGCTTGAATTCATGAAGACGGTGCAGCGGGAGCCCAAGTCCGCCGGTGCTTGTGAATTCAGCGCGGCCTTGGCGAAGGCGTCGACGGGCATTTGCAGAGACTTCGCAAAAGTTTCAATGAAGGAGCCGCAGCCGGAGGAGCAGGCTTCATTGAGCAGAATGTTGTCAATGACGCCGTTTTTGATGCGCAGGCATTTCATGTCCTGGCCGCCAATGTCCAAAATGAAGTCCACACCGGGGAGGAAGTGGCTGGCCGCTTTGTAGTGGGCGATGGTTTCAACTTCGGAGAAGTCAATTTTGTAGGCTTCGCGAATGAGTGCTTCGCCATAACCTGTTACCGCCGAGGCGGCAATGTTTGCCCCTTCCGGAAGCCTCGCATATATTTCCTCAAGCGCCGCCGCCACAATGCGCAGTGGATCTCCCTCGTTGCTGCCATAATAGGAATAGAGGAGCTCTCCGCCCTCTCCAAGCACCACCGCTTTGGTGGTGGTGGAGCCGCCGTCAATGCCCAGAAATACTGGCCCTCGGTATTTGGCCAACTCTCCGCGCGCCACCTTCGCCTTGCGGTGACGCGCGTGGAAGGCCTGCCTCTCTTGGGCATTGGCGAAAAAGGGACGCAATGCGGCAATTTCCCCCTGGGTTTTGTTGTGCAGCCCCTCGAAGGCTTCGACAATGTGGGCAAGGGGCCTGGCTTCCTTCGGCTTGCCGTGCAACGCCGCGCCCAGGGCGACAAACAATTCGCTGTTTTCTGTTTGCACCACCTCGTCGGCGCTTAGCTGCAATGTTTCGATGAAGCGCTTTTTCAGCTCCGGCAGAAAATTCAGCGGGCCTCCGAGGAAGGCCACTTTTCCCTTTATTTTTCGGCCGCAGGCCAGGCCGCTGATGGTTTGGTGCGTGACGGCCTGAAAAATGGACAGCGCAATGTCTTCGCGCGCTACGCCTTCGTTTAACAGGGGTTGCACATCGGTTTTCGCGAATACGCCGCAACGTGCCGCGATGGGGTAGATGTTTTTCGCCGCTTTGGCCAACTCATTGAGGCCGACGGCGTCGGTGCGCAGAAGGCTCGCCATTTGATCGACGAAGGCGCCGGTGCCGCCGGCGCAGGCGCCGTTCATTCGCTGGTCGACCCCGTCGGTGAAGAAGGTAATTTTGGCGTCCTCTCCCCCCAGCTCTATGGCCACGTCGGTGTGCGGTGCCAAAGTTTCCACCGCCCTCGTGCAGGCAATCACCTCCTGTACAAACGGAAAGCCGGCAATTTCCGCAATGCCAAGGCCGCCGGAACCAGTTATCACCAGCGTTGCCAGGGGGTTGTCGGAGAATAAACCACACTGGCGTAATTGCGCCATGCTGTCGGCCACGGTTTGGCGGACTTCGGAGAGGTGGCGGATATAGGACTTATAGAGGAGGCGCTGCTCCCCGTCGAGGACAACCAGTTTGATGGTGGTGGAACCTACATCAATACCAATACGCAAATGGGTGGACATAGTGCTGAATGAAGAAAGGGCTGAATGGAAAAAAGAAAGGCCGCAAAATGGCTTTTCGTGGCCTCCGAGTCTAGCACTAAATGAAAGGAAGTCGAATAACCCATTCTAGAGGGCACCTTCGCTGGAGGCGGAAGAGCTGCCCTTGCTTTCACACATATTATTGTGTAGAAAATGACACATAAAGAAAGGAGGCCTGCCATGGCATCTAACTTGTCCATAGACAATGAGCTGATGGACATTGCCCTCAAAGTTGGCGGTTTAAAAAGCAAGAAAGACACGGTAAATCAGGCTTTGAGAGAGTTTATCCAACGTCGCAAGACAGCGGAGATGATTGAGTTGTTTGGCACAGTCGAATATGACCCCAGCTATGACTACAAAGAGGCGAGGCGACTTCGCTCATGAAGGTGTTGGTGGATACCTCTGTTTGGTCGCTGGCGTTGCGCCGCAAAGAACCGAGTGCAGAAGCCGAAAAACTGGCCGAGCTCATTCTCTCATCCATGGTTGTGTTGATAGGCCCGGTGCGTCAGGAATTGTTATCCGGCATTTCGAATGAACAAACATTTTTGAGCCTTAAGGCAAGGCTGGAATATTTTGATGATTTGCCAATCCGCACTTTGGATTATGAAACAGCCGCCAAGTTTTATAATATTTGCCGTTTTCATGGCATGCAGGGCTCGCATATCGACTTTTTGATTTGCGCCGTTGCCGCAAACAACGACTTGTTTATATTTACGACAGATCAGGACTTTGAAAGATATTCCCAACACCTCCCGGTTCGTCTCTTTCGGCTTGAGACGCAGCGTTCTGGTTGAGTTTTGGGTTTTGTTGGGTTGTTGGCGACGGAGGAAAAAGCCCCATCCAGAGGGCAGAAGAGGGCGGAGCAAGCAAAACCATTGACAAAACCCCAAAGTCCGAGTATTTTGGAATCAGACTCCATAAAACTCGGATTTTAGGGTTTGCAACATGTATTACCACAGACATATAGAAGCAGTCATAGAGAGAATTTCAAAGCGAAAATCAGTGCTTGTTGTGACGGGAGCACGGCAGGTTGGCAAGTCCACCATGTTGAAAGAGGTGTTCCGCGACATCCGCTATGTCGCCCTCAACCGCCCGCTTGTACGGGAGAGCGCAAAGGGGAACCCCTCGTTGTTTTTTGAGGTGAACAAACCGCCGGTGATTGTGGATGAGATTCAAAAAGCGGCGGAGCTGTTTGACTATATCAAAGACATTGTGGATGAAGAGAAGAAGAAAGGGCAGTTTTATCTCACAGGCTCACAAAGCCTGAAGCTGATGAAGAATGTCAGCGAAACGCTGGCTGGCCGTGCAGGCATTATAAAACTGCTTGGAATTTCCATGCGTGAGCTTGCGCAAATGACCTATTGTAAACCGTTTATGCCTACGGTTGCACACATGGAAGGGATTGGAAAAGCCGGCTTTGAATGGGACTATGCCAAGCTTGTCTCTTGCATTCACAAAGGTTTTTTTCCAGAACTCTATGAAACCCCAAGCAGTTTGAGCGACTGGGCGGATTATTATAGCTCCTATTTTCAGACATACATTGAGAGAGACATTAAAGACGTTCTCAATATACAGGATGAGACAGCATTTATCAAATTTGTGAAGGCCACGGCTTCGCTGACGGGGCAAATGCTGAATTTGAGGACGATAGCAGAAATTTGCGCCAAAGACGTCAAGACGGTGCGGGCGTGGCTGTCTGTGTTGGAGTCCAGCGGATTGGTTTATCTGCTGGAACCTTATTACACAAACTTTAACAAACGACAGCTGAAGACACCCAAGTTATATTTTCTCGACACAGGGTTGGCTTCGTGGTTGTTGGGTTGGAACACCCCGGAGCAACTGACGAATGGCGCCATGTGGGGCCACATGTTTGAAAGCTTTGTATTCGCTGAAGTTTTGAAAAGTTATTATAACGATGGGGTGACAAAACCACCGCTCTATTATTATAGAGATTTTGACAAGAAAGAGATTGACTTATTGATTGAAGATGGCGATGTGTTATATCCGGCGGAAATAAAGACAACCAGCGACCCCCAGAAGTCAATGGTGAGTGCATTTCGTTGTCTTGGAAATATTCCTGGAAAAAAAGTTGGCTCCGGCGCTGTTATATGTTTGGCCAAAGAGCGTCTGCCCCTGCACGACAACATATGGATTTTGCCGGCGGGGATGGTGTGAGTGGGGGGCAGCAAAGGGAGGGAAGTCTTCAAGATTACTTTTGAAAATATCGGCTGCTACCCCAGCAGCATCCGCCTTCTTCAAAAAATACATATAACAATAGCATTTTTTTGTGGGCATAGCGAAAACCCCAGCCATAGCTGTTTCCGAAGGGGAATTTCATTTCGCGGGTTAACACATAGTGCTCCCGAAGCATTTCCTCGAAACGCATGAGACGGGCCCATGCCTCCTCTCCCATGAAATGCCGCACAAATGCTTCTGTGGGTTGAGAGGATTTTTGAGTGAGTCGTTTTTTTTCGGTCATTTTTCCCCCTTCCAAGTTAAATGAAGAAAAAGCTTGCCAAGTATAGAAGCTAAGATAAGCAAATATCAACGAATTTTATGTTTCATGGGTACAAAGCGAATGCCGTTTTTTTGTTGCTCGGCATCCGTCGCCACAAACCCCAAGCGCTGATAAGCTTCTATTGCATAAAGCGAAGAGTTTACAGATATTTCAGAGCAATTTGAATAATATTCAACGAATTTCTGATAGAGAGCACGCGCAATGCCTTGTTTATGGTATTGTTTGTCAACAAAAAGCAGTGAAATGTGACCGGGAGCTTTTCCGGCAATTGTTCCGATAATTTTGCCATTGTGAAAGCATCCCCAGAACACCAGTTCCGAATTCTCCAATCGCCGCCTCATGGAAGTGTATTCTATATGATTTTGAAATTCTTGCACCCCTTCTGCGGTGCATTTATCTGCTACAAACTCTTCAAATGTGTCCCATAGCAATTGGAGGACATTTGAACTTTTTAAAGAGTCCGCAGTGATTTCCATAATTATATATTGAATATTCATGGGGTTTTTTCCGCTTCACATGTCTTCAAAACAAGGCTCATCTTCTATAAATTCAGCAGGCAGATCTAATTTTTCGAAATATTTACAGATCGAAATGCACGCAAATTTTTCAGAAGAATAGTGTGTCCCGCCGAATATGTTGATTCGATTTTTTTCTGCAAGCTCATATGCTGCTGCCGACCAATCATTTTTTAAGGTAATTCCCGTTATTAAAGACTTAATATTGTTTTCAATTAATTCTTGTATAACAAAAGTCTGCATTCCTCCGCCAGCGCATACCGCAACCCTATTGTGAAGTATCTCCTCATCGCCATGTTGATAGAGTTTTGTTTTGTGCCCAACCACCCCCGTGTATTTTTTTTGGAGTTCCTGCACTGTGTTATATTTTGTTTTTCCAAGAACACCGCAGGCCGCGCCACTGAAATGGGCAAAAGGTTTTATGATTTCTATCTCAAGAGCATCTGCAAGAGTTTTGCTCGTTGAATACTCAGAATAATTATCCAAAGGGTGGTGCAAACAATAAATTGAAATACGCTTTTTCTTCATCTGTTCAAGCAATGAAGCGTCCATATTGTAGAAACCAAACCCATGGGGGTTTCTTTTCAAATCCCAAACCGAAGCGTGTGCAAAAACAACATTGCCTCTTCAGCGCCCTCTAAGGTTTTGCGCAAAACACCTTCAGATGGGAATACAGCCGTATAGACGTTATGAATGGTGTCGGCAAACTCCCATGCTGTATTTTTTTAAGCTTTCGCATAAAAACCCCTCAAGTTCAGGCATATAGCTAAACCAATCATCGCTTATTCCGGGCTTGATGAAGTCATTGTCCAGATCAGCATATAATTCTTTTGCTAACATGTATTCTGCCCTGTTGAAATATTATGGCTTCGCTGCCATTTGTTTCAAATGAATGCGCATTTTGCTTGCGCATTTTTCAACGCCTTCTTTGTCTTTTCTGTCAATCAAAAATAACATTTCCATGATCGGCAACAGTTGTTGCCTTATGGCTATTTTTTCTCTTAAAACTTCATCGCCGCCATATGCCAATATGGCCGCATCTAACACAACATCGTCTTCGAGCCCAATAAAGTCATATGAGTTGTCATAGATGCCGGCATCGCCAAAGTCTATCACACCTACTTCGTAATTATCTGTTATCAAAATGTTATTATAACCTAAATCATCATGGCAAAAAACTTCTTTTATGCCGAGCTTTGCTGACTTTTGCAGCAAACTTGTTACCAGATCTTCAAGGGCGTCGAGCTCATTTTTATTAAATTGTTTTTTCAATACGCGCTTTCTTTTGCAGAATGATTTTTGAAACCCTTCAATTTCATTGCTTTCGTTGCTTTGGTTTTGGCCCTTATAGTCAATGGCGTGAAGTTTTTTTAAAAACAGTCCTATTTGTGTGCCTATTTTTCTTTTTTTCGCTTCGCTTAACTTCTCTATGGCTTCTGTGGTTATTGACTTCCCCTGCATACCATAAAAGCCTATGTAGGCGTTGTCTTCGCCTATCCAATGAATGCAAGGAACATTTATATTAAACTCATGTTCTTTTATAAGTTTTAAAACGTTAACCTCATGTTCATATGCTTTTTGCTCTTTTTTATTTCTTGGGAATTTAAAGACAATTTTGCCATTGTCAACAATATAGACGCGGCTTGTCCAACCCATTTCGTTTAAAACAATGCGTTTTTTATTGTTTATATGTGTCAGCTTTTTAACTGTCGCCAATTCTTCGTTTTTTTTCATTGTGTACAACACTTTCTGTGGAGTGAGTGCCCCAATGGTGTCAAACAGCACAGTTAGTTGTTGCCGATTTGCTTATATGTCATGAGTATTTCATTTGAAAAATTAGGTTTTCACACATTTCACAACCATGAGCGAACTTTCCAGTTCATTTTCCAGATCATCATAGCTGCCAACCTGCTCTTGTATATATTTTTCAAAAAGAGACGTTTTCTCAGGATATTTTGTTTTTAGTTCATTACATCTTTTCGTTATGTTTTCAATTTCTTTGGTAACGGCATGTTCGCTGAATTTATCTATGAGCTCATCTGTCAATTCCATGCCTGCCTGACTGATCTGCTTTAATAATTTCTTCCGAGACAATATTGAACTGTAAGCAGGGTTTTTGGGATTGTAAGACGTGTTGGCATCCTCAATGTAACCCTCGTTAATAATTATCATTCCATCCGCTGCCAAGTGTTTTGAGAAGGTTGTCAGCGCCGTGCAATAATCATCGAACATAGGACCGGTGGCGCCCAGAATAATGACGTCGAATTTCTCCAATTCTTTTATTTTCTCACGGATGTCGCCCACTTCAAATCGGCACAATGTGTCCACCCCATATTCCCGGGCTTTTTCTTTTGATGCCTCGACAAATTCGGGAATGCCGTCAATTCCATAGCAATTGCATTTCAATGCCGCCGCCAGCTTTACCGAAACCGCTCCTTTGCCGCTTCCCAAATCCAAAACATGGAGGTTTGAAATATTTTTGCAATGCTTTTGAATCAAATCTATCACCATTTGGGGCGGAGTGCCTATTTCCCAAAAATCCTGCAAAATATAGGGCAAAAAAGGAAAAATTGCTGTCTCCTGAGTTTCCATGGCTGCTGAGATGCTTTCTTCTAATGTCTTCATTTCTTTTGGCTTTTCGTTCCATTACTTATGGAACATTTCATTTTATGCTTTATTTCACTTTACGCTCGCCCGGGTTGCAGGCAAGGCCTGAGCGATTTGGCGTAAGGGTGGCATACAGCGTGCTGCGGGGCAGGAGGCTCAAAACTTGCACGAGGGGCTGTTGGCATTGCACTACGGGTATGCCATACTTTTCCAACTCTGCAAGCCTACATTCATTGAAATTGGACAATGAAATGAAGTTTACAGTGGTTTATTCAGGTCTCTGCGTGCGTGCTGAAACGGCATGTAGCACCGGCGGAAGGGCAAGCCCCAACAGGCAGAAGAGGAGGGCGATGCCGAAGGTAGCATCCAGCGCAGGCGGCAGGGCAGGGTAGCCATGGGCCTGCCAAGGCCAAACAACTCGTAAAGAACCGAGCATCAGGCCAAGCATCAGCGAGGTGCCGGCGATGGGGAAACGCCGAAGAAAAGCACTGACAACTCTGGCGAACGTCAACAGTCCACACACGCAGCCGGCGCCAAAAACAATGAGCACTTGCCAGTCCAAAGCTTTCACGGCATCCATGACGTGCTTATATTGCCCCAGCAAAACCAGCACAGTTGCTCCGGAAATTCCAGGGAGGAGGAAAGCGCAAATGGCCACAAAAGCGGAGGCGAAAAAAATGGGCAAGGAGGGCTCAGCGGAAGAAGCCTGCAGGCCCGTCAGCCCCCAGGCGAAGGCAAACCCGCATAAAAAGGGAAAAATATTTCGAAGCCCCTTGAAGGGGATGGTGCGGGCCAGCATCCACAGCGAGGAGACAATAAGTCCGAAAAAGAAGGCCCAGGCGGCCTTGGGGTATGTGTCCAGCAAATAACTGACTGTTTTGGCCAGGCTGAAAACAGAGCAGGCGATGCCCAAGCCCAGCGGTACAAGAAAAGACCAGGGAATCTGCTCAAGGGCCGCACGGAAGTTTCCGGACAAAAGCAGCCGCAAAAACCGCAGGTTAAAGGCTTGAATGCCGTCGAGCAACTTATGGTAAATGCCGAGAATGAAGGCAATGGTGCCCCCAGAAATGCCCGGCACAACGTCTGCGGCACCTACGGCCAAGCCGCAAAAAAAATAGCGAATGATTTTTCTCATGGTTGTTTTGAAAGGCGCTTTCTGTGTTTTGAGGTCGTTTGTAGGCCGCCCTTTATACCGCTTTTCCCTAATTTTCGAGTCGCGTGCTTGAGCATCCATTGCGTGCTCTTATGGTCGCTCTTTTCCCATTCTTTTATGAAAGAAAAGGCGGCTTCCGGGTTCACCTTAATATAGTCCGCCAAATTGTTTGCCACCGACTTCATGACAAATTTTATCTGCTCTGTCTTCAAAATATTTAAAATTTCAAAAACAGGTTTTGGATTGCTGATAAAAAGTTCCAGCTTTTTTGCCCATGGCAATTTGGGCCTCAATCCTTCCGAAGCCAAGCGTCGGAGATGAAAGTTCTCGGATTTCGCCCAGAGCTTCATTTGCTGAATGCTTTCTGTTGGATATTTTTTGATATAGGGCCTTATGGCATATTCGCCGGTGTTTCTTTTGGTGAGCTCTTCAATGGCTTTCATGGAGGTGTCAAAATGCTCTAACCCATATTTTTCTATAAATTTTCCAACAGGCATCAGCCAATAGAAATGTGTAAACATTCCTGTTTCATTTGGGTTTTCATCTCCCATGATGTTCACAAGAATGTTGACAGCTTTGTTATAGTCATTTGGAAGGCAAACACGCAAGGCATCTGCGATTAATTCAATTCTTTGTTTGAGTGTCTTCTCCAGATAGCTTTCTTGAATAATTTCAATAAACTTGTCTTTAGGGAAGTCTTTTTTTGTTTTGCAGATTTTGTCTGACAACAGCTGTGCCAAGCTTATTCCAAAATGCTCTGTCAGCCGGCTCTTTTCTTTTTCCATGCCTGTCCACTGGACTTTTAGAAGTGCTTTCTTTTCAAGAAAATAGCTAGAATAGCTTTTATGGGGTGTGCTTATGCTTCCCAGTTGTTCGCTTGTCTTTTTAAAAGTGATTTGACAATTAATTTGTGGAATGGTTTTACGGGCAAAAAATAGGCTCTCCCCCAAAAGTTGTGGAAATGGACGATCGTCGTCAGATAAATAAATGAATTTTCCCTGTCAACCAAAACAGATACTCTAAAGTTAAGGTGCTTGTCATTTTCACCCATGACAATTTCATTTTCATTCTGCTTCATGGGGTGAAAAAGGGTTGTTTGTCTCTCTCCCAATTGTCCTTCTCTCAATTCTTTTTCTGTTTTTAGTCCGAAAATTCCTACGAGGGAGTCTCTTATTTTCATCAGCCAAATTACCCAGTGGGGCAGTTTGAATATTTTGGCTGTCACTTCTTCCGCACTGAGAGTTGTTGACTTCACGACGCGGTAGACATCAAAATAATCAACTCTCTCAAATCCATTTGAAATGGCAGAGTTTTCAGGAATTGTTGTCAACTTTGTCAGAGGTTTCATTCTTTGCCTCTACTTCGCTTCTTTTTTAAATTTTATCACTTTGAGTAGGTCGACTAACTGTTTTTGTTTGCTGATGTTTATCAGCATAGGGAGCCATTTCCCGGTGGGTTGGGTGCGGAAAAATCCATTTTTAATTGTTGATGCATTCAAACAACAACAGCGTCACTTTTTCATCTTTGGCGAGGATGGCTTTGTGCTTGTCAGACTCACCGCTTGGAATAAAAATAACGTCGCCTTTGTCAAACCGTTCAACATTTCCGTTGAAGCTGATGGAAAAACCACCCTCCAGCACAATGCCTGCATGAGCCAAAGCACACCAATTTTGCTCAACAAACCCATAGGAATATTCGACAAGGCGCGAGCGTTGGTTGCCGTGGATAAACACTTTGTATCGCTTTCCTGTGCCACCGCTTATCCATTCCATGTCGTCAAAGCTAATTTTATGGTTATTCATTATGGCTCCTCATGTTTTTTGCAAAGTTGCACTTTCCCGCGCCTCCCCTGGGGGACTTCAACAGCTTTAGACCGGTTTTGGTTTGAATTGATCCGCTGCGCCCCACATTTTTCGCACATCTTCATGCACTGTCTTTGAAACAACATAGCCTCCTTCGGCCGTCCTCGACGTGGCGCTGCCACGCCTGCGGGGTCCGAAGTCCGGGCCGCATGAATCTGCACGAAAACTGTGAGGCTCGCCAGGCTCAATTCAACCCAAAACCGGTCTAGCACGTTTTTCCAATTTCGCAACCTCACATTCAGTGAGGAGGATAGTCGGCAAACGGATGAGGCGAGCACCTCAAGCAGCTCTATCGACTTAAGAAGAGGGCGTAGGCGGGGTTGTCCGTTTCTTCGACATGGGCGTAGCCGAGGTTTTGCAAGAAGGCCTCGAAGGCCTCATGGTCGCCGGGGGGGACCTGAATGCCAGCGAGGACGCGGCCGTAGTCGGCCCCGTGGTTGCGGTAGTGGAAGAGGCTGATGTTCCACCCGGCGCTCATTTTGCTGAGGAAGTGGAGGAGGGCGCCCGGGCGCTCGGGGAATTCAAAGCGGTAGAGGCGCTCATGGTCCACCTGCGGCGCGTGGCCGCCGACGAGGTGGCGTATGTGCAGTTTGGCCATTTCATTGTTGGACAAGTCGCGCGCCTTGAGGCCTTGGGCTGCAAACTCGGCCAGCAAAGCTTCTTTCTCATGCCTGTCGCGCACTTCGACGCCGACGAAGGTGTGGGCGACGAGAGGGTCCGCATAGCGGTAGTTGAATTCCGTAATGGAGCGGCGGCCCAGAATTTCACAAAAGGCCCGGAAGCTGCCTGGCCGCTCGGGAATGCTGACGGCAAAAACCGCCTCGCGCGCCTCGCCCAATTCGGCGCGCTCGGCGACAAAGCGCAGCCTGTCAAAATTCATATTGGCGCCACTGGCCACCGCCACACAGGCGGCCGCCGGAATGCCTTCTCGTTGAAGCCATTTTTTTGCTCCTGCCACCGCCAGTGCTCCTGCCGGCTCCAAAATGGAGCGCGTGTCCACAAAGACGTCTTTAATGGCCGCGCAAATTTCGTCGGTGTCGCACAACACCATTTCATCGACATATTGTTGCACCAGGCGGAATGTTTCTTCGCCTACCTGTTTGACGGCCACACCATCGGCAAACAACCCGACATGGGCGAGCGTCAGGCGCTTGCCGGCTTTGAGTGACTGCGCCATGGCGTCAGCGTCCATAGGTTGCACCCCAATTATTTGAATGTCAGGACGTACCCGCTTCACATAGGCGGCAATTCCGGAAATGAGTCCGCCGCCGCCGACGGGGACGAAGAGGGCGGAAATGTCGCCCGGGTGTTGGCGCAAAACCTCCATACCGATGGTGCCTTGTCCGGCGATGACTTCCGGATCGTCATAAGGGTGAATGAATGTTGCGCCGGTTTGCTGTTGCAAGGCCAGTGCATGCGCATAGGCCTCGCTGAAAGAGTCGCCATGCAACACCACCTGGGCGCCGCGCTGTGTCACCGCTGCCACCTTAATGTGCGGCGTTGTTTCCGGCATGACAATGCGTGCCTTGCAGCCCAGTTTTTGCGCGGCCAGCGCCACGCCTTGGGCATGGTTGCCGGCGGAGGCTGCCAGTACGCCGCGCTCGCGCTCAGCCTGGCTCAGTTGCGCTATTTTGTTATAGGCGCCGCGCAGTTTGAATGAAAACACCGGCTGTTGGTCCTCACGCTTAAGCCACAAGGGCACACCCATGCGTGCGGACAAAGCCGGCAAAAAGTCCAGGGTGGACTCTTCGGCGACGTCATAGACTTTGGCGGTGAGAATTTTTTGCAGGTAGTCGGGCATGAGGAAGTTCGCTTGTGTCTATCCAGCACTCCGAAATTTTGCACAACAAGATCATTTCAGGCTAGGGGGTGGCTTAGGTTGATTCGAGCTGGTTGAGACACCACCGCGCGCTCCGCCTGCTGGGGAGCTTGAAGAAAGACCCCAAATAAACCCCCGAGGTTCCGTCGAATCTATCCCTCTCCGCGGCTCTGCCAACCAATCTTTTATCTCTTCTGACTCCGCCGGAATCTTCGAATCCGTCGCTGTCCACCACCAATCTTCTATCTCTCTTGTCGGCTCCGCCCCAGGAGGTTTGAAAATGCCGTCTTTTTCATCATATTGGTCGACAAAACGTATTGTCCGATTGCTGCCGTACACACATTCTGTTAATTTATCTCTTCCTATAATCTCAATCATTCTCTTAATGAGATCGATCTTCGATCTTTCATCATGATAAAAGATAGATATCTGCACTTTGGACTTATTGTTTTTGGCTTGCTGAAGAGTATTGAAAAAATATCTGAACACTTCGTGATCGCTTGCACCCAAAGAATGACCCACAATGCATATTTCATGTTTGGCGCTGGAGTCTTGCTGAGAGTCCAAAATAAAATTTATCCAGTCCATATATTCTGAACCCGTTTGATAAAATATTCTCTGGAAATATTTTTTGAATTTCACAAACGCAAGAACAGAATTTTCTTCCTCTGTTTTCAGTGCCTCGTCAATTCCAAGAATCATGTCTGTTTTGCTTGAATTTAATTGTGCTTTGCCATGTATATAGCAAAAACCTATTTTCGGGGTTCTATAGAGCGTTTCGAATGTGTTTGTATAGTTAAATGACAAGACGAAATTGAAATCGTGTTTTTGTAGTGTGAGATAGGGACTATATTTTTTCCGGGCGTCCGCCTGATCCTTCATCGCTTTGTGATAGTCCTTGTTTGTCTTGTCATAATCCTCTTCCAATAAAAGAACTTTGCTGTCATGCTTCTCTTTTTCTTCCATGTTATCCCAGAGGAGGTTGGTTACGCCCCAGTTCTTTTCTTTTTCATACAACTCAAATTTTGCGTCCCTGGCAGAGCGCAGCGCTGAGATCTTTTCTTGAAGCTCGTAGATCTGCGCAGCCAAGTTTTTGAGATCGTGCTTTTCTGCATGTGCTTCTGTTATCTGGTTGATGAAAGAATCACAATAAATCTCAAAAGCCCGCGTGAGGTTTCTGAGTTCTTGAAACAAAAATTCAATAAACTCTTCAACCAATGACTCGACGATAGATATGGTTTCATTGTTTTTAGAGACAACATTCTCAGGGAACCCTCTGAAAGAATTGAATGTGTTGATGAAACAATGTAGGTTTGTTTGTGAGGGGCAAATTGTTATCGACGGCTTGTTGTTTTTTGTTGATGTTTCAATATATTCTTTTTCAAAACCAGATATGACATTTTGAATTTCTCGTTCAAAATCTATCCATTTTGCTTCTTTTAAGCCGTTGTTTTGGTGCTTATTTATGAAATATTTCAGCCAAGCATTGTTTTGCGTCCGTTGAGCAAACTCTTCTTCCATGTTGTTTGGGCGCAGCGCTTGAAGCAGATCGTTCGTTGTTTCTAGATCGTTGTCAATGCAGTTGGAATGGCAACGGAGGAATTCTTGGGTGCGGCTCAAAAAGTCTGTATATTTTGTCGGCAAACCATGTGCCAGATCAAACCCATTTCCGATAATTAAAATCTTCATAATTTCGAGTCGTTTGTTTGAGTATTCCCCATCGACGCCGTAATCATTGCAGGTTTGCTGGTACATCCTCATTTGGGAAGTGCCGCGCGCAGCGGTGGTGGGTGCCCCTGAACTGAATATGGGCGACATTACACGCAGATGCGTTTTTTTTCAAGATGGCACACAGCTTATATTCAAAGAAAGTGGTTTCCTGTTTTACGAAACCCAACCGAGGGAGAAGGTCCCCCAGTTTGCTATCTCTCGGAGGTGCACTCGAGACAAAGCTTCAGCAAGGAGAATGCAGATGACGCCCCCCATGTCTCCTTTGAATGACAGCTTCCACATTCCACGACTCGGTTTTGGCACCTGGCTGCTGCCGCCGCCGCTGTTTCCTCCGCGCTTGCGACGGGCTACCGGCTGGACTATGTCGACTTGTATTTCATTCACTGGCCGGTGGCGCACCGCAACCGCTGTGTGGAGAGTTGGCGGGCGCTGGTGAGGCTGAAGAAATGTGAGGAGGGCTTCCCCCATGGAGTACCACGTTATTGACGTATTCACCGAAAAGTTGTTTGGAGGAAACCCCGCCGGTGTTTGTCTGCTGGAGGTATGGCCGGCGGCGGAGGTTTTGCAAAGCATTGCGGCGGAAAACAATTTGTCCGAGACAGCATTTGTGGTGAAGGCCAAGGGGCCACCGGAGGGCCATTATGAGCTGCGTTGGTTTACGCCGTTGCTGGAGATTGAGCTTTGCGGCCACGCAACTTTGGCAAGCGCGTTTGTATTGTTTGAGGAAGCCGAAAAAGCTGCCAACGAAATACAATTCAAAACCTTAAGCGGCGTTCTGACGGTGACAAAAGGAGAGGGCGGTTTGCTTTGCCTTGAGCTTCCGTCGCGGCCGGTGGTGGCCTGCCCCACCTATTCAAGCTTTGAGAAAGCATTGGGCCTCAAGCCGCTGGCCACCTATAGGGCCGTAGACTTTCTGGTCCTCCTAGACAGCGAAGAAACGCTGCAAAACTTAAGCCCGGATTTTGCTGCGCTCAAACAACTCAAAACCGAAGCCCAAGTGCCCCATGACAGCTTTGGCGTCATTGTTACAGCCGAAGGCAGCGACTGTGACTTTGTTTCCCGCTTTTTTGCGCCCAACGCCGGTGTTAACGAAGACCCCGTCACCGGCCGCGCCCACTGCTCGCTGACGCCCTTCTGGAGCCAAAGGCTTGGCAAGCCCAAGCTGTTTGCGCGACAGTTGTCCAAACGCGGGGGCGTATTGTTTTGCGAAGACGGCGGAGAGTGCGTCAAAATCAGCGGCCGTGCCGTGCGGTATTTGAGGGGAGAAATAGTCCACGCAAGCACGCTGTTTTCAGAAAAATGACAAAAATTCATTTCGTCATAACCGTGAAAGGATGCTAAAGCTAATGCTGTCTTAAAGGAGTATGAGGGGGGGCTGTCATGTGAAGGGCGGCCAAAGGAGTCCATGTTTCCCCGAGGGGGCTGTACGGGAAGGTGCCGAAGAATAAGCAGCTGTGCTGAAAATGCGGTTTGACGCATGGAGGAGCCGAAGTTGCGAAACTTTATTATTAAAGCGTGGGATTTTTTTCTCAAAGCATGGAAGGATCCGGTAGGAAGCAAATTCATCTACCTCGGTATCACTGGTTTATGTTGGCTTGTTTATGATAACTGGCATGTTATTTGTGCATTCCTTAAGAAAAATATCTCTGTCTGGATTACAATTTTAGTGTTGGTAGGTGTATGGCTGGCCTTCAAATTGCTTTTCAAATATTTAAAAAATCTACTCGGCCAAAACAATCCTTTCAAAATAAAAATAGATATAGCATCAGCTTTCGAGACGATAAAGAACGATAAGTATATTAAAGGAGATGTAAAATTAAAATTGTTAGGCTATCAACAACCCGATCCTTCGTTGCCTTATAAAAGAAATTTGTGCGACAAAGATTATGAGCCGGGGACCCATACCCTGGCAAAAATAAATGAAGATGCGAAATTCATGGAACAAGCAACCTCATTTGACGATTGGCTTGATGAGAAGCTTGATGATGAATTTAAGGTTCTCAAAAAGAGAGCGCCCAAATTATTCAAAGATTTTAAAGAAAAAAATGACTTCGATGACTTGAAGAAAACAATAAAAACTGTCTTAGAAAGCAAGACAAATTATGAAAAAACTCTGAAAGATGATATTTGGTATCAAGAATATTCTGACATCTTAAGAAGGATCATCTTTTTCATTTTGAAGTCAAATCCTGATCATGAAATAGAATTATATCCAAACTTAACCCATGAAAGAAAAAACCTGATATTTGGTGTCATTCGTTATATTGAGAAGCATAAAAAACCAAAAGTTGCTCAATGGTTAAAATTGTCTATTGCTGCCGGAGCCCTGGGGGTTGATGAGAAACAAAATGACTTTTTTTCAGGTGGTAAGCTCAACGCAGATCATGTCATCCCCTTGGATAGGGCGAGGGAAGCACGCAAGGATGCTATTGAGCGTATTGGCGACACTTTGTGGGAGTTTGCTTCTACAACAGCAGGGATTGATGCTTCCCAATGGTTTTCTAATTTTTGCAAGTTTTCCGGTGAAATGAAGCTCAGATTGGTTTCATTTTCCAATGACTATCTTGAAACCATTTTTTTGCTTCGTTATTATCAAGAATTATTAGATGAATATAAACATATTGAAATTGATTTGGTTCCCAGATCTGTGCGTTGTGGCGATGATGCTACATATAAGGACGTCAAGGGTTTTCTAAAATCATTTCCGAAGCTGAAATTTTCTCCAAACTTTCGTGTTCATAAGGATGGGCCCAAAATAGGCACCGTAAACTTGTTTAAATTGCACCCTTCAATTATGAACTTAATTGAGCAGGCAGACTTGATTGATGCAAGAGGGGCCAGGCACTATGAGGTGCTGCAGGGAATAAAAAAAGACATTTGTTTCGGGTTTATCATTTGTCGTGGTTTCAGCGAATCGGCAGTTGGATTTGCGAGAGGCGAGACTCCGCTTGTTTATATAAAGCAAAAATCTGGTGAAAAGTCGTTTTCCGGATTTCGTAAAAGGCATGAAAGACAACAAAATGGACTCATGTTGTGCCAAACAACAGCTAACGACAACAAAGCAAAGCACCAAGGGGGGCACCTGGCGAGCTATGAACAATGGAGCGACAAGAGGAGAAATGCTTTTGATAAAAACCGATTGTTTTATAGCAGCACCGCGATAGCCTTTCATAAGAAATATGGTTACACTCTTGAACCCAACGTAAAAAAGTTTTTGAAGGAATTCAAAGGAGAAGTCTTGGTGGTCGGTTGTGGCTCAGGCAAAGAAGTCGACTATCTTCAAAAACACCAATGCGAAGCCTATGGCATAGACTTTTGTTTTGAAGCCATAAAAATAGCGAAAATTTTATATCCAGAATTGTGGGATCGATTTTCGGTGGAAGACTTATATAACATTGGATTTTATGATGAAGACACCTTTGATGGAGTGGTGTTTAATGCTGCACTCATTCATTTGCTTGAGAAAAAAGACTTGTCTTCAATATTGACAGACACCAAAAGAATTCTTAAGCCAGATGGACTTTGCTTTATCAGAGTTCTTCGGAAAGACGGTGTTGATCAAGATGAAGATTATGGTCCGTTTGAGCTTCCACGAGACTTTGTTTATTATACAAAACAAGAGATTTATGAGCATTGCCGTCGATTGGATTTTAAAATAGTAGGCGAACATTGCATAGAACGAAATTATGAAAAACAGCATGTTGGCAACCCGGAATGTTGGGTTTCTGTCTTGGTTAAAAATATAAAGCCTGCCAAGGCACAGAAGCCGAGCGGCGAAGAGGTGGAAGTTGAGAACGTCGCAAAGGCAGAGCAGAAGGCAGGGCAGGTTGAGCCCCCAAACCTTTGCAGAAAGTGCTGAGGTGGAGGATGGCAAGCAAGCCCCTCCATTTCAACCTTCTGCGGGCTTTTCCTGCGCCCTGCGCATCGCCAGGAAATTCCCCACAAAAACCAGGGCAGTGCCGGCGAGGGCTGCGGCAGTCCATTGGTAGCCTTCAAACAAAGTCGACAAAAGCAAAGCCACCACCGGGGTGACGACGTTGACATAGGAGGCGGGGCCGGGGCCTTCGCGTTTTATGAGCGTCATATAACACAGAAAGGCCACAATGGTGCCGAAGATCGATAAATACAGCAGAGAGAGGAGGTAGGTTGGGCGCAAGTCCACCGTCCAGGCCACGCCCATCAGCAAGCCGGTGAGCGCTGAAACCCCTGCGCCATATACCATGCCCCAGACTGCTCCGGAAAAGATGGGGACTTTCGCCCTCTGGGTGTACACCATCACCATGCTTCCGCAGCACCCAAGCAAAATGCCCAAAGTCCCCGTCCCAAGGCCCCTTAGCAGCTCCGGGTGTTGGCCTGCCGCCCCGAATTCGGGAAAAAATATCAGCGTTACGCCTGCAATGCCTACCATGGCGCCCAACACAGCGCGCACAGTTAAAGGCATGCGAAACAGGAGGTAGGCGCCAAAGAGGGTGAAAGCGGCCTGCAGCGAAGCGAGAATAGCCACAAGGCCCGAGGAGACATATTGTTCCGCAATATAAATACAGATACAATTCAGGCTGAAGATACAGGCGCCTTGTCCCGCCAACGCCACATGCATGCGCCACGGAAAACGCAAAGGTACTCTGAGTTTCCAACACAACGCCAGAAAAAGGACCGCAGCCAATGCAAAACGGTAGGTGACCGACACCACGGGCGACACCACCCCCAGCTGGCCTTTGACGGCCAGCCAGGTACAGCCCCAAATGAGCGTACATATTATAAACAGAAGGGGTGTGCTGAGGCCTCTGTGCGTTTTTTGCAACATGCGCGGACCCTATGGCACAGAGGGAGGGTTTTTGCAAAAACAACGCATCTATTTCCGCAGTTGGAATGGGGGAGTTGCACGCAGGACAAAATTTATAGGGGCGGTTCGCGAACCGCCCTTGCTGCATTGTTTCTTGAACCAGGATTCTAATAAGATTTACAAGATGGGCAAGATTGGGCAGTGCTTGAAAACAATGCACTGCCAAAAAGTCCTGCCAATCTTGTAAATCTTATTAGAATCCTGGTTCAGATTAGAAACAGTCTAGACCGGTTTTGGGTTGAATTGATCCGCTGCGCCCCACATTTTTCGCACATCTTCATGCGCTTCCTCCTTCGGCCGTCCTCGACGTGCCTCAGGCACGCCTGCGGGGTCCGAAGTCCGGGCCGCATGAAGCTGCACGAAAACTGTGGGGCTCGCCAGGCTCAATTCAACCCAAATCCGGTCTAAGGGAGATAAAGAAGTTTTCTGTTCTGGAGAAGGCGGCCGTCCCCCAAGGCGCGGGGGGCATTGTTTGTATGTGCGAGGAAGTTATGCCCATTGACAAACAAAACTGTTTAATTCCTTGCAACCTTATATAACTAAAGCTCAACCCCATACATTTCTTGAAGGGTTGTTTGAATTTTATGGACAACCATCTCCGGCGTTATGTGTTTCAAACAAGCATGGTCTTTTCGGTGGCAGGGTTTGTTTCCAAACACAGAGCAGGGGCGGCAGGGGAGCTCCACCTGGAGGGCGTAGGAGGGGTTTTGGTTCCACCCATAAAAACCGGCGAAGGGGTGGGTGGCCCCCCAAATGGACACCACCGGGGTGTTGACCAACGAGGCCAAATGCATGTTGGCTGAGTCCATGCTCAGCACCACATCCATTTGGCTTAAGAGGAAAAGCTCTTCCTCCAGGGGGGCTTGCCGGGTGGCCCCCTTCAGGGTGGGGTATTTCTCCTCCCAATGTGCCACACGTTTTCTTTCTTCTTTGCTTCCAAAAAGCACCATGTCTATGTTTTTCTTTCCAGACATCTGGTGCAATTGAGAAACCACTTGCTCCATCAGCTCCACGGGGTATGTCTTGCCTGGGTGTTTGGAAAAAGGCGCAATGCCTATTCGAATGCATTCTTTGGTCGGTTTTTCTGGAAACAAACCTGCAAAACATAAACCTGTGAAGGACAAAGAAGCGTCATAGCCCAGCTTTTCAAACACTTCCTGATAGCGGGCCAGGGAGCTTTTCAATGGCTGCAAGTGTTTGTGTTTTTGCCGCACAAGCGCTCGTTTTTCTTTTCGGCCTTTGTCAATTACAGCAACGGGGGTGCCTTTGAGTCGAAAATAAAAACCCAGCACAAAAGAGCGGATGACGCCGTGTAAGTCCGCCACTTTCAACGCTTTTGTCTTTTTTGTGCCAACACATTCTAAAAGCTCGCGCAACAAGCTGAGCATTCCGCGGACGCCTTTGTGTTTCCCTGTCGTATCCACAGGAAGAACAGTCAGGTTAGGAGGCTTATTGAGCAACAGAGGCTGCCACTCATGGCGGGTGAGCAGAAGGAAGTGCTCCTCGGGGTACCTTTGGGCCACCGAATAGAGAACGGGGAGGGCGAGGGCCACATCTCCCAGCGAGGACAAACGGATGACCAAAGTGGTTGTCATGCTGGTTTTTTCTCACATTGGGGCTGAAGGCCAAGTTTTTTTCGCCGTATGCGGGTTGGGTCCCCGTCCTATTTCCGCTGGAGCGGGGAAAACACTATTTCCATTTCCGCGCGCGCAGTTTCTGGACGGTCGCCAGGCAAGCTGGGCAGCATATCCACCTTCAGCTTCGCGTAGGAGGCCGTCTCCTCCGCGGGGTTCATCTCCAGCATAAAACCCTTCCTCGCAGAAAGCAGGCTTCGAATTTCTGTGGCCGTAGCCTCCTTGAGAGGCTCTGGCTCTTTCGCGAATGTAGCCGCCTGCAGCGGCTCATTCACCCGCAGGGGCTCATTTTCGAGCATGGCCGTTTGCAGAAACTCACTTTTGACTCTGGGAACCCGCTGGAGCTCATTTATATCAATCCGCTGGAATTCATTCACGGGTGTGGCAACCTGCTCGGGCTCATTTGGGGGTGTGGCCACCCGCTGGGTTTCTGTCTCGGGCATTTTTTGGGTGACGTTCTCCAACTCCATATTGAAGGGGAGTTTGATGCGCAGCGTCTCTATGTGCATGAGGGCTTCGCTTCTTCCGAGTTCCGTACCTTCTTTTTGGGCAACGGAGGCGATGAAGTCGACGGCGCTTTGTACCTCGTGGTGGATAGAAAGGATGAACTCTGTGAGGTAGCTTTGGTTAGCCATGGGTGGAGCTCCTGCCGACTTTGAAGTTAACTTCAATCTCTCCTGACATCCCCGCTTTGATGCGAATCATCCCCGGGTTGCTGGTGCTGAGTGCGCGGACCATCATTTTTTCGCTGCCATCTGCCTTGTACTCTATTCTAAAACTCGCCTTGGACAAAATACGGCCTGACTCTATGTGGACTTCGGGAAGCCCGAAGGCGACAAGCCGCTGCAGTTGTTCCAAGGCCTCCAGGGCCAGTTTTTGCCGGGCGGCCTCCCGAAGGCGCTGGGCGCCGCTTTCAGAAATGAGAAAACGTCTTGAGGGAAGAGGCCTTTCCAGAGGGGAGCTTAGGGAAAGCGGAGTATAGTCGCCCTCTTCGAGGAGGACGCCAAGCAGCTTGAAAATTTCGGGGGACTCCTTCGCCTCCCCCCTCGCGGGGGAATAGGGCTGGCCGACGTCTACGCGGCTGCCTTCGCCGCCTTCTTTGCCGCCGAAGAGTTGGAGGAGCTTTTCTTCCACATTTTCTTCGGAGACATGCTGTTGGGCATAGGCCTCCGGCGTCAGCTTGCTTAGCCGCATCCACTGGGCATTGTCTTCTCTTTGTTGATAGATGGCTTGAAGCATTCCCTCAAAAGTCTGCCGCAGAAGGAGGGTGGTAAACTCCATCATGGCAAGCTCTTCACCTCCTGGCATGTCGAAAACTCCTTTCTGTCAGCGCCGAGCGCTCAAGCAGACCAACCGAAAAACCGGCGCCATGCTCAACCGGTTTTCTCGGAATAGAGGGGGCCAAGGGTGCACTTATTCTTTACCCAGCGGCATATAGTCAGTTTTGAAGTTGATGACGACTTGTCCGAAGAGATCGGTTCTGGAGCCGAGGGTTGAAGAGGAGCTCGTCGAGGCCGTTTCCACTTTGACTGTTTGGGTATTCGTCTGGGGGAGGAACCAACGAAAGAAACAGGGGAGGGCCGAACTCTTCCGGGTGGTTGTCGTGGTACACTGGCTTGTCAACGCTGTGTTATAGTCGCTGCCCCAAGTCGAGAAGTTGAGTTTCGTTTCAATTTTTCCGCTTTCGACGACAAGCCGCATAAAGCCCATTCTGAGCATTTTCTCGAGGGTTTCATATTTGTTGGCAGCAATGCGCTTGGCTGTAGCTGTTAAAATCTCTGTGAATTTGCCTCTGTAGGTATCGCTGGTTTGGAGAGTCAGGTTTTCAATTTCCTTGCCGTCCGCATCTCGAATGGCCAGCGCTTCGTTGAGTTTTTCAGCGTCAGCACCAAGAGGTGTGGGACTGTCTTTGTTTGCAAGGACTTTGGTGCCGTTGGTTTCGTCGGGCAAAACTTTGGCGAGGAACTCAAAAATTTCGACGCTGCCGACATCGTCCTTGGTGTCATTGATGAAGGTGGTGAGGCCTTTAGAGATCTCTGTGAAGAGCTCGGAGTAGGCGGCAATTTGTTTCAAGTTTGCTGAGATCATCGCATCAAAAACGTCCATCACCAGTTTGCTGGTGAATTCGGGAAATCCAATTTCTGACGACCTTGTTGCGAGTGTAACCGCTTGAGAGGAACGCGTGTCTGACATAAACATTTCCTTTGGGCTGGGGGTGGGAGTCTGCACAAAGCCTTAGGGGAGGGTGGGCCTAAGCAACCTAAAGCCAGTCCATTTAGACAGGAGAACCCCTCTCTCTGTCAATACAGTAAGTATGAATTTTTGTGCTGTCAGTGGCAGAGAATAACTACTGGGGTGCAGCCAAGCCGGTCCTAGGAAACCCGGACGACCACATTCCCTTTCTTATGCCCAATGTCGACATAAGCATGGGCATCCACAATGTGCTCCAGGGGATAAGTCCTGTCGATGATGGGTTTGAATTGCTTGTCTTGCACAAGCTGTCCCAAAAAGCGCATGTCTTTGGCGGACTCGCGGGCCATTCCGCCTTCCACCGTCACAAATTTGCCGTTTGGGGAGAGGTTGTTTTTGCAGGAGGACTTGCTGATTTTTCCAACGGCGTCAAAAATTAGATCGTACTGCGTGCTTTGAGTGCGAAAGTCCTCCACAGAATAGTCCATGGTCGCATCCGCCCCCAGGGACTTGACCAACTGCGCATTGTCATGGCTGCAGACGCATGTCACCTCGGCACCAAAATGTTTGGCAAGCTGAACGGCGCTGGTGCCCACCGAGCCGGACGCCCCATAAATTAATATTTTTTGGCCTTTTTGCAGGTTGCCTTTGCGAAGGAAGTGCAAGGCGGAGGTGCCGCCAAAGGAAATGGCGGCGGCCTGCTCATAGTTGATGTTGTCCGGCTTGTGCGCCAGGGGGCCGTCCTGGGGCATGGCGACATATTCGGCATGTGCGCCAAAATGCATCCCCGTCATTGCGAAGACGCTGTCCCCCTCTTTAAACGTCGTCACGTTTTTTCCAATGGCTTCCACCCTCCCGGACAATTCCGTGCCCAGCACGGACTTTCGCGGCTTATGAATGCCAAACATGAGCCTCAACATGGGCTGGTAGAGGGCGGGTACATTCGCGGAGCGCACGCGAATGTCTCCGGAGCTGACAGTTGTCGAATGAATGCGAATGAGGACTTCATGGTTTTTGGGGCTTGGCTTGGGCCTCTCTTCAATTTTCACCACCTCGGGTGGGCCATACCTCGTACAAATTGCCGCTTTCATCCTGCCCTCCTGCGTCTTCTTCCCTGGGTTCCCCCGGTTCGCTTGCTTCCAAACAGCTTCACCTGCTTTGTCAACAACCCTACCACTCTCAGGCATTCAAGGAAATGCTTGCGTGGAGGGCTTGTGTACGGGGCTTGTTGGCAGGTGGAAAGGAATGAAGCCTTTTTGAAGTGAGCGAGGGCCGTGTCCCTTGGTAGAAGCGGTCTACCGTGGGCACGGCCCTAGGGTTTGAAAGTGCCAACAGCGGTTTCCACGGTTGGCTGCAGGGGGGGCTATTTTGCAGGCGGTTTAGGCGTTATGTCCGCCGAAGGAGAAGCCGGCGTCGACGGAGTGCTGCTGCTGGGCCTGAAAGTGGCGCTCACCGTTGGGACAGCCGAAGGCGGCGAAGCCGATGCGCTTGTGAAGGGCCTGGGGGTTGTTCCCGCAGAGGAGGCGGCCGTCGAGGTAGCAGCGGGCCTTGAGGGAAGGCCTGCTCTCCCCCCCGCCGTCGGTGCGGCCGGAGGAGGAGGTGCCCCCGTCGAAGCCCCCGAGGGTGGCAGGGGCGGCAACTCAGAGTCCGGCAAGGCGCCACCTATTAACCCGTTGATGTCGCCACCGCGAAGGCCAATTTCAGAAAGCAGTGCGTCAATGACGGGCTGTTGTGCACGGTAGCGCAACATGGCATTGGCCGCCTGATCGGCGAGGTTGCCGCTGCCGACAACGGCGCCTTCTCCACTGGTGCCTGCACCCCCGGAGCGTGAAGCGCCCCCGAGTCCTTCGACTTGGATGATTTTAATGCCTTCAATGGCCTCCATGGGTTTGACGCTTTGCTCAATAATGGCCGGCAGGCGATCAATTAACGCCAGTTTGAGTTGCAAGGCAATTTGCGCGTCACGCAAGGTGTTGATGGCGTCGTTGACAAGGCGCTTGCCCTCGGCTTCGACTTGGTAGGCGATGCGCTGTGCTTCAGAGCGGATGCGCACAGCATCGGCTTGGTCGGCGGCAGCGTTTTTTTCTGCTTGCGCTGCGACGGTGATGCTGATGGCCTGTTTTTGTGCTTCTTGCTGAGCTTCGACGAGCGCCACGGATTTTTCACGCTCGGCGATGGCAACGTCACGTGCGGTTTTTACCGACTCTTCGGCACGTGCCGCTTCAGCGCGCGCTTCGTTGGCCAGGCGCTCGGCTTCGGATTGCTCGCGGGATTTGACGGAAATAGAAATTTCTTTGTCTTGCGCGGCGAGCATGGAAACCTTTTCCTGATCGATCTGCGAAATTTGAATTTCGCGCTCAGCCGTAATTTGGCGCTGACGCACCGCTTGTTCTTTTTCGGCCTCGGCGGCTTTTACTTGCCGTTCAGCGGCGAGGCGTGCCTGATCAATTTCTTGTTGGGCGATAATTTTTGCCTGCTCGGCTTCGCGATGGCGTTCAGCCTGTTGCCTGGCAATTTGAGCAACCTGTTCAGCGCGTTGGGTTTCAATTTGGCGCTGTTGGTCCAAGCGGAGGAATTCCTGTTTGCGTTCAATTTCGAGTTTTTCTTGGCCGGCGCCGAGATCTTTCTGACGCACCGCCACTTCCGTATCCTGCTCAATGTCATTGCGCTCTTTGCGGCGGCGCTCGGTTTCTTCGGTCAGCTTCGTCAACCCTTCGGCGTCGAAGGCGTTGTTGGGGTTGAAATATTCTTTGGCAGTTTGATCGAGGCTGGTGAGAGAGACGGATTCAAGCTCCAAACCGTTTTTCAAAATGTCCTCGGAGACGGCATTTTGAACGCCTTGCACAAAAACCTGCCGCGCATCCTGCAATTGTTGCATCGTCATGGTTGCAGCGGTGGCGCGCAAGGCATCGACGAATTTGCCTTCGACCAGCTCCTTCAGCTTCATCGGCTCCAAGGTGCGTGTACCCAGTGTCTGCGCGGCGGAGGCGATGGTTTCCACCGTCGGCTTCACGCGCACATAAAAGACAGCAATGACGTCCACGCGCATTCTGTCTTTGGCAATGAGGCTTTCATTTCGGGCACGGCTGACTTCCAACCGCAAAGTATTCATATTGACGCGGCAGATGTCATGAAGCACCGGCAATACCAGTGCGCCGCCGTCCATAATGACTTTTTGGCCCCCCATACCGGTACGAACGAAAGCCATCTCCTTCGTCGAACGCGTATAAAGACGCGAGAGAATGAAACCAACGGCAAGAATTGCCGCCAATATCACCCCGGAAATAACGATCAACTCTATGAAATATTGGTCAGTAAAAGTTTGAAATTCTTCAGGCAAGGTGAGACTCCTTATTGATCGTGAGGGCGAAAAGTGTAGTCATGTGTACCCACAGTATGCGCTCAATGAAAAGCATGAAATGCGGGGGAAGTCCGTTTGTTTTTGTTTCCATATCTACTCAAGGTTGCACCAAGTCCGAGTGAGGGTTCGGAATGGCCTGATAGGTTGCGCCGATGCGTTTAATCAGCAGGACTTCGGTGCCGGTTTCAAAAACGCTGCCTTCCTGATCGGGTTCCACCATGACATAATGCGAAAGTCCATGTTGATCGCGCACGCGCGCCTGCGCGGCGACACCGAGGCGCGCGGTGCCAATGACAATGACTCCGGCGCGTCCAACCAAGGCATTGAGGGACACAGCCGATGATTCGTCTTTGGGCAGAATTTTTTCCAGCAAGGAACCGCCCAGGCGCATGGCTGGAATGGTGGCCAGGAAGGCGCCAGCGGAGGCAAGCCAAACCGACAGAAAATCGCCGAAGATGCTGTGGGAAAGCATTTGAATGAAAATGCCGGCAAGGCCGAAGGAAGTCAGAAAGAGGATCAGCAATATTAGCACAGGCACTCTTCCTATGTGCAGCCAACTGAGCAAGCCGTTTGGAGCTGCGCCCATATTGGCGTCGAGATCGACATCCGCACCTATGTCGAGCTCCAAGGCACTGTCGAGTGTTGCTGAGAAGCCGGAGCCGCTAAGGAGGAGGGTGAGGCCTTCTATGATCGCAAGAGCGATCATAATGACGAGGGCGACAGAGAAAGGCAGCGATTGTGCGGCCAGAAACACGGACATGGGGGTTTCCTCTTTCTTTGAAAATTAACGAGCGGATGGTGCAGAGCGCGCGTTGATGAAGTGACGCAGCATGGTTTCCATTTTGTGTTTTTTCGTACGCAAAGCAAGGAGGGCGGCTGCCATCTCTTTTTCTTCCTTTGTGAGCTCTGCGATGGATTGTTCAAGCCGTGCCATTTGCATCTCCAGCTCGAGTTGTTGTTGCGTTGTGGCCTTGAGTTGATGGGCACAGCCCTCTATGAGAGCGCTGTTGCCCTGTGCAACAAGCTGCTCATGGCGACGTTGTTGTGTGCTTAATTGGGAGAGTGCCAAATGTTTTTCCGTGGTAAGGCGGCAAAGCTCAAAACCGACTTCGTCAATGGCGCTGTTGGCCTGGGCAATGGCCTGAGAGAGACCGGCTTCTGGACGATCGTTGTTGATAATAGCAAGGATGCGGCCGACCATAAGTGCCTCCTCCATGAGAATGGGCGTCAGAGTATAAGAATTAAAAATTTGAGCATGGATCTGCACATAGTTTACAGTGAGATCAGCATGCAGCACAGGGGGCTACAGGGGGTGGGACTTACATGTACCACTTGAAGCATTGGTTTGAATGGGCTTGGGCCCCCGAGGGGAAGATGCGTTTTTTTGGTGTTTAGAAGCTATAAAAAAGATAAGATCAGCCCAAGAAGGTCCTTCAGGTGTTGGGTTGTTCTTTACAAACCAGCGTTTCCGGGGTGGGAAACGCCATGGGTCATGAATTTATGCGAAAAGACGATGCGGATTTGGCGGGAAAACACAAAGGAAGCAGCGAAGGAAGCATCGAACAAACGGAAGGGAAGATAGCTCGCCACACGAAGTGGTTGGTGATGTTATTTTTATCATGCATTTGGGGAATGGTGTTTGCTTGGGGGATGATCATGTACCGCGACCACTTCAACAATGTCTCGCAGTCGCTTGTGCAGATGAATATAGCGATAGAAGCCCAAACGCGCAATCAACTTCGTCTTATTCAAACAGTTTTAATGGCCATTGATGGATGGTTGGTGCAACACCCGGAATCCCCTGTCGTCAATGAGACATTTTTCGATGATTTTATTCATGCGGGAAAATTTCGGAATGAAAGCGGTTTATTTATAAATATTTATGCCGTTGATTTTGAAGGCAATGTTTATGATATTTCCCCTGACAATCCAGAAGTTGACGGCTCAAAACCATTGGGCGAGGTTGATGGCTGGAAATATATCTCTTCCAAAGCTGAGGAGACAGGCATTTATATTGCGCGTCCTGTTTCAGGTCAAATTTCTGAGGATTGGGTGATTCCTGTGTTTTTGCCATTGTCCGTTCCGCGGAATAATATGCAGATGTTGATGGTGGCCATTAAAGTTGACATTTTAGATCGTCTCTATGAGCAGCAACGAAAACCCACAACTCGCATTGCATTGTTTCATGAGGATGGGACATTATTGGCTCGAGCACCTTTGCAAAAAGAATTTTTAGGCAAAAACTATGCAAAAGAGTTTAAAGAGTTATTTCAACATCCAGAATATTCCATTGCTGTCGTTTCAAACACTCCATTCGATCAGACAAAGCGATTGATAAGTCATATATCCTTGAGAGAGTTTCCAGTCATGGTGACGATTTCAGGCAACTATGATGATGTTTTGAGAAATTTTTTTAAGAATTTGAGTGTGTTGATTATTTTGTCTTTTGTTACAAGCGTGGCTGTTTTGTTTACAGGAAGGCAACAAATGCGTTTGCTTGTTGAGCAGGCGCATTTGAATGCCAGAGTTTCACGCCTAGCAACGACGGATGATTTAACAGGTATTTGGAACCGACGACATTTTATTGAATTGATGAATCATGAATTTGAACGTTCGCATCGTTATAAAACTCCATTGTCATTGTTGCTTTTTGATCTCGATCATTTCAAAAGCATTAATGACAATTACGGACATCAGGTGGGGGATGAAACGCTGATAATTTTTGCAGATACGGTTATGAAGAATTTGAGGAGTGTTGATTTTTTCTCGCGTTTTGGCGGAGAAGAGTTTATGGTTTTGTTGCCGCAAACATCTATCCACATGGCGAAACATTTGGCGGAACGCATTTGCAAGATCATCCAACAGCTGCGCATTCCAACGGAACAAGGTGAGATTTCTTTTTCAACCAGTGTTGGTGTGGCCGCTCTTCAATCGACAGACACTACACCAGATGACATGATGCTTCGTGCAGACAAATCGCTTTATTATGCCAAAAGCAACGGTCGCAACCAGGTAGGCAGCATAGAGTTAGAGGTTATATAGCACACACTCAAGTGCTTTTCGCCAGACTTCAAGCTTTTGGGCATAGGAGCGGCTTGCATGGGCTGGGCTTGTGGAGGGAAGGCGCATATAAGACAAAGAAGAAGGCCAAGAAAAAGGCTTCAGGGTTTTCAAGACATGTCTTTTGAAACAGTTTTCGGCTTTGCTTCCATTGAAGAAGACATGGCGGATGTTTGGGTGGGTTTTGAAAAACAGTTGAAAATTATTTGGCTTTTCTGAGGATGGTTGAATATGTGCATCCAAACTCCCTTCTCGTGTACAAGACTGAAGCACATCCCACAAAGCAATGTGAGCGGTTTTCAAAGCTTGAATTTTGAGGGCATAGGGGGCGCCTTTGGGAAGCCCAAGCAATTCTGAAAGAATGGGCCAAAAGGCATTGTGGGGGTGTGCATAGTATTGGTTGGCAACAAGCGAGGCTTGCCCTGGCATGCTCCCGAGAATCAGCACGCGGGCATGTGGGTCTTCAATGGGTGGAAAGCAAGAGATCAGCATGTTGTTGACAGAAATTCTGATGAGGAAAAACAAAATAGATCAAACAAAAATCTCCGAAAAGGATGAGCACATAGATCTTGAAAAAAACAGCTAAAATAAACAAAGCTTGCATTATGATAAAAAGCATTGACATTGATAAGATCTTATCACGTGTTAACCGTATATGCCATATTGAGCATATTTGTAGACAATATAGTACAAATCAAAAGAGAAGTGTGCTAAGCGGAGCTCTTCAGAATCCGACGCTATGATCCCCATTAAAAAACTAAAAATATTTTATTTTTCTGGAACAGGGAATGCAAAACAAATCAGCTCTTGGTTTTCTGAAATAGCCACAAAGAGAGGAATTGAGGTTCAAAGGTTTAATATTGGCAAAATCAGCAAGGAGGAAATGAAAAGCATCGCCTCTGGATTTTCTGATGAATTAATTGTTATCATTTCATCTATACATGGCTTTAATTATCCCAGAATAACATTAAAATTCATTGAACATTTTCCCAAAGGAAACAACAATATTGTTTTGATGAATACCCGGGCGGGGATGAGGATAGGGAAGTTTATGATCACAGGGTGGACGGGAGGGGCGTTTTTCTTCTCCTCATGGATGTTGCGAAGAAAGGGATATCAAATTGTTGGACAAATTCCTTTTGATATGCCATCGAATTGGATTTCTTTACATCCTGCCTTGACGGACAAAGCATCCAAATTTATACACGAAAAGAATTATGAAAGAGTTGAAAAACACGCCGAAATCATATTTTCAGGGAAGCCTGATTTTTTTGCTTATAGAGAGTCGAAATTCGACTTGATAATAGACATCCTCATTTTGCCGGTCACTGTGTTATATTATTATATAGGGCGATTTTTCTTTGCAAAAACCTTTTATGCAACCCAAGCATGTGATCATTGTGGCATTTGCGAAAGAGAATGCCCTGTGAATGCGATTAAGAACAGCAAAAACTTGCCGTTTTGGACACTTAAATGTGAAAGCTGCATGAGATGCATGAACATTTGTCCGAAGCGAGCCATTGAAAACAATTTGTGGTTTTTGTCAGTGTTGACATATGTGTTTTTTGTTTTATTCCCACATGTGTTTTTTTGTTTTGTGGAGAAAAATCATCTCTCGACAGGGATTGGATTTTTATTTTCCAACATTATATTTTTCGCCTTGTTCTTTTTGTTTTATCGAGCACAATATTTTTTTTTGAAAAACAAGTTTATTGGAAAGCTGATTGCTTTAACCTCGTTAACATATTACAAATTCTGGGGGCGATATTATTCAAACAAAAAGAGCAGGAAGTGAAGGTGGTGGTGTTGGAAAATTCGGAGTGAATCAGCCATGAATGAAAAGACAAAAAGGGCATCTGAGTTTTTTGCCAAGGGCCTCTATTGTTCCCAAGCAGTTTTAGGCGCTTTTTGTGAGGCCTATGGCATGGAGACGGAGGCGGCATTCAGAATTTCGTGTGGGTTAAACAGCGGAGGAAGGTGCGCAGAAATGTGCGGGGCCGTTTCAGGGGCCATATTGATCATCGGTTTAAAACACGGGGATTCCAAAGAGAGATGCAATGTGGAGACGGAAGCATTTATCCACAGTTTTAGAGAGAAGCATGGTGAGGTTGTCTGTCGCAAGCTTTTGGGTTGTGACATTTTCACCCCAGAGGGAAGAGAGAAAATGGCAAAGGAGAATGTGTTTGGGACAACTTGCGTGGAGATGGTGAGGAGTGCCGCCCAAATATTGGAAGATTCAGGCTATTAACATTCGTTGTTGACAAACAACGCCGCAACTGCTAGTTAGCTACCACGATGAATTCTTCCATGTCCATTTCTCTCAACGCAAGCCAAAGCTGGTGGTGGCGCTCTGTCTTTAGAGGCGGGTGCCTGCACACATGGTGAATGACTGACTGAAGTGAACAAGTGCAAAAGGCCCGCCGAGAGCGGGCTTTTTTGTGGTCCGCGCCCGGCGGGGAAACAACCCCCAACCCCTCTGAGGACCGAATGATGGAAACAAAAAAAACGACCCCCCCTCCTATGCCGCTGAAAGGTGTGCATATTGCCGCAAGGCCCTTGCCTCACCTGCCTGAGCCCTTGGCCTTGTTCGAGCGGTTGACTGAAGATGGCCAGCGGCCGCATACGGTTTTGCTGGAGTCGGCTGAGCCTTCAAGCCGAAAAACGCAGAAAAGCCTGCTGGTGGTTTCGAGTGCCTTGTCGGTGGAATGTTACGGCGCCCGGGTAGTGCTGACAGCGTTGAATGCGCAAGGAAAAGCGCTTCTGCCGGTGCTGGAGAAACATTTTGAGCGTTTTTCTCCGCAGCTGGAAGAGAAGGTTTTGCATTTGCGTATACCCGTCTGCAAAGGAGAAGGCGGGAAAACCTCCGAGGAGGGGCGTTTGAAGGCCGACTCCTGTTTGGTGGTGTTGCGTGAGTTGGCGGCACTGTTGAGGGAGGCGTTGCCCTCGGCCCCGGAGGCGGTATTTCTCGCCGGCATTTTCGCCTATGACTTGGTAGAGCAGTTTGAGCCCTTGCCAGAAGCGCAGGAGGAGAACCCTTTCCCAGACTGTCTTTTCTATCTGGCAGATGGGGTGGTGGAGATCGATCACCTCAACGCTTCCGCCCACCTGTGGAGCTGCACTTTCACACCGGGGGAGGACAAGCAAGCAGAAGCCGAAGCCGAAGCCCTGCTGGCAAAGGTAGAGGCGGCGATGGCGGAAGAAGAAGAGGAAGAAGGCGTGCCGACAAATGTCAGCAGGCAAGCCACCCTCGAGGCCGTCACCACCGACATGGAGGATGAGGCCTTTGCTGCAAAAGTGGAGGTTTTGAAGAAGCACATGGTAGGCGGCGACCTATTTCAAATTGTCCTGTCGCGCACCTTCTCCATGCCGTGCACTCAGGCCTTCGAGGCCTACCGCTCCTTGAGGGCCCTCAACCCCAGCCCCTATTTGTTTTATTTACGTCACGAGGCGTTTTCGCTGTTGGGTGCCTCACCCGAGTCCTCGGTGAAAGTGGACGGCAAAACACGTCGCCTGGAAATTTCGCCCATTGCCGGAACCCGCCGCCGCGGCTTGCGCGCTGACGGAAGCGTGGATGCGGACCTCGACAGCCGCATTGAAGCCGAATTGCGGCTTGACGAAAAAGAAAACGCCGAGCACATGAGCTTGGTTGACTTGGCGCGCAATGACGTGGCACGCGTCTGCAAACCCGGAACGCGCCATGTCGCTGACTTGTTGCGCACCGAGCGCTACTCCCACGTCATGCACCTGGTGTCGCGTGTTTCTGGCGAATTGCGGGACGAATTCGACGCGCTGCACGCCTACCAGGCGAGCATGAATATGGGGACGCTGACGGGCGCGCCCAAGCTGAAGGCCATGCAGTTGTTGCGTCACCATGAGCGCGGAAGGCGCGGCCACTATGGCGGCGCCATCGGCTATGTGCGCGGCGATGGCAGTTTTGACACGGCGATTGTTATTCGCGCGGCGCTGGTGCACAACGGCGTTGCGCACATTCGCGCCGGCGCCGGCATTGTGCATGACTCGGTGCCCTTGCTGGAGGCGGAGGAAACCCGGCGAAAAGCGGAGGCTGTGCTGAGGGCCATTGCCATGGCGGAGGCGAAGCAACAGAGCCAGAAGGAGAAAGCCCATGTCTAAGCCACACATTCTCTTTATCGACAATGTCGACTCATTCACCTTCAACCTGGTGGACGCGTTTGAGGTGCTAGGCGCAGAGGTGGAGCTATACCGCAACGACATAGGAGCTGAAGCTGCATTGGACATTGCCAGGGGAAAGCACTCCTCGCTGGTGGTGTTGTCAGCGGGCCCGGGGACGCCACGCGAAGCCGGGTGCACCCTGGAGTTGATTCAAAAAGCGGCGGGGAAGCTGCCACTGCTGGGCATAGGCCTGGGGCACCAGGCCATAGCCGAGGCCTTCGGCGGAGAGGTAGGCGCCGCAAGGAGAATTCTCCACGGCAAAAAGTCCAAGGTGAAGCACGGCGGCCACCCCTTGTTTGCGGGGGTGCCGGAAGTGTTTGAAGCAGGCTGCTACCACTCCTGGGTGGTGAAGCATTTGCCGGAGGGCTTCCACGCCATAGCCCAAGAGGTTGAGGAGGGCGGCCCCCTCATGGCCATGACGCACAAAACGCAGCCGGTGTATGGCCTGCAATTCCACCCGGAGTCCATTCTAACAACCCATGGGCAAACCATTGTGCAGAATGTATTTGCGCTGGTGGTAGCGGGGAGGAAGCCATGACAGAGGGCCTTTTCCACAAGCTGATGTCCGGCGGCCATTTGGAGAGAGAGGAGAGCCGCCGGTTGTTTAACGCCGTCATTTGCGGGGAAGTCAGCGACATAGAGTTGGCGGCCTTGCTGGTGGCGCTGAAGATGCGCGGTGAAACAGCCGAGGAAATTGCCGGCGCGGCCCAAGCCCTGAGGGAGGGGGCAAGGGCATTCCCCCGCCCGGACTATGCCTTTGCCGACATTGTCGGCACCGGCGGCGACGGCGCCAACACCCTCAACATTTCAACGGCCGTCACTTTTGTTGCGGCAGAAGCGGGGCTGCCGGTTGCCAAACACGGCAACCGTGCGGCCTCGTCGCGTTGTGGCGCGGCGGACTTGCTTGAGCGCTTTGGCGTCAAACTCGACATGGCGCCGGTGACGGCGCGGCGGCTGCTTGACGAGGTTGGCGTGACGTTCCTTTTTGCGCCGCACTACCACCAAGGCATTCGCCACGCCATGCCGGTACGCAAGGCGCTGGCCACGCGGACCCTGTTTAACGTGCTGGGGCCGCTGGTGAACCCCTCCCGGCCTCCCATTATGTTGGTAGGCGTTTATGACAATGCCCTGTGCCCCCTGGTGGCGGAGGCATTGAAGCTTTTGGGTTGCAAGCGTGCCTTGGTGGTGCATGGTTTGGGCCTTGACGAAATTGCACTGCACGGCGAAACCAACGCCGTGGAGTTGAAGGAAGGGGAAATGAAGGCGCAGCGTTTCACACCGAGTGACTTTGGGGTGAGAGCCTTTCCCTTATCCTCCATTGTAGGCGGCACCCCGGAGGAGAATGAGAGAGCCATCCGCTTGGTGCTGGGCGGCGAAGGAGACGAAGCCCACACGGCGGCCATTGCCGTCAACGCGGGGGCCTTGCTGGCGCTGGGGGAGAAGGTGGATTCCTTCAAGCAGGGTTTTGAATGGGCAAGGAGCCTTCTGCAGAGCGGAAAAGCCCTGGAGCGGATGGAGAAGATGGCGAAGCTCTCCCACGCATTGGAAGAAGCCGAAGGAGGCAACCATGCCACTGCTCCATGACATTGTCGCCCGCAAACGCGAAGAGCTTGCCGCACGCATGGCAACAACGCCGCTTGCCGTTTTGGAAAAGCAGGTGGAGCCAACGACGCGACGGCTGGCCGAGGCCCTCAAGCAGCCTGGGCTTCGCTGCATTCTCGAATGCAAAAAAGCCTCGCCCTCGGGGGGGCTCCTCCGCCCTGAGTTTGACGCACAACACATTGCACACAACTACGCCGCCTTCGCTGATGCGGTGTCCGTGCTCACCGACGCCCCCTACTTCCAAGGCAGCTTCGCCGACTTGGAAACCGTGCGCGCCACCCTCTCCCAGCCCCTCTTGTGCAAGGACTTTGTCCTAGAGCCCTACCAAGTATTCGAAGCACGTTTGTACGGCGCCGACGCGGTGCTTCTCATGCTGTCCGTGTTGGACGACGCCAGCTACCGGCGTTGCGCGGAGGCGGCGGAGGCCCTGTCCATGGACATAGTGACGGAGGTACACAACGAGGAGGAGCTGAAAAGGGCCCTCTGCCTCGGGGCGAAGGTGCTGGGCATCAACAACCGCAACCTGAAGACCATGAAGGTGGACTTGTCCGTAACGCGGCATTTGGCGCCCCACATTCCACGGGACAAAACCATTGTGTGCGAGTCCGGCATTCAAAGCCGCGCCGACATGGACGCCCTTGCCGGCCTCGTCGACGCCTTCTTGGTTGGCAGCCGACTCATGAAGGAAGCGCGCCTGGACTTGGCGGTGCGAGAGCTGCTTTTTGGCCGCGTCAAAATATGCGGCCTGACGACGGTGGAGGCGGCGCGCCTGGCCTATGAAGCGGGCGCTTCCTGGGGAGGGCTGATTTTTGCCCCAGAGTCTGCGCGCTGCGTCAGTGAAACCAGGGCACGAGAAGTGGCCGAAGCCTCGCCCCTGCCCATGGTGGGGGTTTTCGTCAACGAAGCACCGGAGAGGACGGTGAGGCTTGCGCATGCGTTGCAACTGAAGGCTGTACAATTGCACGGTGAAGAAACCCCGGCCTACGTCCGCGCCCTGCGGGAGAAGCTGCCTCCCGGCTGCCAAGTATGGAAGGCGGTGCACCTCAAAGAGGCGGCACACCCGAAGGAGGAAGGCCCGGAAGAGGCCCTGAAAAACCCCTGGGAGGCGGACTGCATGGTGTTGGACACCTTCAACCCGAAGTTGCGCGGGGGCAGCGGCCACCGTTTTGACTGGGGGCTGCTAAAGAAGCTGCCCGCGGCCCTGTTGTCGAAGGTGGTGATTGCCGGGGGAATTAACCCGGAGAACGTGGCGGAGGCGCACAGCCTTGGGGCCTACGCGGTGGACGTCAATTCCGGCCTGGAGTGTGCGCCGGGGGAGAAGTCCCCGGCATTGGTGAAGCGTTTATTTTCCCATTTAAGGGGGCACATATGAAAAAGTTTTCCACAGAGTTGTTAGGCATAGAAGAAGGCGCCTTCGGCCCCTTTGGAGGCATGTTTGTGCCGGAAATTTTGGTGCCGCCGTTGAAGGAATTGGCACGCGCTTTTGAGGAGGCGCAAGCGGAGGCCTCCTTCCAGAGGGAGTTGGAGGCCTTGCTGAAGGACTACGCCGGCCGCAAGACACCGCTTTATTGCTGCCGCAACCTAACAGCGGGGACGGCGACAAAACTTTATTTAAAACGGGAGGACTTGCTGCACGGAGGCGCACACAAAACCAACCAGGTGCTGGGGCAGGCCTTGCTGGCGAAGCGGATGGGGAAGAGGAGGCTGATAGCTGAAACCGGAGCGGGCCAGCACGGCGTTGCCACAGCCATGGTGGGGGCTTTGTTTAAACTGCAGACGCGCATTTATATGGGCGCCAAGGACATAAAGCGCCAAGCGCCCAACGTATTTAGAATGCGCCTCATGGGTGCCGAGGTGGTGCCCGTTGAAAGCGGCAGCGGCACTTTGAAAGACGCCGTCAACGAGGCCCTGCGCGACTGGTCCGAAAGCTATGCAAGCACCCACTACCTCCTGGGGACTGCGGCGGGCCCCCACCCCTTCCCTACTATGGTGCGCGAGTTTCAGCGCGTCATTGGACGCGAAGCGAAGGCGCAAATATTGGAGAGGGAAGGGCGCCTCCCCGACGCGGCCATTGCCTGTGTTGGCGGCGGCTCCAACGCCATAGGGCTGTTTGCCGACTTCCTCGACAACCCGGAGGTGTGCCTCATTGGCGTAGAGCCGGCAGGGTGCGGCCTGCACACCCATAAGCACGGGGCGACGTTGCAAAAGGGCCACCCCGGCATTTTGCATGGCGCCTACAGCTACGTTTTGCAGGACGCGCAGGGGCAAATTGCCGAGTCCCACTCCATTTCTGCCGGGCTGGACTACCCCGGTGTTGGCCCCCAGCATGCGCATTTGCATACCACCGGCCGCGCTGAGTACGTCGGCATTACCGACGACGAAGCCCTCGAAGCTTTTCAGCTGTTGTCCATGGAAGAGGGCATTGTCCCAGCCCTAGAGTCAGCGCATGCCCTGGCTTATGCACTCAAACTGGCGAAAACGGAGGCGAAGCGGCCACAGCTGTTGCTGGTGGGCCTCTCCGGGAGAGGCGACAAAGACATGGAGCTGGTAAGGGGAGCGTTGGCGAGGAAAAACCCGAAGCAAGAAGGAGAAACCCATGCAAGCCACGCGTTATGAGAGAATGTTTTGCCGCTTAAGGGAGAAAGGGGAGGGCGCCTTCATTCCCTTCGTCATGCTGGGGGACCCGGACATGGAGACAAGCCGGGCATTGTTGGAGAGTTTGGTGGCCAACGGTGCCGACGCGCTGGAATTGGGGGTAGGTTTTTCGGATGCGACGGCGGATGGCCCCGTAATACAGCGGGCGGGGCAGCGCGCATTGGCGGCGGGGGCGGGGCTTGTGGCCTGTTTTGAGTTGTTAAAGGGAGTACGCGCCCGGCACCCGGAGGTTCCGCTGGGGCTTTTGGTATATTCCAACCTGGTTGTAGCCCGGGGGTTGAAGACATTCTACCAAGAGGCGGCCCAAGCAGGCGTAGACTCGGTGTTGGTGGCGGACTTGCCGGTGGAAGCGTCAAAACCCTTCGCAGGAGCGGCCGAAGCGGCCGGGGTAGCACCGGTTTTTGTGTTACCTCCCAACGTGGAGGAGGCCACCCTCGGTGAAATTGCCCAACGAGGGCGCGGCTACACCTATGTCCTCGGCCGCTCCGGTGTTACAGGTGCCGAGAAGGAAATGGAAGCGCCTCTCCCCTCCCGCTTTGAGGCCCTGAAGGCGGCAGGAGCGCCCCCAGCCGTGGTTGGTTTTGGCATTTCCACCCCACAACACATTCGCACCGCCCTCGAGGCCGGCGCCGCTGGCGCCATTTGTGGCTCCGCTACGGTTGCCCTCATTGAGAAATACCTCCATGACAAAGCCGCCATGCACCAGGCCCTCGCTGCCTTCACCCAACAAATGAAAGCCGCCACCTGCCAGCCATGCTCTGCCGCCAAGGACTACCCCAAATCCTGCCAATCTTGAAAATCTTGCTACAAATCCTGGTTCAAAACCTCAAAGCAACTCCTCCCCCGTAGCCGCAGGCAGACAACGGCCCCATACAACGCCCTTGGTGGCGATGAGACCTTCGCCCAAGGCGAGCACCTCCTGCGCACTGCCGCGAAGGACCAGCACCTCAAGGCAAAAACGCTCATCCAAGTGGACGTGCAGGCTGCAGACGACGTGCGCATGCTGGTTATGTTGCATGTGCGTCAGCTTTTGCGTCAAGTTGGAGGCGTCATGCTCAAACACCATGAGCACAGTGGCCACCCGCTCCTGCGTTTCGTCGCCGCTCTCCCAAGTATGGTTGATGAGCTCCCTGCGGATTAAGTCCCTAATGGCCTCGGAGCGGTTTTGATAGCCTCGGAGCGCAATGAGAGTGTCAAATTTGGAAAGCAATTCAGTTTCAAGTGAAATACCCGTACGGCTCAGCATGTCCGAAGGTTATAGGGCTTACGCATAGGAGACAAGTTTCCATGAGAAAAACAACCCAAGCTTGGCCAACAAGCGCAACCCACACTTGACCGGCAAGCGCCTGCGCATGTAATGGGGCGGATAATGCCGGAACATAAAAGAGACTATTATGAAGTGTTGGGCGTTTCCAAAACAGCGGGAGAGGCAGAGTTGAAAAGTGCCTTCCGCAAAATTGCCATGGAGCACCACCCCGACAGAAACCCAGACAACCCTGCCTCCGAGGAAATTTTTAAAGAGGCCGCCGAAGCCTATGAGGTGCTTTCCGACAAGGACAAGCGCGCGCGTTATGACAGCATGGGCCACGCAGGCCTAGGCGGCGGCGGTTATGCCGCGGACTTTGGGAGTATGGCGGATATTTTTTCCGAACTTTTCGGCGACTTGTTTGGGACGCGCCACCGAGGCCCCGCGCGCGGCGCGGACTTGCGTATGGAGTTGAGCATTGGCTTTGAGGAGGCCGCATTTGGAAAGCAGACTGAAATAAAAGTGCCCAAAACGCGCGCCTGCCCCGCCTGCGAGGGCACCGGCAGCAAAAGCAAAAAGCGCCAAACCTGCCAGCAGTGCGAAGGCAGCGGCAACATTCACCACCGCCAGGGTTTTTTTTCCATCAGCAGGCCTTGCCCCCTTTGCCACGGCAGGGGAGTTTTTGCAAAGGACACCTGTCCTCCCTGTAGAGGGGAGGGGAGGGAGCCATTTGAGGCCACCCTCAACTTAAGCATTCCCCCGGGGGTGGATACGGGCACCCGCCTTCGCCTCCAGGGAGAAGGAGCCACCTCTCCTGACGGTGGCCCTCCAGGAGACCTCTACGTTTTTGTCCGCGTCAAAGAGCACCCGCTGTTTGTACGCGAGGGAAACGACGTTTTATGCGAGCTACCCATTTCCATTGTGCAAGCAGCCCTCGGGACGGAGTTGGAAGTGCCAACATTGGATGGCCCCGTTAAAATGAAAATTCCCGAGGGGACACAAACTGGCACCATTTTTCGCCTGCGCGGCAAAGGGATTGCACGCCTTAACAACCCACAGGCCCGCGGGGACCAGCATGTGCGCGTCATGCTGGAGACGCCGACACGGTTGAGCGAAAAACAGCGCAAGTTGCTGATGCAGTTTGCCGAAGAAGGCGGAGAAGAGGTTAACCCACAAAGCCGTAGTTTTTTCCAAAAGGTAAAAGAGCTTTTTGAGAAAAAAATATAGACGAGGCAGAGGGCAAAATGGAGAATGCGGACGCCGCATACGCCAAAAGGGGAGACAATGGACACAGCAGCATTAAAGCTGGAAGGCCTCAGCAAATGTTACGGAGGCTTTTGCGCCCTTGACAATGTACACCTCGAAATAGCGCGTGGGGAAATTTTTGCCCTGCTGGGCCCCAACGGCGCTGGAAAAACAACGCTGATTGGCTGCATTGGCGGCACGGCCAAAAAAACCTCCGGCAAAGCCTATGTGTTTGGCATGGACTTGGACAAAGACGCCAAGAAGATACGCCAGGAGATAGGCCTTGTGCACCAGGAGGTGAATTATGACGCTGTGTTTACCCCCCGAGAGACGCTGGCTTTCCAAATGGGCTATTACGGCATGCGAAAAAATGCCGCCTACATTAAAGAGTTGCTGGAAACCCTCTTCCTCACGGACAAAGCGGATGTGCCGATACGCAATTTGTCCGGCGGAATGAAACGACGGACGATGATAGCCAAAGCTTTGGTGCATAAGCCAAAGCTTTTGTTTTTGGATGAGCCTACCGCAGGCGTTGACACGGAGTTACGCCAGGAATTGTGGAACTATGTGCGGTATTTGAAAGAACAAGGCACCACCATTGTGCTGACAACGCACTATTTGGAAGAGGCAGAAGCCCTGGCCGACAGAGTAGGGGTGCTCTCTCACGGACGACTGGCCGTGGTAGACGAAAAAAACCACCTCCTCTCCAGCTTGGGGACTCGAAAAATGACGCTGAAGCTGGCAGCCCCATTCCCCCGTCCCTTTTTGGGAGACCTCATTTCCAACATGGAAGCCAAATTTGTGACTATTGAAGAAAAAGCTGAGACTCTGGCAGGGGACAGACACAACATTCAGCTAGAATTGTCTCCAGACGGCAGGCAACTGACCATTTTTCAGATAAATAAGCACCCCAACTTCGCCCAGACGATTGCCTTCCTCTCCGAAAAACTCTATGTTGAAGATATTCAGATACAAAACCCTCGTATGGAGGATGTGGTGCACAAAGTCCTCCACGCCTCCGACGGTACATTGCAGCAAACTTCCCAAAAACTGTAGCAAATTTCCCCAATAGAGATGTTGGCCACCCTCGAAAAATGCTTTTTTGACTCCAAAATGGGCCTTTATGAAGTCAAACTTCGACTTTTTGACGTCAAAATATGAAGATTTGGAGTCATATGTTGACAGTTTGGAGTCAAACTATGACACTTTTGTGGTAGAATATGACTTTTTGCTGTCAAATGATAACTTTTTGCTGTCAAAAAGAGACTTTTTGAAGTCGGCAAGGGCTTTTATGACATTAAACAATGGCTTTTTGAAGTCAAAAGATGAGTTTTTGACGTCAAAAAATGCTTTTCTGTCGACGAAAAATACTGTTTTAACGTTTCAATGTGGCTTTTTAACGTCGACATACAATTTGTTGCTGTCGAAATATGAGCTTTTTGAGTCAGAACTTGTCTCTTATCTCCAACATGGATGTCATTTCGGGTGCGAAGTATCAAAATTTTTTAAAGAATTAACAAGCAGTCAAGCATTTATATAAAAACTTAGGTTTGTTTTTTACAAATTTATTTTGTTGCATGTCAAAATTTTGTATGGTATGTCGTTTTTCTGTCAAAAAACCGAGTTTGTCTTTTTAAAAATCGAATTTTTGAGGAGAAAAACATGTTAAGAAACCCCATGCGTGTTGTTGTACCTTCAAACATATATTCATTTTTGGGTTTATTGCAGAGAATTATTAAAAAGCATCAGGAAGAGGGGCCTTCTTCGCCATTGTCTGTCTTAAATATGTCTTGTTGGGATGCAATTGAGGAGAAGAGGAGGAAGTGTTTTGAAATACAGCAGAGGGCAGAGGCTTTGCGTAGAGAGGGGGAGCAGCTGACGGCAGAAAAACACAAGTTGCAGAAGGAGCTTTTGGGAGTTGTTCGCGCTGCGCGTAATGTTTTGTTAGGCATACACGCACATAACCCGAAAAATTTGGGGGAGTGGGGTTTTGAGGTTAACCATTCTCCCAGCAGAAGTGCCAAAAAAACAACAACACCGTCTGGTCAGACGGGGGCAGGGGCCTAAAAAAGCCAGCTTTGGCTCGTTTTTAAATATGAATATTGTTGCTGCCAAAACATTATTGGAAAAAGAGGTATGGCGTTTTTTGCGTGTACCAGGACAAACGCTGTTGGGGCCATTGGTGTCGACAGCGCTTTATTTCCTTGTTTTCGCAAAGGCGCCGTTTGCGGAGCATGCGCGGTGGAATGGGCAGCCGTATATGGCGTTTGTATTCCCTGGGTTATTGTTTTTGACGCTTTCCAATGGTGCTTTGCTAAACACCAGCTCCTCCATTCTCATTTCAAAAATTCAGGGGACTTTGGTGGACTTAATGGTAGCACCCATGGGGGCAGCGGAGCTGCTTTTCGGCTGGGTAGGCGGCGCAATGGTGCGGGGGCTCCTCCTGGGTGTATTAACAGTAGCCATGGCGGCGCTTTTTGTTCCCCTTCCGGGAGTGCAATGGCTTGTTTTGCTCGGCTTGTCAGTCCTTATTGCCTATGTATTTGCATTATTGGGTATTTTAACAGGCATTTGGGCGGAAAACTTTGAGCAAGTCAACCTCATCCCCAACTTTTTTCTTTTGCCCATGGCATTTTTGGGCGGAATTTTTTATGAGGTTAGCCGGTTACCTCCTCCTTTTAATAGCATTAGCCTCTTCAACCCCGTGGTTTTCATTGTAGAGGCCTTAAGGGGAGCTGTTTTGGGTTACAGCAATACATATACCTGGGTAGGGCTTGTCATTTTGGTATTGTCTGCAGTTGTATTTAGTTTAATAGCTGCAGTTTTTATTCGCCGTGGCTATAAACTTCGCACATAAAAAGTTGTTTTGTCATTGTTTTTATAACAAACAATAAAACAGGGGGAAACAATGTATTTCAAAAGTCCATCTCTTAAAGAAAAGCTTCTTGTTAGCGAGTTATTTTTGTCTTTGCAGGGAGAGTCTTCCTTTCAAGGGAAGTTATGTGCATTCGTTCGTTTGAGTGGCTGCCACCTTCGTTGTCGTTGGTGTGACACGCAGTATGCTTTTTGGGGTGGAACGCGCATGTCTATAAAGGAAATAACAGAAGCGGTGCTAAAAATGAAGTCTTCCCTGGTTACAATAACAGGAGGGGAGCCATTATTGCAGCCGCAAGTTTACCCTCTTATGGAGCATTTGCTAGAGAGTGGCCTGGAAGTGTTGCTTGAAACCTCTGGAAGCATTTATTTGGACAAAGTACCTGCGGGAGTAAGGAAAATCATGGACTTCAAGCCACCGGACTCAGGGGAGGCGGAGAAAAACTGCTGGAGGAATTTGTCACTGCTTGGCGAGGGGGACGAAATTAAATTCGTTTTGGCCTCGAAGGCGGACTACCTATGGGCCAAAGAGGTATGCCAGAGGGAAAACCTCTTCAACGGAAAGGTAGAGGTGCTGTTTTCAACAGCGTATGGGCTTTTGTCGCCGTTAAATGTGGCCAACTGGCTTATAGAGGACAAGCTTTCAGTGAGGTTTCAGCTTCAACAGCACAAGTACATATGGGGGCCAGAGCAGCGGGGGGTGTAGTGGGGGTCTGGACTGAAACAAACCCGTCGGATATTCGCCTTTTATATCAGTACTTCTATCGGGAGAACAACGTGTTGAGAAAAGGCATGGCAACAAAGAAAAAGAAGGGGTGGGGTTTGCTCTTGAGCATTTGGGTGGCGGCACTCAGTGGATGCCCGAATGATGATTTTAAAAACACAGGCTCAACTTCCACCACAGACATAGGCTCAACATCCACTACAAATACAGGCAATAATACAGGCAATACAGGCTCAACATCCACCATCGTCCCTGACGAACACATTGGCTCCACTTTTGCCATTGTTCGCGGCGACATTAGCCTGCCTAACTCTACCGAGCGCGGGGTGTGCTATAGCACGGCTCCAACCCCTACCACCGAAGACAGCAAGGTGGTTGATTCAGGAGATGGAACCGACACCTCCCCTTTCACTGTTACGCTGAACGGCTTAACGCCCAGCACTACCTATTATGTGCGCTCATACGCCATGAATGCGGAACGCACTGTTTATGGCGATGAACAAAGCTTCAAGACACTTGCTGAAAACAATGAGCCTGGGCCTCCTGTTTCTCCGCCTTCTCCTCCTCCGGTTCAGCTGCCGCCGCCTCCTATTTCCAGTTTTCCTCCTCCGTTGTCCATCAAGCCAACGCGCAACAATGTAATGAAGTATTCAAACATGGATTCTAACCTCAACAACCAATCCTCCGCAGGTGTCATTGTTGGCAATTTTTGGGTAATGCATAATGATCCTTTTGGCACGCGCATACAGAATTTTATTCTCTATTCCAGCGCTTTGTTCTTTGACGTCCATTCGCAGATTGCTGGCAAAAATATCCGCAAAGCTGAACTCTGGTTGCATGTCCGCAGCTTTGCCCTGCAGAAGAACACTCAATATGGCATCGCCGCCTTCGCCGGTCCATGGGGAAGCAACATTACAGCCAACAACATGCCGCAGTATTATACAGCCTCTCAGACGACCTTCGTTCCTCCCACAGCACTGCTAACGGTGCTGGATGTTACAGACATTGTGCGGAATTGGGCAAATGGCACCTGGGTGAACAACGGGTTTTATCTCTTTGATCGCAATGCTGTTTTTCCCTACAACTCAGACACCAGAGTCACCTTTTTTCATGACACTTCTTCTGAGCTGCCGCCTTCTTTGCATATTGAGTTCCAATAGGTATTTTTTTGAACGACGATCTTCATAAGATTTATAAGATCTTGGGCACTGCTTCATTTTCAAGCAGTGCCCAAATCCTGCCAATCTTATAAATCTTGCTACGAATCCTGGTTCAAGAAATGAAGCACTGCACAACCCTGCCAATCTTGTAGATCTTATGAAGATCGTCGTTCAGAACTTGTTGCAGTCCAAAAGCCGCTCAATGTCTTTTTCAACCATCAGCTTGCAGAGCGCTTCAAAAGAGGTTGTGGGCGTCCACCCCAATGTTTTTTGGGCCTTCTCCGGGTTGCCCAGGAGGAAGTCCACCTCTGCAGGCCGGTAGAATTTCTCATTTATTTTGACAATAACGCGGCCTGTGTTTTTGTCGATGCCCACTTCTTCTTCTTTTTCCCCTTGCCATTCAATGTCAAAACCACAGTGTTTTCCCGCCTCAAGGACAAACTCGCGGATGGAGTGCGCTTTTCCAGTGGCAATGACAAAGGTGTCGGCTTCGCTGTGCTGAAGCATTTTCCAGATCATCCCCACATAGTCACCGGCGTAGCCCCAGTCGCGCTTGGAGTCCAAGTTGCCCAACTCCATGGGCTTGTCCGTTAACTTCAGGAAAAGCTTGGCCAGGTGGAGGCTTATTTTCCTCGTCACAAACTCCTCACCGCGCATAGGGCTTTCATGGTTGAATAAAATGCCGGAGGCGGCGAAGAGGCCAAAGCTTTCCCGGTAGTTGACGCAGGCCCAGTGTGCCATGAGTTTGGCCACCCCATAGGGAGAGCGGGGATAGAAGGGCGTCTTCTCCGTTTGGGGAATTTCCTGGGCTTTGCCAAACATTTCAGAAGTGGAAGCTTGGTAGAATTTCGTCTTTGGGGAAAATTCACGAATGGCTTCCAGGAGGTAGAGGACACCCATGCCATTGGCCTGGGCCGTATACAGGGGCTCCTCCCAGGAGGCGGCGACAAAACTCTGCGCGGCGAGGTTATAAAACTCATCCGGCTGGTATTTGCGGATAAGCCTGCACATGTTGGAAAACTCAAGCAACTCAAAGTCCACCAACTCAATGTTGTCCAAAATGCCGTGCTCCTTGAGTTTTGAGAAGGTGTCCGTGGCACCCCGGCGGTAGAGGCCATATACTTTATAGCCTTTTTCAAGAAGGAGTTTTGCCAAATAGCCGCCGTCCTGGCCGGTAATGCCTGACACCATGGCTGTTTTTTGCATCCACATTCCCCGAAAAAGCTGATGTATCAGTTTATGAAGGCGGCGAAGGCGCCTGGAAGGCGGTGCCGTAGGCCAGAATTTCGGCACACATGAGGCCTTGTCCCCCATTTTGGTTGAGGGTGGAGGTTTCCAAACGGACATTAAAAATGGCCTGGGCCCCCCGTTGGGCGGCTTCCTCTTTCATCCTGAGGAGGGCTTCACGGCGGCCGCGCTCAATGAGTGTTTCAAAGCTGCCAAGCCGCCCCCCCACCAGGCTTTTGAGTGTGGCGGCCAGCGTTTTAAAATAGTCACTGGAAATGACGACGGAGCCGCTGACGAGGTGAAATGGCCCGGAAAAATGGGGCGGTGGCCGTTTGTCAGCCAAAACCAGAATGTGGGCAAGCTTGGCCTCCCGCTCTTTGAGAGAGTGGAAATGTCGCCGCTCCAGCAGTGTGCCAACAAGCAGGCCAGCCAGCAGCAAAAGCCCGAAGGAGGTTAAAATAAAAAGCCACTCGTCCATGCCTTAGCCATTTTTCTCGAGAATGACGGCGGTGCCATAGGCCAAAAGCTCAGAGGCGCCGGCGGTTATGTTGGAAGTGCTGAAGCGAATGTTAATAACAGCATTGGCGCCGAGGGCTTCGGCCTGCTGCAGCATGCGCTCAACCGCCTCCTGGCGAGACTCGTTGAGCAACTCTGTGTAGCCTTTTAACTCGCCGCCCACAATGTTTTTAAGCCCAGCCATAATGTCCCTCCCGACATGCTTGGCGCGCACAGTGCTGCCCTGGACAAGCCCTAAGTGCCGCGTAACGGCATAGCCGGGAATAAATTCTGTATTGCTTAACAAGAGTTTGGAAGGGCTGTTGCTGCGCATAAAAGCTCGCTCAAAGGGGTTAAACCAAAATGAAAGCTACACAAAGGAGAATATATGCTCTATTTTATGCCCAAAAGCAACTGCGAAGCCCCTATGAGAATTAAATACAATGCCCCCGTCGTCCTGACGTTTGCCTTTGCCAGCCTCCTTGTCCTTGTGCTTTCTCAAACCTTGCTTTCTTCCCTGACGGAGGCGTGGTTTACAGTCCCCGGGAGGGGTGGCTTTTCCGCTTCCCGCTTGAGGGACTGGGTATGTTTGCTCAGCCATGCCCTGGGCCATGCCCATTGGAGCCATTGGGTTTCCAATATTTCGTTGATTCTCCTTTTGGGCCCCATTTTAGAGGAAACCTATGGCTCCTCCTCACTTTTGCTGATGTTGGGTATGACTGCCTTTGTTACCGGGGGGCTGAATGTGCTGTTTTTCTCCTCGGGCCTCCTGGGGGCCAGCGGGGTGGTGTTTATGCTCATTCTCCTGGCTTCCTTCAGCAATTTCAGCAAAGGGGAAATTCCGCTCACCTTTCTTTTGGTGTTGCTCCTCTACCTTGGGAAGGAGCTTTATAATGCTTTTGCAAGCGACGTACGCAATATTTCCGTATTTGCTCATTTAATGGGAGGCCTCATGGGCAGCCTATTTGGGTTTTTCCGAGTGCCCAGGGCGGGGAAAATATGATACAGCCCACATGGAGAGCCCCAATGGGGAATTTGAAAAAGTTAACCTAGGAAGAAACGATGGAGAAAGAGAATGCCCGCGGGACATATAGAGAATACCTATGGAGAATAAGGCCGTGAAGATAATAGAAAGCAAGGAGTTTGACAGCTATTGGAAAAGCCAAAGCCTACAGGAGGAGGACTTGGCAACAGAGGCGGCGGTGAAGGAGATTATTGCAGCGGTACGCCAGGAGGGAGACGAAGCGGTGCGGCGTTATGCCGCGCGTTTTGACAAGGCCTCTCCCCAGCAGCTGGAGGTACCCATGGCGGAAGTGGATAAAGCCTATGGGCTGTTATGCGGAAGGGAGCCGGAGCTGCTCAAGGCGCTGGAGTTGGCGGCGGAGCATATTTGGCGTTTTTCCGAGAGGCAAAGAGCGTCATTTGAAAGCTTTGAGTTGGAAATGGGCAAAGGGCTGTGGACAGGCCAGAAAATCATTGCTGTGGACAGGGCCATGGTTTATGCCCCTGGGGGGCGGTTTCCCCTCATTTCTTCATTGTTAATGGCTTTGCTGCCCCCCTTAAGCGCCGGGGTGGACGAAGTGTGTATTGCCTCTCCTCCCACGGAGACGGGCTTGCCGGACTGGAGAATTTTGGCCACCATTTTTGTAGCACAACTTGCTGCCAAAACTCCCATCCCCCCTGCCAAACTTCGAGTGTTTGCCGTCGGCGGCGCGCAGGCCGTGGCTGCTTTTGCCTTCGGTACCCAAAGCATTCCCCGCGTTGACGTTATTGCCGGGCCGGGAAACAAATATGTGGCCACGGCCAAGCGCCTTCTCTATGGGCAAGTCGGCATAGACTTTGTCGCCGGCCCCTCGGACATATTGGTTGTGGCTGATGGCACTGCCTCGGCTGAGTGGGTTGCGGCGGATATGCTGGCGCAGGCCGAGCATGATCCGGATGCCCGCGCCAGGGCTTTGGTGCCGGACATGGCCTTCGCCAAAAAACTAACTCAAGCCATTGAGAAGCAGCTTGCCACACTCCCCACTGCGGACATTGCTCGCGCCTCGTTGGACAATGGCGGCCTCATTGTCGTCTACCCCAATAAAAATAAAAAAGAGTCCATTCAGGAAGTCCTCCGCATTGCCAATGCCATTGCGCCGGAGCACCTGGAGCTTCAAACGGCCCATAATGATGCTTATGTGCCCTTCCTCAGCAACTATGGCTCCCTGTTTATTGGCCCCTTGGCCGCTGAAGTCCTCGGGGACTATGCGGCAGGCATTAACCATACGCTGCCCACCTCCACAACCTCCCGGTTTACGGGTGGGCTTTCTGTACGGCATTTCCTCAAAATCGTCACCACCCTCCGGTGTACCCCAGGGGAGACTTTTGAAGCAACACGCAAGGCCTCAGAAGTGTTAGCAAAAGCAGAAGGCCTCGAGGGGCATGCCTTGAGTGCGGGGCTGCGTCTTGGACGACGATCTTCATAGAATTCTTGAACCAGGATTCGCAACAAGATTTACAAGATTGGCAGGATTGGGCACTGCTTCATTTTCAAGCACTGCCCAAAAATCTTGGTAATCTTATAAATCTTATTAAAATCCTGGTTCAAAAAATATGTAGGGCAATGTGAAACAAAACCCCGTCTCCAACGTCCATAATGGATATGGAGACAAAAAAAGCATCCCTTCGGCACTCTGCCAAACCCTTCCTTCAGTTCTGCATAGCTACTTCAGCATGCTGCCAAACCCTTGCTATAGTTTTACACAGCCACTTGGGCATGCTGCCAAACCCTTGCTATAGTTTTACACAGCCACTTGGGCATGCTGCCAAGCCCTTGCTATAGTTTTACATGGCCACTTCGGCATGCTGCCAAACTGTTGCTATGGTTTTACATGGCCACTTGGGCATGCTGCCAAAACCCATGAAAACTTTGTCTTCATTAAAAAAACCATCCCGTTGAAAGGAGCCAACATGAAAGTACAAAGCATCCGATTTGAAAAAATGCGCAACGACGAGCATTTCCAATTCCATACGGAGTTTATTGAGTTGGTCAACCGCTCCTGTGCCTCCAACCTAAAGGTGGAAGCTTTGTTTGAGGCCTATTTGCAGTTTTATAGGCGGGTTGACGAGGCGTTGAAGAAAATAAACAAAAGTGCCCTTACCGAAGAAATTCAGAAAGCGGACAAGCGACGCGACAAAGCTTTCCGTGGGTTGCTCAAACAACACAGCGCAGGCCTCATACACTTTCAGCCTGAAGTCCAACAGGCCGCCAAAAAACTCTCCATCCTCTTTAACACCTATGGGAACCTCGCTCGCAAGCCCCTCAATGAGCAAACCTCCGCCGTCTATAACCTCATGCAGGAGCTCCGGGGTGCCTATGCAGAAACAGTTAACACCGCCGGCCTCCGGGCGTGGGTGGATGAGCTTGAAACAGCTAACTTGGCATTTATAGAGCTCTACCGGGAGAGGCAGGACGAAACCGCCCAAAAACCTGACTTCATCCTCTCGCAAGAAAGAAAAAACCTGGATACGGCCTATAGGCAACTCGTCCAGTGCCTGAGCGCCCTCTTCATTATGGAAGGCAAGCAGCTGCATGCTGAGTTTATACGCTTGTTAAATACCCTCGTTGCCAAGCACAAAACCCTCTTTGCCCAACGCGTCGGCAAGGCCAAAGCTAAGCGGCAGAGGGCTGGAGAGTCTTGAACTCGAATCTGAACCAGGATTTTAATAAGATTTACAAGATTGGCAGGATTTTGGGCACTGCTTCATTTTCAAGCACTGCCCAAAAATCTTGGTAATCTTGTAAGTCTTCTGAAAATCCTGGTTCAAGACAGGAATAAAAAAGCCGCCCATGCCTTATGCAGGGCGGCTTCAAAGGTGGCGGGCCTATCGGCCTGTCACTCTCTTTCAGGCTTCAGGGACTACTGGACCGCTATTCCTCTGCACATCATCTTTTCCTCCTTCTCCTTCGTTTCATAAGGCTCAAAGGTGTTTTTATCGACCCAGGTGCACTCGCAGGAGGCCTTGCACTGCAACTCCCCCACTATCCAGTGTGCGTGGTTTTGAGGGTTGTCGGACTCCTTCAGCGAACGTGTCAGGGGCTCACCTCCGGGGAGCAAGAGAGTGACTGTAGCCTTCATATCGGCAAATGCTTTTCTCTCAGGCATTCCATAATCAGGAGAAGCGTCGACAACGCTGTAGCGATAGGTGCCTTCGGAGCAAGCGGAGAGGGTGATGATTTCCGGCGGAGAGTGAATTTCCTGCTGATAGGAAGAGTGATAGCCGCAATAGTCGCCATTCAAAGCGGCGAAGGGGGGCGCCGAAAGAGAGCCATAGTTGCCATAATAAACGTGGAAACGCCCTTCATTGCAAACGGGATAGGGGCAAGGGCCAGTGAGGTGGGCATCGAGATCCACATAATACCTATCATAATCAGCATTCAGAAGCTCCGAGTGGAGGACGGCCTGGAATTTGGGGGGAGTCGCCTTCAAAGAAACCCAGGTACACTGCTTGGTATCCTCGGGGTTTCCACAGACCAGCGGGTCGTTTTTGGTGTTGACGATCACACTCTCTAGGATGCCGCCATAGAGGGTGCCTGAAACCTCCACCTTCGAGTTGGTGCGCACCGGCAGACAAGCGCAGCCGTCGGTGCCGCTGAAACCTCCGTAAAAGTTAAAATAGTCAATGCCTCCGGCTTTGAGATAGACACCCGCCACCGGGTTGTTATTGCTGTCGACGACGCAAGCCATCAAACAGGTCACCTCCATGGGAACGTCCGCATTCCACCAAGACAGGTGCGGAAGCTCCGCCGAGCAAAAGCCGCTCGAACAGCCGGTGAGCATGCCCTCTTCTTTCCAGAGGCCGGCTTCCTCGTCATAAACCCAGAGCGGAATGTCGTCACTGAGCGCAGCCTTGCTGGTTACAGGAATGGTCGCCAGGGCCTTCGCTCCCTCTTTCAGGTTGAGCAGCTTGCCATCTGCATCTCTGACTTCAATGGCAATGGCGCTGAAGCTCTCCAGGAGCTCGCCCTCCGTGGTTCGAAAACCCCCGGGGAAAGCAGCGAGGTGGTTGGGGTCAGCGGCATTGAGCCAGGCCAGTTGGGCCGTGACTGTGCCTGTAGTGTTAATTGAATCAGCCGGGAAGACGACTTCTGCCCCGTCCCAGGTTGTAATTGTTCCGCCTGTGCTTACGTCGAATGAGACAAAGGACTCGAAGGGGAGCACCCAAAGCTCGACGAAAGTGAAGACACCTGCCTGAGCCTTCACTCTATGCGAAGTCCGTGGGAATTCGTTTGTTGAGCTTTCTATGAGAAGCAAATGCTCCTTCCCCAGGGGCAGTTGGATGAAGAAAAGTTCACCCTCAGTGGGGTCGACGGTTTTCCCGGTAGAAGTAGAAATCTTGAGAGAGGAAAGCTCCATGGGCTGGCTGGGGTAACGGGCATTCATCACCCTTCCATAAACCCAGCCTTCGGTGGGGGGTGGTGGTGGCTCTTCCGGCGGCTTCGGAGGTTCTGGTGTTGGATCTGTTGGTATTGGATCCGGTGGAACATTGTTGTTATTGTCGTTATTGCTACAACCCCAAACGGCGACCGAAAACGCGAGGGCTAGCCCCCAGAGTGTTGTTCGCTTCATGGATGTATCCTTGGTTCGAGTGTGAACGCGAGTATACTTTCTGAACCAGGAGCTGCAATAAGATTTATAAGAACTGCAGGATTTATCAGTGCTTTGTTTCTTGGCTTTGTTTCTTGAACCACGATCTGCAGCAAGATTTACAAGATTACCAAGATTTTTGGGCAGTGCCGAACAGTGAAGCACTGCCCAATCCTGCCAATCTTGTAGATCTTATGAAGATCGTGGTTCAAGAAAATGGGCAGTGCTTTGTTTCTTGAACCAGGATTCGCAGCAAGATTTACAGGATTGGCAGGATTGGGCACTGCCAAAAAATCTTGGTAATCTTGAAAATCTTGTTGCGAATCCTGGTTCAGAAAGATTCAGAAGATTACCAAGATTTTTGGGCAGTGCCGAACAGTGAAGCACTGCCCAATCCTGCCAATCTTGTAGATCTTATGAAGATCGTGGTTCAAGAAAATGGGCAGTGCCTCATTTTCAAGCACTGCCAAAAAATCTTGCCAATCTTATAAATCTTGTGAAGATCGTGGTTCAAGAAATGAACACAGGTGCCCCATGGAAATTCTCGTCAAAAAGCCCACGGAAGAAGAAGCCGCCCAAATGAAGCTTAACCCCATTTGGAGTTGCGAAGTGTCCGAGTTTGACTGGCATTATGAGAGCGAAGAAACCTGCCTCATTCTCGAAGGTGAAGTGAGCGTCCAACATGGCTCCACCAGCGTTGCCATTGCCGCCGGGGACTATGTCGTCTTCCCCGCGGGGCTTTCTTGTGTGTGGAAGGTTAGCAAGCCCATTCGAAAACACTATTTATTTAAATGAAGGGGTGGGGTATGCCCCAAAAACTCTTCCAAAACCTCTTTAGAAAGAAAGACATTGCCGCCATGCTGCGCGAGGCGGAGTCCGGCCAAAGTGGGCTGAGGAGGAGTTTGACGGCCACAAGCCTTGTGGCGCTGGGCATTGGGGCCATTATTGGCACCGGCATTTTTGTTATTACAGGGCAGGCTGCTGCACAATATGCCGGGCCTGCCCTCACCCTTTCTTTTGTCATTTCCGCCTTGGGCTGCGTCTTCGCCGCCCTGTGCTACGCCGAGTTTGCCGCCATGCTCCCCGTCTCCGGCAGCGTATACTCCTATAGCTACGCAACCATGGGCGAATTCCTCGCCTGGTTTATTGGGTGGGATCTCATTTTGGAATACCTCTTTGCCTGCTCCGCCGTCGCCGTCGGCTGGTCCGGCTATATGCAAAACCTCCTCCTGGAGTGGGGCATGGGCCTGCCTCCCCATTTGACACAGTCCACCTTCGGCTACGTCAACAATGCCTGGGTGTTGACAGGCAGCCTCTTCAACTTCCCCGCCGTCTGCATTGTCACCCTCATCACCGCCTTGCTGCTGTGTGGCCTGCGCCAGTCCGCCTGGGTGAACAACCTCATTGTCGTCGTTAAAGTCGCCGTCATCCTCCTCTTTGTCGGCTTTGGCCTCTCCTATGTGGACACTGCCAATTGGGTGCCCTATATTCCAGAGAATACGGGGAAATTCGGAGAATTCGGCTTAAGCGGCATTTTGAGAGGGGCCGCCGTGGTGTTTTTTGCCTACCTGGGCTTTGACGCACTGTCAACGGCGGCGCAGGAGACGCAAAACCCGCAGCGGGACATGCCCAAGGGCATTCTCATTTCTCTGGGGGTTTGTACCTTGCTATATGTAGCCGTGACGGCCGTGCTAACAGGCATTGTGAGGTATGACGAGTTGAATGTGGATGCGCCCATAGCCCTGGCCATTAACAGGGCAGGGGAGGGGCTTTTGTGGATAAGTCCCTTCATTAAGCTTGGGGCCATTGCCAGCATCAGCTCCGTCATTTTGGTGATGATGATGGGGCAGTCCCGCATTTATTATGCCATTTCCAACGACGGCCTCTTGCCTTCGCTGTTTTCCAAAGTCAGCCCAAAGCGTGGGGTGCCTCAAAACGCCATTCTCTTTTCGGGCATAGCCACCGGCGCCATTGCTGGCCTTTTCCCGCTGAATGTGCTGGGGGAGTTGGTATCCATCGGCACCCTCATGGCTTTTTCTATTGTCTGCCTCTCCATTATGGTGTTGCGCGTTACCCACCCCGAGTTACACCGGCCCTTCAAAGTCCCCCTGGTTTGGCTTATTCCCTCCTTGGGCGTCTTCTTCTGCCTCTTGCAAATGCTCTCCCTGCCCTGGTCTACCTGGGTTCGCCTCCTGGGGTGGATGGCACTGGGCGTTGCCATTTATTTCATATATGGGAAGAAAAACAGCCATTTGGAGAGGGCAGGGGGTGAAAAACTCCCGTAACATATTTACACTCCAAACGCCTTCTCCAAATGATGGCCGATGGCCGATGGGCGATGGAGCGGAATATGTTAAAAAAGAGTTTGAAACTGATGTTTTTGAGCATCTCCATGGCAACACTCGTGGGGTGCCCAGGTGAAGAAGAGCTCAATTCCACGAATACACAGCATGAGAATGGGCCCATAGGCACCGAGACAGAGCTGCCTCCCGATGACGGTTATATAGCCTTCGTCTATGCCACCAGCATTGCTGCTGATGCGATAACTGTTGGCAGCGACATTGAGTTGCCTGGCGCCACTGAGCGTGGGGTGGTTTATCGCACAAACCCCAACCCCACCCTCGAAGACAACAAAGTGGTTGCTTCGGGCAGTGTGACGGGCCCCTTCAGCGTTAGGGTGAGTGGCTTAACGCCCAGCACCACCTATTATATGCGGGCTTATGCGATGAATGCGGAGCGCATTGTTTATAGCGCTGAGCAAAACTTCACCACACGCGCTGAAGGAGAACCCCCTATTGAAAACGCCCAGTTGCCGACACTTAGCACAGCTGGCGTCAGCCATATTGGCTCGACTTTCGCCACCTTGGGCGGCGAAGTACTTGAGGAGGGAATTCCCGCCTACACCGAGCGCGGGGTCTGCTATGCGACAACCCAAAACCCGACAACGGCCAACAACAAGGTGGAAATTCCCGGAAGCGGGACAGGTGAGTTCAGCCAAAAGCTCGAAGGGTTGACGCTCAATACCACTTATTATGTGCGGGCTTATGCCATCAGCGCGGCCGGCACCGTCTATGGGGCTCAACAAAGTTTCACCACCGCCTCGGACTTGCACCCGCCTGCTGCCCCCACCGAGTTGACGGCAACCGCTGTCTCCCCGACTCAAATTAACCTCAGCTGGAAAAATCATGCAACCAATGCGAGAGGTTATATCGTAGAGTTTCGAGAACGAAAAATTAACATGTCTGACTGGGCGGAAATTGCCAAACTGCTGTCTGCCAATGCAACAAGTTATCAAAGCACCGATCTTAAGAGTGTGACAGGCTACGAATACCGGGTGCGCGCTTTTAATGGTGCCGGGGATTCGGACTATTCGAATGTTGCCATAACCTTCACGCGACTTCATGCTCCCACAAATTTGACGGCAACAGTGGCCTCGTCAACGCAAATCAATCTCCACTGGCAGTCGTATTACACTCGTATTCAGATAGAGCGTTCAACAGACAAAAATAACTGGACAGAGATTGCCGATAATGACAGGGAGCCTATGCCGAATCTACGTTGCCACTATGATTATGCATCTTGCTACAATGATACAGGTCTCACTCCCGGAACAACTTATTATTATCGGGCGCGTTTCCGTACTGACTCCCAATATTCTGACTATTCCAATATGGCCACCGCCACCGCGCAAACGCCAGCAACTGTCCCCGCCGCGCCGAGCGACTTGGATGCATGGTGGTCTGGGGGGACATTGTGGACTCTGCCACATCTCAAGCTAAGCTGGAAGAATAATGCGACCAATCAAACTGGCTATAGCGTAGAGGTCTCAGAAAACGGCGGAGTTAGCTGGAGGCAACTTGATTCATCATTGTCGTTCCCAAGCTACCAAGTTTCCTTGGACAGGGAAAAAACATATCAATTCCGAGTGCGTGCTTTTAATGGCGGCGGAAATTCGGGGCCTTCGAATGTTGCCCACGTTCGTCCTGATTCGCCGATCAACTTGACGGCAACTGTAGTGTCGTCGTCACAAATTAACCTTCATTGGCATCATGCAACTGGAGCAACATCTTATTCTGTATATTATTATGCTGAACCGCGTCCATTTGGTGTTCCTTCTCCGAGGGTGCGTATATTTCTTGCCAGCACCACAGCGAATACTTTCCAGGATACTGGACTCGATCCAGAAACATCATACTTTTACTATGTGGTGCCACATAATGCCGCTGGGGATGGTATGGGCAGCAGTGTCAGTACCACTACCCATCCTGTATCAGGACCACCACCGGAGCCGCCGCCGCCACCTCCTCCTCCGGTTTCGCCATCGTCGATCACCGTCAGCCCCTCTGCCTTCAATGTTGTCGCCTTCAATTCTTTGTCGTCACAAGCCCACGTGGCCAATACGGCTTATCCAAACAGCTCAACACTGGCTGTTGGCAATGATTTTTATGTGAATTACCTGGGCACGGTTACAAGTTACAATCTCTTTGGCTCTGCGCTAAAGTTTGACATCCAATCGCAAATTTCAGGCAGAAGCATCCGCAGGGCTGAACTCAGGTTGCATATTTCTGCTTATCCTGCCTCCTCAAGCTCATACCGGCTTAAAGCATTTGCAAGTCCATGGGATAGAAATACGTTGACTTGGAACAGCATCGATCGCCTGCAGGCTTACAGTGACTCGACCGTGAACGTGCCGCAGTCTTTTTCCAGCCCGATGGTGATTAATATTACCAACATTGTACAAAGTTGGGCAAGCGGCAGATATCAAAACCATGGAGTCTATTTGTCAGACCCAAACCTGAATGCGCCGAGAAATGTGGAGTTGCGAAGAACGGAGTTTCATAATATGTCTCACTCCAACGCGGCACTTCGCCCCTCTCTGTATATTGAGTTTCAATAAGTATATTCAAACCGTCACCCCGGTGCGAGAGATTAACGCTTCGGATGCCTGAATCAGTTTTTCACAGTTGGCATCGTTGACCCATTTTGACGGCATAATGGCATGACCGTTTTTATCAAAGTGTTTACCGCTTTGTCCGCTGAGTTCCGGCGCAATGAAAAGAGGCAGGACACGCTGCGCATAATCATCCGGTGAGCTTGTCAGAAAAGATGTGAGCCAGTAGCCAATTCGATTTAGAATGCCGCCGCGCTTGAAAAAAATCTCATCGCGGATGTCGGTTTGCACGAACCCAGGGTTAAGCCCAAAGAGATCGACGTTCGGATAACGCTTTGCGGCATCGAAAACCAAGGCTTCATTGCCGGCAACAGAGTTCATGTGCGCGGGCCAGCGGGCATAGCTTTTCTCACTGTTCAGGTCATCAACGGCAGCCTGTCTATCCGTACCCGGATAACCCATGATAAAAACGCGAGGTCTGTGGCGGTCCGCTCGCGGCTGGCTAAGACGAGATGCCATATTCCGCAGAATGACCAGACGGTTGAGATAGCCAATGGCCACATCCTGCTCCAGTCCCTCAGCCGTCTCCTGACGCACATAGTCCGCAAAAATGCCGGTCGTAAATATAAGAATGTCCAGTTCTTCCGCAGGCAGCATTTGTCCCACCCGCTCGGCTTCCTTCATCTTGCTAAGGTCAACCAAGAGCGGTTTGAGTCCCGCTATACCCTCATCGCGGAAGGTGCGTCCGACAACGGTCACTTCTGCCCCTTTCGCTGCAAATTGACGCGCAAGGGCGCGACCAATGCCGCCCGTGCCTCCGACAATGGCAATCTTCTTTCCAGTGAAGTCGATCTTCGCAGGTAATGCCCATGTGAGTGTTTTGTCGCGTTTCATTTTTTTCCTTTAGCAAGACGCTCGGCAAGGTTCTCTCTAACCGAGAAATCAACTATATTGCCTGGGTGCGTACCGTCAATCCAATTCTGAGAGAGCCGGCTTTTGCCGGCCTGCATTTGTCAGCCCCAAACCTGAATGCGCCGAGAAATGTGGAGTTGCGAAGAACGGAGTTTCATAATATGTCCCACGCCAACGCGGCACTTCGCCCCTCTCTGTATATTGAGTTTCAATAAGTATATTCAATAAGACACCCTACGCCCACCATGGCTGGACAGAAAACAAACCCCATAAAACCATGACATTCTTCATTTCAGACATGCTTCTTCCCATTGTCACCTGCCTGGCTTTCTTGGCCTCTGCTTGGTGGTTTATTGGCCAACGAGAAAACAAGCCGCGCATTGACTTTAAAGCAGAGATTGAATGGCACAAAAAAATAGGAGACTATTGGGTGGTTGAATTGGTCGCCCACATTGAGAATAGAGGAAAAGTCCAGCATAAGTTTCAAAACCTGGACTTCGATCTTTATTATTTGGCCAAAAGCGACAAAATAGAATTAAGCAAGTCCATCAACAACCAAGTCTTCTTCCCTCATACTTTGGTGAAAGGGGGAAGCTTTATTAACAAAGAGCTTTATTTAGAGTTTTGGACTGAGCCTGGCGTAAAAGACAAATACTCGTATGTAACACGTGTACCTGTGGAAGCAGAAGTGGTGATCTTCCACGTTTGGTTTGACTATCAAAAAAGTACGTTTGAGCAATGGTTTGACAAAGTCCTTCGGCGGAGAAGACCTTATGCCACACATGTGGCGGAGGCGACGAAGGCTTTGCCGGAGGAGGGTAGGTGAGGGGGGCTCCTCCCTCACCCGGGGGTAAGGCGCTTTCGCGGACTATTCAACAGAGGCCAACACTCCCATAAACAAAGGGAGTTTGGTTGCATTGTCCACAATGGCATACACAAAAGGTCTGTTGAGCACCACATGCTTTTCTGGAGGCGGCGCTGCTGTGGCAGCCACGCCAACAGCTGTTACGGCTCCAGCCTTGGTGCCTCGCTCATTGACGTCAATAAAACTCTTGTGGAGAACTCTCGAGAGAAAGAGGTTGGGTGGAGGATGGGCAATTTTGCTAAAGTCGGCTTTTTCTGGCTCGAAGGCCTCAGGCATGCCAAGGGTTTTGAGTGCCTCTTTCATAGAGATGCTGTATTGATAGGAGAATTTTGGCAACTGCGCGGAAACGCCTGCCTGTTGAGCTTTCTGGAGGGTGTTGATAAAGCCGGCTCCTGAAAGCGATCGAATATAAGCCTCTATGGAAATGTTTTCATGGGGAAGCAGAGCCACAAAGCTGTATTTGTTATTCATATATGGTTTTATAAACCCAGTTGCATGCTCGTCTTCCAGGTAGAAGCTTTCTCTTGAAGACAGAAAGTCCACGGTTTGTTTTTTGCCGTGAATGTTGGTGAACTCGTTTTTTTGCACGCTGGCATCGTCATATATTTTTTGCCATTCGGCCTCAAAGGCAACAGCGTTGATCAGATACATGACTTCTCCTGGTTGGATTTTATCCAGTATTGTATCAATCATTCCATCCGTGTTGAGCTTCACCCACAAGTTGATGTCTTTGAGTGTTTCCTCATCAAAAGCAGACTGGTAGGCTTTGGCAGCATAATAGTTGGCGTTGACTTGCAAAAAATCTTTCTTCACGTGAAAGCCATCCCGAAACCAAATGGAGTTGGCGATGTGCAGTTTGGATTTGGCCTCGTTGGGCAACCCATGGACATAGGCATATAAATAACGGTTCAGCTCAGCCAGGGGAATGCCTCCTCCCAGCACGTGTTCCATTTGTGACAAAGTGTTGTTGTCAGCGCCATTGGCTGTCATGGAAAGCGCAAGCAAAACAGAAACAGGGGAGATGAGGGCGTTTTGCTTGTCCCCGAGGGTATGTTTGAAAAGCTCAACAAAAAACCCCGCCGTTTTTTCAACAAACAGACTGTCCACCGCTTTGCCGTCGGGTTTGTTGGGCACTATTCCACTCATTAAATCGGCTGCTTTTATCTGCGGATGATCGTTCGAATCCGTATTTTTGCATGAGAGGACAAGGCTTGACAAAGCCAACAAGACCACCACAACCAACATCTTTTTTATTTTCATGGTGCATTTCCTTCTGTCCCCTCGGGAGGAGGGGAGCAAGGCTTCATAGTATTGTTTGCGCGAAGCTAACACAAGCCTTGTTGGGGCATATACCTTGGGGTGTGCAGTGCCTTGCTCAGGGAAATTTAAAAGCAACTGGGCATGTTGTCCGGCTTCACCGCGGAGCTGCTTGTGTTGCAGTTGTCGTGAAAAGCTTTGGGCCAATCCGCACTTTGGTTGAGGCCCCTGCTGGACACGCGAACGCCGCGCACCTCGCCGTTGGCGCCTACCACCCAGAGGGTGCCTCCTCCGTGGGAGTTGGGTACCAAAACCGGTTGCGCTGTGGGCAACACGCGCATCCCCAGGCTTTGCACCCACAAAGGCTGCAGCTCTTCTGCGTCCAGAGCCAGCACTGTGCCTGTGGTGCCGACAATATAAATTTCAGCCTGGCCACCTGCCGGTGGCTCGCCCAAAAGAGGGCTGCCGACGGGGCGCTCGTCGAAGGAGCTGCTCTTTCTCCGGCAAATGCCCGGTGCAGCATGTCCGCTTTGGCCATTGTAGCCCACGCACTCTTCACGTGGGGGACATGTGTCGTCGCCCATGGTGCACTCCGTCGAAAAACGCTGCATTTCATAGCCTGAATCTGTGGCAACCACCACATAGGCCCGGCCCTGCTCCTGGCCGTCAACAACCGCGGGGCTTGTGCGCCAACGAGCGTTCAGTATTTGCTTGCCTTCATATAAGTTACATATATTCCACAAGCCGTCGCCGCTAAGCCATATATGTTCATGGTTGTCTGACTTTGTTCCAGCAGCCATGCCCGAAGGGTTTGGAAGATCGTAGGCCAGATCGTACGTGTTTGTCCGCCAATTGAAACCGAGCGGGTATGGCCCCCATGGAACCCAAAAATAGCCGAGGTTATTAAACAACCACCCAATTATTTCCGCCGAGCCTTTTTCCTTCTTTGTTGTTTTTTTGATCGTCGCCAAACTATAAAAAATTTCACCCTTAAATTCTGGATGGTCGAGATATTGCATCGGCGTTAGCATGAAACGGCCCTCGGCACGAAGGAGGCCCTCATTTGTAATGCATTGCCCCCCTTGCCATTTGACATTCGGCGCATAAGCCACCAGGCGGCTTGCATTCTCTTCCTCGCTGTTGGCAGGTGCCGCAAAACGCCATACATTCCTTTCATCGTCCGTGCCGTCTGCATTCCCTGCACTGACAAGCGAAAGGCCTTTGTCAAACGCCGCGCCACCGTAAATTTCTCCCGCACCCGGCGTGCAGTTGGCCGCATCTCCTGTGAAACCTTGCGCATCTACTACCGCAAGACGCGGGCCCCCCGCGGGGCCTCCTCCTCCCAATGCCACGGCGACCTTTCCGCTTTCTCCCATGGCTAGCATGGGGCCCTGCACCGCCCCTGTGTGCACGCTTTTGTCCAGCTTGCATTTCTTCGCATCAAAAAAATACACCGAATTGTTCGCCACCGTCGCTCCTTCTCCCTGGCTTGTGCCAAACAACAACTGACTCCCCGAAAAAGCCAGGGGCGCTTTCACCGCATCCACCCCAAGTTCCTCCACCAGTGCAATGCATGGCGAGCGCTCAAAACTTCCATGGATTGTCCCCTCGGCCACATGAATTGTTGAATCAAACAGGTTGCCCGCTATGTCCCAGGCTTTGAGCTCCATGCCGAAGTAGATCAGTCCCAGGAGGTTGGCGTCGATGGGCAAAATTCCCGACCAGCACGCAGAAGAGGGGTTGGCTGCCCCATTTTCCTCGTCATATTTCCAATTTGCATCCAGCTGCTGTGGTGCAAAAAATCCCAAGGAAGCCAAGGGAGGCTTCGGGTGAATGCTTTGCAGGCCGCTTTGCGTGTCCCGCGCATGCGCACATACGCGTACGGGCACTGCGTTGGGGGACGCGCAAAAACCCGGTGCACCCTCCACCGTGCTGCCGCCTATGCCATGGCAGCTTCGTCCCTCAGGACAAGCACCGCTGCTGCCAACCGTGCACTTTTCTCCCGCAGAAACCACCAGGCCCACCAGCGGGGGTTGCACGTCTACGCGGTAGGTGCGCACTCGCTCTTCTTCCTCCCCGGCCTTCAGCTTGAGCTCCACCGTCTCTGTTGTCTCCGTCGCCTCCTTCTCTGGCCCCGCAAAGTTCCATCCGCTCCCAAATTTACACTCCCATAGCTCCCATAGCGCTCCTTCGGCACCCTCTGTCGACTTAACACTGCATTCGGCCTCCCGCCCATGGCCCGTTGACACTTCCAAGGCCTCGCCCAGCTTGCGGTTTTCTAACTCCACTTCCACCACCGCTGGCCCTGTGCCTGTCCAGCCTGCGGCCGCATTCTCCAGCTCCTCCTCCTCCACAACGTCCCTCTTGTCCCATTGCAAGGGCGCTATCTCTCCAACAACGGGCAATATCAGCCTCCATGACTTCACCGAGGTTGTTGGATCGTCCTCTATTTTTTTGCAGATGCCTTTCGTCCCCGTCTTCGCCTCCTGGCCGCCGTAGCATACGGACCCAGAAGGACAGCTCTCATGGTCGCCTACTTTGCATGTGCCAGTTATTTGGCAGCCAGACATACAAAAAAATGCCAGGACAATGACGGGATAGCATTTCTGCGCTTTCATAGACTTCCTCCTCAGGGACTTGGAAACCCACTGCTGACGCCCTATGTGCTGCATATATGCTGCCGGCTGAACTCTCCCCCTCGCGCCTGCTCTCTCTGCAAGTTTGCATTCTATAGCATACTAAGAATCAGACTAGAGAAAAAAATGCCCTGCATGGCTGCAGGGCATTCTCAAAAGACGTGCCGTCTGTGCGTTGTTGCTCAGTAGCTGATTTGAAGCCCCGGCCAGTTGATGGTCGGCGCACAGCACGTGCTCAGGTCCAATTTATAGAGATCGTTATAGCCGACGCCATAAAGCTTGCCGTCATCCGTTTTATAGAAGACGTGCTCTTTGCCGCCGCCGACTTCTACGACATTGCCGACGGTCTGCCGCAGGGTAGGGCTTTCACCGTAGATCATTTTGAATGCGCTGCCGCCGGTTTGTCCCCATGTGTAGACTTTGCCGTCTTCAGTCAGCGCAATGGAGCCAACATAGCGTGAAAAGAGCTGCTTGACGTTGCGCAGGACGACAACCGGCTCAGGAGAGCTGATCGACGTTTGGGTTGTCCCTTGACCAATGGCGGCATGCAAGCCCCAGCCGATGACTGTCCCGTCATTGAGCAAGGCTTGACCCCAGCCGTTGCCGCCGGCAATGTATTCGATCCGATCTGCATAGGGCTTCAAATTCGGCACCCGTGTCGGTGTGCGGACAATCCTCTGCACACCATAGTTGGAGCCTTGGAAGCCAAGGCCGCTGGCCTCATTGTCACCCCATGCCCAGACATTGCCATCAGAGGTGACGGCGAATGCACCTTCATAAGCGCCGCCGATCAGCCGGGCCTTCTCACCCTCCAGGTTGACAAGGACGGGCGCCTGACTGTTTCTGTCGCCGCCATTGCCAAGCTGACCATAGAGGTTGTGCCCCCATGTCCAGACGTTGCCATTGTTGTCCAAAGCAACGCTGAAATATTCTCCGAAGGCAATCTGCTTGGCATTGGACAAAACCTTGCAGGGCGTATCCGTATAAATGCTGGTGTTGGGTTTGCAGCCGGTTTCACCATAACCGCTTTGCCCCCACCCGTAGACATTGCCGTCATCATCCAACGCCAGCAGGTGATAGGCGCCACCCACCAGGGAGACAATATTGCTTAACCCATTGACTTTTGCAGGCTTTGCGTTGGAAGAAACACCCCGCACCCCGTTTCCTTGTTGGCCGGAATTGCGGAAACCCCAGACATAAACATTACCCTCTCGGATCGCCGCTCCCGTGGTGATCAAAGAAGTCTGTGACACTCCAGCAGCGAGGGTAGGCCTTGGAGGCTCAGGTGGCGCAGGCGGTTCCGGTGGTTCTGGAGGAGTCGGAGGCTCCGGCGGTTCCGGTGGTTCTGGAGGAGTCGGAGGCTCAGGTGGTTCCGGTGGCTCTATAGGCGTCGGAGGCTCAGGTGGTTCCGGTGGCTCTATAGGAGGAGCCATGAGAGGAGCTCTCAGCTGATGGAGATTGCGATCGTTCTCGCAAGACAAAGCGACAACCACCAGGCTTGACAAAGCCAGAAAAACAAACATCTGCCTTATCTTCATTGTAAACTTCCTTCTTCCTTTGTCGGCCCCGTGCATCCTCATACTTCCATTGATTCGGATGAGACGCAATCGTTTTTTAGCCGTGCACCTTTCTGTTTGCAGAAAGGAAACCCATGTCAAACACAACGTGGGGGGAGGTGGGTGTTTTGCGGTTACCTTGGGTTTTTCGCCCTGGCTTTGGTTTTTGTATTTTTGGGGTGCTTTTTAGGAGGTGTTTGGGGTTGTGCAGCCGGTTTTTCAGGCTCTCCGCGGACTTTGAGGGTTGCCCTGAAGTCGTCATAACGGTCTCCCTCGGCATTGAGTATGTGTTGGGAGAGTTGACTGTCCACCAACAAAACCAATGAGGTTGCCGGCTTAAGCCCAGAGAGCAGCTGAATATTCACCGTGGTGGCCTTGGGATCGAAGGATATTTCTTCGTCCGAAGGCAATACGCGCTCCTGGGAGTCCATGAGGCGGACACGAAAGTCAACAAGGGGTTGGTTGGCGATGACTTCAATTCTCTGGGCAGGCTCCATTTCAAACTCAGCCTCCGGCTGGAGCACAAGCTCTGAAATGACCCCCGAAAGCTCATGGATGCGCAAGGAGAAAGAGAGCTCCGGTTTTTCGCGGGGCGCGGCCGGGGGCGCTTCAGGGGGAGCGCTTTCAGCAGCTGCAGAAGAGCCAGTGGCTTCAGAGGACTTTGAAGGAGCCGGACAAGCGGGGGTGAAAACGCCCAAAACAAGAAGTCCGATAAGGTATATTATGTAAACTTCGCCTGGGGGGCGAAGATTACATAATATACTGGGGGTGTTGCATAATATGCTGGGGTTATTTGGGTTATGGTGGGCAACTTCGCTTCGCTGGTTGCCACTTGCAACTTCACTTCGTTCGTTGCGGCGCTCTCGCATCTTCCTCATTCCATATCCTCTGCCACAAATGACCATGGGCGGGCAAAGGGTTTTCATACATAAAAAATGGCACTCACAGCCCCCAGGGACAGAAATAAAACTTGAATCTTCAAGAGAACTCAAATATGGCTTTAGGGCCGTACGAAACATGCCGTCAACTTTGGGGGGTAGATCCCATGTTCGTTGAACCACTCAAGCGTATCTGTTTTCTCGCAGCCCTGTTGGCAGGCATCTTCGTCTTCTCTTCCGACGCGTCGGCGCAGGTCTACGAGGAATACGACGGGCCGCCGCCGCCTCCTCCTCCAGACGCTCCTCTTCCTCCTCACTACGCGCCGCCACTACCGCCAGGATACTACGTCGAGGACGACTATCTCGACACGGTTCGCGCCAGGGTGGGCGCCAATGTAGGCCTGATGGCCTTCATCCCTGGCGTCTCCTGGGGTGCCAACTCCTCGTTCCGTGGTGGCGTGGCGATAAAGCGATACATCGCGGCCTACGCCGAATTTGGGTCCGGCTTTGGCTTGGGAGCCAGCGTGACCCCCAGGGGCAACTTCAATGTAGGCGTCGCCTGGTTCTGGCGCTTGGCGGCGATGGCCGAGTTCAACCTCGGGGGTTTTTTTGTCGGTCTGGGGCCGGCCCTCTTCAAAGGGGCCTGGGTGGCTGCATCGAAAGAGGTGGGCTACTGGGCTGGAGGCTATTGCCCCGCAGTCAATATGCGACTGGGCTACGGCTTTGGCCACCGCAACCGCTTCACCCTCGGCCTGGAGGGGATGCTGGTCTTCGCGAAGGTGTATGAAGTCGCCTGGGATCGTGGCAAGAGGATCGGCGACAGTGCAATTGGCTTCGCCCCTGCCCTCACGTTCGGCTGGGACTTGAAGTAGGCGGGCACTCTGGCGGGGGCACCCACAAGGGGTGCCCTTACATCGCGTCGACGAAGCTGTATCGCCCACCACCGCCGCACGCCTCCCTCAAAAACTCAAAATTCCGAGCTGCTTTTGCAGCCCGGAATTCATTGGGGCGGCAATTTGCCGCCCGTGCAGCATGCTTCTCAGGATGGAAAGCGTTTCGCCATCTCGGCCATCAAAATCAGCGTACCGGGGCGGCTGTCCCACTTGGAGGCGTCGTATTTTCCGTCAGCCACATACATTCCGCCGTTGTAATGGTTGCTGCCTGCGAGGACATAGGCGCTGGCTCTGTCCTTGTTTCTATAGCCAAACCCGTTATAGGACTCGGTAAAGGCAGCCATGGCCGCGAAGTCCTTGGAGCCATAGTGCAGTCCCAGTGCTTTGGCGTTGGCGGATTTGGATTTGAGGGCGTGGACGGCGGCTTCGACGAATTGATCTTTCCCGAAATAGATGCCTTTGGGGACAATGGTCGTGGTTTTGCCCAGTTTCTGGCCGTTGTGCAGGTAGACGTCGGTCGCCATGCTTGAGTTTTCTCTGTACCAGATGGCGGCCACCACTTCGCGTGGCAGGTCGGCTTTTTTAGCAATCTCGTCTATATACTTCATGCGGGAGTCGATGGTTTTCATCACCTTGTCCACCTCCCCTGCGTATTTGGGGTCTGTCTTTACCCCTGATTTTATTTTGGAGAGGTAGTCGTTATAAGCCTTCCCGAGGGTGCCGGTGGCCGTAGACTTGCCGTTTACCTGGGGAATATTCGAAGTCCCCCCTGGCGAACCCGGCGTCGTCGGGGGGGTGGGGGTTGTCGCACTTCCTCCTCCTCCTTTGATGAAGTTGGAGGCGGGTGCTTTGCGGTTGGCGACGAGTTTGTTGATGTCGACGCCGAATTGTTTGAGGAATTTGGCGGCTCCGTTGAAGGTATTCCCGCCGTTGGCATAGCCCCAGTTGATGAGGGCCTGGGCGTTGGCGCCGGGGTTTTTGGAGAGCCACTGTTGGGCTGCATTGCCGCCGGCGCTGCTGCTTGTATTGGGAGAGGAAGCGCTTGTCGAGGGCGCATTTTTTGTAGGTGCCGCAGGCGTGGAGGTGCTGTTGGCGTTCGGCCCTGTATAGCGCATAACGGCAATAATTTCGTTACCTTTATAGGTGTCATAGCTGACGGCCTGCGTTCCATCCTTGAGGATATTGTTGGAGCCGATCATTTTCAGGCTGCCGTTGGCGTTGCGGCCTGCGACGATCTCGACGTGTTGGCCGCTTTTGGTTTTGAAGGCGATGACGTCGCCGGGTTGTGCCTGGGAGAGGGGGACTTGTTTCCAGTTTTTATCGCCCTTTAAGTTGTTGATCAGGTTATGGACGCCAGGACTGGCTTTGTTTGCCGGGAGTTGCCCGGCGGCGACCAGCACGCCTGAGACGAAGTTGGCGCAATTGACTTTGCCGTTAACCCCGTCTTGCATGACGCGGCCCACCGGATCGTTATTGGCGAGTTTCAACTCATTGGCATGTCTGCCCAAATAGCGCTCTGCGACGGCCAGGGCATTGCTGTTGGCGCCGCCTGAGGAGCCCGAACCGACGGGCCCTGCGTCATATTTGTCGCCGGGAATGTTGATTTTTTGCCCGACGCGGATGAGGTTGGGGTTTTGAATGTTGTTGGCTTTGGCCAGAGCAGCTACGGTGGTGTTGTTTGCTTTCGCAATGGCACTTAACGTATCACCGGCTCGAACGGTAACGGACATGGGACTCCTCCTTGGGGTGGGTTGTTGCCTTGAGGGTATATTGAATTGTCGGCAACTAGCACCAAAGGTTGCGTACATTTCACCACTATTCACACAAGGTAGGTGTCAGTTCTAGACCGGTTTCCAGTTGCAGTGATTCAAGCGAGGCACACAGGTTGAGGCGAGCTTCGATCGCCTGCACTCCGCTCCAGAGAAAAGGAGAGAGCGAGGGGCGCAGCGGATCACTTCAACTGGAAACCGGTCCAGGAGTGGTTCACTATTTCGCTTTTTATTCGTCTTCAAATGAGCTATGTGCGAATTATTTGAGAAAACTAAGTGTCCTCCGTTTTCTCTCTGGGACAGATGGCGTGGGTGAACTCTTCCGAAATGAATTTTGAACTCAAAGAAAGTGTGAAAATGGAAAAGAATACAGTGGCAATTATTCTTAGCGCAACGATGATTTTTAGTGCAACCGTTGCTTTTGCGAACGGGTACGAAACCAATTTGATAAATGAGATAGGATTTGAAGAAGCGCGGTTTATAAGCCCCAAAGAATATATGGCTACATACGGCAAAGATGCTATAATACAAGGGTTTAGCGACAGTATCTATTTGTCGCTTGTGAAAGCTCATAAGGCTCATGCGACGGATATGAATTCTGATATGTTAGATGAGCGTTCCATAGATAAATTATTGCTCGTGGCATCAGATGAAGCTATCTTGCTATTTGATTCTATTAGAGTTGGGTTTTGGGCAGATATGAAGATATTGGGGGTTTCAGATCTACCTCCAAGTGATCCAATGTTCGAACTAAAACTTGAGCCACCTCCCTATTTCGAAAATCGACAGTTATCATTTCAATCGGATGATGTTAAGCTTGAATCTAACAATACACGCTCATACACTACCATTAATGGTACCAGTGGTGGCATTCCATACAGAGTTCATCATAATGGCAGTTTTGATCTAAAAATAGAACCCCCGCATGGAGCATTTTTTTATAAGTATTCGTGGTGGAACAGTGGTGATTCCGCTGCTGAGGTCGATGTTGTATTTAATAATACTACTATAAAATTTTCAAACCAGTACAGCCATAATGCTTATATATATGTTGCAGCACAAAATAACAATGCAACTATAGATTTCGGTGTTATGTCTGCAAAAGATGTTCCTCATTTACGTCCATTTTATAACGTAAATAATCCCAAAGCCTTCCATGCTTGGCCTAACCAGATATTAGGAGTAGCTGCTCCTGATGCCTCTGGTAACAGGCGATTTACCAATGGAACCTTACAGATTCACCTTCATGTAACCAGTACATCAAGCGGTAGTGGCGCTCAACGATTGAGAATTGGAACTGGCGGCGGAGTATGGAACTTATTTACTTTTAACTCTGCATTTAGTACTCTTAAATTTGATCATCGACCGGGTGTCAATAATGGCGCCTTGTCATTTATTCAAGCGATGTCATTCGTGCGAGCTGGAGGTAATACAACAACAACCAGCGGGGCACATCTAGGACAAGTCACTTTTAGGAATCAACGCTTACTTCGAAAAACGGCTAATGTCCCCGGTGGCGGCGGCGCTGCATATGTTTATACCGTAAATCGTACTACACCATTTAGCACCAATAGCACTGGTATGCGTTATGTATTTATACAGAGACCCAATAACTGTGCGTATACCATCTCAGGGCAAGAGGAAAGAGTAACTATAACATATTGACAGATTGACAGACTGATAACACAAAAATATAAATTCCAAATGATATGCAATAAGCCGGGATGCCCCGGCTTATTGCGTACTCACATTTGACCTGTTCTAGAAGAACTTAGGTCCTCTGCAGCGCGAGGAGGAATCCACGCCAGGAATTCTCCCGGGGATCTGCGTCAATAGGACCGGCATAACCGCCCTTATTTTTGGCAAGTGTTTGGACGCCTTTGGCTGTGTTAGGTCCAAACGATCCATCAATGGGTCCTACATACCCACCGGCCCTGGCGGCCCTTTGAATTCCCTTTGCGGTGTTTTCTCCACCCACACCATCAGCGGGTCCAGAGTAGTGTCCCAGCCTCTTCAGTTCCTTCTGGATCGCCTCCATCACCGGACCTATGGGCCAGTACATCCTAAATCCCGGATCCGTCGGGGCAAGGACTTCCCTGTACTCCGGTTTAGAAGGCGGAGGTGGTGAAGGCTGAGGTGAAGGTGAAGAAATGCCCTTCAGTTTCCCGCCTGCATAATTTGTCGCCCAGCCAAGGTATCTCGCACCACTGCGTTGCTCATAGTTGCTCTTTGAAACAAAGCCAATCGCAGAACCAAGACTCGTCGTCACATTGTTACTGGCCATCCCAATATGTGTCCCCTTACCAACGAGATCGATCCCGACATGCCCGTTGTCAATGCCATTCCAATCCCAAAAGTGAAATGCCCCAACCGGTGCCGCGCCAGCGTTTGTGTTGAGCGTTCCGGATGCATTCGCCGCACGCCGGGCCGAGCTCACATCCCCGCTGGCGCGAGTCTGCCAGTATGCCCATGGATTGTTAAAATCACCCACTGTGCGAGCTCCTCCGAACCACGCGCCAAATTGCACCATACATACACCACAAAGCCCGGACCAGTTCCCTGATGTTCTCGTTGGAGGGCGGTTCGGGAAGGCTTGTGCAAATGCTCTAAATGACTGTTCGATACTCATGATGCTTCGTCCCCTGTAATTGTATTTGTCATTGTATTTTGTATTGGGTTTGCTCACTCTGATGAAAACAACACCTCTTAAGTTAGGATCTTAAGTTAGGCATCCCCTCCTTCCTCTTCTCTCTTCGTGTTCTCTCTGGGTTGAGCTCAATCCTTAGGGTGTAAGTTTAGACTTGAAGTTTCTCTGATGTAAACCCTCGAGGCTTCCTTGTTATCCTTGTTACCTAGAGTATCCGTTACCTAGAGTATCAGTGGTATCCAGGCGCGCGAAAGAGTGCCCTTCCCCTCTCCCGTGGATGGCCCTCTTCCGCTCTATAGGTTCTATAGGTATGTTCTATATGTGGTTGAATAAATCCGTGCTCAAATACTTCTCGCCTCTGTCTGGGAAGATGCAGACAATAAAGCCGCTCTCCAATTTCCTGGCAAGAATTTGCGAAGCCAACATGGAAGCTCCAGAGGACATGCCACAAAAGATGCCTTCTTTTTGTATAATGCTGCGGGCTGTCTCAAAGGCTTCTTCGGTTTCGATCATAATGGTTTCATCAATAATTAATTCCGGTTTGTAGATGGAAGGCACAATGGCTTCTTCCATGTTTTTTAAACCTTGAATATAATGACCTTTTGTGGGCTGCGCGCTGATGACTTTAATGGCCGGGTTGAGCTCCTTCAGCCGCGTCCCTACGCCCATGATGGTTCCTGATGTCCCAAGCGCCGACACAAAATGTGTCACCCTTCCCACTGTGTCTCGAATAATTTCCTCAGCCGTCGCAGAATAATGCGCCAAATTATTGTGTTTGTTTGAAAACTGGTCCGGCATGAAATAGGTGTCTGGGTTTTCAGCCAGCAGCTTCCTTGCATGGCGAATGGCACCGTCTGTCCCCTCAGAGGCCTCCGTCAAAATCACCTTTCCCCCAAATGCTTTAATCATCCTCTGGCGCTCAACGGAAACGGCGCTGCTCATGACAATGTGCACTTCATAGCCCTTAATGGCCCCTATCATCGCCAGGCCAATGCCTGTGTTCCCCGATGTCGGCTCTAGTATAATTTTCCCCTTTTCTAATTCACCGTCCCTCTCCGCCTGCTCTATCATTTTCAGCGCAACCCTGTCCTTTACGCTGCCTGTCGGGTTCTCACCCTCAATTTTTGCATAAATTTCCACATGGGGGTTGGGGTTCAGCTTGTTGATCCTCACCAACGGCGTGTTGCCTATCAAGTCCAGAACGGTTTTGTGCATCAAACAACCTCCCTCGTGCTCTCTTGCTTGCTATACCTCATCGCCCAGGTTGCGTCCATGGGTGGAACCATGTCAAAAATGCTTGAACAAACCGTCATAGAAGACTAACGCTGCCTAGGCGTTTGTGTCTTATGTAGGGCACGTGTCGCCGTCTTGTACAAATTCTGCAACCGCTTGCTTCTAAGCATTGAAGTTGAAAACACTATGAATACGTCTTCTTTGAAAGCCCCTGCCCTCAGCAGTTTGCTCCTGTGGATTTTTATTGTCTCCGGTTTTGCAGGTCTCATCTATCAATCCATTTGGGCACAATACCTCGGCTTGCTTCTGGGACACTCGGCCTATGCACAAGTCCTCGTGCTGGCACTCTTCATGGGCGGCATGGCCCTGGGCGCCTGGCTCATCAGCCTCCGCAGCGAGCTGCTCAAAAAACCCCTCATGCTTTATGCCCTCATTGAGTTGGTGATTGGCATTTTTGGCATTGGCTTTCACGGCTATTATACCACCATCAGCAGCTGGTCCTATAACTCCTTTTTCCCCATGCTGTCCTCGGGACTTCCTCTGGAAATGGGGCGGTGGGGCATTGCAGGCGCCCTCATTCTCCCTCAATGCATTTTGCTGGGGGCAACCTTTCCGTTGATGAGTGCCGGCTACATCCGCTGGCGTCCTGAGGCCAGCGGGCGTGCACTGGCGGGCCTCTATTTCACCAACAGCCTGGGGGCAGCTGTCGGTGCCCTGGCTTCGACGTACCTGCTTTTGCCGGCATTGGGCTTGCCCGGGAGCGTTGTAACAGCGGGCTTCATTAACCTGCTGGTGGCGGCCCTCGTTTGGCCCTTGGCGAGGATGGAGCAACCCCGAGTGGAGGTGCAAGAGAAGCCGGCGGAAGCCACAGAAGAAAAAGTGCTGCCGAATTTCATTCTCTGGGCGGCGGCCATAACGGGGGCTACTTCCTTCGTCTATGAAATTGTCTGGGTAAGAATGTTGTCCATGGCCCTCGGGAGCACCATCCATGCTTTCGAGTTAATGTTGGCGGCGTTTATAGCGGGCATTGCCTTCGGCGGGTGGTGGCTGCGCGGGAGAGCGGACAAGCTGCGCTCTTCGCAGAAGGCGGCGGGTTTTGCTCAAGTGTTGAAGGGCTTTGCGGCCATTGGCACGTTGTTTATTTATAACGCTTCTTTCTATGGGGTGGCCTGGTTTTTTCAAGTGGTCAACCGGGACGCAGACTCGGCCTACACTCTCTATAACTTTTCAAGCGCCTTCATTTCGATCGTCGTCATGTTTCCGGCAGCCTTTTTCGCCGGAATGACTTTGCCTTTGTTTACCCTGACGCTGCTTCGGAAAAACGTGGGCGAAAAAGCCATTGGCCGCGTCTACGCCGTTAACACCCTGGGGGCCATTGTTGGTGTCATCCTCACCATTTACTTTCTCATTCCCCTGCTGGGCCTGAGGCTTTCGCTGTGGCTTGCGGCGGCAGCGGACGTTGTTTTGGGCCTTGTTTTGTTGGCCATGGTTGTCCGACAACAGCGCGCAGAGCACAAAAAACTCGCCTTTGCTGTGGCAAGCTGTGGGGTGGTGTTGCTTGTCAGCGTTTTTGCAAGCAAGTTTGACACCAATTTGATGAGCTCCGGTGTCTTTCGACACGGCGGCGTCAGTCAGAGCGATCGCGAAGTCATTTACCATGAAGATGGCCGCACAGCCTCCATCGCCGTCACGAAGACAGGGGAGTTTTTAAGCATTATGACGAATGGGAAGCCCGATGCGTCCATTGGCATGGGGGAAGGGATTACGGTGGACGAAATGACGATGATCTCCGCAGCGGTGGTGCCAATGCTCTACAAACCGGAGGCCAAAACGGTGGGGATTATTGGTTTTGGCTCCGGCATGAGCACCCATTATGTGTTGGGCAACCCCGAGGTAAAAGAAGTAGACACGGTGGAGATTGAGCCCGCCATGGTGAGGGCGGCCCGCCATTTTGGCGACAGGGTTGAGCGCGCATACACTGACCAACGCTCCCGCATTATTATTGATGATGCCAAGTCCTACTTCAGCACCAACCGCAAAAAATACGACATTATTATGTCAGAGCCCTCCAACCCCTGGGTGAGCGGCGTGGCGGCACTGTTTTCAAAAGAATTCTACCAATTCGTCCCTGAGCACCTCACGGAAGACGGCCTGTTTGTACAGTGGATTCAGCTTTATGAGATTACGCCTGAGTTGGTGGCCTCTGTCATTAAAGCCCTGCTCCCCCATTTTGCGGATGTTCATTTGTTTCAAGGCGATCAGTCGGACTTAATTATGGTAGCCAGCCCCAAGCACCGCTTGCCGAAAGTCAGCGAGCTGGCATTCCCCAAAACATGGCCGCAGACATTTAGGCAGGACATGGCGCACCGTGGCTTTCAGGAAGATGCCGACATTTCCACCTTATATTTGGGGAACAAAGAAGTGCTGGAGGCTTTTGTCGGCCTCTACCCTTCTGTTTCCCCCAACTCGGATTATTTCCCCATTTTGCAGCTGGAGGCCCCCAAGGCACGTTTCAAAGGCGTAGGGACCAGCCTTTTGGCAGATCTCAAAAACGCGGATTGGCCATTTTTGGAAGTCCTGACAGGGGTTGAGCCTCCTCCCCTGGAGTACGTGGGGCTTCCCGATAAGCTTATTTCTGACAACCTCAGAATGCGCAAGCAGGTGAAGGAGCTTAGAAGGAGGCTGTTGGAGCAGCCTGAAACGGAAGAAAGCCGTTTGGCAAACCTCGGCTTGTTGGAAACCCTGTTGGCAGAGCACCTCAAAACCCTGGGGAAAACCTGCCGCTTTCAGGAGGACAACAGCAAAGGCCTGCTGTTGTTGACGCATATGGCGCGCTTAACCATTCCTTTTTTGCGGACAGAAGACTTGGAAGCACTTTGGACAAGCCCGACGTGGCTGTCTTGTCAGCCTGAGGACGAGGCGACAAAAGAATATTTGGCTTTCCTTGCCGCCTCAGCGAAGAGGGCATACCCACAGGCGCTGCTCCATGGAGAAAGCTTTTTGAAAACCCACAGTTTTTATGCAGACACCGAAATTGTCAGCTATGTACTCGGGGGAACACAGCTTGCCGCCTTTGCCCAAGGAGACATGGAAAAAGTGGTGGAGCTGGAGGGGCAATTTTCAGAAAAAGCAAACGCCAGCAATGCGAGGGCCCTCATGGTCCAAGCGGCTTATAACAGGGTGGAGTGAAGGCCGTCATTCCCACAGGGAAGCCATGGGAACGGCCAGCATGTCCTTCCCGAAGGAGAGCGTATCCTCTCCGTTATACAGGACGAGTCCTTTGAATGGCTTTTTCACAAGGTTGCTTTTGAACCATTCCATATGTCTGAAATCCCCTTTCGAGACACTTTGTGCGGACTTCACCTCAATGCCGAGCAAGGAACCATCCTCGCGCTCGACAATGAAGTCCACTTCCCGTTTTTCTCTATCTCTGTATTGGGCCAGGGCATAGGTCTCCTCCAGCTCTATCTGCGCTGACAGCTCCTGGAAGACGAAAGTTTCCGCCAGCTTCCCGGAGCGATCTGAATTTAAATAAACCTCCTTGGCGCGCCATCCCAGAATGGAAGCCATCAGCCCCGTGTCCGTTGCATAAAACTTGGGACGCCTGCCAATGCGCTCATAGTCTGTACGAAGCCAGGGAGGGACACGCTCGAACAGATAGAGGGAAATGAGGGCATTCATATAGCTTTCAACCGTTGCTTTCGAGACGGACAGCGAAGCGCAAAGAGCGGTGAAGTCCATGAATTGCGCCGACCATGAGGCGAGAATGCTCACCAACTCGCGCAAGGAGGCTTGCCTGCGGATGTGGGTGAGATCTTTCAAGTCCCGTTCCAACAGACTGTTGAGGTAGTCCTTGTGCCATTCCTTTCTGTCTTGTCCGTCGCTGAGCCGAACGGCTTCTGGATAGCCGCCGCGAAAAGCCAGCTCCACCATGGCCTCTTTGTCGTACCCCGGAATTTTTATAGGAAAATCGGCGGCAAACGCGCGCTCAAGGAAGGAAGGACGCCTGCCCAGAATTTCCCCAACGGCAAGCGGACGCAAACGGATGTTTCTAACACGCCCTGCCAGACTTTCCGAAACGCCGGGCAATGTCTGTAGGTTGGCTGAGCCAGTCAGAAGATATTGCCCCGGGCGGTTATTTTTGTCCACCGCCTGTTTGATAGCAGGAAGCAGTGAGGGAGCTTTCTGAATCTCATCTATCACCATCGTTCCAGACGGGTTTTTCACAAACCCCTTTGGATCTTCCAGCGCCGCCGCCAGAAGCCCGAGATCGTCCAAGCTTCGGTAGCTGCAATCCTCACTCGAAATTTGCGTCGAAAGCGTCGTCTTCCCAACCTGTCTGGCTCCGGACAAAATAACGACGCGTCTGGTTTTCAGAGCCTTTCTAACCCTCTCTATCTGCCAGCGGGGGTATTCCTTCTCCACAGTCAGCATCCTTTTGCATAGAGTTCCGCGCTCTTTACAACATGTTTCCCGCGAAAAGTACAATAGGGGGCCCGCGAAAATGATAATAGACCGTTTCAAAAACCCAAGGCCCCACCGGCTTCAGTCGCCGACAGGGCCAAAGAGGGAATGCACCAGCAGCTGCTTCAAATGCCTTGGAGGGGTGACTTCCTGCGCACCCACCCGAAGGCCGCAAACGTCACCAGTGCGATGAGTCCAAAGGGCCCGCCGGAGGTGCTGCAGCCGCCGCTGCTGCTGGAGCTTGTGGAAGGAGTCGTCGGGGGAGGTGGATGGCTTCCGCCGCCGCCTCCACCTCCGGTGCCGCCGTTGCCTCCATTTTCGTTGTCGTCGAAAGTAACAGTGACAGTTTTTGGAGCCGTCATGGCTGGAATATTGAAATTAAACTGGCTGCTGTCTGTAAGTGTTTCTGGAATACCGTCCACTGTCACTTCACGGAGCACAAACCCCGAGTGAATAAAGACGCTAAAAAATACCTTGGAACCTTCGCTGACTCGTGAAGTGCCCGGATAAACAGACCCACCTGTGTTATGTGTCACTGTCAGGTTGTGGAATTTCCACGCTGCACCCGCGCTGTTGAGGCCTCCTCCCATGCCGATGGATGCACCGTTCCTGCCGTTGGCTCCTGTGCCACCTGTTGGGCCTCCCTGAAGAAAATCAACAGAGTTTTCAATGATAATTGGGTTTTCCGCATTCCCTGCTGCGCCGACTTGGCCGTTGCTGCCGGAGCCTCCGGAGCCGATACCTGCGCCGCCGCCTTGCAGCTCTGAGGTGCCGCCTTTGGCAGTCACTTTGACAATTCCGATAATCCTTATGCTTCCAGAAGCGCCTGATGAATTCGTGAGGCCTCCCCCTCCTCCTCCAATGCCTGCACCAGCGCCTGCTTGGCCTGTGGCGTTGCCGCCAGTGGCATCGATCGTTCCTGCTCCGCTGATGTAGATATAGCCGCCCGAACTTTCCCAGCCACCCCCAATGCCTGCGCCCATGCGGCCTCCGGTGGCATTGATGGCACCGCCGTAGATGTAGATAAAACCTCCCGCCGTCGAGATGCCGCCGCCGATGCCTGCTGCACCTGTGCCACCTCGGGCCGTGACGGTGCCCTTGTAGATGGTGATGTTGCTGCCTATCGACTGGTAGACGCTGCCGATGCCTGCGCCAGCTTCGCCGCCCTCGGCCGTGACGGTGCCGCCGTCGATCATGATACGGCCACTTGCCTTGTTGGCGCCGCCGCCGATGCCCGCGCCCAAATAGCCTCCGAAGGCATTCACTCTGCCGCTTTTGATCTCGAGGGTGCCGTCGGTACTGTTGATCCCCGCACCATGGCCGTCTGTCGTGCTTGCGCTTGCGTTGTTTCTGACGGTGAGCGCGTTGCTTGCGCCAAGGTTGCTGTCAACAATGGTCAACGTCACACCGCTGTTGATTTTGATGCCGTTGGAGGTTTTGCCTGTCGCGACAGGCAAGTCAATCGTCAGGCTGTGGCCATTCAAGTCCAGGGTGATGTTGCGCCCAATGACGAGTTCGGTTTTGCCGTCGAGGATGTCTTTAGTGAGCTTAATGGTGCCCTCGCCAGAGCCAGCCAAGGCCGCAGCTTGCAATTCGCTATAGCTGCCAACCTCTTGCGCATGCACCGGCAACGCGAAGGCCAACAAGAAAAACAACCCCCCCACAATGTGTTTGAAAGCAGGGGGTTTGGCATTTAAACCGGAGCTCTTTCTTCTGTTCATACGCATCGCTTATGCGCTCCTGTTGCAAATCCGCTGCCTGCGCACCCACCCGAAGGCCGCAAGCACAACGAGGGCGGCAACTCCGAAGGGCCCACCGGAGGTGCTGCAGCCGCCGCTGCTTTTGGAGTCCTTGGAGTCCGTGGAAGAAGGGGGTGGTGGGTTGCCGCCGCTACCGCCGGGGTTGTTGCCTCCAACTCCGCCTCCGTCTCCTCCTCCTCCGCTGCCGTCCGTGGGCACGGAGGCACCAGGGCCGCTCGCGCCACCGCCAAAGCCGATGGCTGCACCGTCTCTGCCGTTGTGGCCCTTGCCGCCTGTGGCTTTTACATGGTCGAGGTTGGCAATGCTGATGGGACCTGCTGCGCCGGCTGTGCCGGGGGTGTTTTCATAACTGCTTCCGGAGCCGCCGGAGCCGATGCCTGCACCACCGCCTTGAGTTGTTGAGGCGCCGCCTGTGGCAGTCACTTGGGCAGCTCCGGAGATGGTGATGCTGCCGGAAGCGCCGGATGGCTTCGCCTCATTGCCACCGCCACCACCGATGCCGGCGCCGGCGCCCCACTCAAAATTCTCGCACTCATCGCTGCTGGCGTCAATTGTTCCGCCGCTGATCTCAATCTTCCCGCCCGCGCTGTTTGCGCCGCCGCCGATGCCTGCGGCGCAGACGCCGCCCTTGGCCACGACGTTGCCATTGCTGATGCGAATATCGCCGCCACCACCGCCATCATGGCCGCCACCAATGCCTGCGCCAAAATAGCCGCCGGTGGCCGTGACTTTGCCGCCGCTGATGACGATCTTGCCGCCTGCGCCGGTGTAGCCGCCGCCGATGCCTGCGCCCCAGACGTTGCTGCTGGCCTTGACGTCACCGCCGGTGATAGTAATTGTGCCGCCATCGCTGTTGTTGCCGCCGCCGATGCCCGCGCCGGAATCGCCGCCGGTGGCGTTGACTTTGCCGCTTTCAATGACAAGTGTGCCATCTGTGGTGTTGATGGCTGCGCACCCGCCAACGGCATCCCACATACAGTGATTGGCATTGTTCTCGCCTGCGCGATTTGTGACGGTGAGCGCGTTTTGTTGGCCTGGGTTGCTGTCTTTGATTGTCAGCGTGACGCCGCTGTTGATTTTGATGCCGTTGGAGTTTCGGCCTATCGGGGGAGGCAAGTCAATCGTCAGGCTGTGGCCATTCAAGTCCAAGGTGAGGCTGCGGCCGATGGTCAGTGGGATGGCGCCGTCGAGGATGTTGCTGGTGAGCTTAATGGTGCCCTCGCCAGAACCAGCGGAGGCCGCGGCTTGCAATGCGTTATAGCTGTCGACCTCTTGCGCATGCACCGGCAGCGCGAAGAGTGACAGGACTGCTGCGCCCAAAAGCGCGGGACGGAAATTCAAAAACCAATGCCTTTTCATTGTCTTCTTCATGGTCTTCCTTTGTTCTTTATGTTTTCTCGTGCAAGTGGCTGAATGAGAAATAACACGGCCTTTCACCGAAATCCACCGTTGCCTACCTCTACCTCTATGTAAGGACGCTCGAACCAGGCATTTGTTTCAAGCAAAGCAAGCGGCGCATGGCTCAATTTTGTATTGACAGCGGCGACTTTGTCGTCTTTTATGCATAAGGTAAAACCACAGAATGCAGAAGCAGATATTTGCGTGTCTTAAACAGAGGCGAAGAAACAAACCCACCCCCTAAAACCCAAAACGGTATAAATCATGAAGAATGTATCGATCTTGAGTTCCGTCCTCGTGGCTTTGCTGGCCTGTGCTGGCAGCAATAAAAATGCTGCAACAGCCGATACCCTTAAAGTCAACAAAGTCCTTTCTGCAACCGAGCAGGCGCGGCTGACGCCTGACCAAGTCCTCGCAAGCCTGAAACAAGGAAACCAAGCCTTCACCCAAGCCAACCCGGAGCTGGTGCGAGATGCTGCCAAGGGACAATTCCCCAAGGCGGTTATTTTGTCTTGCCTGGACTCTCGCGTCCCCGTGGAGGAGGTTTTTCAGCGCAACATTGGTGACGTTTTCGTCGCGCGCGTTGCTGGCAACATAGTCAACCCTGACATTTTGGGGAGCATGGAGTTTGCCTGCAAAGTTTCCGGTGCGAAATTGATTGTGGTGCTCGGACACGGAAGCTGCGGTGCCATTAAAGCAGCCATTGATGATGTGGAGCTTGGAAATATTACGGGCTTGTTGGGCAAAATTAAACCGGCTGTGGCCCAGGCCAAAGTAGGCTTTGAAGGTGAAGCCAAGTCATCCAACCCGGAGTTTGTTGAAAAAGTTTGCCAAACCAACGTGGCGGTGATGGTGAATGAAATCCGCCAAAAAAGCCCCATTTTGAAGGAGATGGAAGGCAACGGTGAAATTAAAATTGTAGGCGGAATCTACAACATGGAAAGCGGCGTGGTTGACTTTCTTGAAAATATTTAGACCGGTTCCACTTGAGTGCGCTCCCACCGCGAGCTTGCTATAACCCGCCGCGCCCTCCTCCGTCTGTTGCGCGAACCGCCCTTGCTGCTTCGTTTCTTGAACCACGATCTGCAACAAGATTCACAAGATGGGCAGGATTGGGCAGTGCCTGAAAACAATGCACTGCCAAAAAATCCTGCCAATCTTGTAGATCTTACGAAAATCCTGGTTCAAAAATATACAAGATTGGGCAGTACCAAAAATCTAGGGGAGCGATAATTCGTCCCCCTAGATCGGATCACTACCGGTCTGGTTTACTCCGGGGTCATCAGTTTAATGTTGTGAAGATAGCGCCGCTTTCCGGCAGGGCGGCCGTTGGCCCACCTCAATTCGCGGATGGTTTCTTCGCCCTCAACGGTCACCGTTTGCTGCTGAAATGCATTCAGTTTTTGCATCTCCTCCTTGGCGATATACCATTGTTTGCCCTCTCCGGTGATGACCAGCTCGGACACGGGGCCGCTCCCTACAAGCCGCACCCTGCCCGTTGCCTGCACCCGTTTGCCCTCTGTTGGCAGATCGG
>Ga0209737_10000043_pt1 | contig 105933 bp, 95 predicted proteins | sample TergutCu122P3_FD_187284 | JGI IMG/M metagenome (GOLD analysis project Ga0209737, IMG submission 187284) | Cubitermes ugandensis P3 segment gut microbial communities from Kakamega Forest, Kenya - Cu122 P3 (SPAdes) (version 2) | ecosystem: Host-associated > Arthropoda: Insects > Digestive system...
TTTGTCCGAAAAGCCATTATTCCGGTACATCTTTTCGGACAAAGTTGCCGCATGGAAAAAATTATGGAAATTGCAGAAAAACACGCACTTTTTGTGGTGGAAGATACTTGCCAAGCCATTGGTGCAGAATTTATTTTCAAAAATGAAGATAAAAAGAAGGTAGGAGCTATAGGTGACATCGGTTGTACTTCTTTCTTCCCTTCAAAAAATTTAGGATGTTACGGCGATGGCGGTGCTATTTTTACTAATAACGAAGAACTTGCAAGAAAGTTAAGAGGAATTTGCAATCACGGTATGTTCAAGCAATATCATCATGAATTACTGGGTGTTAATTCGCGTTTGGATGCTATTCAAGCAGCTATTTTAGATGTAAAATTGAAATATTTGGACGAATATAACACAGCACGCAAAAAAGCAGCTGAATTTTACAACAAAATGTTCGAAAATCATCCAAAAATTGAAATACCTGCAATTTCTTCGTTTAGCACGCATGTTTTTCATCAATATACGCTAAAGTTGAAAAATGCAGACCGGCAAAAGGTGATTGAAAAAATGAAAGAAGCCGAAATTCCGGTGATGGTATATTATCCCATTCCATTGCATTTGCAAGAAGCATTCAAATATTTAGGATACCAAAAAGGCGATTTTCCCATTGCCGAAAAATTGAGTGAATGTGTTATTTCGTTACCTATACACACTGAATTGACGGAAGAGCAGCAGAAATTTATTGGAGAAAAATTGATTGAAGGACTGAAGGATTGAGGGATTGAAGGACTGAAAATTTAATAAATCAAAAATATAAAGATTTTAAAAATCAACATATAAATTATGAGAAAAATGCTTTCCTGTTAGATAAAGTCTTAATTTTTACATGTAAATTAAACATTGAATCTATTAATCCCTCAGTCCTTCAATCCTTAAATCCTTAAACTCTAAATTATGATAAAAATCAGCGGAATAGAAAAAAGTTATGGAAATTTGAAAGTGCTCAAAGGTATTGATTTGGAAATTTCCGAAGGAGAAGTAATCGCAATTTGTGGAGCTTCCGGCGCAGGAAAATCAACCCTATTGCACATTATGGGAACTTTAGATAAACCGGATAAAGGGGAGGTCTTTTTTGATACTGCTTCGATTTTTGCACTCAACGACCAGGAATTATCACTTTTTAGGAATCAAAACATCGGCTTTGTATTTCAGTTTCATCATTTGTTGCCTGAATTTACTGCCGTGGAAAATGTAGCATTACCTGCCATGATTGCGGGAGAATCGAAAAAAAATGCTCTAAAAAAAGCACAGGAAATGCTTCAAATTATGCAACTTTCTGAACGTTTTTTACATAAACCGACGCAATTATCGGGGGGAGAGCAACAGCGCGTAGCCGTAGCACGGGCGCTGATTAACAACCCGAAAGTAGTACTTGCCGACGAACCTTCCGGAAATTTGGATACGGAACATGCCCGAAATTTACATCAACTTTTTTTTGATTTACGGGATCAGTTCAAAAAAACGTTTGTCATTGTTACGCATAATGAGGAACTTGCAAATCTTTCGGATAGGAAAATTATTATTCGAGACGGGATAGTTTATTAATAAAAAAAATTATATGAAAATAGGTCTTATCGGTTGCGGATACCTTGGAAAAATTCATGCTAAATGCATAAAAGAGATAAAAAATGTAGATTTAGTTGGCGTTTATGATATTTCTCCGGAGGCGGCGGAAGAAACAGCAGAAAAGTTCTTCACTACCGCATATTTTGATTTGCAAACATTAATTGAAAATTGTGATGTAGTGGATATTGCAGCAGCAACCACCACGCATTTCGAATTGGCGAAAAAAGCAATCATTGCCGGAAAACATTGTTTTATAGAGAAACCACTCACAGCAACGGTGGATGAAGCTGTAAAATTGATTGAACTTGCCCGAAAACATAATGTTTTGGTTCAAGTAGGTCATGTTGAACGATATAACCCTGCTTTTTTAGCTGCTTTACCGCATCTCACTAAGCCGTTTTTTATAGAAGCGCAACGTTTATGCAGATTTAATTTACGCGGAGCCGATGTTTCTGTTGTTCACGACCTAATGATTCACGATATTGATTTGGTATTGTCTATTATGCAAAGTGAAATCATTGATATTCAAGCTGTAGGTTATAAATTTATCACCGAATCTTTAGATTTTGCAAATGCAAGATTATTATTTGCCAATGGTGGGGTTGCCCACATTACGGCAAGCAGAATTGCTGCCCAACCTTTGCGAAAAATGTATATTTTTCAACCTAAAAATTATTTAACTATAGATTTTCAAGAAAAGAAAGTAGAAAATATTGAATTTGAAAATCAACAAACTTTTGTTAGCGAAATCCCAATAGTGGAGCATAATGCAATTGTAGAAGAATTGTCGGATTTTATTCAAACCGTTCAACATAATAAAACGCCTACGGTTACCATAGATGATGGATTGAATGCTTTACGCGTTGCTGATAAAGTGGTTACTAAAATTCTACAACAAAATTGTGTTTAATTAAAATAATAGCGCCTAAAAGGCGTTTTTTTAACATGAAAAAATGCTACTTTTTGCTTTTTTTATCTATCATTGTTTTCCTGAATTTTTCATGTAGGAAAACAAACATTACTCCCGCTTATCTTCTGTTATCCGTAGAAGATTTTGAAGATTGTATAGATGTTTCTAACTTCCATGATAAAGGTTATGGTCAAGAAGAGTTAGATATTATTAAACATCAGCAATTTAGAGATGTCCACGTAACTTTAAACGGGAAAGTGCTGGGCTATTGGCCACTTCCATGTACCATTCCACTTTTGCCCGAATATTCGAGTTTAGACAATATTGAGATTATTCCTTGTGTAAGGGTTCCCAATACGACTTTAACTACAATTCAATATCGTTTTTTAAGATCTGAAAGGCGGTTTCTTGAAATGGAAAAAGAAGGAAAATATACATTTTCTGATTTTAAACCTGATCTTAAATTTGTATATTGGGAAGGCGTTGAGTTTCCGGTATTGGAAACTTTTACGCAGAGCACGCGTTTTGTTGCAATCAAAGACTCTATTTATCCTGCTACGATGGAAATTGTTCAAGATGAAGAAGGAAAACATATGGGAAGAATTGCTTTAGAAAACACACAGAAATATTTTGAGGTAGGGACCGCTCATTTCAATTTGGCCGGAGGAGGAGTACGACATTTTTGGGAAATCTATTATAAATGTGATGACGGAGAAATGACAACATATCTTCGTTTTCAAAATACCAGTATGGGAAACTACAGTCGAGATTTGATTGTTTGTCCGCCAACGAACGGATCTTGGAAAAAACTTTACATTGACATTACGGATATTGTATCCGAGGCAGCCAGTTATTCCGCTAATCAAGTGTCTGCATCTGTTAGTTTGAGCATAAGAGGACTCCGAACTTCAGAGTCAAAAAATGCCTATTTCTATTTTGGAAATATGAAATTAATCTCAATGCGTGCCCCATATTAAAATTGTGCCTATGAATAAAACTCGAAAACTCTTTTTTTACATTCTTTTCGATATTCTATCAGCAGCTCTTACGTGGGTTATCTTTTTTGCTTATCGAAAATACAATGTTGACCGCGCTATTTTCGAGCATTTTACAGAATCTATACTTCATGATTCAAAACTTTATGTTGGGCTTGTGGCATTGCCTGTTTATTGGATTTTCTTGCATACCTTTATCGGTGCTTATACTAACCTCTTTAGAAAATCGCGTCTTCGTGAATTGGAAATCACGTTATTAACTACCTTTTTAGGAACTTTGTTATTCTTTTTTGTCTTCATTCTTGATGATATTGTAAATAGTCCTTTCGATTATATTAAATATTTTTTCATCCTGTTTTTTCTTCAGTTTTTTCTTACGTACATTCCGCGTTTGCTCATTACAACCATTACCATTAACAGAATTAATAGCGGAAAAATAGGATTTAAAACCTTAATTATTGGAAGTGACATCGTAGCACTGAAGATTTATCAAAATATCATCAAACAAACGCCATACGTTGAAAAATACATTTTAGGATACATCCAAGTGCCTGAGGAACAAGATGAATCCATTGCAACAAAACTTTCTTGTTTGGGAACACTCTCAGATTTAACCTCTATCGTAAAAGAGCATCAGATTAATGAACTTATTATTGCCATTCAAAATGGGAAACGAAAATTTATAGAAACGATCATTACTTCTATTGGAGATAACCGCAATCTTGCACTTAAAATTATTCCGCAATCGCAGGATTACTTAATTGGAAATGTAAAAATTTCAGCGATTTTACAAGAACCGCTCATTTCCGTATCTACAAAAGATTTGCCTGTTTGGCAGCATTTTATAAAGAGACTTATGGATATCACTTTATCCATTTTCGCTATCATAGTATTGCTTCCTATTTACATTTTTTGTGCCATTAGTGTAAAATTATCTTCAAAAGGTCCAATTTTTTATTTACAAGAAAGAATGGGCTTAAATGGTAAACCTTTTCAAATTATCAAATTTCGTTCCATGATTGCCAATGCGGAAACAGGAACTCCGCAATTATCCAGCAAAAATGATTCGAGAATTACAAAATTTGGACAATTTATGCGTAAAACACGTTTGGATGAAATTCCTCAATTTGTGAATGTTCTCTTGGGAGATATGTCGTTAGTAGGTCCTCGACCGGAACGACAATTCTATATAGATCAAATCGTTAAAGTAGCCCCACATTACAAATTATTGCTCACGGTAAAACCCGGTATGACTTCGTGGGGGCAAGTAAAGTTCGGCTATGCGGAAAATATAGATGAAATGGTAGAACGTTTAAAATGGGACATTCTTTATTTAGACAATATATCGCTCCAAACCGACATTAAAATATTAATATATACCGTGTTAATTGTTCTAAAAGGAACCGGAAAATAATGCCTTATTTTTTTCAAGAAAATTTATCTCAAGATTCATTTGCGCTTTCTTCGGAAGAATCGAAGCATATTACGAAATCTATGCGCCTTAAAGAAGGAGATTTTATCTGGATAACCGATGGAAAAGGCACATTGGCAAAAGCAGCATTAACAAATTCATTTAAAGATAGTTGTGAAGTAGAGATTGTGGAACGTGTTTTTCATGACAAATCAACAGTAAAAGAATTGTATCTTGCGGTAGCTCCTACAAAAAATCCGGATAGAATAGAATGGTTAGTGGAAAAGGCTGTGGAAATCGGCGTATCACAAATCTCTTTTATCATTTGCGACAGATCGGAAAGAAAGCACGTGGATCTGAATCGTTTGCATAGAATTGCAATTGCAGCGCTAAAACAATCGCAGGGAATGTGGCTGCCGGAACTAAAAATGCTTTCTTTTTCACAATTTATAAACGAAAACAGTGCCTTAAGTGCAGATAAATTTATTGCATATTGTGATAATAAAGCGCAGGCTCATGAGTGGAGTGACATCAAATTGCAACATTCAGCTGTCGTTTTTTTAATTGGACCGGAAGGTGATTTTACGTCTCAGGAAGTGGCTCTTGCCAAAGAAAACGGATTTCAACAAATTTCTTTCGGCGAAAAAATATTGCGCACGGAAACGGCAGCATTGCTGGTAGTGTGTTGGTTTTCAGGATTGCGTTTTTTTCTTGCTCAATGAAAAAAATTGTTACATTCATTAAAAATCATACTTTTGCCACCTGTTAGTTATATAATAACTTTTGAACCTCACCGTTTTTACATCACAATTAATCATCAATCTGTTATGAATAAACAAAAAGAAAATACCGGAGAACTTTCTCCCAATAAACAGCCCCTGTTTCGGAAAGCCAATTATATTTTGGTAGGTGTGGGCGTGTGTTTTTTAGTGCTGGGATACATCTTATTATCAGGAGGTGGCTCTGACGATCCCGAAGTTTTCAATCCCGCCATTTACGATAAACGGCGCTTGGTTGTAGCGCCCATTCTTATGTTAATTGGATTGATCATCCCAATTGTTGCGATTATGTATCGCCCGAAAAAATAAGGATGCAAAACATTAGAAATATTGCGATTATCGCGCATGTAGACCACGGTAAAACTACCTTGGTGGATAGAATATTGCATCAAACCAATCTGTTTCGAGCTAACCAACAGACGCAAGATTTGATTTTGGATAACAATGATTTAGAACGCGAACGCGGTATTACCATTTTGTCGAAAAATGTTTCGGTACGTTATAATGATGTGAAAATTAACGTAATTGATACGCCCGGGCACAGCGATTTTGGCGGAGAAGTAGAGCGCGTACTCAATATGGCAGACGGTGTTTTGCTCGTAGTAGATGCATTTGAGGGTCCAATGCCCCAAACACGCTTTGTTACCCAAAAAGCTATTGAACTCGGATTAAAACCAATTGTGGTGATTAACAAAGTGGATAAGCCCAATTGCAATCCCGATTTGGCGCAAGAAGCCGTTTTTGAATTGATGTTTAATTTGGGCGCTAACGACGATCAGTTAGATTTTCCTACCGTTTTCGGTTCTGCAAAACAGGGCTGGATGGGTCCCGACTGGAAAACTCCTACTCAGGATATCAGTTATTTATTAGAACAAATTATTGTGCATATTCCTCGACCCAAAGCAGAAGAAGGAAATTTGCAAATGATGATCTCTTCTTTGGATTATTCTTCTTACGTGGGAAGAATTGCGGTAGGACGCTTGAAAAGAGGCATACTAGATTGGGGGCAAAATGTGTCGTTGGTAAAACGCGACGGTACGGTAACTCATTCCAAAATAAAGGAATTGTATGTATTTGAAGGGTTAGGAAAAGAGAAAATGAAACATACCGTTTATCCGGGTGAAATTTGCGCCATTCTCGGGTTGGAAGATTTTGAAATTGGTGATACTATTGCTGACTTTGAAGTGCCGGAACCATTAGATCCAATTAAAATTGATGAGCCAACCATGAGCATGTTATTTACTATCAACAACTCACCATTTTTTGGTCAAGAGGGCAAGTATGTAACTTCACGGCATTTGCGCGACCGCCTTTTTAACGAATTGGAACGCAACCTAGCAATGCGTATTGAGGAAACCGGATCTCCCGATATGCTAAACGTTTTCGGACGTGGCATTCTACATCTTTCCATATTAATTGAAACGATGCGCCGCGAAGGTTATGAACTACAAGTAGGTCAACCACAGGTAATTATAAAAGAAATTGACGGAGAAAAATATGAACCGATTGAGCAACTTACGGTATTAGTACCGGAAGATTTTCAAAGTCGTGTGATTGATTATGTATCGCGCAGAAAAGGCGAACTCATAAATTTAGAGACCAAAAACGACCGGATTCACTTGGATTTTATGATTCCTTCTCGCGGAATTATCGGGTTGCGCGGTCAAATTTTAACTGCCACCGAAGGCGAGGCGATTATGTCGCACCGATTTGTAGAATTTCAACCGTGGAAAGGCGAAATCGGCGGCAGACATGCCGGTGCATTGATTGTTATGGAAACCGGACAAGCATACGCTTATTCTATTGATAAGTTGCAAGATAGAGGGTCATTCTATGTTGAACCCGGCGATAATGTATATACCGGACAAGTGATTGGTGAACATATCCGTCAAAACGATTTGGTGGTAAATGTGTGCAAATCGAAAAAACTGACCAACATGCGCGCTTCGGGCTCCGATGAAAAAATGCGAATAGCACCTGCCATCAAGTTATCGCTTGAGGAATATATGGAGTTAATTAACAAAGATGAGTATTTGGAAATTACACCGCAATCGTTACGATTACGCAAAATATTATTAGACGAAAACGATAGAAAACGTGCAAATAAAACCAATGAACAGTAAAATTCATCTTTCGGGCATGGAATTTTACGCCCATCACGGGTGTTTTGAAGAAGAACGCCAGGTGGGTGCACATTTTAAAGTGGATTTGGTATTGGAATATGAGGCAAAGCAGGCTACTCAAACTGATGATATTGTTCAAGCGGTTAATTACCAGGCAGTTTATTTGGAAGTTAAAGAAATTATGAAACATCCTGTAAATCTGTTAGAAACACTTTGCCAAAAGATTTTATTTATGCTTAAAGAAAAATTTCCACAAATAATTCATGCAGAGGTTACGGTGCATAAAATGAATCCGGCGTTGGGAGGGAAAATTGCGTTTGTTTCTTTAACAATTGGTTATTAAAACCATAGGGGCAATGTGTGCATTGCCCCTACAATATTTTTTGTTGTACCACGGGCCGGGATCGAACCGGCACGAGTGTTACCTCACCGGTTTTTGAGACCGGCGCGTCTACCAATTCCGCCACCATGGCAACGAGCGGCAAAAATATAAAAATTAATTACACCTTGTTTTTGGGATATGAAATTTTTATTTACTTCGCCAAAAGTTTTTCATACAAAGAAATATTTAGTCCAAAATAAAAATATATGGATACAGAGAAAGAAACAGCAAAATGTAAAGAAGCAATAAAGTACGAAGTACCTGAAGAAAAACCAACCATTGTGGAAGAACCGTTTATGCCGCTCCCCACACTGAATTTAGATTTATCTAAACGTTATACGTATGCAGATTATTTAACTTGGATGGACGACCAACGGCGGGAGCTAATCAACGGATTTATTCATCTGATGTCGGCACCTATACGCATTCATCAGCATATTTCCGGTGAATTATTTGCCTTCGTAAGGGCATTTATTAAAAAGCGAAAAGCGAAATGCCGTATCTATTACGCTCCATTCGATGTGCGCCTTCCCATAGCAGGGCATACAGAGGATGATAAAATTCGCGATGTAGTTCAGCCGGATATTTGCGTGATTTGCGATCCATCTAAATTAGATGATAAAGGATGTATCGGCGCACCGGATTTAATTGTGGAGATATTATCTCCCTCAACGGAAAAGCATGACCGGAAAGTTAAATTCAATCTTTATGAAGTTGCCGGAGTGAGAGAATATTGGCTTGTAGAACCTAAAACAAAAACTGTCCATGTATTTCTATTACAACCCGATGGTAAATATAATTCCGGCACTGTATATGATTGCGACCAAAAAGCGCCTGTGCATATTTTTGAGGGCTTGGAAATTGATTTGAAAGAGTTGTTTGAGGAGGAATGAGGTTGTTTAAAAAGTTGCTAAAATCTAATCATAAAATAAAATCTGCATTTATCTGTTAAATCTGCGTCATCTGCATGCCAAGAAACTTATCAAATTAAAATATAATATGAAAAAATCAAAACTTAAAAACCTCTCGCTCATCTTCTCCCTTCTCCTTTCTCTTTTTCTCCTTTTCTCCTTTTCTCCCCTCTTCGCCCAATACACCGAAGCCGACATCCGCAACTACATCGAAACCTACAAAGAAATTGCTATTAAAAAGATGGTGGAATATAAAATTCCGGCAAGTATTACTTTGGCACAAGGTATTTTTGAAAGCGGTAGCGGAACAAGCCGCTTGGCAAGGGAAGCCAACAACCATTTTGGAATAAAATGCCATAAAGAATGGACAGGCAAAACGATAAAGCACGATGATGATGAGCTGCAAGAATGTTTTCGAAAGTATGAAGAAGCGGAACATTCTTATAATGACCATTCTTTATTTTTAACTTCACGACCACGTTATGCTAAACTTTTCACCCTCAACATTATGGATTATAAAGCTTGGGCACACGAATTGAAAGCAGCGGGATACGCCACAAACCCCCAATATGCCGATCGTTTGATCAGTTTAATAGAGCGTTTCGACCTGGCAAGACAAGATACTATTTGCATGCAATTGTTCGGAGATAAAATAAAACGAGAATAATTCTGTTTTTAATAGGATAAATTCTTGCAAATGGCCCGAACTTTCTATTTCTTCAATCCTAATACGATGTCGTTTGAAAAAGCGAAGCTTTCGTTATGGGGTATTTTGAAAAGAATTATTTGGTTGGTTGCTACCGCCATCTCTTTTGCAATTTTGGTACTTTGGGTGGCTTTTTATGTTTTCGATTCACCGCGTGAAAAAATGTTGCAACGTGAAAACAATGAATTAAAAGGGCGACTTCAACTCATCAATGAAAAATTAGAGGTAATGGATATAGTGCTCGAAGATATTCAAGATAGAGATGATCAAGTATATAGAATTATTTTGGAAGCAGATCCCGTTCCTTTGGAAAAAAGAAATCCCTGGTTTGACTTAAGAACCCGATATGACTCCATTGCACCAAACGAAACGATGAAATTGTTGATGAATATTGATTTGAAAACAAATCTATTATTAGTCAAATTAAACGAAGAGCGCAAATCGTTAGATACCCTTTTGCTTTTAGCGGAAAAGAAAAGTGATATGCTGGCTTCTATTCCGGCAATTCGTCCTATTAAAAACATGTATAATGTAACCTCCGGATTCGGAAACCGGATTCATCCCATATTAAAAACATGGCGTCTGCATACAGGAGTGGATATTACGGCGCCGCGCGGAACACCGGTGTATGCTACTGCCGATGGCGTGATCTCTCGTAAACAACCTCAGTCGGGATATGGAATTAGTGTGATTATTGATCATGGCTACTCTTATGAAACTTTATATGCACATTTGTCGAAAAGAACAGTAAAGCCCGGACAAAAAGTGAAACGTGGCGAATTAATCGGTTATGTGGGAAATACAGGATTTTCCTTAGGCTCTCACTTGCATTACGAAGTTTGGAGAAACGGAATTCCGGTAAACCCCGTGCATTTTTTTGTTAGCGATATTACTCCGGAAGAATATAATGCTATTTTGGAATCTTCTAAAATAATGAATCAATCATTATCTCCTTAGTCTTTTAATTTATGAGTATGAAATTTCAAAATATAAAACTTTTCTGGAAAAATTTAAGGAAACATTGGTCAAATCGTTTTCAAATTATTATTAGAAATGATAAAAATTTATCCGATGTATTTACCTTAAAATTAACACCGAGAAAAATGTTTGTGCTCGGCACTATCACTTTCCTGCTTATCATTATGCTTACGGCAATGCTCATTGCCTTTACGCCATTGCGCGTTTATGTGCCCGGCTACACGAATCCTGTAGAATACCATCTCTATAGGAAAATGCTCACACGTGTGGACTCTATAGAAAGAATAAATGCCATGCAAAAAGTTTATTTGGATAATTTTTATAATGTTTTGAACGATATCATAGTTTCTGTAGAGACGGATGTACCCGTGGAAAGTGCCTCCGACAAAAGGATAAAAGATAAAGATAGAGCAGAACAAGCTAAAAAACAGGTAGATGATGCAGCAGAACAACTTTTGATTGAAATTGCAGACAGAACCGTTAAAAATTATATTCCATTATCTCAACACATTACATCTCCAACATTTGCATTTACTATGCCTGCGTTAGGTACTATTACAAAGCCGTTTTCAATTGAGAACCGCCATTTTGGCATAGATATTGAAAACGAAAAAGGAACGTTAATTACTGCCATGGCAGATGGTGTGGTAATCAGCATAGAATTTTCCGAAAAAGAAGGAAATACCCTTGTCATTCAACACAGTGGAAACATGGTTTCTCTATATAAAAATGTAGATCTGTTTTTTAAAAATGTGGGCACTAAAGTGAAAGCCGGTGATCCGATTGCTACCATGGGAAACCGCGGAACAGAATCTCTAAAACCGTATTTGCACTTTGAAATATGGTATAATGGTTCACCTATTGATCCGTTGAATTATTTTGTGGGGAACTAAACCATCACTAACTCCACTACCCTTTTCATCGCATCTTCAAGTCCATAGCAATTTTTTCCACCGGCGGTAGCTAAAATAGGTTGTCCGCCGCCGCCGCCTTCAATCATTGGGGCAACTTCGCGTATTAAAGCAACAGCACTCAAACCTTTTGCTACTAAATCATCGGAAAGCGCTACAATGATAGTAGGTTTATCTTCCTGATTTGCGCCAAAAACGATGACCATATTTTCAGCATGATTTCTCAAATTAAAGGCAGTGCGTTTCATCACTTCCGGTAGCATTTGAGACATGAAGGAAATAACATGATAGCCATTTATTACTTTGATAGACCTTACAATATCTTTTGAAAAATGCTGAATGCGTTCTTCTGCAAAACTTTCAACCTCTTTACGAATCTTTTCATTTTCCTGAGCAAATTTTTGCAACGCCTGCATGATATTTGGAGATTTAAAAAATGTCTTGAGGTCATCCATCAAATGCGCGATATGATTCAAATAATCTTCAAAATATTTTCCTGTAATTGCCTCAATACGACGCACTCCCGCAGCAATAGCACTTTCGGAGAGCAACCGCACAAAGCCGATATTTCCCGTTGCGGGAGCGTGGGTTCCGCCGCACAATTCCACCGAATCTCCAAACTTAACAACGCGTACGCTGTCTCCGTATTTTTCACCAAACAAAGCAATGGCGCCCATGTCAACCGCTTCTTCCATCGAAATATCGTTTAAGGCGCAAAGTGGGATATTTGCTCTTACTAATTCATTTACAATCATTTCTGCTTCTCGCAGTTGCGCATCTTCCACTTTAGAAAAATGAGAAAAATCGAAACGGAATTTGTCATACGAAACCATTGAGCCTTTTTGTTCAACATGTGTTCCCAACACTTTTCGCAAGGCAAAATGTAGCAAGTGCGTGGCGGTGTGGTTATTTTGTATAAAAATTCGTTTTTCTTCATTCACTTTCGCAGTAAAAACGGAAGATAAATTATCAGGTAAGGAAAGCGCAATATGCTCAATTAAGTTATTTTCTTTTACTGTGTTAATAATTTCAATTTTATCATTAATATTTTCCAAAACTCCGGTATCGCCCACCTGTCCGCCCGATTCGGCATAAAAAGGCGTTTTCTCCAACACAATTTGATAATAACTTTTCCCTTTCGATTTTACATTTCTGTATTTTACAATTTTTGATTCGCAAACTAAAGTTTCGTAGCCCACAAATTCCGTCGGTTGGTTGGTTTTTATCAATTCTACCCAATCTTCCGTTTCTACGGTTGCGGCGGCGCGAGAGCGGTTTTTTTGTTCTTCCAAGCCTTTTTGAAAGCCCTCCATATCCACGATCATACCTTTTTCTGAAGCTAATAGCTGTGTTAAGTCAATTGGAAAACCGTAAGTATCAAATAGCTCGAATGCAAAAGCACCGTCTATAATGCCTTCTGCATTTTGCTTTCTGCTTTCTGCATTTTTGCAATAATGCTCAAACCGTTGTATCCCACTTGCCAATGTTTTCAAAAACGAATTTTCTTCTTCACGAATTACTCTTTCGATGAGGGATTGTTGGGCTTTTAATTCCGGAAAGGCGTGTCCCATGTTTTCTACTAATGTGGGAACTAACTGACAAATAAAAGATTCGTTAAATCCAAGAAATGTGTAGCCGTAGCGAATGGCGCGACGCAAAATTCTGCGAATAACATAACCGGCACCCGTATTTGAAGGTAATTGTCCATCGGCAATGGCGAAACTTACTGCACGCAAATGATCTGCCACCACGCGCAATGCAATATCGGTTTTCTCGTCATCGCCATATGTTTTATGCGATAACTGCGCTATTTTTTGAATGATAGGTTGAAAAACGTCAGTGTCATAATTCGATTTTTTGCCTTGTACTGCCATACACAAGCGCTCAAATCCCATACCGGTATCCACGTGGTTGGCGGTTAGTTTTTGCAACTCTCCCGACGCAATACGGTTATACTGAATGAATACTAAATTCCAAATCTCTACCACTAACGGATTATCTTTATTAATGAGAAACGCACCCGCGGTTTTACTTCGTGCTTCATCGTCGCGCAAGTCAATGTGCACTTCCGAGCAGGGACCGCAAGGACCGGTTTCGCCCATTTCCCAAAAGTTATCTTTTTTACTGCCATACAAAATATGCGATTCCGGCAAATGTCTTTTCCAAAATTCCAACGATTCCAAATCGGGTGAGGTTCCATCTTTTTGGTCGCCTTCAAAAACAGTGGCATACAAACGATTCTTATCCAATTTCATCACTTCGGTCAAAAATTCCCATGCCCATTCAATCGCTTCTTTTTTAAAATAATCGCCAAATGACCAATTGCCGAGCATTTCAAACATGGTGTGATGGTAGGTGTCTTTTCCCACTTCTTCCAAGTCGTTATGCTTTCCTGAAACGCGCAAGCATTTTTGCGTATCTGCAACACGCTGGTGTGCAATGGGTTGATTTCCCAAAAAAATATCTTTAAACTGGTTCATTCCCGCATTGGTAAACATCAACGTGGGGTCGTTTTTAATCACCATCGGCGCAGAAGGCACAATGGTATGCTGTTTGAACTTGAAAAAATCTAAAAAAGCGGAACGTATTTCATTGCAATTCATAAAGTTACTGTTTTAAAAAACGAGTTGCAATGATACGATTTTTTTTTAACGAAAAGTACCGTAATGGATAGAGCTTCCTCACTCCGTTCGGAATGACATTTAATTTACTGAAAAAAATTAGCTTGCAAAGAAATATACGAAATCGGTTTCCCTTCTAACAACCACTTCTTTTCATAAAAAGTTTGAATTTCCGTTAAAACAGAAGTTATACTAACATCATAAACATTGGCAATATTCTCTATCACCTTCCATTTTTCTATGGGGGCGGTTTCAATCACATATTCATAAAGTTCTTTACTATCAGTTTTTAGATGAATGATGCCTGTAGGGTCAATAATTTTTTGATATTTTGAAATAAAATTAGGCGAGATTAATCTTCTGCGCTCTTTCCTCAATTGAGGATCGGGAAAAGTAACCCAGATTTCGTGTACTTCATTTTGAGCAAAATAATACTCAATATCTTCTATTTTAATGCGCAAAAAACCGGCATTTTTTAGATTTTGCTCAATACCGTCTTTGCAACCGCGCCATAAACGAGCGCCTTTCCTGTCAATGCCAATAAAGTTTTTATCGGGAAACCGTTGTGCCATACCAATGGTATATTCGCCGCGCCCACAACCCAACTCTAATACAATAGGATTGTCGTTTTTAAAATAATTAGAATGCCATTTTCCTTTCAATGGAAACGGCTCATTTCGCACATCAAAATCATCATGTTGAAAAAGATTTTCAAAAGTTTTGTTTTCTGCAAATCGTTTTAGTTTGTCTTTTCCCATAGTATAAGTATAAACTACCTTGTCTCGCTTCGCGAGCCACTCCTTCAAAATTTGAAGGGAATTTTCTTGTTTTTCATAAAAAGAGGCTGCCCTTTTTGAGCAGCCTCTTGCATTTATTATATTACTCGAAAGCTTATTTGATATTAACTTTCGTAGTTGAAACACTTGATTCGGTAATAACGCGCACGTTATAAATACCGGTAGCTACATTCAGCGCAATTTCAGTTCTATCACCGATAGCTTGACCTTTCCATACCACACGGCCATACATATCCATAATCTCAACTTGTTTGATTGGAACGAGTTCTTCGTTTACAATAGTAACTATATTGCTATAGCTGAATACATTGATAACAGATTTATCGTTTCCAGTAATACCAACATTAGGATTTAACTCAACACCACTGATGGTAACATTTTGATCTATTACAATATTATTAATAGTATAAACGCCGCCTACAGGGTTAAGGATAACATTGTTGGCACGAACTATGATGTTAGATTGCGTGTAACCTTCTACCAATGCTACGATAAACATAAACTTGCCGCCGGCTTGAACCGGAGAGGTTGAGCCGCCTACCGGAATAACTACTGCGCCCAATACATCCTGTACGTCCGGACAATCGTCGGTCGGTAAGTTCGGCAAGCAAACATTGTAATCTTTTCTTTCAAATTGTGCAGCAATCGTTTGATTAGCAAGAACTTCTGTAAAAGTATATCTACCCGTTGCAACAGCTAGGTCATCATCAATACCGTTAACCATTACACGAACTAATTCAAAGCCTGCTTGAGCGGCAAAGATGAATTCTTTATCTCCACCTTGGAGAACATTTACTAAACCTGCCGGATGAATTAGACCACCCTGAGATGCACTTGCAACAATTGTATAGGTTATTGGTGCAAATATTACATGAATGGTGTGGTTCGCTTTCACATTCAAGAAACGGTACATGCCGTTTTCTACAGCCAAAGCGTCGTTTTTACCATCAACAAGCACCGATTGAATGCGGAAGCCTTCTTCCGGATCAATTACGTAAATCTCTGAGTGATTGTCGTATTGTATGGTAGCAATTCCCGAAGGATTAATAGATCCACCTACTCCAACTGTAGCTGTAACAGTGAAGGTAAGTTTGATAAAGGTTACTTTTATTGTATGCTCTTGAATTACATTAGTGAAAGTATAAGAACCTTTCTGAACTGCTGCAAGGTTTAAAACGCCGTCAATAAACACTTCCTTTACTCTAAATCCGGGAGTCGGAATGAAAGTAAAAGTCTGATTATTGCCATGTTCTACATCTATTGTGCCCGGAGTAATTGCTCCATTTCCGCCCTCCACGGTAGCAGTAATCGTATATTTTATCTTTACAAATTCTGCCGAAATGGTATGATTGGCTTGAACATTCGTAAATTGATATATACCTGTTTCTGAAGCATCTGCATTCGGCTCGCCATCTACCTTAATAACGCTTAACTCATATCCCCAATTTGGAACAGCCTGGAAGATTTGATTAGCGCCTTCAGCTACTTGCACCGCGCCTTTTGGCGTAATGGTACCACCGATACCTGCCGTTGCAGTAATGGTGTATTGGATATTGTCTTCAGATTGTAAAATAACAGATTGAAGACCGCCATCCCCATCAGTGCCTTGCATCATTGGGGTGGTTTGTTGAAAAAGCAAAGGCGTTTTGGGCGACATTGCTTCTTGTGCAAACATTGTTACACTCAAAAATAGTGCAAACAACAGAATAAATGTTCTTTTCATAATTAATAAATTTTGGTTAATAATTTTTTTTTGATATTAATTTTTTTTGTGTTTGGTTTTATATTGTTGATTTTTAGTTGTTTTGATCGGTATGCTTTTAATCTGAAATTCTATAATAGTTTCATTTGTTACATTATATATGTAGCGTGCAAAAATACATTTTTTTTGATATGATGAAAAAAATATACTTTTGCCTCAAAAATAATCATTCTGATGAAATATCTTGCTCTTTTTTCAAGCCTCGCTCTTTTGTTTGCGGCGTGTTTTTCAAAAAATAAAAATTACGATGCTTCCGGTATGTTTGAAGCTACCGAAGTGATTGTTTCGGCAGAAGCGAACGGTAAAATATTAGTATTAAATATTATAGAAGGGCAAAAAGTGGAAGCCTTCGAACCGCTCGGTTTGATTGACACCACACAACTTTACCTGCAAAAAGTGCAACTTTTGCAAAGTAAAAACCAAGTGGGCACGCGCAAGCAAAATGTGGATACTCAATTGGCTTCCTTGGAAGAACAATTAGCCTATCAACAACGCGAAAAAACACGTATAGAAAAACTGATCGCTGCAAAAGCCGGAAATACCAAGCAATTGGACGATATTAACGCACAAATTGCCATCATTAAAAAACAGATTGCCGCCACTAAAGAAAATTTGGAAAAAAACAATCAGGGTGTTTCGGATAATACAAGTTTAGTAGAGGCGCAAATTGCCGCCATAGATGACCAGCTTTTAAAATCGCGTATAAAAAGTCCTATTTCCGGAACCGTTTTGGTAAAATACGCCAAAGCCGGCGAAGTAACTACCATGGGCAGACCTCTGTTTAAAGTAGCTGACTTAGAGCACATTTATTTGCGCGCTTATATTACTTCGGCACAATTAACCCAAATAAAATTAGGACAACAAGTAAAAGTATTTTCCGATTTTGGAGAAAAAGAGCGTCGTGAATACGACGGCATCATTACATGGATCTCTTCCGAAGCCGAATTTACTCCCAAAACCATCCAAACCAAAGATGAACGCGCCAACTTGGTGTATGCCATCAAAATTTTAGTGCAAAACGACGGCTACCTGAAAATTGGAATGTACGGGGATGTAAGGTTTGGGCTATAGCAGAAAGCGGAAGTAAACCTTATTTTCACCTCATTTAAACAATAAAACAACCTTAGTAGCAGTAAGATGAATATTAATCTCATAACCTTATTAAAATGAAATCGGTAATTGTCAAAAACTTATCGAAGACATATTTTATTCAAAAATTTGTACCTCCGCCTGTAAAACTCTACAGAAAAATTCGCGGAATAAAACCAAAATTACAAGGCGTTCAAGCCTTAAAAAATATCAATTTTGAAGTAAATAAAGGAGAAATTTTTGGCATTATCGGTCCGGACGGCGCCGGAAAAACCACATTGTTCCGTATTTTAACTACATTGATTTTACCGGACAACGTAGGGGCGAAAAATTTTTCGTCCCTACCACCTCAACCCACCATATTAATCGAAAATTACGATGTTATTAACGATTTCCAAAAAATCCGCGACATCGCGGGATACATGCCGGGTAAATTTTCTTTATATATGGATTTAACCGTAGAAGAAAACCTCAATTTTTTCGCCACGCTATTTAACACCACCATCGAAGAAAATTATCACCTCATCAAAGATATTTATCAACAAATCGAGCCATTTAAAAATAGAAAAGCAGGAGCACTTTCAGGAGGAATGAAGCAAAAATTAGCGCTGAGTTGCGCCTTGATTCATAAACCGAAAGTGTTATTTTTAGACGAACCCACAACCGGTGTTGATCCCGTATCGCGTAAAGAATTTTGGGAAATGTTACGCCGTTTAAAAGAACAGGAAATCACTATCTTAGTCTCCACGCCTTACATGGATGAAGCAAGCTTGTGCGACAGAATCGCATTGATTAACAAAGGCGAATTTATCAGTATTGATACTCCGCAAAATATTATCGCAAACTTTACCGAACCGCTTTATTCGGTGGAAGGGGATGATATGTATCAAATGCTGTTGGCATTGCGCAAAAATCTCATAGTGAAAACTTGTTTTGCATTTGGGGATACGTTGCATGTAACATTAAAGGAAGAAAGAAGAAAAGAGAAAGAAGAAAAATCCCCTTCAATACTTGAAGGGGTGGCTTGCGAAGCGAGACAGGGTAGTTTATATGAAATCGGAAATTACCTCATTGAACACGGTTTCAAAAACATCACCATCAAACAAATAAAACCTAATATTGAAGATTGTTACATGAATTTAGCCCATTAATGTCTCTCATCAATAGATTTCTTGATTATCTTCAATCCGAAAAACGCGCTTCGGAACATACGGTCGTTTCGTACCGTAATGATTTGGAACAATTTTGGAGTTATTTTCAACAAGCGTTCCCAAATTCGGACTGGAAGGAAGTAGATTCAGTTATTATTCGCACCTGGCTCATTACTTTGATGGAAGAAAAAATCTCTCCACGTTCTATCAATCGGAAAATGAGCGCATTAAAATCATTTTACAAATACCAAATCAAAATAGGTGTTTTTGAAACTAATCCAATGTTGCAGGTGCATGCGCCTAAAATACGCCAACGTTTGCCGCAATTTGTAGAAGAAAAAGATATGGAAAAGTTGTTTTCGGCAGATTTGTTTGCCGAAAACTTTGAAGGTTGGCGCGACCGAACTATATTAGAACTTTTTTATGCCACCGGTATACGACTTTCTGAATTAAGAATGCTCATTTTTTCTGATATTGACTTGTATAACAACCAAGTAAAAGTATTGGGAAAAAGAAACAAAGAACGAATTATTCCTTTTGGACATACATTTCAACACGTTTTTAACAAATATTTGGAATCATACACAGAAAAATTCGGCACCTCCGTACAAAATAATTTCATATTTGTAAACGTTAAAGGAAAACAATTAGCGCCCAAAAATATCTACACTATTGTACGCAAATATTTGGATATGATTACTACCATTGAGAAAAGAAGTCCCCACGTTATTCGTCACACCTTTGCAACGCATTTGCTCAATCGCGGCGCGGATCTCAATACTATTAAAGAATTATTGGGACACAGTAGTTTAGCTGCTACTCAAATATATACCCACAACTCTATTGAAAAGCTGAAATCTATTTATCAACAAGCTCATCCCCGGGCATAAAAAAGGAGGTCTTATGAACATTACATTCAATTCGGTGCATTTTAAAGCAGATCAAAAATTGGAAAGTTTCATTTCCGAAAAATTGGAAAAAGTAGCCAAAGTCCACGATGGTATTATTGGTTTCGATATTACCATGAAATTGGAAAATACGGACAAACCGGAAAATAAAACGGTGGAAATCCGCGCAAAAATCCGCGGAAATGACGCCATTGCCTGCAAAACAGCGAAAACTTTTGAAGAAGCCACCGATGATGTAATTGATGCCTTGAAGAAACAATTAATTAAAGCGAAAAATAAGGTGCGGGGAAACTAATTAGATGATGAATAATCCCCTTACATTGAAGGGGTGACTCGCGAAGCGAGATGGGGTAGTTTATTATGGAAATATGTCTTTAATATTTAAAAAAGAAATCTCTCAAAACATCTTTGTGGGTGTTTGGCAAATTATCGAGACGGAAGAGTTTTTTCTTAATTCTTTGCGATTATTTCCTGAAGATAAAGCAAATCTTAGTACCATTAAGTTGCAAAAAGTTCGCCTTCAAAAGTTAGCATGCAGGGCGGCGCTTGCTGAATTACTTGGTAGCAACGAAGTCAGCATTACATACACTGAAACCGGACAACCGCAGCTAAAAAATCATTACATCTCCTTCTCTCACACTGAAAAAACAGTAGCTGTTGCTTTGGCAAAAATCCCTGTTGGAATTGATATTGAAGAACTTATTCCTCGAATTTTGCCGCTTTATCCCCGTTTTATGAGCCAACAAGAAATTGCCGCTTGCGACATCAGCAATTTGAAGGAACTCTATTATTTTTGGTGCGCGAAAGAAGCTATGTATAAATGGTTTGCAGAAAAGAATTTGGATTTTATTGAAGATTTACAGGTGAATAAAAATGAAAACAAGGGCATTGTTTGCAAAAAACACATCTTGCAATTAGCCCCTATTTATTTTGATAATCAGTTGATTATGATATGTTGGGGTCGAAAATTTTCGACCCTTACAAATGATTTTCTCTAAAACGCCTCAACCTTTCCTCCAACACCGGCATCTGCTCCATCTTAATAAGCGAAACGCAAGCACGAAGACCCTCCGTGCGCTCACTGCCCGTAATGATTAACGAGATTGCGCTAATACCGTAATAGAGAAATTCCTTGAGCAGCTCCTCTCCACTTAATCCGGGATAACTTACCGTAAAATAAAACCCATCGGCAAGCGGTTTATCCTCATCTTTATCATACACCAAAGAAAAACCGTTTTCTAAAAACATCCGTTTCATGATATGTGCTTTGTCGGCATAAATTTTAACCTCATCCAAGAAATTGTATGTACCTTCATTGCAAGCCTTTAAGATAGCAGACAAGCCGTATTGCGCCGAGTGCGAAGTGCCGGAGCTAATGGCATATACCGTGCCGTAAATAATGGCGCGACCAAATTTCGGAGTACCGAAATAAGGAACCATATCCGGAAAATCTCTTTGATACAAATGATTGGAAAGCACCAACATCCCTATTCTTTCTCCTGCATAACTAAACGATTTTGAGCTTGAAATAAGTAAGGCGTAATTTTCAGTATATTTTCCCACAGTAGGCTGAAACGGCGGTTTACCCGGATGCGAAATATCATTGCGAAAATCCATTCCAAAATACGCCAAATCTTCAATCACGCAAACATCATATTGCGTTGCCAATTCACCAATAATTTTTAACTCCTTATCAGTAAAGCAAATCCACGACGGATTGTTAGGATTGGAATAAACAATAGAGTGAATATTCCCTTTTTCCAAATAGCTTGCTAATTTTTCGCGTAGTTTATCGCCACGATAATTATAAACGTCAAACGTTTCATATTTGAGTCCTAATACCCTGTGTTGTTGTTTTTGCACAGGAAAACCGGGGTCAATAAACAACGTTGTATCTTTCTCTTTTTGTGCCCGAACCATAGTCATAAAAAGTGCAAAGCCGCCCATCATGGAGCCTACGGTGGGAATGCAGCTTTCGGGAAGAACATTTAAATCTAAGAAGTTTTTCACAAAGTGTGACATCTCTTTTTTCAAATCCGGTGTGCCGTCAATATCGGGATAAATAGCAGCGCATCCGTTTTTAAGTGCTTCAATTTGAGCATTTACGCCAATTTGGCTGGCGGGCAACCCGGGAATCCCCATTTCCATGCGAATAAATGATGTACCGCTCGCCGCCTCAATGTCGTTAATCAATTTTTTAATTTCTCTAATCGAAGCTTTGCCCACTTCGCTAATGCCGCTTTCGGCAACAATTTTATTCACAATGTGTTCCGGAATAGGAGTGTTTTTTTCAGCCATAATAAAAACATTTTTATTTATTGGGCAAAAATAGAAAAGTTTCGCTATTCTTCTTTCAACTCTTCTAACTCCTCCAAACTCTGTTTAATAGACTGAATATTAGCATCATAAATTCTTTTAAACATCCAATAAGAAATTAATACTCCAATAGCTATACCAACAGCTAAAAAAGTCCAATAGAAAAGATCGGCTTTTAATTCGTAGTAACACAATGCTCCCAAAATCGCAAAAATTGGAAATAAAATAAATGCTGATATCTTTTCCTGTTTAAGCATGATAATATATCTATTCAAACAATACATATTATCTTTCACGCCTTTAGAAAAATCAATCTTTATTAAGTACTTCAATCTATAAGAATAGAAAATTAGCCCAATTAGAGCCATAGGGATTATGGATACAAACAAAATTTTCGGGAAGATAAAGTTTTCAAAGCGAGGCAAATGATAACCCCAGATAGCAGCGGGAATAGCCATAAGCCACACGATAAAACCAATAAAATCAATATTTATCAACCTGCTAAGAGATCTATTCGACTTTTTTTGCAACATTTCCTGAATAATTTGTTTATTCAACATTTCATTTTTCTTTAATTGTTCATCCAATACCGTCCAGGTATTCTTTAATTCATGTAATTCCATTTTTTTCTTTTTTTAATTTTCAGACATTTTTTTTAACTTTTCTTTGATACGTTTAATTTTTATAGCTATGTTGTTCAACGTCAATCCGGTAATATCAGCAATTTCCTGATATGTTTTTTCTTCTAAATAGAGCAGAATAATAGCACGCTCTAATGTATTAAGCTGATAAATAAGCTTATACATCTCTTTAATGTTTCTTTCCATAGATTCAGGCTCAACCAAATGCTCATTTAGTTCAAGAATGGGAACATGTTGCGGGCGCTTTAATTCTTTTCTCATTCCTGTGATGCAGGTATTCAACGCAATACGATACATGTAAGTAGATTCCGTAGATTCGTTGCGAAATTTGGGAAAACTTTTCCACAAATTGTAAACCACTTCTTGATAGAGGTCTGCCAGCGGAAACTCATCAGAAATATACATAGAACATACTTTATAAATAAGATGCTCATTTTTTCGAATCAGTTCTATAAATTCTTTTTCAATATTTGAATGGCTCATGAAACTCTTTTTTTCTATTAGTCGCAAAAATGGAAATAAAATTACAGCGATAGAAAAATTTTACAAAAAAAACTACCTTTGCCCGTCCATTTGTAATATTATAAATGAATAAAAATGAGATTTTTATAATGCAAACTATGAAAAAACCCTTGGTCATTCTTCCCGTTTTTCCGGGCACAAATTGCGATTACGATACGGCGCGCGCCTTTGAAGAAGCCGGTGCAAACACCTATATTTTCGTTTTCCGAAACCTGAACGAAACAGAAATCAATCATTCCATTGAAGAGCTTGCATCGTGGATTCAAAAAGCTGATATTTTGGCGCTCAGCGGCGGTTTTAGCGCCGGAGATGAACCCGACGGAAGTGGAAAGTTTATCGCGAATGTTTTGAATAATAATAATATTAAAACCTCCATCGTGGGATTGTTATCCCGCAACGGACTGATTTTGGGTATTTGCAACGGCTTCCAGGCATTAGTAAAATCGGGATTGCTACCTTTTGCCAAAATCGGCGAGGTTACTCCCGAATCACCCACACTGTTTAGAAACGATTGCAACCACCACATTTCGCAAATTACAAAAACGGCCGTTTCGAGCATAAACTCTCCGTGGCTAACTTCATTCAAAACAGGCGAAATTCACCAAGTTGCCATTAGCCACGGTGAAGGAAAATTTGTAGTAAGCGATAAAATAGCCAAACAGTTATTTGAAAACCAACAAGTAGCCTTTCAATATTGTGATTTTGAAGGAAATCCAAGCATGGATCTGAAACACAATCCTAACGGTTCTTATTTCGCCATCGAAGGAATTGTTTCTCCCTGCGGAAGAATCTTAGGCAAAATGGGACACAGTGAACGAAAAGGAGAAAATTTGTATAAAAATATTTATGGAAATAAGACGCAGGATATTTTTTCCAATGCGGTGAACTATTTTAAATAGCTCTGTGTAACTCCGTGAATTCTGTACCTCTGTGCTAAAATTCAACACAGAGACATAAAGAACATAAAGAAACACAGAGCTTTAAACCTTAAACCAATGAATCTCATACACTATAACGATACCCAACAAATTATCGAACCCTCCGTCATCACGGTCGGTTCTTTCGATGGCGTGCACTCGGGACATCAATCGTTGTTACGGCAAGTAAATAATTATGCGCAGCAAAATAATTGCAAAAGTGTGGTGGTAACTTTTGACCCACACCCGCAAGAAGTGTTGCAAACTAATTCAAACTTTTTTTTAATCAATACTTTTGAACAAAAAATTTCACTTTTTGAAAAATTTGGCATAGATACGGTTTTTGCGATTCCTTTTTCAAAAGCATTTTCACAAAAAACCGCTATTGAATTTTTTTCAGCCTATATTTTTTCAAAAATAAACGTGAAAGCTATTTTTATAGGTCCCAATCATCATTTTGGAAAAAAAAGAGAAGGAAATGCGGATATATTAACATCGCTTTGCGAAGAGAAAGATATTGAACTTATTATGACACAAGAATTCAAAATAGATGGGTTTGAAGTTCGTTCTACACTCATTCGAAAATATTTAGCACAAAAAGATTGGCAAAATGCTGAAAAATTGATGGGACATGACGTGTATGTTGCAAAATTTCATTAAAAACTGTATATTCGCGGCTCGAAATTAACATAAAAAACACATATTATGGCTTTAAACATTGACAATTCAAATTTTGATGCGCTTGTAGCAGGCGACAAATTAGTAGTAATAGACTTCTGGGCACAATGGTGCGGTCCGTGTTTAGCATTAGCCCCACTTATTGACGAAGTAGCCGCAGAATACGAAGGCAAAGCCATTATCGGCAAATGCGATACAGATGCTAATAATGATATTGCCATGCAATTCGGCGTGCGCAACATCCCCATGCTAGTGTTCTTAAAAGGCGGAGAAGTGAAAGATGTTCACGTAGGGCTTATTAAAAAACCGGAATTAACAGCAAAAATTGACGCTTTATTGTAATCTTTTATTTGTAAACCAAAATCAAAAAATATAGGCAAAATTAATTACTCACTTAAATTAAAAAATTATGTTTAAAAATCATCCAAAAGGATTATTAGGGGCGGCGCTGTCGAATATGGGCGAGCGCTTCGGCTTCTACGTTATGATGGCGATTCTCGTCCTATTCTTGTCTGCAAAGTTTGGCCTTTCCGGTCCTCAGGCAGGTATTATTTTCTCCATTTTTTACTTCTCTATTTATGTATTGGCATTTGTTGGAGGTATCATTGCAGACCGCACTAGAAAATACAAGACCACTATTTTGGTGGGGCTTGTTTTAATGTCGTTGGGCTACCTTTTAATAGCAATTCCCACCGGCACACCGGCTCCGGCAGATAAATTTGTTCTTTTCTTAGTCATTACCTGCTTTGGTTTACTTACCATTGCTTTCGGTAACGGTTTGTTTAAAGGGAACTTACAAGCATTAGTAGGACAAATGTACGACAATCCGGAATATGCAAAAATGCGCGACTCCGGCTTCCAATGGTTTTACATGTTCATCAATGTAGGCGCCATGTTTGCTCCTTTTGCAGCTGTAGGCATGAGAAACTGGTGGGTATCACACAACGGATTTGTATATAACTCTGACCTTCCCAGACTTTGTCACGAATTTATTGCTAATGGTGTTAACATGCCCGGCTATGAACGTTTTGTTGAATTAGCTACTGCTCCCGGACAAAAAGCTTTAGAGATCTCACAATTTGCTACTGAATATCTTAGCGTTTTTGCTACAGGATTCCACTATGCTTTTGCCATTGCTATTGGCGCTATGGCAATTTCAATGGTTATCTTTTTAGCTAATAAACATAAATTCCCGAATCCTGCAGATAAAGTAAAAGCAGCCGTAGGCGTTCAAGCCGACGAAATGAATGTTCATGAAATTCGTCAACGCATTTTTGCATTATTGGCGGTTTTTGCTGTGGTTATTTTCTTCTGGTTCTCTTTCCACCAAAACGGATTAACGCTTACATTCTTTGCGAGAGATTATACCTTACTACAACTTGGAAACTGGAGCTTTGGCGCCGAAATTTTCCAATCGGTTAATCCCATATTAGTAGTGTTATTAACTCCTATAATTATTGCTTTCTTTGCATGGCTTCGCTCTAAAGGTATCGAACCCTCTACGCCAAAGAAAATTGCCATTGGTATGTTAATTGCCGGTATCGGCTTTGCCATCATGATGCTTGGTTCTTTCAACGTGCCTTCTTATAGCGAAGTTACTGAAATGGGCGGTCTTTCGGATGCCATGCGTGTTACGCCATGGTTATTAATCGGTACTTATTTTATTTTAACTATAGCAGAATTATTTATTTCTCCGCTTGGTATTTCATTTGTTTCCAAAGTGGCGCCACCAAAATATCAAGGTATGGCGCAAGGCGGTTGGCTATGCGCAACTGCTACCGGTAACTCATTATTGTTTATCGGCGCTATCCTTTACGAACACATCCCGATTTGGGCAACATGGGCGCTCTTTGTAGTGGCATGCTTAATCTCAATGACTGTAATGCTGGTGATGTTGAAGTGGTTAGAGAGAGTATCGAAATAATAAAATTAAGAGGTTGCTCAAATTTGAGCAACCTTTTTTAATGATTTTTCAAGAAAGTTTTAATGGGATTCCTCTTTTTTTGAAAAATCAAAACGTTTAAAAAAGTATTTTTAGGACTCCCTTTTAATTAAATTATGGAAGATAACAAAAAATTTGTTCCGTTCGTCCCGGCAGGCACGAACATGGCTGAGTTTACACTTAAAGCATTGCTCATTGGCTTGATTTTATCGGTGATTTTAGGCGCTGCTAACGCTTATATTGGCTTAAAAGCCGGTATGACCATTGCTGCAACTTATCCGGCGGCAGTTATCGGTATGGCGCTTTTACGTATGATGAAAGGCACCATTCTTGAAGAAAATTTCACTCGTAGTGCAGGTTCTGTAGGAGAATCGGTGGCTGCCGGTGCCATCTTCACACTTCCGGCATTTTACATTGCCGGTCTTTGGACAGCAGATGGAACAAGCACAAACCCAAATGTAGAAGCTATTGGTATGTTTAGTTCAATGAGCAGCTATATTTCTGCAACGCTGATTTTGATTGTCGGTGGTGGATTGGGTGTATTTTTCGTTGCGCTGCTTCGTCGTGCTTTAGTGCAAGACCAATCACTTCCGTTTCCGGAATCCGTTGCTGCAGCAGAAATTCACAAAGCCGGACAAGGCGGAGGCGGAGGCACAAAGTATCTCTTTTGGGCTATGCTTGTGGGTGCCGTAATTAAAATTGCAGGCGAACTCAAACTATTTGCAACCGGTTTTGCATCATTCTTGAAAGTTGCTCCTGCCACATTAACCAGAAGCGGAGGAACTCTTGAAGGTGGATTCTTTGCTGGAGGACCTACGATTAGCTCGGCGTATCTCGGTGTTGGATACATCATTGGACCACAAAAAGCATCAATAAGTTTTAGCGGACTTTTGCTTGCTTGGGGATTGATGGTGCCGATTTTGTTGGCAATTCTCGGACCTGATTATGTATCAGCCCTTGCTGCAAAAGCCAATTTGGTTCCGGATTCTATGGAAGCGTGGCGACTTGGCGCAACTACTGTTTGGCACGAAATCGTGCGTATTATCGCCATTGGCGGTATGTTGGTTGCAGCTGCATTTACACTTTTCAATATGCGTAAATCATTAGGTCAAGGTTTGGTACGCGTAATGGGAGATTTGAAAAACTTAGGAAAAGAAGCAGAAGATGTTGAACGTACGGAAAAAGATATGAAAGCAATTTTTATCTTAGGAGGTATTTTAGCAGGCGCTTTATGTACGTTTTTAATTTCGTATTTCGTTTTTGGCACATCATTCGTTGTTGCTCTTGTAGCCGCAACCGTAATGGTTATTTTGGCATTTATGTTTGCCGCCGTTTCCGGATATTTGGTAGGAATCGTAGGATCGAGCAACAATCCTGTGAGTGGACTAACTATGACCGCATTGGTTATTACTGCTTTGCTTTTAGTGATGTTCGGAGTTAGAGGTGATGGAAGCTCTTCTGCAATCAGTGCCGGTATTGCCGCAGTATTGGGGGTTGCCGCTATCTTTTGCGTTTCTTCTGCTGTTGCAGGAAAAATGTTCCAGGATTTGAGAGCCGGAAGTCTTCTTGGTGGAACACCATGGAAAATGCAAACCGGAGATTTGATTGGAGCCGTTATTTCCGGTCTCGTGATGTTTGGAATTTTGATTATTTTGAATCAAGGTGATATCATGAAGGGTATTGCAGAAGGTTATGTTGGAGGTTTTGGAAGCGACGCGCTACCTGCTCCACAAGCAACTCTGATGTCAACGCTTTCACAAGGTATTGTTGGAGGTTCGATGACTTGGATTTTGATTCTCGTGGGGATGATGCTCGCCGTATCATTGATCGTTATGGGAGTAAAAGCTCCGATGTTGATTTTTATTGGTATGTTCTTACCGTTTGCAACTATTTTTGCAATCATGGTTGGAGGTTTAATCAAAGGTATTTTGACTATGTATCTCGGACGCAAAAAACTCAACGAAGCACAAGAACAAACAGCAAAAAATACCAGCGTTTTGCTCGCTTCGGGTTTAATTGCCGGAGAAGCATTGATGGGATTGGTTATCGCAATATTTGCAATTGGTGGCACATTCTTCTCTACAATGCTCGGTATCAGTAAACCATCTTATTTTATAGGATTAACCGTTCTTGCTGTATTGGGGTTCTTCTTAGTTCGCATTCCGTTGAAAAAAGCAACTAAAGTAGAATGATAAAAATCTTCAATTACATATTACGTGTAACATAAATTGCGTGTTGTAGGCAAGGCAGGAAAAAGCATTGTTGTTGAAAAATTATTAATCAAATATATTATAATACTATGAATAAGGAAAATAACTATCAAGATTCACTCGAATTGGGTGTGGAAAAAAAGACGGAAAAGGAAAAACAAAACACACTTAGAAATATTACTTTGGCAGGATTAATACTAACTGTTCTTGCAGTAGGTGGAGCTATTTGGCAAATATATGAAGCTCGGCAGTTAGTTAATTCTATTTCGACAAGATATATAGGGGAATTTCCTACTAATTTACCACACATAAATAAGATGATAAGCCAAGCAAAAGAGGAAATTATTATTTTTCAAGATGTAATGGGATATGGTGCATTCTCAAATCCAAGTGAGTTTCATAAATTTATAACTATACTTTTGGAAAAAAAACATGCTAAAAATCCAGTTAAAATAAAAATGGTCATTTATGAACCTAAGTTATATGAGGAGACTAGAGAATATCACTTTTTAGGTTCTCAATACGTACAATTAAAACAATTCAATCCACTTGCTGCAGAACAGCTTAGGGATTCTATTTTTGATATTCAAAAAACCTCAAAATTTAAAAGTAATTATAAAAAATTTAAAAAACATGATTTTACTGCTAAAGGCACACATAAGATATTAGATACCCTAAATCGTATAATAGAAAGTTTACCTCCCAAATGTGACACTCTTACTTACATTCAATTCTATAACACTTTAGTTAAAATTGGTAACTATCTTGAGGCGTATTGTATAAGCAATGGATTTGAAATTGAACGAGCTTCTATGCCTCATGTAATGAATTGCTGGATGGTTGACAATGAAAAAGCAATATTTGGTTTTCCTTATAATCACGATACTGACGAAATCGCTTTTACCACTTCAGATAAACATCTAATGCTATACATATCAGATATGCATAAATATGTTATGAAGAATAAACGAGCGGAAAAATAAAACAAATATATGCCTTAGATGAATATTTGTAGAAGTTTAATAGTTAAATTGGAAACCCCACCTGCGGCAAGCTGCCACCACGTAACACATAATATTTTATAAAAAATATCTAGTGAAAAAGAAACAAAATTTGTTTAACTTAGTTCCAATTATTAGCGAACATATTATAACTGAAAAGGAGGGAGAGTTGTCGGTGATAACTTTTCCTCGCTTTAGGAGTAAATTTATGCAAAAACTTTTTGTTCCCAAAAAAAAATCGCCAATGATTCGCCTTCAACAGGATGAAAATGGCACGGCTGTTTGGGATTTAATTGACGGAAAACGAACCATCAAAGAGATTGCAGATAGTTTGGCTGAACATTTCCAACATGAAGAAAACTATGAATACCGGGTTGCTGCTTACTTTTTGCAACTGTACAAGCAAGGATTTGTGAAAAATAAAAAATAAAAGTAATATGGAAGAAGTATTTCAAATAAGAAACCAATATTTATAAAAAATCAAATCAAAATAACATGAAAAAATTATCAATCATCACTCTTGCAGCCCTTATGCTTACGTGGAGTTGCAATTCAACCTCCCACAACCCGTTTTTTGCGGAAAAATGGGACACGCCTTTTGGTGTGAATCCGTTCAATGAAATCAAATTTGAACATTACAAGCCCGCCTTTTTGGAAGGTATGAAACGTCACAACGCCGAAATAGAGGCTATTGTGAATAATCCTGAAGAACCAACGTTTGAAAATACCGTTGTTGCTCTTGATGCAGCCGGACTATTCCTCGAAAGAGTTGTACTTCATTTTTTTAACATGATTTCGTCAGAAAGAACGGATGAATTGGCCGCTCTCGATGAGGAAATGGCTCCTGTTTTGGCAAAACATTCCGACGAAATTGCAATGAATCCAAAATTGTTCGAACGTGTGAAAGTGGTTTACGAAAATGAACGTTCAAAACTTCAAGGCGAAGATTTAATGTTGCTCGAAGAAACTTACAAAGGTTTTGTTCGCGGTGGTGCGAATCTCGACGAAAATTCCAAAGCCGAATTGATGAAAATCAATGAAGAATTGTCGGTTTTAGGCACAAAATTTAGTAATAATGTGTTGAACGATCAAAATGCATTTATTTTGATTATTGACAATGAAGCCGATTTGGCAGGTCTTCCGGCAGCTGTTGTTGCAGCCGCAGCCGAACGTGCAAAGAACGAAGGACACGAAGGAAAATGGATGTTCAAATCACTCCAAAGATCAGTATTTACACCTCTTTTGACATTCTTAGATAATCGTGATTTGCGTGAAAAAGTGTGGCGTGCGTATGTGAACGTAGGCAATAACGGCAACGAAAACGACAATAATCAAATCACTTCAAGAATTGCATCTCTTGAATTGGAAAAAGCAAAATTGTTTGGCTACGAAACTGCTGCCGAATTCATTTTGGAAGATCGTATGGCGAAAAATCCACAAACGGTTTATCAATTTTTGACGGATCTTTGGAGACCTACACAAGAGGTTCTGCAAAGAGAAGTTGTAGAGCTTCAAAAAGTAATAGATGCTGAAAATGGCGGGTTCAAACTCCAGCCGTGGGATTGGAGATATTATGCAGAAAAAGTGAAACAACAAAAATACGATTTCGATGAAACTTCGTTCCGTGAATATCTTCCGTTGGAAAATGTGATTCAAGGCTGTTTCGACCTAACCACACGGCTTTGGGGGGTGCAATGGGAAGAGCGTTTCGATATTCCGAAATTTAATCCTGCAAACAGAACTTGGCTCATGAAAGAAGCCGATGGTACAGAAATTGGAATTTTTATCGCCGACTATCATCCGCGTGCGAGTAAGCGTGGAGGTGCATGGATGTGGTATTTCCGTCAACAAGAGGGTTGGCCGAAAAATAATGTAATGCCGATTGTTACTAACGTGAGCAATTATACGGCTTCGTCCGGCGATCAGCCTGCGTTGTTGTCCATTGACGAAGTTGGAACGTTGTTTCACGAGATGGGACACGCCTTACACATGTTGTTCAGTAGAACAAAGTATCGCAGTTTGTCGGGAACTAACGTGAAACGCGATTTTGTTGAAATGCCTTCATCAATCATGGAAAATTGGGCATTTGAACCTGAATTTTTGAAAACGTATGCTAAACATTACATAACCGGCGAAGTTGTGCCGGACGAATTAATAGCACAAATGGAAAGAGCCGGAAAATTCAATCAAGGATTTGTAACAGGTGAAAATTTGGCTTCAGCATGGGTGGATTATTATTGGTATAATATAACTGAAGAAGTTACGAAAAACGGCGTGGATTTTGAATTAGAAACGACTAAAAAAATACATTTGATTCCGGAACTCATGCCAAGACATCGGACAACTTATTTCACACACATCTTTGGCGGTGGCTATGCCATGGGCTATTACAGCTACCTTTGGGCAGAGGTTTTGGATGCAGATATGTACCAAGCGTTTGTTGAATCGGGTAATATTTACAATCCGGAATTAGCGCAAAAGCTTCGAACTGTTTTCTCAAAAGGCGGAACAGTTGATCCGGCGGAACTTTACAGGCAATTCAGAGGTAAAGATCCAAATCCGGATGCGTTGCTCAAACGACGTGGTTTGAAGTAAATACAAACGCGGCAGATGTAAACCTGTCGCGTTTTTGTTTTTAATCCGCGTAAATCCTAATAATCCGCGTCATCTGCGTGCTAAAAAAATCTACTCCTCTTTCTTCACCTCCTTATACGCCTTCCTTTCAATCAAATAAACAATTAACAGCGCAATGCCGGCGCAAATAGCAACGGCGGCAGCAATGGTAAGACCATAAGTCTCATAGCGCATATCAAAATTATAATTTTTTAAGGCGCTAAAAAGTATCCACCCTAAAAACCAGCCAATACCTGCTCCAATCAACAATGCCGCCCAACGAAGCGTAAAAAATTGATTGCCTTTTAATCCGCTAATTTGAGCTGAACTTAGCGATTCTACATTCGTTCGCATAATTTCGGGTGAGATTTCGCCCAATTTTTCAACCATAAGCCTGCGCTCTTTTTGGCGCACAAATAATTCGATAATTTTGTAAAGGGCATAAAAAACAATGCCACAAATAAGTACTGCATCCATAATAATAAATTTTTTTGGTGAATAATTAAGTTTATTTTTGCTTGTTTGACGCAAAAACGGAAAAAAGGTTACAATTTGTAACCAAAAAAAGATTCTTGTGTCAAATAAAACATGAAAGGAGAAGAATTTGCACTTATTGAACGAATTTTGGAAGGAGAAGTCGATTTGTATGCTCATTTTGTAACCAATTACAACAAAGATATTTTTCAATTAGCATTTCAATTAACCAAAGATCGCGAACTTGCAGAAGATTTAACGCAGGATGTTTTCGTAAAAGGATTTTTAAAATTAAAAAGTTTTCAACAAAAATCACAATTTCTCACATGGCTGTATCGCATTGCTTATAATTTAATTATTAATGAGCTGAGAAAAAGAAAAGTAGTTTTTTCTCATTTTGATGACAATACCGTTTCTCATGAAGAAATAATTGAAATAGATGATTTTTTTGATAAACAAGAAACGGAGCAACGTTATCAAAAGTTAGATGAAGCATTGAAAACACTTTCAAAAGATGAATATGCACTTATTTTATTTCATTATTATCAACAAAAAACGATAGATGAAATTGCCTTTATTACCGAACAAACGGTTGCTAATGTAAAGATTAAGCTTTTTAGAATACGAAAAAAATTATATAATATCATGTGCTATGAATGAGAATGAAAAGAGTCTGTTTTACAAAGTATTAAAAGATAAAGTTACAGAAGAACCATCACCGGAGCTGGCTTCAAATATTATGCATATTGTTCATAAAAAAGCGCATAAAAAGATAGTTACGCGCAAAATATTGGGAATATTAGGTTATATCTTGTTGGGAATTTTTGCCATAAGTTTTGTTTGCGGTTATTTATATTTTTATACCGATTTCAAACTTCCTGCTTTGAAAATCAGTTTTGATATGCCTGCAAAAATTTACATCATTATCATTTTTATCATATTTGTTTTCTCGCTGGTAGATTTGTACTTTAGAAAAAGGTTGTACGAAAATGGTTAAAAAAGTTTATTATCACACAGAGAAGCATAGATATGAAAACCCTCCGTGTAACTCTGTGTCTTCTCCGCGATTCTCTGTGTAACAAAATATAATGAAAAAATATATTTTCGCATAAAAATTAAAAAATGCCCACATTTAAAAACAAAATCGCCATCGCTTACGATTTCGACGGCACGTTAGCGCCCGGAAACATGCAAGAACACGATTTTATTCCTAATTTGGAGATGGATATTCACGAATTTTGGAAAGAAGCTAACGAAACTGCTAAACAACACGATATGGACGAGGTATTAGCTTATATGTTTTGGATGTTGGAAAAGGCAAAACAAAAACAAATATCTATTAAAAAAGAAGATTTTTTTCAATACGGAAAACAGATATCTCTTTATAAAGGCGTGGAGCAATATTTTGAACGGATAAATCAATATGCTGCGGAAAAAGGATTTGAAATAGAGCATTATATCATCTCTTCGGGATTGCGCGAATTTGTGGAAGGCACTTCGATTGCCCATCATTTCAAAAATATTTTTGCTTCCGGTTTTATGTACGATAAAAATAATGTAGCGTGTTGGCCTGCGCTGGGCGTAAATTACACCAATAAAACACAGTTTTTATTCCGTATCAATAAAGGCATTCATAACTCTCACGATAATACATTGATTAACAAAATTGTACCGGAAAATGAAAAACCTGTTCCTTTTTCCAATATGATCTACTTGGGCGACGGAGAAACCGACATTCCGGCAATGAAAATGGTGAAAATGCAAGGCGGATATACCATTGCCGTGTATAATGAAAATTTTATTCCGACCGAAAATCGAAAAAAAGCTCCGAAAGAGATTTGCGAAGAGATTGTTCGCCAACAACGTGCCGATTTTATGGCTCCTGCAAATTATTTAGAAAACAGTCCATTAGATGTTTTGATTAAACGTTGTATTGACAAAATTATCGCAGAACAGGAATTAAATCGCCTTGAACCATGATTTTCGTAAGATTTTTATGATTAACAAGATTATCTTATTTATCTTGTTAATCCTATTAAAATCATGGTTCAAGATTATTTCACCAATTTGCGCAATTCATCCATCGTAACAACCTTCGTTTTTTGGTCAAAAGTTTTCCAATTTACCCTTTTTTGTCCGGAAAGATGCATATATTTAATGTACTCTTCCAAAAGAAACTTCGAGAAGCTTCTTTGCCGCATAAAATTCCAATTGCTCTCATATTCCGGTTTAAAATTCTGCAAAAAATAATAATGTACATACCATAACAACGAGTGAGAAGTTTCCTCCATCACATTATTTGCCAAACTTGCCATACGCAACAACCTGTCCTCTTTATTGTCCAAATTCATCGAATAATAATATTGAAGAATGGCATTTGCCGTATCTTTTATGCTTAAATAACTTTGTGCCAACAGTGTGTTTGTCTGATAAATAATGGCGGAATCGGGCTCAAGACTTTTGCGTATTTTATAAATTACCTCAACTGCTTCGTCAAAAAGTTCAGGTTTTTTCGATAATGAAGAAGCCAAATGCAACATTATTTCCATATCGGCAGGCACTTGTTTATGTGCTTTTCGAAGCAGGTGAATGGCAGCATCATGTGCACCAAACAAAGCTTTGCAAATACCGGTTTGTTTTATTACCATAAACGAGCTGTCTTTTTTACTTAACAATGTATCCAATATCCATGAAGCTTTTATAAATTCTTTATTATTAAATAGTAATGATGCTTTTCTGCGCAACAGCGGTTTATGATTTTCATTATAAAACAAACTCGAATCGCAATAAAAGAGAGCTTCTTCAAAATGATTTTTAGTTTTTAATGCGCTTAAAACCGAAACGAGTTTTAATGTATTGGCACTGTTTTTCGGATTAATATAAAACGCACTTTGATAACACGAGTAAGCCAATGGCATGAGCGCTAACTTTGCATAACAATCTCCCAAACCGCCCCATAAAAAAGCATTTAATGTATCTGTTTCCAATAACTTAACATATATTTCAATGGCATCTGTAAACTCTTCGTTTTGAAATAAAGATTGCGCCAAACTAATTTTCGCTGGTACAAATGTGCTATCTACAACGACACATTTTTTAAAATAGAAAGTAGCAAGTAGTATGTCTTCAAACATTTCCGCACTTAATCCGGCGTAATAAAAATCGGTGGCGCTTAAAGTATCGGTTTCTTCAACCGCTTTGATTACTTTTTCATACTGTTTTTGTAAAAACAGATTATATATTTTATTATCAGGTATTTGTGCATTTGCAAAAATATTAATGAAACAGAAAAAAAAGAGAAAAAATTTGTTTCTCATAGTCAAATATTAAGAAAAAATTACTCCCATTTACAATAAATTCCCAAATAAGTCATGCTCGCTTCCGAACATTCTTCCCTTGTGGTAAAAGAATCACCCCAGTCTAGTAAAACATCTTCATCATTGTAGCAATTACATGATTTTTTGCAAGATGTTGTTATAATTGAAAGCAAGGTGATGACAGCTATAATGATAAAAAGTTTTTTCATAATTTTTGATTTTTAATGTTTTATATTAACGATGTAAGACATTAAAAAATTATAGTGAAAGTTTTCCGTTATTTTGCAGGTCAAAAATCTTTTTATGAAAAAAGCACAAAAAATCATAATAATAAGCATTTTATTACTTGTCATTGCACTTATTTCCGCTTTTGTTGCAAGAAAAGTTATTTTTTTTACACCTAATACTATTCATGCTACTTTGACTATTCCCAAGCACACCACATTTAATCAGGTAGTTGATTCTTTAACCAAAAACAATATCGTTAAGAATATTAAAACTTTTAAAATTGCTTCAAAGATCTTAAAATACGACCAAAACGTGATGCGTGGCAGATATGAAATCAAAGCGAATGAAACTAATTATCAACTTATTAAAAAACTACGAAAAGGGCAACGCTATCCCGTTACTTTTACTTTCAATAATGTGCGTACATTACCCGATTTTTTACAAAGAACAGAGAATAAGTTCCTTTTTTCAACCCAAGAGCTACAAAAACTCTTAGAAAATGAAGATTTTCTGACTTCAATAGGATTTACAAAAGAAATATTACCGGCGCTTTTTATTCCCGATACTTATCAGATTTACTACGATATTGATGCTGACGAATTTGTAGAAAAATTTCTATCCATTTATCGCAATTTTTGGAACGACAAACGTTTGGAACAAGCGAGCGCTATTTCTCTAACTCCAATTGAAGTTGTGATACTGGCTTCTATTGTGGAAGAAGAAAACCATAAAGAGTTTGAGAAACCCATTATTGCCGGTGTTTACATTAATCGTTTGCGCAAAGGAATGAGGTTGCAAGCCGATCCTACGGTGAAATTTGCGGTGGGAGATGTTACCATGCAACGTATTTTATTCAAACATTTGGAAACCGATTCTCCGTACAACACTTACATGTATGCGGGATTACCTCCGGGACCTATTCGTTTTCCCGCGCCTTCCACCATAGATTCCGTGCTGCAATATACGAAACACAACTATTTGTATATGTGTGCAAAAGAAGATTTTTCAGGAGCGCATAATTTTGCCGTCACTTTAGCAGAGCACGAACGAAACGCGGCAAAATATAGAAACGCCTTGAACAAATTGAAGATTAAAAGGTAAAAAAGTGTTTCTTTGCACCTTCATTGGCTCCGTAGTTCAGCTGAATAGAACGTCAGATTCCGGTTCTGAAGGTCGTGGGTTTGAATCCCGCCGGAGTCACAAAAAGTATGGTGACGGCAGAGTGCAAAATACCCGATTAAGATTTACAACTTCACTTCCACAACGTATTTTTTCAGTTCTTCATTTTGCATAGATGTCGGAACGACTGCTTTAATCATTTCTATTATCTTATTCAACATCGCCTTGCGTACATACTCCTTACTCACCACGAGCGATACCTCGCGGTATGCTTCCAAGTTTTTAAGCGAGCGCAGATTGTCCTGTCTATCCTCATTCAAACTCATAGCAAACATTTCGGGAATTATCGTAATTCCGACATTTTGTTCCATCACATAAATCAAGGTTTCAATGCTTCCGGCTTCGTACTTAACTTTCTTAGTATTAGTTTTTTTTCGCTTTACGCGGCACAAATGTTCAATTTGTCCGCGCAAACAATGAACATTCTCCAACAGCCAAATGGCATCAATATCTACGCTATCCAAGTCAATTTCCTTTTCTTTATACATTGCATCCAGCGGCGATACGTAGGCGTAAAATTTTTCAAAATAGAGGGGATATTCTACCAACTTCGGATGATTGAGTGGGCCTGCCATTAGTCCGCCATCTACACTTCCATTCAGCAAATTGACAATCAATTCCTCTGTCGTGTTTTCGCTTATGACTAAGGAAAACTCCTGTGAGTCGGTACTTTTCTTGTGAAGCAATCCGGGTACAATATAAGGCGCAACAGTAGGAATTATTCCCAAATTAAAGTCACCTTGTATCATATTGCGCTCATTTTCGGCAATTTCTTTGATTTGGCGAAAATGCCTTAGTGCAATGCGAGCCTGCCCAATAATTATATTTCCTATTGCTGTGGGACAAATAGGATGTATCGAGCGGTCGAAAAGTTTCAAATCCAATTCGTCTTCCAACTTCTTAATCATTACACTCAACGTGGGCTGTGTAACAAAACAAGCCTCTGCTGCTTGTTCAAAATGCCGGTAATTATCCACCGCCACAATGTATTCTAATTGCTGTATATTCATATCTTAATAGATTTTATCAATGCAAAGATAGAAATTATTATTTGTATGTAACAAAAAGTGCTATATTTTTGCCATCGAAAAGGAAGAATAACAAACTAATTTATAAAAAAAATTCACAATTAAATTTTTAAAAAATGGAAAATCAAGTTTTTCAAATGCCTCGCATCGGGGATGAGGCTCCCGAATTTAAAGCGGTAACAACGCAAGGTGAAATCAATTTCCCGTCAGATTACAAGGGAAAATGGAAAATTCTTTTTAGCCACCCGGCAGACTTTACACCTGTCTGCACATCAGAGTTTATGACTTTTGCATCAATGCAAAAAGATTTTGACGCACTGAATTGTCAGCTTGTGGGCGTATCGGTCGATGGTTTGTACAGCCACATTGCTTGGCTGCGCACTATTAAAGAGAAGATTGAGTACAAAGGAATGAAAAATGTTGAAGTGTTGTTTCCTTTAGTTGAAGACATTACGATGAATGTTTCTAAACTCTACGGAATGTTGCAGCCGGGCGAAAGTTCAACAAAAGCTGTACGCGCAGTTTTCTTTGTTGATCCAAAAAACATCGTTCGTACCATTATTTATTATCCATTATCGCTCGGACGTAATTTCGACGAAATCAAAAGGATATTGATTGGACTTCAAACTGCTGACAATTTCAGCATTGCTCTTCCGGCAGATTGGAGACCGGGCGATGATGTTATTGTACCAACAGCAGGTTCGTGCGGAGTTGCAAAATCGAGAATGGACGGCGAAGAAGACGGCGTTACTTGCCACGATTGGTTCTTCTGCACCAAAAAACTTTCAAAAGAAGAAGTTGAAAGCAAATTGGGCAAGTAATAAGTAAACGCAAAGTGCAGGTCAATACTTGCACTTTGCTTTACAAATAAAAGTAAAGTATGAAACTAACGGTAAACAAAAATAGTTATAAAATGGAAAAAGATAAGATTATGAAAACTGCGTAAAAATGCCGGAACATTTTGGATTGCTTTTGGATTGACTATGGTTGCCGGTCTTTCGACCGGCATCGGTAGTCTGATTGCCTTAATGTTCAAGCGTACTAACAAGAATTTTCTGTGTGCATCGTTGGGATTTTCGGCAGGTGTGATGCTGTATGTGTCGTTTATGGAGTTAATCCCGACTGCCAAAGAAGAATTTACGCAACTTTCGGGCGATAAAACAGGAACATTGTACGCGAGCGGACGACAGTGCGGCGGGACAATAAAATAGAAAACTGAATGTTAAATACAATAAAGTTCTTATGAAAATAAAATTGATTTTAATCGCACTTATTACATTGTTCATCAATAACTTTGTTCTCTCTCAAACGACAGACTGTCTGAAAGATTTTGATTTCTTAGTCAAAAAAATTCAAGCCGATTATCCGGGCTATAATGACAAAGTTACAAGTGAGAATCGTTCAAAACTCGCACTTTTAGAAAAAAAGATTAGAGAAAAAATAATCAAACATCCCGATAGTTGTGGATACTATTTGAACGAATACACCAATTTCTTCAAAGACCACCATCTTCGTGTTAGACGTATTCGGCAAGGAAATAATCAACAGCCTGAAATTATGGATATTTCAACATATGGAAAAAATCTGTATGTCAATGTTGACAGTTTGCAACAAACAACAAAAGATGCAAAGGGTATAGAAGGAGTTTGGGAAGGATTTAGACAAAAGTTTGTTGTTAAGAGAGATGGAGAAAAATATGTTGGCGTGGTTGTAAATAATCAAGGTTGGAAAATCGGACAGGTTTTATATGAATTTGAACCCGTTAATGATACTGTTTTTGATGTAATAAACTATTCTTTAGTCAAAGGCAGAAATACCTATAAAACGAAAGCATCATTGCACTTAAACGGAAAAATAATTGAAATTCATGATGACACAAGATTTGTTCGTAAATCTGATTCCGACATTTTAGACAAAGCCGTTTTGTATTCTTATGTACCCATATACCCCAATGGAAGAAATACTTATCCTGTTGTAATGTATTTAAGCGACAGCACATTTTATATGAGAGTATCAAGTTTTTATAATAATACGGGAAATGAATTTGTAGTTCAACATTGGGATGAAATTATGAAACGTCCAAATTTGATAATAGACATTCGAAATAATGGAGGAGGACAAGACAATTATTATCAAGAACTTGCAAAAATTATTTACACAAAACCATATGAATCAAAAGGAGTTGAGTGGTACGCTTCAAAAGGTAACATAACATTTTTTGAAGATGCCATGAAAAAAGGAGAAATTCGCGATGGAGAAGAAGGTATGAAGTGGACACAGGTTTTGGTTGATGCTATGAAAAAGAACATAGGAGGCTTTGTTACTCATCCATACAGCGCAAGCGATAATACAACGGCTAAAAGAGATACCGTTTATCCTATGCCAAGAAATATTGGGATAATTATCAATGAAGGAAACGGTTCATCTGCAGAACAATTTCTGTTGGCTGCCAAAGAAAGTGATAAAGTAATTTTATTCGGTAACTGCAATACTGCGGGAGTTTTAGACTATTCAAATGCAGTAACTGAGCCACTGCCTTCAAATAACTATCAGTTAACATTCCCGATAACACGTTCAAAACGGCTACCTGAAAATCCGATTGACAATATTGGCATTGCTCCGGATATTATTATTCCGTTTCCTGTAACGGAACAACTATTTGACAAATTGGACAATTGGGTGTATTTTGTGAAAAATTATTTAGAACTTGTAAATGAAGAGAAAAGAAAATAAGAAACAAATTATGAAGAGGATATTAATTTTATCATTAGCAGCAAGTTTAATAAGTTTTGCAGGATTTTCTCAAAATATTGACAAAGCAAAATTAGACGCTTACTTTGACGCACTTGCAAACAACAACATATTTATGGGAAGCGTTGCCGTATATCAAAATAACGAATTGTTATATGCAAAATCTGTGGGGTTTGTCGACATTGAACAGGGATTGAAAGCGAATGAAAATTCAAAATACAGAATCGGCTCAATTTCCAAAACATTCACAGCGGTGTTGGTTTTAAAAGCCATTGAAGAAAATATACTGAACTTGAATCAAACCATTGATAAATTTTTTCCCACAATAAAAAATGCTAACAAAATAACTATCGAACAATTGCTTTACCATAGAAGCGGAATACATTGTTTCACAGCTAAAAATTGGTTACGTTGGAACACACAAACCAAAACAGAGCAGGAAATGATTGAGATGATATCTAAAGGCGGAACCGATTTTAAACCTGACACAAAAACAAGATACAGCAATTCTAACTTTCTTTTACTAAGTTACATTCTTGAAAGAATTTATAAAAAACCATATTTTGAAATTCTTGAAGAAAAAATTATCAAATCCATAGGATTAAAAAATACTTATTACGGGAAGAGAATAAATGTAGAAGATAACGAATGCAATTCATATAAATATAAAAAAGGCTGGAAAATAGAAAGCGAAACCGACATGTCAATACCATTGGGTGCAGGCGGTATCGTTTCTACTCCTATTGATTTGACCCTGTTCAGCGAAGCGCTTTTCAGCGGAAAGATAGTTTCAAAAAACAGTTTGGAACAAATGAGGAATATTAAAGAAAATTACGGAATGGGGCTTTATCAAATGTCATTTAATGACAGTACATGGTTAGGACATTCGGGTAAAATTGACGGTTTCATTGCCATGTTCGCTTACTTCCACGATAGCAATATCTCGTTTGCTTTTACCACTAATGGCATGAATTATAATTTTTGGAATGTAGCTATACCTATTTTGAATGCTGTTTTTAATAAACCATTTGAAATTCCTAAAATAAAGTATACGAGGTAACGGATGAAGAACAGCATCATTGGACAATGAAGTGAGGATAATCGGGCTGGCACGGCATTCGCGGACAGCAATACCTATTTTGCCGCTGATTACTTCGTGGCAAATATAGGTAGCCCGCCACTGCGCCAAATCGCCACCACATTGTAGGCAATGGCGAGACATGTAACCGCAATACAAAAAATACATTCTGTGTCACAAAAACACACATTAAAAAGACTAATATTTAAGCAATATGATTAGAGATTTTTAAATCAAAAAAATATGAAAAACATAAGAACATTTTTAGTACTACTCGCCTTTTTTGGCTTGAGCATGAATAGCGCCACCGCCCAAGATGTATATGTCGGCGGAAAAATCAGCAACCGAGCTACCATATGGAAAAACGGAACTCCGCAGTTCCTTACTACCTCGGGATACGGTGAAGTTAAATCGATAGTTGTGGTGGGCAACGATGTGTATGCTTCAGGCATTGAAAGTGCACCCGGTTTTTTTGCAGGTAAATTATGGAAAAACGGCGTTGTGCAATATGTTCTCAATAACGGACAAGATGAGTCTTCCGCAAATTCCATAGCCGTATCCGGAAACGATGTTTACGTAGCCGGCGGGCAAGGCATATCGGGGAAATTTATAGGTAGAGTATGGAAAAATGGCGTCGTTGAAGAAGGTTATACAGATGCCGGAGGGATGTTTTCTATCTTTATTGACGGTAGTGACATTTACGCGGCAGGTGTCAAATCCAATTATAATCATGCAGCCGTATGGAAAAATGGAGACTTGCTGTACACTTTTGATGCAAGTAGTAATAATTCCGTCCGCTCAGTAGTTGTAGATAACGGCAACGTGTACACCGCGGGTTACGAATTTGACGGCGAAAACTATATTTCTAAAGTATGGAAAAACGGCGAGGAATTTTATACACTTGGGACAAATGGTACAACTTACCCAAGCGCAATAACCCTTTCTATTTCTAATGGCATTATTTATGTGGCGGGTTTTGATAAAAACGAAAATGGTAAAGCAGTTGCCAAATTGTGGACAGACGGTATAGGCATAGACCTTTCGGACGGCACAGTGAATAGTTATGCCGTTTCGATATTTGTATCGGATGGCGATGTCTATGTGGTAGGTAATGAAAATTCCCAAAAGATATTGTACTGGAAAAACGGTACACCAAACACACTTGCCAGCGGTAATTGCTATGCCAATTGCATTTTAGTAGTGGACAATACAATAGGTATTGCAGAGACGGATAATTATACGACTGCACGAATGTATCCTAATCCCACCACCGGAGGATTGAAAATTGAAAGTGGGAGGTTGAAAATTGAGAAAGTGGAGATTTTTGATGTTTATGGTAGAAACGTTGGAGTTAATATACCGGTTCGTCCTGAAAATTCGGGAAACGAAATAGTGATAAATATTTCGCATTTGGTGAATGGAATTTATTTCTTGCGAGTAAAAAATGAGGTAGTGAAAATCGTAAAACAATGATTCTAACTATCTGAAAATATGCAAGTAAAACGAAATTTGTCAAAATGGCGGGTGTATCTTCGCTATAATGAGGTGGGAAATTGTAATAATTAAAAATAAAAATGCATTTTTGCCAACAGCGTACGGACGGCTATGCTGTACAAACGAAGGTAATAGAAATAATCAGTTAAAAAAAGTAATTATGAGCAAAGCATTATTTTATGCGATTATGTTGGTTGTCGCATTGAGCGTAAGCGCTTGTGGAAGCCTGCAAAAACAAACCAATCAGGAAACTCCGGATATGTCAACTTCCTACGATGTGGCAGACATCACCAATAAACATTGGAAATTAGTGGAGCTAAATGGGAATCCGGTAACCTTTCCCGAATTCACCGAAGCAGCCTTTATTTTGCTGAATCCCGATGGAACGGTCAGTGGTAATTTGGGCTGTAATTCATTCTTCGGTTCGTATACGCTGCAGGAAGGAGATCGTATCACTTTTTCACAATTAGCAAATACGCAAAAGATGTGTTTCGACGAGAACATCATGAATATCGAAGCTGAAATGATACGTGTTTTACAAAGCGCCGACAATTACAATCTCAACGAAAAGCAGTTGGTATTGAACCGTGCACGTATGGCGCCGCTCGCACGTTTCGAAATAACCCCTATGAATGAGGATTAGCCTTTTTAATATTTTCCACTGTCTTTCATTTTATGTTTTAACCAACCTCTACCGAAAGACAGAGAGGCACGCAAGCGATGAGTGTGTAGTAGATATAGAAGAATATTATGACAACAAAACAAAAGGCTGAAAAACTGTATAAAAGAGTAAATTATGGTGATATACGGCAAATAACGAGCAGTTTACCGAAAACGGGGCTTACTTTGTGTGATAAATATTTGCGTATTTTTGTACCATTGCTTGCGTTGCAAGTTTTGTGGAAGCCCCGCTTTCATAAAGCTATCATCACATTAGCAGTAAGCGAAGACAGTGCGATCTAAAACGTAACTCGATAGTTGATAGTATAAAAGGAAAATATCTATATTATGAGCAAAAGCATAAACAAGGAAAATAAAATTTCAAAAGAATGGAAAAACAATAAAATTTCCATGATTATTGCTTTCATATCCTTAATCATTAGTATCATATCACTTCTTTATGTTAGGCACATAATACCATATGATATTAAAGTTGGCATGGCTCCTTTTCAAGTTGATAATAGGGATGATTTGAGGGAAAAATATAATGGATATTTTTCTGGAATTAATGAAAAATTTAATAGTTTTTCTTTAAAATACAGGCTTGCAGCCTATGTGCCAGTATCAAGAAATAGAGACTATGATGAAGTTCTGAAAGAATTGGAAACAGGAGAAATAAACATGGCTTTTGTTTCTCAAGGTTTGTACAATGCAGTGATTTCTAATATTACAACGAGAGAGTATGATACTTCAAAGTTCGAAATTATAGGCTATAAAAGGATGAATAATAAAGCGATTTATTATTCTCAACTTATTTGGAAAAAAGATGGTTATATTGATAAAATAGGTATAAATTTTCTATCTAATATAATTGATAGTGTTAAAATTTATTTTGGCAATAAATATTCAACCTCTTCGCATATCATTCCAGAAATATATCTTATTGAGAAAGGAATGCTTTCTGTAAAAAATCATGAAACGAAAGATAGGGAAAATATGATAAAAGACATATTGAATGACGAAAAAGGAATGTTATTAGGAGCTATTAGTAATGAAGATTTTGATAGGTTAGATAGAAATACTATAGCCAAACTTAATTTCTCCAAATTGAATATACCAATCCCTTATGATGTTATTTTAGTGAATAAAAAATGGTGGAAAAAGTTAGGTGAAGATAAAGGCAAAATACTAAATTGTATGGAAATGATTAATGGCAGTCTTAGTTTAGAAAAAATAAATAGGACAACTTTTGTGAATTTGAATATTTTCAAAGATTATTTAGCCTCTGGAATTGTCTATAAACAAATGGATAATGATAAATATAAGGTTCATATGCCGCTAATAGAATGTAATTACTATAAGTTAAATACGAATAAGGATGGTAAGAAAATTAGAATTGTTGTTTTTGATGTTGATAAAGAAAACAATATGACGATGCAAGAAATAGGGACAGGATATATAAGGGAAGAAAATAATACTTACATTTTACTACCGAATCAAAAAATAGAAATAGGGTATAGGATATTACCTGAAGAAAAATGAAATAGCCTGCTACTAACGAGCGGCTTTATATTAAGCGAGGCGTGGCTCGCTCGAGCATTAGTGACCTCCACCTAACGCAAAGCTACCACCACGTGGCACGCAAGCAGGCGACAGTACAGTGAAAAACAAATAAAAGTTAGATAAGAATATTAACCATATAAGAAAAGGGAATGGAACATATATACAAGATTTGGAATAAAATTTGGAAAGATGTATTTAGTAATGTATTTGCACTGGGGATAGTTGCATTAATATCTACAATTTGGATAAGTATAGGTTCGTTTTTGAATAGTATTACATTGATTAATAAATTATTGATAATACTTGGGGGAATCCTCGTTACTGCATTTTTTGTATTAGTTTTAATAAAGCGAAAAAAAGATAAATTACTTATATATGTCAGTTATGGAGGAACATGCCGTGATCCAATGGCTATGATTATTACTCAAAAACTGATGGAAGAAAAAAAAATTGAAAAGAAGTGGACTATTTTTGGAAGAGCTCTCCATTGTTCAGATAGTAAGGCACATTATGCTGCAAAGCATGCAATAAACACTATTTATGGAACCGATCTGCTTTCAAGCTATAAACCTCAAACAATCACAAAGGAAGAATGTGAAAAAGCTGATTTGATATTGGTAATGTCAAGATTTGAATTATACTCATTATTAAAATCACATCCATATGTAGAAAAAAAAACATATAAGTTTAAAGATTTTTTTGGTTTTGAAGGCGATATTGATGATCCATGGCAAGATAGCAGAGGATACATAAATGATAATAAGACATTGCAAATATATTTAAACTGTGCAAATGAAATGAAACAAATTATACATGAACGTTTTGAATATTTAACCAATGCATTAAGCATATAAATTAACCGCGAAAAAATTACCTGAAATGTAGGAAGACACATTATACATTATTTCACGAAACGAGAATGCCAACCGCTATCTTTCGCTTTGCGTCAGGCAAGGTGTGCCCACCTGAACATTAATGAGGTCCCGCCCAACGCAAAGCCATTACATTACAAGCTATGACGAGAAAACAACTAAACTTCAAGCAAAACCATTTTTCAACCCCAAAATAAACCTCCATTAGAAACCATCGTCTACTTTTTCATATAAACTTATTCTATGAAAAAACAAATAATAAAAAAGGGAGTTTTGCCGAATAACACATAAAACCAAAATGAATATGACTGATAAATTATTGATGCGTAAAGCGATAAGCTTATCCATCGAAAATGTAAAACGTGGAGGAGGACCTTTTGGGGCAGTAATAGCCAAAGACGGCAAAATAATTTCCACAGGAGTAAATCAGGTTACAAAAAATAATGACCCAACCGCACACGCCGAAATAAATGCTATTCGCAAGGCAGCACGCAAGTTGGGAACATTCGATTTGTCAGGATGTGAAATTTTTACTTCGTGTGAGCCTTGTCCGATGTGTTTGGGTGCAATTTATTGGGCGCATTTGGATAAACTGTACTATGGAAACTGCAAAGCCGATGCAAAAGATATTGGTTTTGACGATTCGTTTATTTACGATGAGTTGGAATTGAATCCCGGCGACCGAAAAGTTGCAATGATACGTCTTTTGCCCGATGAGGCAATACTCGCTTTTGAAGATTGGAAAAATAAAGAAGATAAAGTGGAATATTAATTATGAGCAAGAAAATAAAAATTTTAGGATTGATTATCTTTTTAACAACATTGTTAAATCTTTACGGGTACGCGAACATGAAATCGGATCCGATCTTAGTGTCGGAAACAAACTATTATGGAGCCGACCTTACACAATTTCCGCCGAAAGTAAGGGAATGGATTATGAAAGCTTTCTCAAAAGAGAACATGGAACGGCCGGCCATGATAGACCCCAAGCTAAAAGTTTGGTGGAGTAAGGACAATAATGAGGTTTTAGCCGAAGCATCTTATATCATAGCAGAAGGATATGTGGGTGCAGGAACACTTAAAACATGGGGACAGGAAGCCCGTTATTCCGGCTCTCCCGCTATATTCGACGTTTATGGTAAACATGCAAAGTACCATACTTTAAGATTTGAGTGGGAACTCAAGCAGGAGGTAGAGCAACTTTTAGAAAATGATCCTGCATATGCCGAAATCATAGAATTTGCAAAACAGCTTAGTGATGAAATTGAATATGATTGGACAAATTTTCCCGGGTATAGAGGTCCCGTAAAACGAACCCCCAATAAAAAATATTTTCTTTGTGACGGATATGCTAATGAGGTGATGAACAGAATATTAGATTTAAACAGCGTTCAGGCTGTACAACGATGGGTTTCTTCCGATCATGCATGGAATGTGGTAAAACTAACGGACGGAAGAACATTGTATCTTGATTTAGCATGGTTTGATAACGAAGATATTGACAAAAAAACCGGAAAAATTTATCAAATAGACGATTATAAATGGGCAAACATAACCTTTAACGAAGAGCTTTTTCGCTACTCAAATGTCGGGTACGGCACTCGAGTATTTCATCATGAGTTAGGCAAACTCGACAAAGAAATAACAAAATAACCAACCCCTCTTCACTCCTTCACCCCTTCACTCCTTCAATCCCTCAATCCCTCAATCCCTCAATCCCTCAGTCCTTCAATCCTTCAATCCTTCAATCCTAAAATTACTGTATTTTTGCCGACCTATAAATAATTCTTAAAAAATGGACTACAATTTTAGAGAAGTCGAAAAAAAATGGCAGCAGTACTGGCGCGAGAAAAATGTATATAAAACGGAAATAGATCACTCTAAACCAAAATATTACGTGTTGGATATGTTTCCGTATCCTTCGGGAGCGGGATTGCACGTGGGGCATCCGCTCGGTTATATCGCTTCGGATATTTATGCGCGATATAAACGCCAAAAAGGGTTTAATGTGCTTCATCCTATGGGTTACGATGCCTTTGGACTGCCCGCTGAGCAGTATGCCATTCAAACCGGACAACATCCTGCGATTACCACAACGCAAAACGTGGCGCGTTATCGGGAACAGTTGGACAGGATCGGTTTTTCGTTCGACTGGAGTCGTGAGTTTTGCACGTGCGATCCTGCATATTACAAATGGACACAATGGACATTTATTCAGTTGTTTAACCATTATTATTGTCAAGATGCACAACAAGCGCGTCCCATTTCCGAATTGGAAGAGGTGTTTGCTGCAGAAGGCACGGCACGTATTCACCCTGCGGCTACCGTAACGCTTTCGTTCACTGCCGATGAGTGGAACGCCAAAACAGAAGAAGAAAAGCAAGCCATCTTACTGAATTATAGATTGGCTTATTTGGCAGACACTTGGGTAAATTGGTGTCCGGGATTAGGTACCGTACTCGCCAATGATGAGGTGGTAAACGGACTTTCCGTGCGCTGCGGACATTCCGTAGAACGCAAACTGATGAAACAGTGGATTTTGCGTGTCTCTGCCTACGCCGAACGTTTACTGCAAGGACTCAATACCATAGAGTGGTGCGAATCTTTAAAAGAAATTCAAAAAAATTGGATCGGGAAGAGTGAGGGGGCATTTGTACAATTTGCGATAAAAACAGAAAGCAGAAAGCAGAAAGCAGAAAGCAATATCACCTCTCACCCATCATCTCTCATTCCTCATTCCTCACCTCTCACTATTAACATTTTCACCACCCGTCCCGATACCATTTTCGGAGCTACTTTCATGGTGCTCTGTCCTGAACATGAGTTAATTGAAGAAATTACTACTCCTGAGCAAAAGAAAGAGGTAGACGATTATGTATTTAAGGCGAAAAATCGTTCCGAGTTGGAACGTGCCGGTGACGTGAAAAAAGTATCCGGCGTATTTACAGGAACTTACGCTATTAATCCGTTTACCGGTGAGGAGATTCCGGTTTATGTAGCCGAATACGTATTGGCGGGCTACGGAACCGGCGCCATTATGTCGGTGCCCGCGCACGATAGCCGCGATTATGCATTTGCCAAACATTTCGGACTGCCTATCAAACAAGTAATTAGTGGAGGTGATATTTCCGAAGAGGCCTACGAAGCCAAAGATGGTATTTGCGTTAATTCCGGTTTTATTACCGGCATGAGTGTGAAAGAAGGTGCTCAAGCGGTTATTGAAAAAGTTAAAGAGATGGGAATTGGATACGGCACAATCAATTACCGTCTACGCGACGCCATTTTTAGTCGCCAACGTTATTGGGGTGAGCCGTTTCCGGTATATTTCAAAAACGAAATTCCTTACATGTTGCCGGAAGAAGCGCTACCGTTGTTGCTTCCCGAAGTGGATAAATATCTGCCTACCGAAACCGGCGAACCGCCCCTGGCGCGTGCTAAAAACTGGCAGACAAAAGACGGTTTTAAATTAGAAGCAAGCACCATGCCCGGATTTGCCGGCTCAAGCGGATATTACTTGCGCTACATGGATCCACACAATGAAAAAGAATACTTTTCCAAAGAAGTCAACGAATACTGGCAAAATGTGGATTTGTATGTAGGTGGTTCTGAACATGCTACAGGACATTTGATTTATGCCCGCTTTTGGAACAAATTTTTGTATGACATCGGATTGGTTTGCAAAGATGAGCCCTTCCAAAAGTTAATCAATCAGGGAATGATACAGGGAAGATCCAACTTTGTATATCGGATTAAAGGCACAAATAAATTTGTATCTTTCGGATTAAAAGACAATTACGAAATTACACCTATTCACGTGGATATTAATATCGTTCATAACGACATTTTAGATATTGAAGCCTTTAAACAATGGCAACCCGAATTTGCTACCGCTGAGTTTATTTTGGAAAACGGAAAATATATTTGTGGTTGGGAGGTAGAAAAAATGTCGAAATCGTATTATAATGTACAAAATCCTGATGATTTGATAGAAAAATACGGTGCAGATACGTTACGCATGTATGAAATGTTTTTGGGACCGATTGAACTGGCAAAACCTTGGGATACCAACGGCATTGAGGGTGTATCTCGGTTTATCCGCAAGTTCTGGCGCCTGTTTCATAACACAAACAACGAATGGAGTGTAAGCGATGCCGAACCGACCCCCGAAGAGTACAAAATTTTGCACCGCACTATCCAAAAAATTGAAAGCGATAATGAACGTTTTTCATTCAATACCGCCGTGAGTGCATTTATGATTTGTGTGAATGAATTAGTCGATAAAAAGTGCAACAAACGCAAAATTTTAGAACCGTTAGTTGTTTTGCTTTCAGCGTATGCTCCACATATTTGCGAAGAGTTATGGCATCTGTTGGGCAACGGAAACTCTGTAGTTACCGCAATTTATCCTGTATTTAATCCCGAATATTTGGTAGAAAACGCTTTTAATTATCCGGTATCTTTCAACGGAAAAACTCGCTTCTTCAAAGAGTTTCCATTGGATAAGCCTGTTAATGAGATTGAAAATGAGATGCTGAAATTAGAAGAAACGAAAAAGTGGTTGGAGGATAAACCGGTGAAAAAAGTGATTATTGTACCGAAGAAGATTATTAATATTGTGGTCTGAACCGGGATTTTATTAAGATTTTAAAGATTAGCAGGATTTTTTTGCTTTAAAAAGCTAACAAAATTAAAAAAAACATCATAAAAATGGAAAAAATAAAAAAAACAGGGCACTTTTTAGCCTCAAAAATGAAAAATAATCCACAAATTGGGATTATTTTAGGCTCCGGTCTGGGCTGCTTAGTACAACATTTGCAAATTGAAGAAGAGATTCCCTACCATACCATTCCTAACTTTCCGGTTTCTACGGTAAAAGGGCACCGTGGTTCCTTAATTTTCGGAAAAATGAACGGTATAGATGTCATGGTATGTAGCGGGCGTTTTCATTATTATGAAGGTTATACCATGCAAGAAGTAACTTTTCCCATTCAGGTAATGAAAGAGTTGGGAGTTAAAAAGTTAATTCTATCAAATGCTGCCGGTGGCATGAACCCGACTTTTAAAGTGGGCGATATTATGTTGATTAAAGATCATATTAACATGTTTCCTACCAACCCGTTAATTGGACCCAATGATGATACCATGGGACCTCGCTTTTTGGACATGAGCGAACCTTATTCGAAAAATATGTTAAAAGTGGCATTTGAATGTGCAAAAGAACTTAACATTCACGTGCAAAGCGGAGTTTATGTAGGCATTACCGGTCCTTGTTTTGAAACCCCTGCCGAATACCGCATGTTTTCCATCATTGGCGGCGATGCTGTGGGAATGTCTACCGTTCCTGAAACCATTGTGGCACGGCATCGTGGAATGGAGGTGTTTGGTTTGTCGGTAATTACAGATTTAGGTATTATAGGACAAGTGGAAAATGTATCACATGAAGAGGTGCTTCAAGCCGCTCAGATTGCGGGACCGAAAATGGTGGCGTTAGTGAGTGAGATGTTGCCGAGGATTGACTAAAAACACTTGAATCCGAGACCTATTTTAAAAATATTACTATATGTATTTGTGTTGGAGTCCATATATCCAAGAAGAGAATAGCCCGCATCAATGGTAAAACGCCAAATATCAAACCCTAAACCCGTTTGAAAACCTAATTGAAAAACAGTTTCTATCCCATTTTCTTTAAGCCTGAAACTAAATTCGGGACCGGCAAAAAAACGTAATTTAAATAATTTTAAATCAACTGCTTTAACACCTATAAGTAGCGGTATACTAATGTGATGTGTTCTAAATTGTACAATTCTCATGGGCCAACCCCCCATGTCAATATTCGTATTCCTGATTTGATAATGGATTTCCGGTTGAATGTAAAGACGCGCCGGAGTAATTCTGAAAAAAAAACCTAAATCCGCACCCGGCACAAATTCCTTTGGATAAGCAAAGCTTTCTTGTATAAAATTAACCGAAAGTTTTGGTCCAAAAGTAAAAAATTCCTTTTTAGGCTTGTTTTTCGATGAACACTCCTGAGCATTCACATTACATAAAGAAACAATGAAAAAAATTACTATGAGTACTACATAATGTTTGGTCGTTTTGAGGATTGTATTCATGTTAATTTACCTTTATTGATTATAAACTTTTTGTGTTCGCATATTTTGAGCTGCAAACATACAAAAAACGTTATTTTTGCATTAAAATTGATTCTTATAATAAAAAATGACACAAAAACTCTTCTCCGTCGCTTATTTTCCTCCTATTGACTATCTGTTAGAAATGAAAGATGCAGACCAAGTATTTGTGGAAGCGCACGAAAACTATCAAAAACAAACCTATCGAAACAGGGCTACTATTTTAACCGGTAACGGTTTATACGATTTAATCATTCCCATTGTAAGAAGTTCGGAAAAGCAAATTAAAGAAACACAAATTGATAACAGCATGCCTTGGCAACGCAATCATTGGAAAACCATTGAGTCGGCATATAATAATAGTCCCTATTTTTTGTATTACAGGGATTTTTTTGAGCCTCTTTTTGAAAAAAAATGCGATTTTTTATTTGATTTTAATATGGAGTTATTGCATCTGTTAAGAAAGTTGTTTGCTATAAAAAATCCGATTTTTTTAACCGAAGATTTCGATACAAATCTAAAAAATGTGGAAGATTATCGAGATTTTTTTTTACCTAAAAACAGAACTTTTCGACCCAAAAAGATACAATATCAACAAGTCTTTTCAGACCGTTGTGATTTTGCGGAAAATCTTGCTTGTATAGACTATTTATTTGCAGCAGGAAGCGAATTTTGACATAAAATACAAAAAACTGCAAAAACCCCTTGACAAACGCCTTTTGAAAGTGTATATTTGCGCCCTCAAAAATTTACTTGATGAAATTATCACAATTCAAATATTTTCTACCGCAAGAATTGATTGCGTTACATCCTTTGGCAGAAAGGGATATGTCTCGTTTAATGGTACTTAACCGTAAAACCCGCACGATAGAACATCGTACTTTTAAGGATATTTTAGAATATTTCGACGAAGGAGATGTGTTTGTTGTGAACAACACACGCGTATTTCCTGCGCTACTTTTCGGCGAAAAAGAGAAAACAGGAGCAAAAATTCGCGTTTTTTTACTGCGTGAATTAGACGGTGAAAGTCGTTTGTGGGACGTTTTAGTAGATCCTGCAAGAAAAATCAGAATTGGAAATAAACTCTATTTCGGTGAAGATAGCAGCTTGGTGGCAGAAGTTATTGATAATACCACCTCTCGGGGACGTACATTACGTTTCTTGTTTGAAGGAACTTACGAAGAGTTTCGTGGAAAATTGAAAGAATTGGGAAATACGCCGCTTCCGGAAGATATTTTACGTTTTAGAGATATTGAACCCGAAGATGAAGCAAATTATCAAACGCTTTTTGCTACGGTAGAGGGCGCTGTAGCCGTACCTACTTCCGGCCTGCATTTCAGTCGCGAGTTGATTAAACGCTGTGAACTACATGGTGTGGAGATGATTCCCATTACGTTGCACTCAGGATTAGGAAACTTCCGCGAAATTGATGTGGAAGACCTTACCAAGCATAAATCCGATTCCGAACAAATGATGATCCCCGAAGATTCGGCAACAAGAATCAATCAGGCGAAAGATCAGGAGAAAAAAGTGTGCGCAGTCGGAACAACAACTGTAAAAGCGTTAGAATCATCTATTTATCAAACAGGAAAAATTAAATCTTACGACGGTTGGACCAGTAAATTCATTTTTCCTCCGCATCGCTTTTTGTCTGCAAGCGCTTTGGTTACCAACTTCCATCCTTCCGAAAGTCCGATGTTAATGATCGTTGCCGCTTTTGGAGGCTACGATTTTGTAATGAAAGCCTATAAAGAGGCTATTGCCGAAAAATATCGCTTCCTGACGTATGGGGATGCCATGTTGATTATTTAGTCATTTTTTGCCTTAAATATGTCACTTTCTCAGCCTATTTCTATTTCAGGGGTATGTTATTTTGCCTCCGACTTTCATTTCGGCGCTCCCAACCAGGAAGAAAGCAAAAAACGTGAACAACGTATAATTAATTGGTTGGAATCTATCCAAAAAGATGCCCGTCATTTGTTCCTTTTAGGCGATATTTTCGATTTTTGGTTCGAATACAATGGAAAACCTCCCGCGTTGTATACGCCTTTTTTGGACAAAATAGCAACGTTAAGAAAAAAAGGGATAGAAATCTATCTTTTCACAGGAAATCACGACATGTGGGTAAAAAACTACCTTAAAGAGCATCTGGGAGTTCACATCTTCAGAAAAAAACAAGAATTTACGATAAATGGCAAAAAGTTTCTATTAGGGCATGGCGATGGCTTGGGCAAAGGCGAATTCGGTTACAAATGTTTGAAAGCTTTTTTAAATTGCAAAATAAATCGTTGGTTGTTCGGGCTGATCCCTCCTAAAGCAGGTTTTGCCATAGCACATTTTTTCTCCAGAAACAGCAGAGCCATGACCCCTGCACACAAAGAGAAATTTTTAGGAAATGAAAAAGAGCGCTTGGTGCAATTCTGCTATCAATATCTTGATAATCATGATGTTGATTATTTTATTTTCGGACACCGGCATTTACCGTTAGAAATTGCTATTGAAGACGCCATCTATTTCAACACCGGAGACTGGTTAAATTACAACACGTATATCCGGCACGAAAAAACGCCTGTCTTATGCTGTTTTGATCAATAGTTTTCGTATAATTTGGGCATTCCCCTCTACTTCTTTATAACTGCTTTTATCGGATTCAAAAATCTGTCAAGTAACCGTAAATCCTCTGTAATTACCTCGGAATATTGCCCACAAGTCGCCTTAAACGATTTATTTTCAGGTTTATATCTGTGTGTTTTTTCGTTTACTTTTTCTTGAAAAAAATAGTAAGGCATGGGGTTTATTTAGTTTTAAATTGCTGATTTTAAGTAAAGAATGCCATAAGCTATATTTGCAAGTAACAAATTGAGTAACAAAAATGCCTTTTTTTGATGCTTTGGTGGGCTTTTTTTTGGCAAAGATAGATTATTTCCTGACTTCGTCATTCAAAATCTTATCAAATTATAATTGATTGACAATTTGCACATTACGCTTTTTGCGTACCCTGTTTTGGGGTACGCAGGTTATTTTTTTACTATTTTCGCTTCATGTTTGTAAAGAAGAAAATTAACAGATCAGGAACAGTAGGATTTTGAGGATACTTACACTATTAGTAAAAGTTATTCTGTTATTAATTCAATGAGTTTCTAATGTATCATATTTATTAATTAGAGTGTTATAAAAACTTTTAAGTATGTGTGCATATAAAATCTCAGTAATGGACGGCGGAACAGTATCACTTTCCGTAATGACTGGACTTCCTAATTTTTTCATCACTAAAATAATAAGGTTCGTTTAAAATTTTTCCATTCTTTAAATACCTGACCTCACTTTCTGGAATAAAAATCTTGATGTCTTTAAAATTTCCAAATATAGTGTTTTTTTACCCATACAATGAATAGGCAATCATAATCAATAAACTAATAAATAAATTTGGCTTTTATGCTCATTATCTAATATTTTCAAACAATTTATGCTTATACTTATAAATAAAAAACTTCTTCCGCCCCTTTAATTCTTGAACTTTCACATAACCGTTTTCATCAAAAATAAAGTATGTGAGTTTTTCCAGTTTCGGCTCTTTAATTTTACCAAACCTGTCTCTAAAGGTTACTTCACTATAAGATACTCCATAATAACAATATCTTCCTTGTGATGATATCTTTGTAAGTTGATAAGGACCTTCTCCGTAGAAGGAAAATTTATAAGCAACTTGTGATAAAGAGGTTATTTTGTTATCTTTGACATTCATTAAAAATAATGACCTTGTAAACATAATACCTGCAGTATCTTTTTCTCTTATAAATATTAAGTAACTGTCAAAATTAGGATTGATAGATAATTTTCCAAGAAACCAAAATTCATACCAATCTTTAAAATCATGTGTTCTCGGATCTTCATCTCGATACCGTGGTTGCTGCCTGTAGCCACTTCTGTATTCCCCAGTGATACTTATTATACCATTATTACACAATATATTTACAAAACTTTCCGGCACATTCATCTTTCCAATCCATTCGTTTTTTTGTAGGTTAAAGAGACCATACCACAAACTGTCAGATATAACTTCTAATTTTTGTTTTTTATCAAAAAACATGCCCTGAATAGTTAATTCCGTTTCCGTATTCAAATCTCTTAAAGCAAGGTTTAACACAGTATCGGGTAATGTGATGTCTGTCCACTTAAAATTAATATAACCAAATTCTTGGCTTCGAACTTCAGTAGTTATTTTAGTTTGAGAATAAATAAAATTGACTAACACGTTAAATACTAAAAATAGGACTATTATTTTTAGCATATATTTGTTAATTTGATAAACTTTTACCATGGCACTATAGGTCTGATTGTTGTGAAACGAAATTTGGAATACGGAAAATTAGGATGTGGTATATAGTTACTAAAATGTTGATTATAATATCTCATATTATAATTCCATGCTTGCGCTTGAGAATATTCCCAGTGATATATTGATCTGTGAGCAGGTGTTACGCCTTGCATTACTGGATCATGTTTCATTCCATTGTACCAAAAAGCCGCATGTAAATATTCGTGTCCCATAGTTAAATAAAGTTGTTCCTTGGAAACAAAAGCCTCAGGATATAGATAGATCTCCCCATATCTGCTACCACCATCAAAAGGTTGAAAAGTTCCTAAAACTCTTTGATTCTTAGAGTTAAACACAAGGCTACCATCTTGTCTATATCCATCCGGAAGTGGTCCTACATGGTAATCAGTTACCCCACCTGCTCCTCCTTCTAAATATTCAAGTCCAAACTCACTTGCATATTTATTGGAAAAAGTCATACCTTCGCCCGGTTCAATATTACTCGGAGGTGTTCCAGGTGCAAGAACATCAAATTTAATGCCTTTTCCCGTCCAAAAGTTCCCCTGGTGTTTTTTAGCAAAAATACCACTTCCACTTCCATTCATTAATCCGGCAGTTACACCGGTAAATAATCCTGTTCTCATTCCATCGCCAATTCCGGTACTAAAACTATTGCCTGCCATCCAAGAATTCCATGTTCCGGAAACAAACCCGCTTGCAAATCCACCGGCTAATCCACCTGTGAAACCGGCACTAAAACCTACCCCCAGTGATGTAGTTACGCTTGCGCCAATTCCCGCACCCAATCCTCCGGCTACTCCACCTCCTATTCCACCGGCAAGTACTTTCCCTAAGTCAAAACCACCATTTGTATTTATTGCGTTATACATCCCATACATTGCGCCTACTGCCATAGCAAAAAAGATAAAGAAATCCCCTGAGGGATCTTTGTACATTAGCGGGTTGTTTCTACAATAGGTATAACGATTAAAGTCCTGAGTAAAAGAACTATTCGCCACATATTTGTCAGGGGAAAAGAATCGTGCAATTACGGGGTCGTAGAGCCGCCCGTTCATATTAATAATCTTGAAGAAGGGGTAGTGCTCATGCCCTGTAAAACCGCGCAACGTACGCGGAAAATTAGAGGTGATTACAAGCTCAGCTCTTTGTGGGTCATCGTAGTAGCCGGTATCCTGTGGATGAACCTCTCCGGACACAGGGCGGTAGTTGCCCCACGGATCAAAATAGTTATACTGCACCGTTCGCTTGATGGCATTGGTAATAGCACAATAACTGCCCAAATGATCGGTGTGGATGTAGTGCATACTGTCGGTGCCGGCGGTAGCATAGTTAATGTGTAACGCTACTACGCCGTTGTCGCCGTAAATGTAATGATAGTGGCGTTCGCCGCCGATGGGGAGTATCTCTTTTTCGTAATACTTGTTAATATAATAGCGCGTATTCGATAAACCGGTAGATAAGTATCTCTCTACTTTTTGCCGTTGCTGGCTCGCATTGTAAGAAAGCACAAGCCGGTATCTGCCTTCAATAATTTCAGTAGGCTGGTTAAAGAAATTGTAGGTTACGGCGCATTCAATGGAAGTGATAGCATTTTTTACGGGCTCTATTTGGGTTACGGCATGCGGTTTGGGTCCGTCATAGATGTAGTCACCTCCGTTAGAATTGAGGGCGATATTCCCGTTTTTGTGATAGTTAAATATTTGCGTTTCAAACGTTCCCGGCTCTCTTATAGTGCTGGAAATAATCCCGGTAAGCCTGTCCAAGTTGTCGTAAGTGTATTTTTCCAAGTGGTTTATTACACTTTCGGAGCGCGAAACCATCAAACCCAAGTCATTATAAGCATAACGATAGTTTAAAATGGCACTGTCAATCGTATAAGCAACAGGTGAAGTATCAAAACCACTCAGCTCACTGCCGGGACCACCAAATACGGTAATCTTATTGCCGGTTTGAATGCGGGTAACGAGCCCGTGCGAATTGTATGTGTAGTCAGTTACAACTCCATTGCCGTACTCACAACGGGTGGGTAAATGGTATTTATTATTTCGCGAATTTACTTTATAGATGAGGCTATTGTCACTGCTTCGCCGAATTTCATCTAACTTTCCGGTGGAGGTATAGCTGTAGATTACTTCAAAATTATCGGGATATTTAAGTTTGTATAGCTGCCCATTTGTCGTGTAGGTATATTCATGTGTGTAAGGAGTATTATCAATTCTCTTGGTATGTGTGGCTAAGCGGCTTAAAACATCATAAGTAAAATCTTCCCTTGTCTCGCTTGTCGTTATCTGGCGTATCTTTCCTTTTCCATTTTGAGAGGAATTATGGGCATAGTAAACATAATCAATGGTTTCCAAAGTAGTATTGGCGGTAGCAAATTGTTTTTGAGTTACCCGTCCCAATCCGTCGTATTTATATTTAATAATATGACCGCGCGCATCTGTTTGTTTTACCAATTCATTAAGTCCATTGTACTCGGAAGTAATCGTTCCGGCATTGGATTCGGTAATAGAACGGCGGTTGCTCCATAAATCAGATTCAATTGTAGTAGCAGCAGTGTTATCTATTTTTATAACGGTTTTATGTCTGGTATTACTACCACTGCCGGTAATCGAATAAGCATAGGTAATCTCTCCTCCGTTGTCGGTAGCGTTAATTATTCTTCCTAAGACATCGTAAGTTTTAGATGAGGATACATTACGCAAATTATCGGTAACTGTTATCTTTCTAAGCGTAGTGTGGTCATAGGATAAATCTGTATAAGGCGCCTTTTCAGTAAGTTTTCTTCCATGCTCATCGTAAGTATAGGCACCCCAAACTATATCCGGTGCATTAAAAGCGCCAAATGCTCCCGAAATGCTATCCACTTGACCTTTGGCATTATAACGGGTTTCGAAATAGTTATTGTCTTCCAAACGGCACACTTCCCGTCCTAAAATATCATAATATACTTTTAACGTTGGGTTGCCGGTTGAGGTGGTGGTAACAGTGTAGCGGGCATTGGGCAAATAAAAGTCTGAAAACCAGTTTGTCAAAATATTTGTTTGGGTGCCGTCAGGATAATTAACCTGTGTAAGACTTCCAAAGACGTCGTACTTGTAGGTAATAACTAAATTGTTAGGATCGGTTTTCGTTAACTTATTTCCTGTTTTGGGATCATAAGTAATATTCGTTGCAAGATCCGCTGGATCCGTAACTTTCATTACAAAACGTTGTGTGGGATCGTATTCATATTTTTCTCTTCGTGAAACGCCTTGTGCTGAAATGGTTTTTCTTTCGTAACTTCCTGTATTATTAACGTTGATGTCATATCCATAAGTGGTAGTAATGGAACCGTGAATATTTCCTTTTCGAGCCCAATTCAAACGGCCTTTGTTCGTTCCACTCAAATGATAATTGTAGGTGAGCGTATCTGTTACTTCAACAGTTTGTTGGGTATTGCCAATTTTGTATGCTTGAATGGTAGTAATTTTCTCAGGAACATTTTTTTTATGATAACTATTGGAAGTGGAAAGGTCAATATCCTTATTCGTATAAGTTTTTGTTTCAGAATGCAACCAAACGCCAGTGCCAGGGTGTGCATAATGTCCCCAAGAATCAATCCAAAATTCGTTAGTTCTTATCCATGTTTTTATCAATCGTTTATTATTACCATCTAAATAATTGCAGGTTATTATAACGGTCTTGGAAAGGCTGTCGTATTCTTCTATTATATTATAATTGAGAGCAAAACGAGTACTATTAGGTATTTTTTCCACAGAAATAGTGTATTTCTTTTCGTTTGCTTTTTTATTGCCATAAAAGGTTATTTGCTTGTGAGGCACTAATATTTGTTTTGATGCATCATCAAATGTAAACCCAAAAACATCTTTTTTATTTTCTTGATTATTTATACAAATAAAATCTTTGAACCCTAAAAATGTTCTCCTTGGCAAACTATTTACGGGTTCACCATATTGATATTGCCACGTATTAAGACCACCGTTTATTCCATTCGATACTTTTATAGTATCTGCTACAGAAAGAAAATATTTTTTACGAGAACCATAAGGATAATTATCTGCAAGAAAGTATCTATGCTTATAATTCAATTCTATTTTTTTCTCTAATCCATCTTTAATTCCTATAATAATCTCATAATCACTATCTTGAATAATGGTAACATTTGTAGGAATATCTGTTTCTGAATTTTTAAGAAGAATATCCAACTTTCCATCACCATCATAATCACCAATATGCCAATTTTCCAAAAGATTATATTTACCTGTTACACTTTTCTGCATTGTTGTATATTTGTATTCTCTATTTACATAACCTTTTGAAAGTAATATATTGAAGGTAGTTATTCCATTATTATGTACTCCTTGAATAATATCATCTTTACCATTGCCACTCATATCTGCAAACATTATCGGATACAAAGGCGCTGTACTATTGTGATTTGAAGCATTATTAAGTGTAGACATCTCATAATTTGGCTCATAAGTTCCATCACCTTTTCCTATATAAATTTTCCAGGTTTCTTCAAGTAATTTTCCGCCCCATGCTATAGCATCTGTGATCCCATCTCCATTTACATCTCCATAAAATAAGTTATTATAAGGAATACTCGGAGCGCCTTGATATATTGTAGCGAATTTAGAACCATCATATTCATAAATTACTGTTTCACGAGTTAGTGTTGAGTTGACACCTATTTCCACTTGAATGTTTTTTTTCCCATTTCCATTAATATCCAATACCTTTATTATTGGAGTATGAGAGAAATTAAAAGCCCTAATCTCAATTGTATCCGTGTATTCCTGCATGAAAAGTCCTCTTTTAAATATTAAGGACCAAGTAATCCTATAAGGAATTTTTCTTTCTTTAAATGTTAAAAATGCAATGTCAGTACTGCCATCTCCATCAAAATCTCCAAAATAAAGACTATGAAAGTCGTATACACTCTGTGAACCTATTTGAGTTATAGGGCTACTCTCTAACGAATAAAAAAGAAATCTATGAGCGTAGAGACTACTTTTATCTCCAATAACCAATTCATCTTTCCCATCTCCATTAATATCTTGGACGTATATCATATTTGGTAGATATTCGTGATTTAAAGCTTCAAACGATGGACTTTGAGGATAACCATTTAAAGTATTGTGTAAGTACACACGCCATCCTTTTCCGACAGATACTGCATCGTATAGTAATATATCTGTATATCCATCCCCATTGAAATCACCGGTGAGAATTTTACCATTAGGAAAATTGTTAGACAATCCGCTGATTGATTGTTGTTCAATAGATGTATATTTGTCTCCCCACTTAATAGTGGTTTCATTAAGTCGTATTTGATCATTTTCTCCGAATAAGATAACCTCTTTTAGGTGTGTGGTACGCTCATCTATATCATTTACATTATAATTGAACTGATACTTGCGTACAATTGTATCTTTATAAAATACCGTAATGGTTTCTAATAATTTAGTTTGCGATATACCGTAACCTCCTACAAAATAGGTATTACTGCCTAAATCCTCCGGTAAATCTGTATAGCCAAACGCTACTTTGGCGTATGGCCTAAATCCATTACCCGTGTACTTAATTGAATCAATCCAAATCTCTCCATCCAATTGGTCATAATGGAAAGTCATATAATTACCATTAGCATCGGTGATTTTATTGATATACCAGTTCAGTAATGTACTTGCTTTTACTCTTTGCCTGGAATCATAGGTGATTCCATATTCAATAATACTCCCATCATCGGTATATGCCCTAAAAGCTGTAGGATAACCGGTTATTCCACCGTACGTAACAATGCGTGTAAAATTTTCCATTTCAGTAGCATACTCTGCATCAATAGCTCCATAATCCCCACCACTTAACTGTATCAATCTATCGCCGTCTAATGCAAACCGGTCATTCTCGTTAAATTGTATAGCCGTTATGTTGTTATCATAATAAGGAAATTGTCCACACCGTGTAATCGCCGACAATCCCGCCAAGCTCCACTTCATCCCCAACAACCCTATGCCACCCATGCTATTATAAACAATAGACAGGTTGGGTTGCATGCCCATGGTGCCCGGCACCACCTCAATAGGAATGGTATAAGTAGCAGCCCCCATCGGCGACACATCAATTGCGCCCGGAATGGCGCCTACAGGAAGCCTCGTGTTCTGTGCCTGGAGCATGATGATATTTGTAAAAATAATGTGCAAAAATAATATTATTAGAGCACGGTTAAAGCAAATATTAAATAATCGTGTAGTCATATCTTTTAATTTTTAATTCTTAAATTTTAACTACTTTCCAATCTTCGATAATGCCATTAATATGCACTTTCAAAATATAAGCGCCTTTGGGAAGACCTGCTAAAGAAACAATGGTAGTTGCCGAATGAACAGATTGTTCTTGCAAAAATTGTCCGGTAATTGAGAACAGTTTAAATACGCCCGTTTGCAAATTTTCCATGTTGGAAATCTCCAAAGTTATCTTTTCGGTAGTAGGGTTAGGGTAAATTTTAATTTCTACTTGGGCAACTTTTTCTACAAAATATTCCGGGGAAGGCTCCGGCACTAAGGGTTCTGTTGTTGCTAAATCTTGGGACATTAAGGACATTAATGCCTCTGTTTCTGCCGGTTCTGCTACGGCGGAGTTTGGTGATGGCGGTAAAAACATTAGCTGTTCCTCCGTTTCTAATAGTGCTGCCATTACGGAATCCGGCGATGCCGGTGGCGGAGGTACTAATGGTGGCGCTAACATCCGTATCACTTTACGACTCGTGCGGTTTCCCGCTTCATCGTACTCATACTCAATAGGTAATTGCGCCATGCAAAATAAGGGGAGGCTTAGCCATAACAAACAAATAATTTTTCGTTTCATAAGATTTTTGTTTTATGTCCGCTCCTGTGCGGACTTTGGTTAGTAATTGGTTTATGATGAGGTTTTAAAATTTTAAGATTTAAAATTTAAGGTTTAAGTATTTGTTTTTTCAAGGTTGTTCAAATTTTAGAAAATAAAAAACGTGGTACTTTTTTATTCGTCCTTGAGGTCTTCTACTACCAAATAACCAAATAAAGTAAAGTCCACGTATTAAGTGAACATTTACTACTTTACTCTTGGTTATTTGGGCAACTGGAAACTCCAGCCGCTTTGGATTTATAGAAAAACCCAAATTGAATTTGTAGAAGAATTCAAGGACAAGAAATAAAGCATAAACGCTTTAATTTTAAGAAATAAAGAACTCTGATTTACGGAGTTATGTTAGAATTAAGAGATAAAAAAATGTAAACGTAAATCGGCTGCAAAAATAAGCGTTTTTTACTTGTATGTGAAAAAATGGAACTTAAATAAGATTTTTGTCCTATTTTCTCACTTTTTCCGCTTCACCTTCGCCATAAATCTTTCCATTTATGGCAAAATCTAGTGTTAGTGAAAGGAAGAACTAAATCAGAATTGCCGTTTTGATCAATAATTTTCGTATAATTTGTGCATTGCTGCTTTTAAAATTTGAATAATTTCTTTCTATTTGGTGTTTATATACAAGTTTAGGCTTATTATTTTTATTAACCGTTTAAGGTTGATTGGTTCATTCATAGATTAAATATGTAATATTAATTTTTTGCTATTTTTGCAAGAATAAAATTTTATCAAAAAACAGAATATTTTATTTGTTTTGAGCTAATTTTAAAAACTTATTAAAAAAAGAAATGGATCAAAAGATCATAAGGGATAGTCTCCACGGGTATATTTCAATACCTATAATCATTTGTAAAGAAATAATTGATACTCCAATTTTCCAACGATTAAAACGAATAGAACAAACAAGCATGAGGCCATTATATCCAAGTGCTCATCACGATAGATTTGTCCATTCTATAGGAGTATATTACTTAGGAGAAAAAGCCTTGACAGGATTAATTAATAACATTAAAGGTACAGATTATTATGAAAATAATCTGGAATCATGGAATAAATATGGATTGCTTTTTAAGCTTGCTTGTTTGTTGCATGATTGTGCTCATGCTCCATTTTCTCATAGTTTTGAGTATGCATATTTAGGTGCTCGTAACGGAGACAAATGGAATGAAATTAAAGAAGAATTAAAAAAAAGTATTATTATCCCCAAAGGGGATTTATCTCTTTATGAATATTCAATAGATAATTTATTTTGTCATAAACCAGCTCCTCATGAAGTTTTTAGTGCTATTATTGTGGCTCATAAATTCGCTGATAACATCAAAACAGTTTCTGAATCCTTATTTCCGGATTTTAATTACTCCGTGGAACATATTGAATTTATCCAGAGGGCAATATTGGGAATGAAATATGACATAGAAGGAATAAGTAAGAATTTAAGAAATGAGGAAACACAGAAAAGTTCAAAAGAAATAATCAAAGCAATTGAGCACTTTAATATTCTGAATTGTTTGATACAATTGCTTAATTCTAGTAGTTTTGATGTTGATAAACTTGATTACATTATACGAGATTCTTTTGCAGCTGGGATACAAAATCTTTCTGTTGACGTAGAACGTATTCTCTCTTCTCTAACTCTTATTGAAACACATGAATATAAAACCACAATTGATCTTAAAAACGAATATATAGACAACTCTGTTATGTTTAGTGACGACTATCAAACAAAAATATCACATGCTGAAGGAGGAGAGAGCGCATTAAATTTACATGTCAATAATGTTACAATAGAGGGAGAGCTCATAGGAAGTATAGAAATTAATGATGGTTCTTTTGAGTATACTTCTCCTCACGATTATTCACAGCCAATTTCTATTGGAAAAATTTCAAATTTTAAATTGCAGTGTTCCAGAAAACCTTGGAAAATTAAAGCGATAAATTGTTCGAATGTAAAAATAATTGGAAATTTTCAAGGAAGTTTAACAGCAAATAATACATTATCGGATACTAAAACTAAAATGGATGGATGTTTAAATTGTCAAATTTCTGGCTCATTTAATGGAGGCAAAGTAATAGGAAAAATAAATTGGGATAATAAAGGAACTACTTTTTATGAAATTGGCTACAAACAATCGGCTTTAAGTGTAATTGCAGATACTATTACAGCCCGAAATAGATTATACCTTTGGACATATGCTCACCACAAGGTGACTTATATTGATTACTTGCTTAGGAACGCAGTATTGATTGCATTAATAGATAAAAAAGGAAAGGATATTCTACAATTGCCTGATTTACATTCAGAAGCGAATGATAGATTAGAAAACCTGCTAAATCTCGATATTTTTGATAAAGAAGAAGAACATTATTTATTAGATGATGGTCATTTTACAACTATGATTACAAAAGATATGGTGAATCAAAACGAATTTGCAAGAAAATATATAGATAGAACTAAAGAATATTCTATTTGGAAAAACTATGCAGAATATAATATCTTCTTTAGTGATTTAACAGACAAAGAGAAAGAAAGACTTTGGTTTCTACTATTTTACGCCGATGAAAAAGGGCATAGTGATATTAACTATAAAGAAGGAAATGTTCAAATATTTACCGAATCTATATTAAAACAATATGACAGTGGAAATGAATATGAATTTGTTTGGGTAAAACCATCTGGATACAAAATGTCTAGAATTGATTCTGAAGAAACATATTTGGTTTTTAAAAATTCATCTGTAAGACGACTAAAAGATATTATGCATCGAGATATTACAGTTGAAGAATATGTAGGTAAAGATTATTTTTATTTATATTCTTCATCAGAACTTGATTATGAGAAAAAATTAGATTTAATTAGATTTTTAAAGAAACAGGTTCGAGATTACAAAAAGTAGCAATACGTGTATAATCCGGATAGATTCTAAAATGATGCTGCGCTTTTAAATGTTATTATTAATTGAAAAACAATAGTTTGAAAAAATATTTTCGAGAAAAAAGCTGTTTTTGCATTATTTTTTTAATATTTTCGCTGGTATGTTTAATTAAATAATATGTTTTATGAAAAAAAATCAATTTTCTTATTTTATGGTAATGCTTATGCTTACTTTTTTCTTTTTTTCTTGCAATAAAAGCGAGATGATTTTTACCCCCGAGTCATCTCTAAATGTTGAAAACGATGATCAAAAACAAAATGAGGCAACCTGGATATCTACAGATGATGCTAAATTTAAGTGGTTGATGAAATTAAAAATTTTTGTCGGACACACTGTTGATCAATGTGGGAATGCGTGTATCAAAATTTTCGGAAAGTATGGACATATTGATTGTGTGGGAGTTGGTCATGTTTGTAATCATAAGGTTGATGTTCGATTGTCAATCTGTGAAAACTACACAGAACATTATACGTTAACTCTTATAGACCCTGATGGGTTAGGAGAATTTTTAGAATTTCCATTTCCCGATAGATCGCTTTTTATTACAAATCCTGTCACTAACACCGAACTTTGGTTAAACATACCAGAACAATTATTGGTTAGAAGAAACTTGGGAGATTCTATGGTCATTCATAATGCTTGGTTTTCTGAGAGACCCGAATTAGAAAACAGATAGTATTTAAAAAAACGTCCCATCAAAAGAGATCTATTTTTCGCAAAGAATAGATCTCTTTTTTGTATGTTTAAAAAATTGATGTTTCTTTGCGGAAAATATTGACCTTATGGCTATTTTACGTTTAACGCGCGTTTTCAGTTTTGATATGGCTCATGTGCTGTTAAATTATCATGGAAAATGCAAAAATATTCACGGGCACACCTATAAGTTAGAAGTAACCGTTAAAGGAGCGCCCTGCAACGACGAAACCTCTCCTAAAAAGGGGATGCTTATTGATTTCAGTGATTTCAAAAAATTGATCCGGGATGAGATAATTTCCGTATGGGATCATGCTTTAATGATACACCAAGACTCTGATCCGGTATTATTAGATGCGTTAAAGAACAATTATGAGAAAATTATCGTCGTTCCTTTTCAACCTACCACCGAAAATATGATTTGTGAGTTGGCAGAGATCGTAAAAAAAATATTGCCTCCCGACTTGCAGTTGTTTTCATTACGATTGTACGAAACCGAAAAATCGTATGCGGAATGGTACGCTTCCGAAAATGCTTAATAAAACCCTATAAAATTAGTTTATGATTCTCTTTTTTTCCGAAATTAAGTTCAATGTATCTCAAAAAAGACCGGTAAAAAAATGGTTGAACGAGATCATTAGGCAGGAAAACAAAAAAACAGGAGAGATCAATATTATTTTTTATAGCGACGAACAGCTTTTAGCGCTCAATAAACAATACTTACATCATGATACGTTTACAGATGTGATCACGTTTGATTATTCTGAAAAAAGAGTCTTGCAGGGTGATATTTGTATTTCCATTGAGCGTGTAAAAGAGAATGCCAAAGCATTTAATTGTACTTTTGAAGAAGAATTACGAAGAGTCATGGCGCACGGAATTTTGCATCTCTGTGGATATAAAGACAAGAAAAATGCAGATAAACAAGTGATGAAACGGAAAGAGGAAGATGCTTTAAGTTTATTCAACGCTCAATATAATTATTAGAAAAACAAGTTATTATAAAAATGTTTCACGGGGAACAATGAAAAACAGATATGATATTATTGTGGTAGGAGCAGGACACGCCGGTTGTGAAGCAGCGGTTGCTGCGGCAAAATTAGGTTCGCAAGTTTTGTTAATCAACCTCAATCTTTCTTTGGTTGCTCAAATGTCGTGCAATCCTGCTATGGGTGGCATTGCAAAAGGTCAAATTGTGCGGGAAATTGATGCGTTGGGAGGAATGTCGGGAATCGTTACAGATCATACCATGGTACAATTTCGAATGCTTAACCGGTCGAAAGGACCTGCTATGTGGAGCCCAAGAGCGCAAAGCGACAAATACGCTTTTTCATTATTCTGGAAACAAATCTTGGAAAATCAGCCAAATTTGGATTTACGCCAAGATTGTGTGGTGGATGTAATGGTTGAAAATAACAAAATAACAGGCGTAAAAACACTACAAGGTAATCGTTTTTTTGCTCAAAAAATTATTCTTACCAACGGAACATTTTTAAACGGAAAGATTCATATTGGGGAAATATCTTTTTCCGGAGGAAGAATGGGAGAGCCGGATTCTCCCATGTTATCCGATAAACTCGCAGCATTAGGTTTATCCGTAAAACAGTTAAAAACCGGAACACCTGTGCGTTTAGACGGCCGTACGATAGATTTTTCCGTCATGGAAGAACAAAAAGGCGATGATAATCCGGCAAAATTCTCCTTTATAAATACGCCAAAACTGCAACATCAATTAAGCTGTTGGATTGTTTACACCTGTAAACAAGTACATGATATTTTAAGAACCGGATTTGAAAAATCGCCCATGTTTCAAGGACGTATAAAAGGAGTTGGACCGCGTTATTGTCCCTCCATTGAAGATAAAATTGACCGCTTTTCGGATAGAGACAGGCATCAACTTTTTTTAGAACCTGAAGGAAGAGACACCAACGAATATTATGTAAACGGTTTTTCCTCATCCCTTCCGGAAGAGGTGCAAGCCGCAGCTTTAAAACATGTTCCGGGGTTACAACATGCACATATTTTAAAACCGGGTTACGCTATTGAGTATGATTATTTCGATCCGTTAGAATTAGATCCCTCTTTAGAATCTAAAAAATTACCCAATCTATATATTGCCGGACAGCTTAATGGAACTACCGGATATGAAGAGGCTGCTTGCCAAGGATTGTTAGCCGGCATTAATGCACACCGAGCTATAAAAGAACTACCCCCTCTTATCCTGTCCCGCTCCGAAGCTTACATCGGAGTGCTTATTGATGACCTTACCACAAAGGGAGTACAAGATCCGTATAGAATGTTTACCTCGCGGGCGGAATACCGAATTTTACTACGCCAAGATAATGCGGATATCCGGTTGTCTCCCATAGGACATCAAATAGGATTAATTGATGAAGCAAGGATAACAGCATTGGAAAATAAATACCAACGACAACAAGATCTGGAATCTTTTTTAACAAAAGAAAACATAAAACCGGATGAGATTAATTCTTATTTGGAAACGATTGACAGCTCTCCATTAACACAACCCACAAAAGCAGCTCAATTATTACTTCGACCTCAGATAACTTTCCATGACATTATAGAAAATGTTCCTGCGATAGAAAAAGAGATTGAGCGTTTGGAATTGCAAGAAGAGGAAATTGAGAACGTAGAAATTTCGGTAAAGTACGGACCCTATATTATTAAAGAAAAAGAATTGGCAGATAGAATGTCGAAAATTGACAATGTAAAAATTCCTGCAAATTTAGATTACCATTCTTTTGTCTCCCTCTCTTTGGAAGCACGTGAAAAGTTAACAAAAGTAAAACCGCAAAATTTAGGACAAGCTTCTCGAATCAGCGGAATTAATCCGGCAGACATTGCAATCTTGTTAATGCACCTGAAAGGGTAAAAGCAGAAGGCAGAAAAGGAGAAAGCGAAAGGAACAAAAATCCCCTTCAAATTTTGAAGGGGTGGCTCGCGAAGCGAGACGGGGTAGTCTATATCAAAAATTATTAAAAATAATCAAATTTTTCCTATTCTTATGTTATTTTATTGATTTTCATCGTTTTAAAAACATCTTCTTAGAATGCAGAAAAAACATTTTTAATATTGCAGTTCCATAACAGAATAAAATGGCTTAAAATGGCTAATTTTTCGTTTTTTCGCTTTTCAGCACAAAATGATATCTTTTAGGGTAAGAAAAAATCATTCCTTTATTTTTCTTATCCTAAATATTTCCCGGAACACCAAAACAATCCAAAATATGGCAGACAGGAACAGGAACAAAATTATTCTTGCAACTCCATTCCCTAAAAACATACCGGCATAGAATTCTCTTTTGATATTTTCCTATTGAGAATTTATAGTTTTGAGAGTTAAAAGCCATGCGTATTTAGTATATGTTAGTTTTACAAAAGTACAAAAAGGATATTCTAAATACGCATATCAACTTATAGCATTGTTGCTTGTGAATAAATATTTTATGAAAAACATATAAAGTAAATTTTTTATAACAATTCTTTACACATTACTTTTAAACACCCCACCACCTGTTCATACCGCAAACTCGCATCTGCTTCTAACAACTGGTTAATCAAAACACTTTCTTCCGCAAGGTCAATCTCTTGGGTTAATATCTCTAAGAGATATTGCTGAGTTTTTTTGTTTCCCCATAGCAATAATTTTATATCTCTTGCCATGAGTTGCGCACCGGCAATTACTTTGTCAAACTCCTCTGTTTCATACAAATCATAATGTGCTTCAACCGCTCTTTTGGTGTTAATTTCCAAATAATTTGACAGCAGTAATGCCATGTCGTATGCATCTTTTGTTCCGGTAAGGTGGCGACCTTTCCATGCTATCAACTTTAGCAAAAATAATCCGGGCAAGGAAGCAATTTTTACGGTAAATTTGCCGTCAATATTTACGCTAATGGTCGCATTCGCCATTTCGGGAAATCCCCAAACGGACATGGCTATAGTTTCATCCGGAGGCCAATAAATATTTCCGTCTTCTTTTGCCACTTCTCCAAAAGGCACAATATCAACAGTATAGAATTTTTTATAGGTAAAACGTTGTTTAAGATTTATATTTTTCTCAAAATCCTCTCTCTCGGGAAGTTTTTCTTCAATAACTTGAAATTGGCTCCAATCCGATATCGCAATCGCAATATCTAAATCAACCGTTTTGCGGTCGGGAGTCAAATCATGCAGGTTACTCATGATAATGTCGCGAGCCGTAGCGCCTATTACATAATAGTTTACGTTTAAAGAATTGAAAAAATCAGTCAATTCTTTCAGTAAATCTTTTAATAGCGGATTGTTTAAGTTTTTACTTGAGATACTGTAATTCATTGTCTAAAATTAAGTTTGCGGTTTCTAAATTGCGACTATCTCCACTGCCCATTAAATCAGCATATGCCAACAAAGGAGAAACGGTTCTTTCCTCATCAGTTTTGCAGAATAAACGGAGAATTTCTACCTTGCCATTTTCATCCGGTATAAGTTTTAAAGATTTGCCCACCGATTGCCATGTATCGTTGGTGTAAATAGCATAGTTTGCCGGCGTAAGGTTTTGAGTTAAAATAGCAGCGGCACACTCGCCACCCCAAAGTGTTTTCTTTGGAATTGCGTTCAGTTTCAATGTTTCCCATTTCGTATAGTCAGCCTTATTTGTAAAACTCATTTTTTTGACAAGCAACTTGGGGCGCAACACATCGTTAAAAGCAATCACCCAACGTTGCAAAAGTTCCGGTTTATTTTTAAGCACTTTTTTGTTTTTGGTAATTAACACGAATTTAAGTTCTACTAATTCTTGAAAAATAGTGCTCACCGAGCCTAATGCTATTTGCGCCAATTGAGAAAGTTCGCGGAATGGTTTGTTAATATTGTCGGGATTTTCTAATAAGCAGTAAATCAATTTTATTCCGGCTTCTTGAAATGCGCGCGCTTGGTTCGTTTTAGGAAGTCGCTCTATCTTTTTTCCTTCAATAACAAAAAAAAGTCCATTTTGTCGTATATAACAATTACCAGCAGCATCAATATAATTGATTCCCTTCTCTACATAAGATTTTGCAATAAGCGAAGGAATGTATTTGGTAATAAGCAGAACCGGAAGATTTTCTTCTCTTGACGTTTCCAATAACTGTTGCAATACAATACCTCTATTACCTTGTGAAATTTCAGGCTTTACATCCACAATAAATCTTTCATTGTTAATTTTTGCGATACAAATGTTCTCTCTTTTGCTATTTACATAGGTTAAAGCAATTCCGGTATTTTCATGGAATTTACTTTTAATTTCTTCTAACAGAGCAGCTTTAAGGTTCATAGATTGGGCTCATTTTAAAATTTACGTTCATTGTCAATGAACGCGCAAATATAGTGAACATTTCGAAATGTTAGCATGAATATCAAAAAAAGTTTATATTTTTACACCGTGATTCTATGCAGACAAAGGCAAGACAAGAGTGGTCAAAACAGTTCTTTGAAATCGCCCCAAATCGTACCCCATAAGTCAAAATAGAAAAATAATCCGCTGTAATTAAGTGCTTTATCGAAATGCCTTGCAGTTCCGCCCGAACCTTTGTGAAACCCCCGCCTGCGCAAAGCCACCACCACGTTAGCTGCCATATGTGGACAGCGCGGCGACAGCAAAAATTATTCAGAAATTAATTTAATAGACCAATGAATAGAATTATAGACAGCAATCCAGCAGCATATCCACAAACAAACACTTCTGAAATAAAAGCTGTAACTACGTTTGAGAGTATTTTAGACATAGAAAGAGTCAAAGCGGATGTGAAAGTACTCGACAAAATACCAAATGTTGATGGCACATTGGAATTAGTAAATACTCAACAAATTCCCATTGGAGAACTCAAAGTTCAGATAAAAGCATTAGAGAAGAAAAATTATCAGAATCCAAAATATCAATGTCAAAAGGATTTTCTTGCATATTGCGAAAATAGCATTTTGCCTGTTTTGTTAATTGTAGTCAATACTGAGAGTTCTATTGCCTATTGGCATCACATAGATAAATCAACATTATTAGCATTATCGAAAAAAATAAAAGGGGGAAAGGAAAGTGTTAATCTTGACTTTGACAAAGATAATTTCATTCAAAAAAATAGTAACTCGTATATTGATAAATGGATTGAAATAATTGGAAATTATCAAAACAAACTGTACGATTACGATTTAATAAAAAAACGAAACGAAGAAATAAATTTAGAACTGAGTGAGATAAAAAAAACAACTAATATATCAATAGGAAAAACTGATCCGATATTCAAGGAAATTCATACATTTCTTGACTATTATAATGGACTACTTGATGGGGATTTTACCACAATTAAAAATATTTTATATCCCAACTATTGGAAAATTGGTTGTGGAGTATATGGATACTTAGACAACTCGGCTCAATTCTCATTATATCCAATTGCTTATGATTTAAATGATGTTTTGATTAAGCAATATAATTCCCAGGATGAATTCTATTTACAAAAAGTGTTCAGTTATTTTGGTTTTAATCTTGAAAATCCAATAAAAAAAAGACCTAAAAATTACGCCTACGAATTAATAGAGAGAAACACGAAACAAGTTTTAAAAAGGCAACCTTTTTTGATAAAAGACCAATTCCTTGCAAACGAATACATATTAGCGTTTATTGATAAATATCATACCATTTTAGGATTAGATTTTAGCAAACTTGAATATTCAATCTCAGAAATCGAATTTTCATTTAATACATTTTTGCCACTTTGGATAGAACAAACAATTAACAAATCTGAGTATAAAGATAAAAGAGAACCAAGTATTTTTGTAATTGACTATATTTTCTTTCATACTTATTTAGATGATATTATTAAAATTTCAGAAAAGGTAACAGAAGAAATCAGCAAAGGGCGTAAGCCTTCAATAAACATAAAAATTTCATCTACAGATTTTAATATACATATTCTTTTAAATCTTATTGCTTATTTAAGGCAAGTAGGAGTTCTAACAATAATAAGAGAGTATGAAACACGACATAAAGTAAATAAATCGTCTTATTATATTTGGGAGGCTTGGGGAGAAGAAAAAACTGTGAAAAACATTAAGGTTTTCTACAATCACTTTATCCGAATTTATGATTTGCTCATAAAAACATATTTTCCTAATTTACAAAAAGAATTACAGTTTTATAATGACTATAATTTACTTGTGATTGTCGTTGATTTTTCAAGAGTAGCAATTAGTTATTCTCATACCCCATCAATAGAATACTATTACCTAAAAACTCTATCTGATGTTGATAACAAAATAGTTATCTATAACTCAACAGAAGATGGAATACCTTTGAAAAGAGAAAATATAAGGGACTATTTCAATAATGATTTTGTCATAGATGGGAATGCTTATCGACTCATACGAAGTAGGTATTCAATATTGGATTTCATTTATGAGAAGACACCTATTTTAAACTCGATTAATAATCTTTTAAAAGAACAACTAGAAAAATATTTTGAAGACAAGAAAAACGACAGATAACAAGCGGTTTCACGCAAGCGGGGGTGTATGTCCGCAGATAGTTTTGTGGGAATTTAGAAGTGTATCGATCCGAACCTTTGTGAAACTCCCACTTTTATAAAGCCGCCACCACGTTATCGGCAAGTGGGAGACAGTGCAGTGAGATAATGAAGTAGAAAATTAAATTTTAAAAAATAGAAGATCAAAAATATGAATGGAAAATACACTTGTTACTTTGGATTTTACTGTGAAAATTGTGCGAGTGAAAAAGATTGGAAGCGTGTGCAATACTTCAAGACGAACGCCAAACAAGCTGAAAATGGTAATGAATAGCGTATAAACAGAAAATTAACCGTCTGAAAGGACATAAAAACAGGAGGACAAAATGATCCAATCAAATATCATAAGAGAATTAATGCTTAATTCAATCAGCCAGGCCAAGCAGTCTACGTCCGAGGGAAATAAACCTGTTCCGAAAGTAGGAGCTGTAATAGCGACCAAAGAAGGTAAAGTTCTTTTGACAGCTTTTAGGGGAGAATCAAAACCCGGGCAGCATTGCGAATATGAAATTTTAGAAAAAGCAAAACAACAAAGAATTAGCCTTAGTGACGCAATGCTTTTTGTTACGCTTGAACCATGCACGGTGCGTGGCAAGGGAAAGATACCATGCTCTCAACGGATTATTGATAGCGGATTAAAGGTGGTTTACATAGGGATGTTAGACCCTAATCCACTCATCAGAGGAAAAGGAGAAATGTTCTTAAGAGAAAACGGCATCATAGTGGAACGATATCCCGATAAATTGATAAGGGAATTAAACGAAATAAACACGGATTTTATGAATGAATTCCGTGGCAGTTTTTTGGTAAACGATACCCTTTTTTCACAAATGAAAATTGCAGACATTTTGAAAGACTTAATTTCAAAACAAGGAATAATTGTACCTAAATTGCCGTCCTCGTTTGGAGTCACACTTGAGGACATTGTTTCATGTTGTGCATCCGCAAACATAGGTATGAACCAAGCCGAAATAGAGAAAATTATATTGAAATCGCTGGGCGATGCTTACGACAAAAAATATTTAGACAGGACTTTCGAGTCTGACGTGCGTGGTAAAAATGCTCAATGGTTAATAGAATTCAATAGCATTTTAAGAGAGTACCATATTAATTCATTGAAAGACAGAGATGTTTTGGTAGTAGGCATAGGAAATGGACAAGAAGGAAAATATCTTTACAATGATGCTAATAGACTGACTTTCGTCGATATCGCACCAAAATCACTTGCAAGAGCAGTACAACTTTTTGATAACGCAAAAAAAATAAATTTAGCAGCTCAAAACCTTTCAAAAATCAAGACATCAAGCGTAGATTTGTATTCATCGCTTATGACTTACCAATCATCATTTTTTGATATAGGGAAAGCAATAACCGAAGCTTACAGAGTGTTAAGACCTGACGGCATAATTATTATTTCCGTTTCATGCGGGTACATTGATAAAGAAAATTATGTTTTTGGACTCGTGGACAACAACAGTAATTTTGTTGATAGCAATCTGCCTTTTAAGTATATTGAAAAAATAAGAGAAAAATTCACAGCGTTGCATTTTTCTCAAATAAGCATTAAAACCACGCTCTCGGAAATTTTTATTTCAGGGCGTAAAAACATTTAATAAATATTCCGATTGACAAACATAAAAACGAAAAGGCAAGACCTGCAAAGTCATTAAAACAGGAACAAAAAAAGATGTAAAACTTTCGAGTATGAAAGAATCTTTATATCTTTGCAGAAAAATTTTCGAGTATGAAAGAAAAATTTAATGCAATTAGAAAATACAATTTTTGGGACGAAAAATTTTTTGAACTTGGTTATTATCGTGCCGATTATGTTGATAAAATTCTCACATATACAGGCAATCGCCTTGTTAAAGTGTTAATTGGACAAAGGCGTACAGGCAAAAGTTATATCTTGCGACAGTTAGCAAATAAGTTGATTGATAATGGTATTGATAAAAAAAATATTATGTATATCAATAAGGAATATACCGATTTTGATTTCATCGTCGATTATACTGACCTTGATGATTTTGTGAAGTTTTATAAAAAGCAACTCGGAGTTTCAGGGAAAATTTGTCTTTTTATAGATGAAATTCAGAATATTACAGGTTGGGAACATTTTGTAAATTCTTATTCGCAAGATTTTGTTGATGAGTACGAAGTTTTCATTTCCGGTTCAAATTCAAAAATGCTTTCGGGCGAATTGGCGACCTTACTTTCGGGGCGTTATGTGGAATTTGAGATTTTTCCATTTAGTTTTTCCGAATATTTAGGTATTTTACAGAAAGAAAATAATAAACAAAATTTTATCGAATATATGGAAAGCGGCGGCTTGCCCGAACTTTTCAATCTGCAAAACGATGAAATTAAGCGAAATTATGTTTCAGCAATAAAAGATACTGTTTTTTTGCGCGACATTATTCAGCGTTACAGCATAAAAGAGCCAAAATTGCTGGAAGATATTTTCGTGTTTTTGGTAAATAATGCGGCAAATTTAATTTCAATTACCAATGTTGTAAATTATTTCAAAAGTTTAGGCAGAAAAACAACTTACGACACTGTTTCCGCATACATCAGTTATATGGAAGATGCTTTTTTAGTGCATAAATCTGAACGCTATGACATTCGAGGAAAAGACACAATTTCGGGAAATTCCAAATATTATATCAACGATTTGGCATACAAGAATTATCTTTATACAGGTTTTGGTTATGGCATTGGCTATAAATTGAAAAACTTTGTGTATCTCAACTTGAAACGTGCAGGTTTCAAAGTTTATACAGGCGTTTTTCGCAACAAAGAAGTTGATTTTGTTGCATTGAAAGATGATAGAGTTTTGTATGTTCAGGCAACTTATTTGATGATTGACGAAAAAACAATAGAGCGTGAATATTTACCACTTGAATTAATTTCGGATAATTACGAAAAAATTGTTGTTTCGCTTGATGATATTTCATTTCCACAAAAAAACGGAATTAAGCATGAACAAATTTGGAGTTTTAACCCGTAGAAAACACTTGTACTGACGAAAGTCATCGCATGCGTAGATTTAGGCGTTATAAGCTATGGCGGACAGTGCGAGTAAAAACGAACAGAATTATTAACCAAAAAAATAAAGAAATGAAAAAAATTACACTATTAAGCCTCGCGCTGATGCTTGCAGGATTTATATCCACAGCACAAAACAATAGAATGGCGCCTCATTATTTTTCCTCACAGCACCCACAACGGGAATACTCGGATTTTGACTATTCCGATATGAAAAATCCCTATCTTCTATTGCACAAAACCAAATCAGGCGAAGATTGGTGGCAACCGGATACAATATATATGTATCCTCCCAATTCCGAACAACCATCCCATCGAGAAGTATTTTCCTATAATGCACAGGAATTGGTAACAGTACATTTACGGCAAAGCTGGCAAAATAACAATTGGATGAATAGCGATAAAGATACTTATACCTACGATGCGCAGAATAATTTGCTAACTTTTTTAACCCAAAACTGGCAAAATGACAATTGGGTGAATGACTACAAGTTTACTTATACTTATGATACGCAGAATAATCAGCTAACTTTTTTATTCCAAAACTGGCAAAATAACAATTGGGTGAATAACCGGAAAGATACCTATACCTACGATACGCAGAATAACCCACTAACACGATTATCCCAAAGCTGGCATGGCAGTTGGGTGAATGACATTAGAAATACTTATACCTACGATGCACAGAATAACTTGATAACATATTTATCCCAAGGGTGGTATGGCAGTTGGGTGAATAGCTGGAAAGATACATATACCTACGATGCGCAGAATAATTTGCTAACTTCTTTATTCCAAAGTTGGGAAAATGGCAATTGGGCGAATATCTATAAAGATATTTATACCTACGATACGCAGAACAACAGGCTAACACTGCTACTCCAAATCTGGCAAACTGACGACTGGGCGAATATCTATAAATATACTAATACCTACGATATGCAGAATAACATGCTAACACTGGTAATCCAAAACTGGCAAACCGACAACTGGGTAAATATCAATAAAGGTACTTATACCTACGATACGCAGAATAACTTGATAACATATTTATCTCAAGGATGGTATGGCAATTGGGTAAATAGCAACAAAAGTATGTGGACTTATGATGAAAATAATAATGGTACCGCAGTAGCATATTGGGTATGGCAAGATGAGGATTGGCAGCAAGGTACAGACTTTCTAGCCTTATTTTACAACAATATGCAAAGTCATATCTGGGCTTACGCTTCAGGGCATAAACGTACCGCCACCTATAGCAAATTAATGACAAGCATTGCCGAGAACGCCGCCGTTAATATTACGGTTTATCCAAACCCAACGAACGGACAATTACAGATGAAGAGTTACGAATTACAAGTTACAAGCATTTCCCTTTTCGATATTTACGGTAGAAGTATGCAGGTGCCGTCTGTGTCGTTATCGTCTCCCGAAACTGTGATAGACCTTTCGCATTTACCAAGCGGTCTTTATTTTGTGAAAATATACACTACAGTGGGAGAAGTAGTTAAAAAGGTATTGAAAGAGTAGTGGAGGATATTTAGCCAAAATACTGATAAACAGTTATTTTTCAGAAAGCCGCTTTCGTGAGAAAAAAATTGCCCCTGAAAGGTTGAGAGAAACTCAAAAATTCAGGGGCAAAATTTTTGGAACGGTTAATGCCTATTTGATAAATTTATACGCCTTTCCGTTTTCCAATCGTAAAATATACATCCCTTTACTGAGTTGTAGCGTAGAAATATCGGGAGAGGTAGCTCCGGTTTGTATCAATTGACCGGTTACGGAGTAAATCTGATAGGCGATGTTAGTTGGGATATCTTTTATGGTAATACGGTCAGGGAAAGTAATGATTTCGTTTTCCTTTTCCGACGGTGGCATTGCAAATTCAGGGACTTCACCTTCGTCTCCTTTGAAAGGTGTACATGCGAAATAAGCAGGCATTGGGCGCTCGTGAGGTTCATGCTGCTCAATCCAACGTTCTGAGATGTCTTTTTTCGACAAGCCAAATGGATAATGAAAATGTTGATAAAAAGTACGCTGATGTACAGAACGGTTATCACATTTCTCAGCTACTGTTAAAGGTGTTCCAAACAGTGCGGAATTTGAATAACCACCTGTGATATTACCTTGAAGAGCGCCTCCTGTGTATTCCCTTCCCTGTTGATTATATCTTATTTTATAATGTTTAAACCAATTATTGACTTCTCCAAAATAATTATTTGTCATAGTAGTGAAAGTTGTTTGCGTACTTCCATGCCAAGCGACACTCCGTACAGGCTCAAGATCGGATTCTACGTAACCAGCCACAGAAATGCCAGGTCTAGCAACATCACTTGCTGTATACAGACCAATATCTTGAATACAATATCTAATACTCGATGGGCTTAGACCAAAATTAAACAGATATTCGTCTATCATTACAAAGGGTGAAACAGGAAAGGTTACAGGATAAAGGGACGCAGTATTTTGGAATGATGAGGCTAAAACTACTCTATTGCCTATCGCAGAAAGTTCACAAACTACAACGTGGGAAGCCTTTTCCGTATTCTTAAACCAAGTGTAAGTATTGCTATTGAATAGCGGGTCAAGCGTAGTAAATCCTATTTGTGAGCAGTCGGGGTTTCTGCCCGAAACAACGAAATGCATAATATCCGCAGCATTAAAATCATATTTTGCAATAATTTTGTGGTATTCCCATGGAACGCTTGTGGTGTAAAAATTCGTTAATCTCAAAGAACTTCTACTAACCGAACCAATCATACCCCGAGAATCTATTTTGCCACACACATAATAATCGTATTGCTGGATATTAGGAATAGAAATAGAATAATATACATCGACTTCCGGATGCTCAATATAATCTATTGATAAAAAATCTCTGTCTATCACTGCCACAAAAGCATGAGAGGCATACAGCGTCGTTCGAGAACCACAAAGTACATATACTCTATTAATTCTATCATAATGGAAGTCACGGACTTCAATATCGTATCTTTCATCGGGTAAAAATCTAATAGGAAAAATGATAGCAGGTACACCAAGAATTGGGTCCAAAATTACGATAGTATTTAGCCCACCACCATTTGCAAGATTCGTCCACATCGATGCTGCGGATATGGGGCGATTATCACCGTCAATAGTAAGCGTAAAATTTTGCAGCTTTTCAGGTCTGCCATAAACGTTAATGCCTTTAACTATATATCCCGCTGTGGCCGAATATAATAGAGTCATAACAAGAACTAAAAGTAATAATGATTTTTTCATAATAAATAAATTTTGGTTAATAAATAATACTGATTCTGCTTCATTAAAAATAATGTTTTTAGAAATCTCCGTTAAAAATATAAAAGATTGATGTACAAATTTTCGTAATGACGAAAAAAATGATTTTTTTATTTTAACATTAATTTTTGTTATCATGAGTAGAAGCAAACATTCTTCAAAAACACAAGACGGCGGGATAAAAAATGACGAAAAAAGAAATATTGGCGGAATAAAAGAAGTAATTTTGGAAGAAATTCGGAACAATCCGGGTATTTTTGTTGTTATACTTGCCAAACGTTGAAAGGAAAATTATCATTCAGCGCCATTGAAAACTAATTAATGGCTGATCCGTTTTGCTTGCTAAAATTTCTGCCGGCATTAGAAAATAAGTTTTAGCCGGACTAACAGAACTACATAAAAGCTAAAATTATTTTCTATTTTTGCGCTTGAATATAAGAACATAAGGCTGATGCCATATAGGTATAATTTAAACCGAAAAAAATTGATAAACTAAAAACATATTGCCTATGATATAAAACCGTGCGAATAAGCACAAAATAAAACATATAAAAATAGCGATTTACTGCTATTCTTGAATCTCATTTTCCACAAATAAAAAACATAGCCCCAACGGGGTTATCCCTCAAGAATAAGTTAGTGAAGCGCCGCGTAGAGCGGCGTGGAGCAGCTTGCCGGAGGGATAGGCGTGGAAACCTGAGATTCAGACAGGTTGTTTCCACGCTATTTTTTTGCCAAAAACTGAAAATTCGACGACGGGCAAGCCGCCACAACATATAAGACAGAATCGTAACTGTTCTCCAAAAAATGCGGAGTGAACAAATTTATTATTTTTGTCCGCGCTAAGGACGCTGACGTTAAACTAAATCCAAAAATGAAAAAACTAAGTTTAAAATTAGCCACTGCTTTATTGGCAGTAGTTTTAGTTGCAAGTGTGAGCATTTTCTATGCTTGCGAGAAAAAAGAAAAAGACAATAATTCTGAAGGAAATCTTAAAAAAGAAGCAGAATTTGTTGCCAAAATTCACGAAGAAATGTGGGTACAAGTGAACGTTTACAGAGATGAAAACAACAATGCACACATTACAACCAAAGAAGTTGCCGCTGACCCTGAAATACCAATCGGTATTATTATACCTGAAGCCTTGAACATAGAACCTTCGCAAGCGAAAAATGATGATGGGGATATTATGATAGAGATTCCCAATGATGCCATTTATTGGGTAGTGCCTTTAGATGGCAATGAACCGATAAAATTTGAGCCGGTTAATGGTGCAAAAGATAAACCAGGCGGCAACCTTAAGGTTAGCTGCAAATGCACTAAGATAAAAAATGATTGTACGGGTGAAAGTAGTTGTGGCGCCCCTTATATCTCGCCGAATGGGAAATTAGTCAGTTGTTTAGATGCATTGCAAGGCTGTTGTCAGATTTGTGCTATAAGTACTAGCGCTAGTGGCGGCTCTATCGGCGGTGGTTCTTATAGCTCTGTTATACCAGGGAGCAGTTACTTAGTGCAAAGCAACACAATAACCATAAACGGAACTACTTATGAATAAGATGAATTGTTTCCAAAAAGCAAGTAGCCTTGTGCTACTTGCTTTTTTCTTTAGCCTTCATGGCACTTTTGCACAAATACCCAAATTACTTCTCAAATTTGCAGAAAAACAAAATAGAATACAGTCAGGATATGTGAAATTACAACGATTGGACACTTTTGATAATGATACGACAATTAATGATATACAAGAAGCTTTTTTTATCTCAACGTCCAAAGATTTTAAATACTTGGTATATAGTCAATTTCCTTATTCTCAATCTCCTGATGTTTCAGAGACATATTGCAAATCAGCACACACTCTTGCAACGATTCGTACTTGGAAAGATTCTGATAATACTTCATATATGTATGATGACAAAATCTACAATGCAAAAGATGGGGAGCACCTTTCTTATCCGAATGCAAACGGCATATCTGTAGCTGGCTGGAAAAATCATATATTTCAACGCATCCCTCCCAAAATGGACAAAAAAAATATCAGATATAAAATAGTGTATCCCGATCAGGATATTCTCTCGAATATAAGTCGAGAATTGGAATTTGACAGGAAAACTTTTCACTGCATTCAAGATGAACACTCATTGACTTATGCTGAAACGCTTCCAATGTATAGCAAGATAGATATTTTGGAGCAGCGTCTTTATGATTATATTCATCCTGATATTCTGGATACAATCAGTTTTATGTTTGAAACAATAAAAAAAGGATATGACCGGCAATTTGCTGAGAAACAGGCTAAAAAAGATTCGGTTTTTCATGCTCATCTATGCGATTCCATTGTCCAATCAATGACCAAAAATGGCTATAAATGGACAAATAATATATCGCAGGATATTCAACAAGATACCCTCTTTTTTATGCCCGAATGGAAATTCTCTTTACTGTCGGGCGATACTATCTATTCCGATCGTATTAATTCTCGTTTTTTGTTAATAGATATGTGGTATATCGCTTGCCCTCCCTGTATGAAAGCAATGGTTGAACTAGTTTCCATAGGTACACTTTACGATGAATCATTGCTTAAAATGGTCAGTCTCAATGTTTCAGATAAAGACACGGCTAAAATTAGCCAAGTGGTTAGTAATCTTAACCTAAAATGTGATGTAGCTTTAGCTTATGATGGTCGTTATGATATTGAGATGTCAAAAAAAATGGGTAACTGCCAAGGATATCCTCAATTATATCTCGTAGATATGAAAACAAAGCAAGTGATTTGGCATTCTTGTGGGTGGTATGCAGGATTCACCAAAGATATAGAAGAAATAATAAAAGCCTATTGAGTTTCAAGCTCAAAAACCGTTTTCTTCTAAAATACAAAACCTTTTTTTAATCTAAAATTCAAAAAATGAATAATTTAATAATTCATACTTATTTCTATTTATCCGGAAATCAAAAATTGATTTGTATGCTATGTTGTATACTGCTTTGGGGTTGTACAAATAATAGCAAGTCAAAGACTCCGGATATTGATAATTATATTTCTGATATTGAAATAATTAATCAACAAAAATCTGACATGCCGGAGATTTTGTTTGACCATCTTTCTTACGATTTCGGAGAGATCACCCAAGGTGAGCAAAGGAGCTATATTTTCTATTTTAAAAATGTCGGGAAGTCAAACTTGATTATATATAATGTAGATACTTCATGCGGATGTACAAGTTCTATGTTTTCAAAAGATCCTGTTTTACCAAAAAAAGAAGGAGAAATAGCCATCACTTTCGACTCAAAAGGGAAAAGCGGTAAAATTAGTAATCATGTTGTAGTTAGTGCAAATACTTATCCTGCACAAATTGTACTTACGCTACATGCAAATGTAGTGAATCCGTAGGCACACAAACAAGGTCAAGCGAGAGTAGAATCTTCTAAAAACGGATGAAGTATTTCCTAATCTCACATTTATCACAATCAAAATTTAATCAAACAAAGAAGTAATTATCTTCGCTGGAAATAAATATCGGATTTTGATAAGTATTATTTATGTTAAGAGTTTTTCAACTTCCAATTTTAAATTTGGCAGATGATTAATCACAATATTCCATATCATTGCATTGTCTACAGCATCGTACGCGTGAGCAACGCGATTTCGTGTTGCAATGATCTGTTGCGCGTTTGTAATTTCAATAGTTGGATCAGCATTTTTAATTCGATTCACTGCTTCGCCGATAATCATGATTTCACGTTCAACAGAACGTCTTGTTTTCTTGTCGGATTCATACGCTTCAAACATCCGAACATCACCAATAAACTCATTAACAGATTGAATCGAAATAAAAATATCATAAAGCCATTTTTGTACTTCAAGATTCATAAATAGGTATTTTTGTTTGATTTATTGCTTGAATAAAATAAGGATTCTGAATTGTTTCTTCGGGTACAATATCAACCTCTCTTTGCAATAATTTTGAAAGTTCTGATTCCAACGAAAGGAAATTATCCACGTAATTATCAAAATAGCGTTTTTGAAAGGCAACAATTATATCAATATCACTATTGTCATTGAAAGTTTCATTACAAGCCGAACCAAATACAAAAGCACGTTTTACATTATGTTTATGCAAAATATGCTGAATTGATTTTAAATTGTCTTGCACAAGAGGTATCATAATGTTTTTAGTAAAGTTCCTAAAGAATTGTTGTTGTTCATTTTAATTTTCACAGATGCAAAGAAAGTATTTTTTTTGAATTCATGAGAGTCCACACCATCCGCGACTTTCTAAATCAAATACAACCGCATCTCACATTTATCACAATCAAAATTTAATCGAAATCGAATATTTCCACTTTCCAAAAACAATGGTTCGGCAAGTAGGGGCGTTGCGCGCAACGCCCCTACATTTTTGGAACAATGACCCAACGCCTTTTTAATGCAATATTTGCAAAACATTACCGCAACCTCTTCCTTTGGCGCCTGTTTCTCAAACGAATACACCACATTCTCGAACCCTAACTCTCGATAAACCGCTGCCGCCTTTTCATTATGAATATTTTGCAAATAGCTGATAATAAGGTTATTTTGTAAATATAAGAGTTCCTTTTTGCTACTAAGATTGCCTTGTAAAATAAGGTTTTCTGCCTGCTTTCTGCCTTCCGCTTTCTGCCTTCTGCTCAAATCAAGCAACCCCACCGTTTCCCGCCGCCAATTCGCAATCACGGAAGCCGGAATAAAATAAGCCTCTTTCGTTAAATCCTTAAACTCAACAATTTCATAAATAGTATTGCCCATTTTGGAAAGCTCAGCTTGCAAACGGTTTTTTGCTGCCGACTTTTTTTCGGCAACTACTTTTTCACATGTTAATTTTTGTGAAACAGCAATACCGCGCTCATCGGAAAGATGCAAAACAAAACCGGCTTCCATTTCTTCTATGCACATAACTACCTCTATTTTTCGCTGAGATGATGTTTTTTTCAATTGACTTTCAAATAAAAAATCATAATTTCGATAGATAGATTGACCGGTCGCCAAAACAACTTTTTCAGCCGGAAAAACTCTATTTCCTTCCACTACATTAATTTTAAAAGCATCCTGAACTTCTTGATTACATTCGTCAACAATTACCACACCATCGCCATTATGAAGAGGTTTTCCATCATAAGTAAAATAATTATATTCACTTTTTTGCACAACACCGATATATTCTCCTGTTGATTTCGGTGTATGCCATTGATGTACAGGTTCTTCTTTTCCGGATAAAAAATAATCGGTACTGCCGCGATGAAAACTTTTTTCAGGATTGGGTGTAAAGAAAAAAGTAGTTTTTCCATATGATGCGCGCATAAAATCATCATTTTTTTGTAGAATTTCTTCCATTTTTTGATGGTAATATGCAGTAATATTTTTTACATAATTTACCTCTTTTAAACGACCTTCAATTTTAAAAGAATCGATTCCGGCTGCTATCATTTCCTCCAAATATGCCAAACGGTTCATATCTTTTAAAGACAGTAAATGTCCCCGGGCATGTTCATTGCCTAACGCATCGCGCAAGGTGTAAGGCAAACGGCACAATTGAGCGCACGCACCCCTGTTGGCGCTTCGTTTCATGCAAGCTTCGCTGGCGTAGCATTGTCCGCTGTAACTCACACACAATGCGCCATGCACAAACGCTTCAAGTTCAATACAAGTTTGTGCTTTAATATGTTGAATTTCATTTAAAGACAACTCCCTTGCTAAGATAACCCGTTGAAAGCCTAATTGTTTCAACATTTTCACATGCTCCACCGTACGGTTATCACACTGCGTACTGGCATGCAAGGCAACAGGCGGTAAATCTAATTTCAATATGCCGAAATCTTGAATAATAAGCGCATCAATTTTATTTTCATACAATTGCCAAATCATTTTTTCGGCTTGCGCCAATTCATTATCGGTGAGAATGGTGTTAAGCGCCACGTGCACCGATGCGCCGTATTGATGGGCAAAAGTGCAAATTTCGGCAATATCTGCTATGGAGTTTCCGGCTGCCGCACGAGCCCCAAACTGCGGGGCGCCTATATACACCGCATCCGCTCCGTGAAGAATCGCCTCTTTGCCACATTGCACGTTTTTTGCGGGCGCTAACAATTCTATTTTTCTTCTATTAATATGCATCTGCCAAAATTCCAAATGTTTGCAATTGCCGCGCAATCTCTTGCAATTTTTCCATTGGAATTTTTTCCAACGCCTGCGCAGGCGTATTTCTATCCAAAGAATAGATCATTACCTTTTTAGGATGTAATCGTTTTACGACCTCCATCCACAAAGAAAGATGAAGCTCATCGGCATTGTTAAAATATTGTCCGTCAATTTCTCCTTTAAAAAACAAGGTTTGCAAAATAAAATTACCATTCATTTTTTGCAATTGTTTAATAATCTCTTCAACCGAAACAGAAATAGTAGGTTTATTAATCAATTGAAAAAGCGGTTCTGTTACCGCATCTAATTTTAATATGGGGTTTTCAATTTTCTGCAATGCGGTTAATACTTTTTCATTAGCTAATTGCGTGGCGTTAGACAAGCAAGTAATCGCCGTATTGGAATAGTATTTATCCCTTAAAATAATCAGATTATCAATAATTTGATCAAACTGAGGATGTAAGGTCGGTTCGCCGTTTCCGGAGAAAGTAATGCTATCTATGGGTGTACCGGCTTCTTTGCATTGACGAAGTTTGTCTTCAATAGCTGCGGTAATTTCTTCTACCGAAAAAAATAAATGTGGATCAATATTTTTTTCCAACGTCCAACCACATTCGCAATAAATACAATCGAATGAACAGATTTTCACGTCCGTAGGCGAAACATTAATCCCCAGCGAGCTGCCCAAGCGCCGACTTTGAATAGGACCGAAAGCTATTTTATCCCACAAAAACATTGGTATCTATTTTCACAAAAAATGTTAAAACCACTGACTTGGCGCATCGCTCCAAAGCGACTCAATATTATAAAATTGACGTACTTCAGGTTGGAAAATATGCACAATAATATTGAAATAATCTAATAAAATCCACTCGCCGTTTGAGCGCCCCTCAACATAAGATGGTTTTATTCCAGCTTGTTTTTTGGTGGTTTCCTGTACAAAATCGCTAAGGGTTTCCACATGCGGTTTGGAATTGCCGGTACAAATAATGAAATAATCGAACAAAACATGTTGCATGGCTTTTAAGTCAATACAAACAATTTGTTCACCTTTTTTCTCAATAAGAGATTGAATAATAAGTTCTTCTAAATTTCCCTGAAAAGCGGAAACCTCTGTTTTTACTTTTTTTGGTCTTGCCATTAATTATGATTAATATCGGCAAAAATAATATTTTTGTGCAAACAAAATGCTATGTTCCTTTTTCGTAAAAAACGTTCCGAAGAAAAAGCGCTTTCGCTTTCTGCACTCACCTGGAAGCGGTTTAAAAAAGAAAAGATAGGAATGATTTCGCTTATTTTTTTGGGCTTGGTATTTCTTATGGCAATTTTGGGATATCTTATTACGCCGGATAAAACACCTTTTTGCAACGATCAGCATTTAGAAATCGCATTACAACCGCCCGGATTTTCGGTATATTTTTTGAACACGCCTAAAGAACCGCCGGTAAAAAAGGTGGGATTTTTTCATAAAATGTTGTTTGGACAGCCGGCGCGGTATAATTCCATTCCGGTTATTGGTGACGACATCGTAGGGGTTGAAAATTTTCAACCCCCACAAATACCCGTACGAAAAACCTTTTGGCTCGGCACTGACCGTTATGGCCGCGACGTTCTCAGCCAATTGATGCTGGGCGCACGAATCAGCTTGGCGGTAGGATTTATTGCCGTTTTTATTGCATTGTTAATAGGCGTTTTTGTGGGCGCCATCGCAGGTTACTATGGAGGAAAAATTGATGCCGCACTTACGTGGCTCATCAATGTAGTATGGTCTATTCCAACGTTGTTATTGGTAATTGCCATCAGCTTTGCACTCGGCAAAGGATTTTGGCAAATTTTTATTGCCATTGGGTTAACCATGTGGGTGGATATTGCGCGCGTGGTGCGTGGACAAACGCTTGCATTAAAACAACAGGATTTTGTAGAAGCCGGGAAAGCGTTGGGTTTTTCAAACTTTAGAATTATCTTTAAGCATATATTACCCAATATTTTAGGAACTTTAGTCGTGCTCTCTGCTGCTAATTTTTCTTCCGCCATTCTCATGGAAGCAGGACTGAGCTTTCTCGGCATGGGTGTACAACCCCCCATTCCTTCCTGGGGCATGATGATGAAAGAAAACTATGCTTATATCGTATTGGATAAAGCATATTTAGCCATTGCTCCGGGAATTGCCATCATGCTTTTGGTATTGGCTTTCATGCTCATCGGCAGTGCATTACGAAATGCAATGGATGTCAAAAAATAAGTTTAATTCATAAAAATAGCGCTACCAATACGTACTATAGTACTTCCTTCTTCTATGGCAATATCGTAATCTTCGCTCATTCCCATAGAAATCTCCTTAAAATCGGGATGATTCGAAAAATATCCTTCCTTCAATTGCACAAAATAACCATATAATTTTTTAAATTCTTCCCGAATTAATGTTTTATCATCGATGAAAGTTGCCATACCCATTACGCCGGTGATGTTAATGTTGTTTAGAGTAGAAAAAACAGGATCCTCTAACATTTCTTCACATTCTTCCCACGAAAGCCCATATTTGGTGGTTTCTTGCGCAATAAAAAATTGCAACAAACATGGAATAATACGGTTATTTTTTTCTGCATGCCGGTTCACTTCCTGCAACAAAGAAAAACTGTCAATACTGTGAATTAAAGAAACAAACGGCGCAATATATTTGATTTTGTTGGTTTGCAAATGCCCGATAAAATGCCACTCCATATCTTTGGGAAGCGCCTCATATTTGGCTTTCATCTCTTGCGGGCGGTTTTCACCAAAAGCCCTTTGACCGGCATTGTACAGGGTTTGAATCTGTTCTACCGGTCTCATTTTAGACACTGCCACCAATTTTACATGGGATGGAATGGTGCTTAATATGGTATTGTAATAAGTAAGGTTCATTTCTTATTTTTATATAAACTACCTCGTCTCGCTGCCTTCGACTACGCTCAGGCAGTGGAAGGCTCCGGTGGTTGAGCGTAGTCGAAACCACCATTTGAGGGGGATATTACTAACGTATTACTTTCTTAATAACCACCTTTTCTCCGCCTTGCCGGGTATTTTGATCAATTACAATTGAATCGCCATTTGCAGTTACAGTAATGGTTTCCGTATCAATATCCAACTCTAAATCTTCTATATCTTTGTAATATTCAGAATGATTGGTTCTTTCTTCAATGACATATTTATCTTTCCAAAAATGTTTCCAAAAAGGATGGTGGCACGATTTTAGAGAAAGCATAACAAGCAAAGCGACTGCTATCGCTAAAAGAACAAAATGGCACACATTTTTCCAAATGCGCCCCATGGGTATCAGCGCAATGCCAATCCAAATGATAAATAGAGGCCACAATTTAAATACATTACACCAACAAAAATCGAAAAAGCCAAACGATTTTCCCAATAAGAGAAAACCAATAGCAACGAGTAATAATCCCCATAAAACTCCTCTATGTTTTTTTACCGGTTTTTTATTTTTATGCGAATGATCAATAATTTTTCCGATAACTTGAGCAGTTTCTACTACGTCGCTTATTATTTCACCGGGCTCATACTTAGACTCTTCCATCGGTTCATTGTTTTTCTCAGGTATCAATATCCATAAGAAAATATACAGAATGAGTCCTGTTCCGCCAAAAAAGAACAGAAATAAGAAAATAACTCTAAAAACTAAGGGATCCATATCAAAATATTCACCCAGTCCACCGCATACGCCTGCAATTTTGCGGTCATACATATTACGTGTTAATTTTTTTTGTGCCATAATTATTAATTTAAAATTTAAAGATTTAAGATTTAATGCTTTCTGCTCTAAAATCCGGCCGCATAAGCATTCTGCGAAAATTCCGCCTTCAGTTTATTTATTTTTGCCTGAATGCCGGCATTAAAATAATAGTCATCTATTTTAATAATCAGTCCACCAATAATTTTCGCATCTACACAAAAACGAATTTTAAATGTGTAAATAGAATCTTTTTCTAAATAGGTTTTCAAATGATTCATCGTTTTCTCGGAAAGCGGTTGAGCAGAAGTTATATGGGCTTCTTTAATGTTGTGGTTTTTATAATAAATTTTAATGAACTGTCTGCAAATCATCAACAATTGGGGCGTTCTTCTTTTTTTTACAATAAGTGCAAAAAATTTAAACGTGGTTTCTTTTAAATTTTTTTGAAAAATTTCATTGATAATATTTATTTTTTTACTATGAAGAATAATGGGACTTTCCAATACGGTTTTCAATTCTTTTTGCGCAGTTATGACCTCCTGAATATGCAAAACATCATGATATGCTTCTTCAACTCTGTCGGTTTCCACAGAAAAATCATAGAGAGCCTGAGCATAACGAGAAGCTAATTTGGAATTTTTCATAAGGATAAAAAAGAGTGCAAATGTAGAAAAATATTACTTTTAAACAATATCATAATTTTAAGAATAAAAATAAATAATGTAATATAAATAGATATAATCCATGTTAATTGTGTTGATAACTTTTTTGACGTTATTTGTGAGTAGATTATAAAAAGAAAAAAGAAAACAAATTGTTGAAATCATATCGAAAAATTCTGTTTTTTTGTGGATAAAATTTTAATGAAAAAATATTAACATTGGATAAGTATTGAATTAACAGTTTATACACATAGATATGCACAATGATTTACAATTTTTGAGAACAAGAGCCAGCCTCATTCGCCACTCTTATATTGAAGAAATGGAAAAGCATTTACTGGCTTTTGAAAGCAGGCTATCTTCAAAAAATATTAAAGTAAGATGGATAAGTGATGAATCGGAATTAGTAGGTTTTATATGCAAATCTATGTCAAAAAATAGCTATAATAAGGTTTGTTTTGACATTCCGAAAATTTCCGATGACTTTTTTGAAAAGAAAAACTTCATTAAACAAATAGATATTGACACTTTTGAAAAAAATAACGATACTGCAGAAAATCTCGTAATTCAAGCAGATTTTGGAGTGGTAGAAAATGGCGCTGTTGTTTTATCCGGTAAACTTAGTAAAAATTGTTTTAATAACCTTGAAAGAATATTTATCATATTAAATATTAATGATTTAATAGTTAGACAAAATGATCTTGAGATATTATTATATCTTCAAAAAGGCATAAGTAATCTTTCTTCTTTTGATGATATAAAAATAATTTCTGCATCACCATCCAGAATAGTTACCAAAAAATTTCAATCATCTGATGAAGAAAATTATACTTCGGAGAAAATGGAGGTTTTTTTATTATTATATGATAATGGTATTACAGAAATATTGGAAGACAATCTGTTAAGAGAAACACTTTACTGTATCAATTGCGGTAAATGTAAAGAAGTTTGTCCGGTTTATCAGCAAACAAAAGATTTGTCTCCTATAGAGTTAATAAAATATCATTGTAAAGAGGAAAATAAACGCGCATCAAAACTGTTTGAAAATACGACACTTTGCGGAAATTGTAAGGAAGTTTGTCCGGTACAAATCAATTTTACGCAACTTATTATTCATCAAATGCAAAATTTGCCCAAACGAAATAGTAATCACGAGAAAAATATTGATCTTTTTAGAATTTTTTCCAAACGTTCAAAAATGAACAAAATAAATTCGCGTTTTCGCCGATATTTCTTTGTAAAGAAGTATTATGGTAAAAATAGAAAGCTGGCAAGCTATCTTTCAAAATGTAAAGGAGATTTTTTTAATATTACGCAAAAAGAAATACATTAATAGCAAAATTAATACAATAATTTTTATTCATCATTAAAAAAAATCATTATGGCTATCGTAAAACCATTCAAAGGAATTCGTCCTCCGAAAGAGATTGTAAAACAATTAGCATCACGCCCTTACGATGTATTAAATTCTGAAGAAGCGCGCGTAGAAGCAGAAGGAAATCCCCATTCCTTACTTCGTGTAACCAAAGCGGAAATAGATCTTCCAAAAGGAATTGATGAACACTCACAAGAAGTGTATGATAAAGTGGTAGAGAACTTTAAAATGTTTAAAGATAAAAAATGGTTAGTACAAGATCCGGAAGAAAAATTTTATATTTATGCACAAACGATGGACGGCAGAACACAATACGGCATTGTGGGCGCCGCGCATATTGATGATTATATGAATAACAACATCAAAAAACATGAGCTTACGCGCAAAGATAAAGAGGAAGACCGCATGATTCATGTGCGCATTACCAATGCCAATGTGGAACCGGTGTTTTTCTCCTATCCGGCAAACAAAAAGATTGACGCCATTGTTTCCAACATCGTAAAAAATCAAGCGCCTGAGTATGATTTTGTGGCTGATGATGGTTTCGGACATCATTTTTGGGTAATTAATGATCCGGCAATTAATAAAGAAATTACGGAAATTTTTGCAAAAGAAGTTCCGGCACTGTATGTAGCTGACGGACACCACAGAACTGCTGCTGCTGCTTTGGTAGGCGGCGAAAAACGTGCCAACAACAAAAATCACACAGGCAATGAAGAATACAACTATTTTATGGCAGTGCTTTTCCCGGATAATCAATTGAAAATTATTGATTATAATCGTGTGGTAAAAGATTTGAACGGATTAACCAAAGAACAGTTCATCGAAGCATTGAAGGAAACATTTGAAGTTTCAGCAATGGGCGCTGATATTTACACACCTGCCAAATTACATGAATTTAGCATGTATATTGACGGAAAATGGTATAAACTGAATGCCAAGCCCGGTACCTATAACGATAACGATCCGATTGGTGTTTTAGATGTTACCATTCTTTCCAATTTAGTATTGGATAAAATATTAGGAATAAAAGATTTGCGTACCGACAAACGTATTGATTTCGTAGGCGGTATTCGCGGCTTGGGCGAATTGAAGCGTCGTGTGGACAATGGCGAAATGGCGGTAGCTTTTGCGTTGTATCCGGTATCTATGAAACAGCTCATTGATATTGCCGACACCGGAAACATCATGCCTCCGAAAACCACCTGGTTTGAGCCGAAATTACGTTCAGGATTGGTAATTCATGAATTAGAATAAAATCTGTTTTGATGGAATATTTTTAAAGAGACGTCAATTTTGACGTCTCTTTTTTTAATGTCTTTTATTCAAACTTTTTTAACCGAACAATATAATTGGAATCTCCAACGGATCCACAGATTTACCGTCTTTATAAACACGCATGCTGCCTCCGGAAATCTCATCAATAAGTGTTATTTTACCGTTAACTCTGCCGAATTCAATTTTCATATCATATAATTCGGCGCCTTTTTTCGCCAGCTCGTCTTTAATAATTTTCGCAATTCTTTTTGTTAAATCTTTTAAAATCTCGTATTCTTCTGCGGTCAAAATTCCAAGCATATCAAGTTGATCTTTTGTAATGGGCGGATCACCACGTTCGTCGTCTTTCAAAGTGGTTTCAACCAAGAAATCCAATTCTTGTCCATTCGTGCAATAATCGCCGAACCTTTTTAGAAAACTTCCCACCGCTTTAAGTCTGCAAATAACCTCAACGCCTTTGCCGAACATGGTGGCGGGCTTTACAATCATTTGCGCTTTTTCAACATCTGCCGACACAAGATGAGTGGGAATGCCCGCTTCTTCTATCTTTTTGTAAAAGAACTCAGTAAGCCTTACACAAGACTTGCCGACTCCTTCAATTGTTAACGCTACGGTGTTTGCACCCGGGTCGAATTTACCATCAGTACCGGTAACGTCATCTTTGAATTGTAGTAAATAATTACCGTCGCCGTTATCGTACACATCTTTAGTTTTACCTTTGTAAATCAATTTCATAACTAAAATAAATTAAGAATTAAAAATCTAAGAATTAAAAATATTAAAGCATTTGTCCCGACAATTTCTCGTTAGCTTCTATTACTTTCTTTTTCATTGTCTCTTTAAACGCTGTTAACTTGGCGTATAAATTGTCGTCTCCGCTTGCAATAATTTGCGTAGCTAAAATAGCTGCATTGCGAGCGCCATTTAAGGCAACGGTTGCAACCGGAATTCCCGACGGCATTTGCAAAATAGAAAGTATTGAATCCCAACCATCTATAGAAATAGATGCTTTAATAGGAACGCCAATCACAGGAATAGACGTACAAGCTGCCACCACTCCGGGTAGATGCGCAGCGCCTCCTGCTCCTGCTATAAATACTTTTATGCCACGTTCTTTGGCTTTTGTAGCCAAATTCATAACTAATTCGGGCGTACGATGCGCAGACAAGGCGTTGTACTCGCACGGAATCCCCATTTCCTCTAAAAATTTTACGGCTTCTTCCATAATCGGGAAGTCGGAAACGCTTCCCATAATGATACTTACTAATGGTTTCATAATAATTTTTATGCTTTATTTATGCGTGCAAAAATAAACAAAAAAACGGAAATTTTTTATCCGATACAATATAGTTGAAAAAGTTTGTGTTTATTTGCATGTTAAATATTTTTGCAAATGAAATTTTCTAAAATACTCCTGTTTTGTATCTGTTCCTGTACAATTTTATCCGCGTTTTCACAAAAACAAAATAATAAGGACCTTACACAACAACTAAAAAAAGAAACCGTAGAAACTTTTAGAGACCGGTTGATTGTAGATGTTTTTCATTCATTTTGGATGAATGTGCCCAGCGGTGTTACCCGTAAGTTTAACCCCGGGTTTAATGTTGCCGTTTTGTGGGATTTTAAAGCTACTAAAAAAAGCCCTATTTCTTTTGGTTTGGGGATAGGTTGTACCTATCATACCCAATTTTCAAATGCGCAATTGAGATTTAACCATCCTTCAGGACCCACTAAATATTATCTGCTTCCCGAATCTATTATGCAAAAAGACAGTATGAAGTTGAATAGAATGACCTACATTAATTGTAATATTCCCTTAGAGTTCAGATACCGCCATAAAAGCGGATTTAAATTCACAGTGGGCGTGCGTCTCGGATTAGTAGCGGAAATTTCACAACGCTATAAGGGGCAAAACATTGAAGGAAACGGCAGAAATGAAAATTATAAATATTTTCTGACAACAGATCGTCAAAAAGTTAACTTTGACGTTTACATGCGTTGCGGCTGGAAATTTGTTGGTGTTTACTATTCTTATCAAGTGAATAAGCTCTTTAACGAAGGCAAAGGACCGGCAGTGAACCCCATGTCTTTGGGAATTTCATTGTCATTATTTTAAGGGTTAAATCTCAATATTAATAACAATAAGATATACCTGTTTTTACAGCTTGGCTGCCTCCTAAATTATTTGAAGAACTGCCAACGGATGCCTTTTCGGTTAAAATTAAAATAAATGGGCATTGAGAAGCTGCGGCTTCTTGTTTCATTTTTTTCATAGCCTTTTTATCCCCTGTATTTGCAGTATGAAAATTTACAAAAGATGTTTTCCCTCTGATTTCAGAGCCCTTTTTAAGCCCTGCTATTAAATTTTTATCTACTAAAATAACTACTTTTTCCCAATCTTCGGGACCTTCGACAATTATCTTTTCTGAAATTTCTTCAATTCTTTGACTTCTGCCGTGAATAATTTTCTCTACAGCATATTTACTTAAAGTGTTTTCTGCGTCTTCGCCTGCATATTTAAAAACCACACTATATTCTGTAATTCTAAGAACATTTCCCTCTATTGTTTCTCCATTATGTTTAAAAATTTGATCATATTGCACTTTAGCAATTTGATCATGTTGCGCACTGATCTGTTGATCCTCTTGTGCATTAACATAGAATGCAAATGCAATAATTGAAAATAAAATAAAAAATAGTTTTTTCATAAGTTTATTAATTTTAGATATTTTACGTAAATGCCGCAAAGTAATAGAATTTTTTAAATAAAACAAATTGTTTTTTCAAAAAATGACTCCCTCCCTTGACAATCGCCCTTATGATGTGTATATTTGCCGCGAAATTTACACGTAGAAATAATATCCACTTAAAATATACTAATATGAACGACAACAACAATTTATCGAAAAAAAGTAGTACGACATCGCGTCAAAAATGGTCGGAAGATTGGGATAACAGAATGGAAAATTTGCTTAAATCGCAGGATAAAACCTACCGTGAATCTAAGGAAATCACCCAACAAATCAAAGAAGTTAGAAAAAGTATTAAAGAAACTGATCAAATAGTTAAAAACTTGGGTAAGCAAATTGGCGGTGTTTCAAATTCCAATGGCGATGTGGCAGAAGCCTATTTTATCAACAGCTTTAGACATCTCCCGCGTTTTGCAGGGCAAGATTTTCAAATTATGGAGGATAATGTTAGTAAATACTCTAAAATATTGAATTTGAGAGGAGAATACGATCTGTTGCTTTTCAATGGGACTTCTGTTGCCATTATTGAAATCAAATACAAAGCCAAAAAAGAAGACGTTGAGCAAGTGATTAATAAAGTGGAAACTTTCAAAGCATTATTTCCACAATATAAGAACTACGCGATTTACCTTGGTTTAGCAGGGCTTTCTATAGAGAAAATTGCCGAAAAAGAAGCTATAAAACAAGGTGTTGGCATTATAAAACAAGTAGGCAAAAATGTGGTGATCAATGATGCACATTTAAAGGTGTTTTAGTCTGAAAAAATTATACATTTGCAGAAAATTTGTTTTATGAAAAAATTTATCCTTTCCATCACCATTATTTTATCAGTTTTAATTGTGAAAGCCGATGAGGGCATGTGGTTATTATCACTGCTTAACAAAAATTATTCAACAATGCAGGAAATGGGCTTAACCTTATCTGTTGAAGATATTTACAGTATTAATAACGCTTCTATGAAAGACGCCGTAGTGATTTTCGGGCGCGGTTGCACCGGCGAGATTATTTCCAACCAAGGCTTGTTGCTAACCAATCACCATTGCGGTTACGGAGATATACAAGCGCTTTCTACGCCCGAAAACAACATTCTTGCCAATGGTTTTTGGGCAAAAACATTCGCTGATGAAATTCCTTGCGAAGGCTTAACAGCAACCTTTTTTATTCGTATGGAAGATGTTACGGATTTTATGTTAGCAGAATTAAACGATGATATGTCGGAGCAACAACGCAGAGACAGCATAAGCAAACGCACTCAAATCTTGCAAAAGAAGCACAATGAAAACAATAAATATTCCGTGCGCATTGCCGATATGTTTAACGGGAATGCATTTTATGTATTTATTTATCAAGTATATAGAGATGTGCGTTTGGTGGGTGTTCCACCGGAAAGCATGGGCAAATTTGGTGGTGAAACCGACAACTGGACGTGGCCCCGCCATACGGCAGACTTTGCCTTGTTTCGCGTTTATACCGATAAATATGGAAGTCCTGCCGACTATTCGAAGGATAATATTCCCTTGGTACCCAAATGGTATTTCCCCATTTCTACCTCCGGAATTAAAGATGGAGATTTTGCAATGATTCTTGGTTTTCCGGGTTCAACAGACAGATTTTTAACTTCTTATGGCGTGAAAATGGCGATTAAGGAAAAAAATCCCACCATTGTTAAAGTGAGAGATGCAAAATTAGCTTCGTGGAGAGAATTTAGAAAAGCCGATCCGGTAATTGATTTGCAATACGCCTCAAAATATGCTATGATTTCTAACTATTGGAAATACTATATTGGTCAAACACAACAACTTATAAATAATGATGTGATTGCGAAAAAAGAAAAAATAGAAGATGATTTCCGGGTTTGGGTGAGACGTTATGAAAGAAAAGAGTTAGAAAATGTGCTCGCTGATATAGAAAGCGCTTACAAAGAAATTTCAAAATTTGAAAAATTCATTAACTTGTATAATCAAGCAATTTTCGGCGGACCTGAAATTTTTTCATTAGCAGCGCAATACAGATCCATATATGATTTATTGCAAAAACAGGATAAAAAGACTATAACCGATGCTGAAAAGGAACAGTTAGAAACTCGTTTGGCTTCTTTAAAATCAAGATTAGAGGCATTTTTCAAAGATTATAATGTAAGTGTGGACAAAGCGACCACTGCAAAATTATTTGAACTTTTTTATAATGAAACAGCCCCCGAACAACGCCCGCAAGCGTTTAATGATGCTGTTAAAAAATCTAAAAATGACTTCAACAAATTAACGGAAGATCTGTTTAAAAAAACTATGTTTGTGGATAAAAAAGCGATGGAGAAATTTTTGCAAAAACCAAATATAAAAGCTTTAGATAATGATTTGGTTTTTTCCTGGTATGTGATGTTTTTAGATTTTTATCATCAAACGATAGCGCCTTTGGCACCGCATCGTGAAAAACTAAATAAAGCCAATCGTTTGTTTGTTAGAGGATTACTTGAAATGAATCCCGACATAGCGCCGAATGCTAATAGCCAAATTCGTTTAACGTATGGAAAAGTTGGAGGTTACCCAATAAAAGACGGTTTAATTGCCGATTATTTTACCACGCTTGACGGCGTAATGGCAAAAGAAGATCCGAACCATCATGAATTTATTATTCCGGAGAAATTGAAAAATTTGCACAATACCAAAAATTATGGTCGATATGCCGAAAATGGCCGGATACGTGTTAATTTTCTGACAGATAATGACATTACCGGAGGAAATTCCGGCTCACCGGTAATCAATGCCAAAGGTGAACTTATCGGCTGTGCTTTCGACGGCAACTGGGAAGCCATGAGCGGCGACATTTTCTTTGAACCCAATTTGCAAAGATGTATCAATGTGGACATTCGCTATGTGTTGTTTATTATTGACAAATTTGGCGATGCCAAACATTTAATCAACGAAATGAAAATTGTTAATAATTAAAATTGAATTTTTATTCCTTATACCCTTATTTTTAAAAAGCAACCTTAGTAGCAAATTGTCTCAACGCGAAACCTTTCAAGATCACCCTGTTTACGCACTTTCCGAAATTACGAAAAGTATTGAGAGTGTGATAGGAAAGAATTATAATCGTGCGTATTATATTAAGGCTGAAATATTAAAACTCAATTACTATCCGCATTCCGGACATTGTTATCCGGAATTGGTGGAGAAAGAAAACGGTAAAATTAAAGCGCAGCTGCGCGGCGTAATTTGGTCAACACAGTTTCGCAGTATCAATGAACGTTTTGTGACCATTACCGGTGAACCGCTGAAAGAGGATATTTCTATTTTGTGCTTGGCAACTGTTGAGTTCAGTGCACAGCATGGATTAAATCTTCATATTCAAGATATTGAACCTATTTACACTTTGGGCGAAATGGCGCGCAACAAACGCGAAGTGATAGAAAAATTGAAAAAAGAACAAATCTTTTTGCTAAATAAGCAGAAAAAGTTACCGTTGGTACCCAAAAAAATTGCAATAATTTCCGTTGAAACCAGCAAAGGTTACAGCGATTTTATAATTACTTTGCAACAAAACAGTTGGCATTACCAATTTCAGTGTACTTTGTTTCCCTCTATTTTACAAGGTGATAAGGCGTTAATTTCTATGCCGCACCAATTAGCCGAAATTGCAAAACGACAACAGGAATTTGATTGTGTGGTGATTGTGCGGGGCGGCGGCGGCGACGTAGGTATGAGCTGCTACGACGATTACAAGCTCGCCGCCGCCGTGGCTACTTTTCCTCTTCCGGTAATTACAGGCATTGGACATTCTACCAATGAGACCGTAACCGACATGGTAGCATTTGCCAATAAAATTACGCCTACCGAAGTGGCCTATTTTTTAATTCAACAGTTTCATAATTTTGCATTACAGGTAGAAGAATGTAAGGATAAATTGGTAAAAAAAATTCAAGAATTATTACAAGAACAAGATTTTTATTTTTCTAAAATTTCTCAACAATTACAGTTGATTATAGGAAAATATAATCATCAAAAAGAAAAAGAGATTCAGATATTGGGACAGCGTATTCAAAATGCCGCAGTTCAGTTTTTACTAAAACAACAAAATGCGCTTCATCAATCCCAAACCAAAATCGAACTGTTACATCCGGAAAATATTCTCAAGCGCGGGTACAGCATTACGATGAAAAATGGAAAACCAATACGCAATGCGGATGAAGTATTTGAAAGTGAGATAATTACTACGAAATTTTGGCACGGGGAGATTGAAAGTGTGGTCAAATAGGTATGAATACGTACGAATTTTTTGATTATAATAAAAAAATCAACAACCTCTTGACAATCGTGTTTCCGTTTTGTATATTTGCCGCATAATTTAAATAAACAAAATAATTCACAAAAGAAAGATATTATGGAATATACAATGCTTATTGAACAAACCTCAGATGGTTGGTATTTTGGGAAATGCGTCCAAATTCCTGAAGCTTTTAGTCAAGGTAGAACAATTTCAGAACTCAAAACAAATGTTTTAGATGTAATAAACTTGTGTTTGATTGAATACCCCGATAAATATCAATTTGAAAAAACTAACCCAACTATACAAACTATCTTTATCTCAAATGAAAAGAAACAAATTGTTAAAGCATCTAATAAAAAATCAATGTTTACTTAAAAAAGAAGGAGGTAACCATTCTTTGTGGATAAATTCAAAAAATTCAAACTTTACTTGGATTCCACGACATTCCAATATATCTGAAAGAACAGTGTTTGAAATTTGCAAACAATTAGATATTCCAAAACCGAATATAAATTAAATTTAGGTATGCAACACATATACAGAAATTAATCTTTCAATTCGATTTTCGAACTGACCTATCTTTACTCTTTTTCTCGCCTATTTTTTAGCCCGATTTTACTAAAGAGAACTTTTGGCAAATCATACTTGAATTTCAATCGCGCGAAAGACGGTTTGGAAAAACAAGTGAACAATTAGATTCAAAATTTGTAGAAATGTAAAAAAAATCGATTCTATTTCTTCCGAAAATAAATCTCTATTGGAACACCCGTAAAATCCCATTTTTCCCGTATTCTGTTTTCCAAAAACCGTTTGTAATCCTCGCGTACATATTGAGGAAGGTTGCAGAAAAATGCAAATGCCGGAAAAGGCGTAGGGAGTTGTGTTACAAACTTAATTTTCACCATCTTATCTTTTACAACCGGAGGCGGCTGGTTTTTAATAATGGGCAACAATGTATCATTTAATTCAGAAGTAGAAATTCTGCGCTGTCTGTTTTCATAAACAGCTACGGCGGTTTCCAACACTTTGAAAATACGTTGTTTATTAATTACGGAAGTGAAAATAACCGGCACATCGCTAAATGGGGCAAGTCGTTTTTTAATTAATTCTTCGTATTCCTTATGGGTTTTGTGGTCTTTTTCTACCAAATCCCATTTATTCATCACGACTACCACTCCTTTCCGGTTTCGCGCGGCCAAACTGAAAATGGTAATGTCCTGGGCATCGAAACCCTCAGAAGCATCGCACATTAAAATACATACATCACTATTTTCAATGGCGCGAACGGCGCGCATGACGGAATAAAACTCTAGATTTTCTTCCACTTTTTTCTTTTTGCGCAATCCTGCGGTATCCACCAAATAAAAGTCAAATCCGAAACTATTGAAACGTGTATAAATAGAATCGCGCGTGGTGCCGGCAAGCGGAGTAACGATGTTTTGTTCTTTCCCGAGAAAAGTGTTGATAATAGAAGATTTGCCCACGTTAGGTTTGCCTACAATCGTAATTCTCGGAAGATTTTCGTCGTAAGCATCTTCCTCTTTTGAAAAATGCTTAACGACCTCATCTAAAAGATCACCGGTGCCACTTCCGGAAATTGCCGAGATGGGGAAAATGTGTTCAAATCCTAATGCATAAAATTCGGTGTGATCAAGAAAATTTGTAGGACTATCAATTTTATTTACAACTAAATAAAATGGCTTTTTCGATTTTCGCAACATTTTTGCTACATCTTCATCTAAAGGAGTTAAACCCTCACGTCCATCTACCATAAAAATAATCACGTCAGCTTCATCCAATGCTAATGCTACCTGTTTTCGGATTTCTGTTTCAAAAATATCATCTGAGCCTACCACGTAGCCGCCGGTATCAATCACCGAAAATTCGTAGCCGTTCCAATCGGATTTTCCGTAATTTCTGTCGCGGGTAACGCCTGCGATGGAATCTACGATGGCTTCGCGGGTTTGTGTTAAACGATTGAAAAGTGTTGATTTTCCAACATTTGGGGTTCCTACTAAAGCGACGATGTTTCCCATAATTTGTTTTGTAAAAAATGAAGTGCAAAGATATTAAAAGTTAACTTTTAATATTTTTGCACCGTTGAAAAAATAACAAAATGCTCTCCATTTCAAGCATTTCCTATCATTATCAAAAAGATCCTGTCTTAAAGAAGGTCTCTTTTGAACTACAAAAAGGAGATTATTGCGCCATAATCGGACCGAATGGCTCAGGAAAAACCACCTTGTTGCATGTTTTATCCGGTGCATTAAAAAAACAAGAAGGAGAGGTTTATATTTCAGGAAAAAGCATTGAAGATTACGATGTTAAAACATTAGCCAAACAAATTTCCGTAGTACCGCAACGAAGCGAACCGGTATATCATTTTTCGGTATTTGATATGGTGATGTTTGGGCGACATCCCTACCAAACGCGATGGAATTCATATAATCCTGAGGATGATGAAATTGCAATTGACGCATTAAAAAAAACAAACTTGCTTTCTTTGAAAGATCGCATGACCTCTCAATTGAGTGGCGGAGAATTTCAGCGCACGTTGATTGCACGTGCTATTGCACAACAAGCGCCATTAATGTTGTTAGACGAACCGTTGGCAAATTTGGATATTCCGCATCAGTTTGAAATATTGGAAATTCTATCGGAGCTCAACCGCACCAAACAAACCACTATTTTAATGGTTATTCATGATGTCTCGTTAGCCATGCAGGCAATTCCAAAAAGTTTATTACTAAAAAACGGGCGTGTTACTTATATGGGAGACACGCAGAATGTTTGCCGGCAAAATTTGATTTTTGATCTTTTTGGGTTGGATGAAAGTTTTGAGGTGGATGGGTGGGGGAATGTGAGGAAACGGTAAAAAACTATCAAGAAAAGTTTTATTTTTGGCAAAAGATTTAGGAAAGAAATAAAAACAGATAAAGATATAATACACATTCATGGCGAACTAATGAATGACAAAAATCCAATTATCTTTGGCTATGGAGATGAAATCAAATCACTACAATTCTAACATTCACCGTCGCCGTTCCATCCGCCTGAAAGGATATGATTATTCACAGGCGGGTTTGTATTTTATAACGATATGTTGCCAGGACAGAATATGCCGTTTTGGGAAAATAGAAAATGGAGAAATGGTATTAAATGACGTGGGCAAAATGGTTGATGATGAATGGCATTATTTAACCATCAAATACCCACACATTATATTACACGAATGTATCGTAATGCCCAACCATTTTCATGGCGTTATTGAAATTGCCAATACCCCC
>Ga0209737_10000044_pt1 | contig 105649 bp, 84 predicted proteins | sample TergutCu122P3_FD_187284 | JGI IMG/M metagenome (GOLD analysis project Ga0209737, IMG submission 187284) | Cubitermes ugandensis P3 segment gut microbial communities from Kakamega Forest, Kenya - Cu122 P3 (SPAdes) (version 2) | ecosystem: Host-associated > Arthropoda: Insects > Digestive system...
CTTCGGTAGAAACTTGCGTGCCGTTTTCCAGCCATTCTACAAATTTGTAACCACTTGCTGCTACGGCTTTTACCGTTGCGGTTGAGTTTACGGTAAATACTCCGCCGCCGCTTACTGTGCCGCCCGCACTTGCTGCTACCGATACTGTTACAGAATATTTGCAACTTGCATCGTCTTTAGTTGCAAGCGAGTTGTAATTTTCGGCAGTGTTGTCGGTGCAGCCTTTTACGGGGTATATGCAACTTTTGTCGTCTTGGTTGGCGAGTGGGTTGTAGTTTGTGGCTTCGGTGTCGGTGCAGCCGGGTACAATTGTTGGTATTACTTCAAAAGTAAATTCTACACGCTCGCTTTCACAACCGGTTGCCGCATCAATATCGAAAAGTTCAAATGTGTATGTTCCTACAGCAAGCGACGATATAGCAAGTTTTGCAAAATCGTAGGTATTGCCCAGCCAATTGGGTAATTGTTGTGCGCCAGTTTTGAAAATCCACTGAATATTAGGTGAGCCGAATGCTTGGAGGTTTTCAAGTTTTGTGTTTTCTAAAGGTTTCGATGCCACTATTGGCGGATTTGGACGGTCGAGCATAGTTACTGTAATTACTTGTGGGTCGCTTGAACAAGTGATACTGCCGCCTTTAGCATTATACACAGCAGTCAAAGTATAATCGCCGACACTTGGTACAATTGAATTGTTCAATATTACAAAATAGTCGCCATCTGCGTTAGTTTCGGTTGCCAACGGACGAGTAAATGTATCTCCATCTTTGGTCAATCGCCAACTTATACTTGATGGGACTGCCATTGCAGGGGTTAAGTCATGCACTGTTATTTTTACCTCATTATTTGCGCAGAAACTTACATTGTTTCTTATATTCATAGTTGGCGCAGGAATTACGTCAATAAGTGCCATTGACATAGGGCTTACACAGCCGTCATTTTCGTCTTGCACCCAAAAAATAGTGGTTTCGGTTATGTTTGTTGGTTGGAATGTCATACCGGTTGCTATTAGCGAAGCAGGGTCGTCTTTTATTGCATACCATTTGGCAGTAAGTGATGTACAACGCATAGTTGGAATTGTTGTCGCATTTTTGCACATTATTGCGTCATAAGTTGTGGGAGCCGGTGGGGTTTTTCCTAAGCAGTTGTCTATTGGCGTATTATCTACCACACAACGTATAGATTGAGCGTAGTTACAAAAACTGTCACCCAAACTTGCACCGCCGGCACTAAAACCTATAATATAAGCCTCTTCATCATCACTTCGTGTACTACTCCAATAATCGCCGCCTTCACCCGGATAGGAAAGCTGTCCATTAAGCCAACTACGATAGCCTGCGGCAGGTAAAAAGATAGAATTACCGGTAGCTTTATCGGTAAATTTCTGTCCGGACACACCATTTTGAGTAATCCACGTATGAGTTACTTTGGTTTCATCGAGCAAACTTGCAAGTTCTTCTTTGGTAGGCACTCTATACCCTACCGGGCTTGGGTCGTTTGCTTTTTCCCATTCAGTGCCTTCAGCAGGCAAAGTATTCCAATTATCTATTGGTATATTTTTTGCCGGTTCTGTTGCACTCCACGCTGTTTTTCTATTCCATTGATACATCATTCCGTAACTTTCGGGAGTTTCGGCAAAAGCACCCGGAACATCAACATTGCGTGTAGCCCATGTTACGCCGTTGATTATTACGGTTTCGGGAATGTCGGTTTGGTCATATTCGCAACTTTTATCATCTTTGGTGGCAAGTTCGTTGTAATTTATTGCGTTTTTGTCGGTGCAACCATAAACGTTTGTGTCTTCAACATCTACAACACAACGCAGCATACAGCCATCTCTGTGAGCGGCAATGTGTTCGCCCGCAAAACGACTGCTAAAATATAAGATGTTAGCGATAGCGATACCATCATAGCCGAGGTCATTCGTACTACTCCAATAATAACCATTCGTACCCACTTCGTAGAGTCCGCCATCACCATTGCTGCGCGAACCTGTAGCAGGGAAAAATAAAGTAGCACCGGTATTTTTATCGGTAAATAATTGTCCGGCTACACCGTTTTGAGTAGTCCAAACATTACTTACATTGGTTGTTTCAAATAATTTACTTATTTCTATTTTAGTAGGAACTCTATAACCAATAGGGCTTGGGTCGTTCGCTTTCTCCCATTCGGTACCTCCGGGATACGTTAAATCATACATTGTAGCACCATTAGAACTGATTAATGGGTCGGTTGCACTCCAACTTATGTTTCTATTCCATTGGTAAAATTTACCGGCACTTTCGGGATTTTCTGCAAAAGTTCCGGGAGCATCTACATTGCGCGTTGCCCACGTAACACCGTTGATTGTTACGGTTTCGGGAGTTTCTACCGGAGCTTTTCTATCTACAATAATTGTATAAGTTTTTTTCGTAACCCTATCTTCGGCGGTAACGGTAATTTCAATAGTGTTTTTACCTACAACTAAATTATTTTTACCAAATTTACAAGCGCCAATTTCTCCGTTAACAGTTGCTTTTGGGTCGGCAGTATAGCAAAATCCGTCAACAGCCGTTACGGAATTCGGCACCACAATAGTATAATTGGTAATATTGGCATTAAAATCGGGAGTTAAACCTTCAATGGTTAAAATTTGCAGATTGGCGTTTGAAGAAAGGTCTGATTGTGCATCATCTTTCACACTACGCACCGATTGACCATCGGTAAATAGGTAAGTGTAATTCCAAGTAGCAAGGTTTTTGTAAAAATGCAAAGTGTAGGCAGAATTTTCAGAAAGTTCAGATTCGGTGCTACTCCAATAATGCCCGTATGTTCCTACAATGTTGGAATACCAGCCATTGTCGTAAAAACGATTGTTTGCAGCAGGGAAAAAGAGCGATGCACCGGTGGCAATATCGGTAAATAATCTCCCGGGCACAGTGTTTTGTGTAGTCCATTCATTTGTTACTTTGCTTTCGTCAAACAAACTTGCATATTCTTGCGCAGTTGGCACTCTATAGCCTTCGGGACTTGGGTCGTTTGCTTTTTCCCACGCACCACCGGCAGGCATTGAATTATCCCAATCCGAAATGTATTTACCTGTGGTTTTATATGCGGTTTTTCTATTCCATTGGTAAAATTTACCTTCACTTTCAGGAGTTTCGGCAAATGTGCCGGGCGCATCAACATTGCGTGTAGCCCACGTTACCCCGTTGATTACTACGCTTTCGGGAACTTCTCTTGGTGCAATCACTTTCACGCTACGCACCGGCTGAGCGTCTATGGAGCCATAAGTAAAACTCCAAGAAGTTACATATTCGCTAATATACATGGTGTAAACACTTTGAACGTCTTGCGATAAATTACTCCAATAACGTCCATCGGTATTATCGTAAATTTTACCATCGCTGGAACTGGAACGATAATTTGTTGTTGGCAAAAAGAGCTTCTCTCCGGTTGACTTATCAATAAATAATCTGCCAGTTACACCGTTTTGTGTTGTCCACGTATTTGTTACCTTAGTTTCATCAAGCAAACTTGCGTATTCAAATGGAGTTGGCATTCGGTACCCTGCCGGACTTGGGTCGTTTGCTTTTTCCCACACATCGCCGACAGGCTCTGACGTATCCCAACCCGGAACGTACTCATCGGTAGTGTTCCATGCTGTTTTTTTGTTCCATTGATACAACATTCCGGCATCTTGTGGAGTTTTGGCAAATACGCCGGGAGCATCAACATTTCGTGTTGCCCATGTTACGCCGTTGATTGTTACGGTTTCGGGGATTTCTTGGGTATCTCCATATTCCTCTATCCGAAATTTTTTCCAAACCTCAGCCGCTTTATAAGCCGAAGTTGTTCCTACGGGAACTATCAACACACTGGTTTTGGGAATCATACGAAACATTTCATCGTTATCATCGCTGAGCACCAATGGAATTTGCCATTGCACCGTAACTTCATTCAGTTCCCAACAACCCCAAAATGCGCGTTCTTCTATTGTTTGTACCGATTGCGGAATGGTAATTGCCGATAAAGCCGTACAATCGGAAAAAGCATTTTTTCCTATGGTTGTCAGCGAATTAGGAAGATTAATCGAAGCCAATGCCTTGCAACCGGAAAATGCGCCTTCTCCTATGATTTCCAAATCTCCATTCGCCGCAATAGTTACTGTTTTTAATTTTCCACAATAACCAAATGCTTTTTCTCCTATACTTTTGACCGAAGCCGAAATGTTGACAGTTTCTAAACTATCGCAATAATTAAAAGCATAATGGGCAATCGTTGTTACCGAATTGGGAATGTCTATCGAAACCAAGCCCGAAAAATAAAAAGCATTGTTCTCAATACTCGTAATTGAATTTGGTAGCGAAATAGAAGCTAACGACTTGCAGTAGCTAAACGAATAGTTGCTAATTTTTTCCAACGAATTGGGGAAATTTATCGTTGCGAGTTTGGGGCAATCTTGAAAACAGCCACTGCCAATGCGCGTCATTCCATCGGGAAGTTGTACCGATACTAATTCATAACTATTGGCAAAAGTAAAATCTTCAATTTCAGTAACGGAATTAGGAATGGTAATAGATTTCAATTTTGATGCTTGGAATGCTGAACCTTCAATGGTTTTGACCGAATTAGGAATGTCGATTTCCGGAAAACTTGCGTAAGAAAAAGCCCACGAACCAATTCGAGTCAATGAATTGGGTAGTTGAACAGATTGAAGGCGCGGCGCAAAATCGTAAAAAGACCTTTTTCCTATCGCAGTTATTCCTTCTTGAATAATAATTGCTTTGATATTTAACCGATATTCGTGCCAAGGGAAATTTTGACCAACAACTGCTGTCATGTCGGGAATATCGCCGGTTCCGCTAATAATGAGAGTGTCGTCAGTTATTTCCCAAAAAATTGTAGTACCACTAATCTGAGTTTTCGGAGCATTGTAAACAACCGGTTGTTCAAACATAAATCCTCGCCAATAATCAGCTTGCTGATATGCGCTTTCGGTACCGGCAGGAACTTTAAGAAGACATTTTTGGGCAACAAATTTATCAATAATTGTTTCCCACGGATAGCCGCTCGGAGGATTTTGCCAATGAACCGTTACCTCTTGTAAATTATCAGAATTGATGAAAACGTACGAACCAATTTCCGTCAATGAAGCAGGTAAATCAACCGATGTTAAATTCTCGCAATAGCTAAAAGCATAGTATTCAACTGTTGTTAGCGAATTGGGAAGTTGAACAAAAACCAATCCTGTTTTACTAAACGCAGTATTTTCAATGGTTTTTAACGAACTTGGAAACGTTACCGAAGTCAAATTGACATATTCGTAAAAAGCATACTGCGATATGCTTTCCACTCCCTCGCCAATAATTACGTTCTTAACGGAATTTTTGTGCGCATACCACGTGGCTTTAGCTCCAACGAACCCACAATCGGGCATTGTTCCTTGTCCGCTGATAGTAAGAGTGCCGTTGTTCAATTCCCAAGTGAATGTGCCCATTTGTCCGCTTTGTCCCAAAGCCACCCCGCTGAACGTAACAGCGGCAATAATGGCAATAATTGTTTTTGTGAGTTTTTTCATATTTTTTTTGTTTTATATTGTTGTCTTCTCTGCTTTTTAATTCTGCAAAATTACACTATTATTTGTTGATAATCAGTTTACCAATTAGTCAATATACGCCTCCCGAATTTTCTTAGTCAATTCCGATGCAAAAATAAATTTATTAACTTCAACATTATCGGTAGTCCAAATAGTATCTTTGGTGCCTTGCCACCACAATTTGCCTTCGTGTATAAAAATTATCTTGTCGGCAATTTCCATTACCGAATTCATATCGTGGGTGTTTATAACGGTAGTAATATTATATTCCTGTACTATTTCTTTTATCAAATTATCAATAAGAATAGCCGTTTGCGGGTCTAAGCCCGAATTTGGTTCGTCGCAAAATAAATATTGGGGGTTCAAAGCAATTGCCCGTGCTATAGCAACACGTTTTTGCATGCCACCGCTAATTTCCGAAGGGTACAAATGATTTTTGCCAACCACATCGACCCGTTGCAGGCAAAAATTTGCTCTATCTCGACATTCGTCATACGACATACCGGAAAACATTTTAAGCGGAAACATTACATTTTCTTCCAAAGTAGAAGAATCGAACAATGCACTGCCTTGAAATACCATGCCGATTTCTTTACGTATATTTTTGCGCTGTTTTATGTTCATGGTGGTAAAATTCCGCCCATGAAAATAAATATTGCCGCTATCTACTTCGTGCAAACCCACAATTGATTTGAGCAACACAGTTTTTCCCGAACCGCTTTTGCCTATGGTAAAATTAATTTTCCCTTCTTCAAACACGGCAGAAACATCGGTAAGAATTCGTGTGCCGTCGAACGATTTTGTGAGATGTGAGACTTCAATCATATATTTTAGGGGTTAGGGGTTAGGATTTTAGGGATTAGGGAATAGGATTTTAGGGGGCAAAACCTAAAATCCTAAAACCTAAAAACCTATTTATAGCAACAGTGCGGTAAGAAGTAAATTAAATATCAAAATAATCAAACTGCTATTAACCACGGCTGTGGTACTTGCCTTGCCCACTTCGAGTGCGCCGCCCCGTGTGAAATAGCCATAATAACTTGCCACGCTCGAAATAATAATGCCGAATACGCAAATTTTGATTAAACTATACACCATATAGTAGGGAATAAACATATATTGCAACCCATAAACATACATTGCCGAAGGCACTTCGCCGCTCATTATGCCGGCAATCCAGCCACCGGCAATACCGGTAATCATGCTTAAAATACCCAAAAATGGAAAGCTAATTACCGCTGCCACAATTTTTGGCAAAATCAAATAATTTGCCGAATTGACACCCATAGTTTCCAGAGCATCAATTTGTTGCGTAACTTGCATGGTGCCTAAATGCGATGCAATGCTCGACCCTACTTTTCCGGCAAGTACCAACCCCACAATTGTTGACGAAAACTCCAAAATAACGCTATCGCGAGTGCCAAGTCCTATAATATAGTCGGGGTACAGCGGATTGGTCATATTGTAGGCTGTTTGCAAAGTAATAACTGCGCCAATAAACGCCGAAATAATTACAACTATCACAATAGAATAATAGCCAATAAGAATTATTTCTTTCCAGACGCTTTCGCGAAAAACCTTTAAATCGTCGGGTTTGCTCATAACTCTTGCCATGAGCAGGAAATATTGTCCTATGTCTTGGAAGATTTTCATTTTTAATATGCCAATTTTTTAATATGCCAATGTGCCAATTTTTTAATATGCCAATGTGCCAATTATTCAATTGATTAATTCATATTGTCGTATTGGCATATTGGCACATTATCGTATTGGCATATTAATTACAACAACCGCTTTCGCAATTACTACTATCATTGCAATCGCCGCTATCGCACGAGCTGCCGCTGCAACCGCAACCGCCAAATATTTTTTGTATATCTTCTTCAGTAACTGCACGCACATTTTCTACTTTTCCTACAAAATGCAATGGTTTCCCTGCCATTGGGTGGTTGAAATCTATTGTTACCGTGTTTTTATCGTTGTCGATAGTTAAAATTCGCCCGTTAAGCGGATTGCCCTGTGCGTCGCGCATGGGAACTATGCTTCCTATTACAAGCATATCGTCGTGCCCTGCAAAAATATCTTTGTTTACGGGAACAATTGCTTCGGGGGTAAATTCGCCGTAGGCTTCTTCGGGCGTAAGCGTAAATTCAAACGCTGCACCGGCTTCTAATCCGGTCAAATGTTTCTCAAAAGCGGGCAACATCATACCGGAATCGTATAAAAATTCCAACGGGCGCGATGCTTCGCATACTTCTATAATTTCGCCTTCGGCGCTGCCGTTACGGAGTGTGTAGGTAATTGCTACAAGAGCTTCTTCTTCTATTTTCATTGTTTTAGATATTAATTAATACTTTTTGATATTCAGTTGATTTACCCCCAACCCCCTAAAGGGGGCTTTTTGTTCGGTAAAAGTGTTGTTGTTCAGGTCTTTTCGGTTCTAAAAGCCCCCTTTAGGGGGTTGGGGGGTGTTTTTTTCAGTAGATATTTGATTGAATTTATGCAAAGGTAGAAAAAAAATTAGATTATGGTTGTTATCTGCTGCACATTCACACATAAAAACACAAAATATTATTTGAAACCGAAATAGAACAAGACTAAATCTTTTTGAAAACCCTATTCCGAAAAGGAAAAAATGTGCAATTTTATTTTGTAATTTCGGAGAAAATGTGCAATTTTACATTTCGATAATCTGCGAAAATGTGCAAAAATGAAAATCGGGCACAAATCTTACAGCCAACTCATTCAAAGAATTTATGAGAAACAACAACTCACAAATGGGCATCAAAATTTCTTCTTTACCTTATAAAGAGAATGAAACAATAATCAATCTTCCGCTTTATAACACGATGAATATTAAAAGGCTTATCTAATCGCAATGTATAATTCAGTGACGTATAAATTTTAGCGATTTTTATTAAAATAACTGAGTACATGACAATTTTTTAATTTTTTGTATATCTTTGCAATTGCAACCGGAGTTACTGTAACACCGGTTGCAATTCCTGAAAACGACACATAAAATATTGATTATGAGATTTTACGACAGGCAAAAAGAAATACATTATTTTAATGGTATTTGGAAAAACTCTGCAAATTCTGCACAAATGACAGTTGTTGTCGGACGAAGACGTATAGGAAAAACCGTACTTCTTAAAAAAGTTATTGAACATATTCCGGCTGTTTATTTGTTCGTTTCAAGAAAAAATGAAACCTTGCTTTGCGAAGAATTTGTCCGGGAAATTGAAACGGCTTTGCACATTACAATTTTTGGTGAATTTAAAACTTTTGCATCGTTATTTGCGTATATAATGGAACTTTCAAAAACACGCAACTTTACCATTGTTTTCGACGAATTTCAAGATTTTTTTACTATCAATCCTTCCATTTACAGCGATATGCAAAATATATGGGATAGTACAAAAAACGACAGTAAAATCAATCTAATTATTTGTGGTTCAATGTATTCAATGATGAAGAAAATTTTTGAACATTCAAAAGAACCATTATTTGCACGACAAACCGAAAAAATTACAATACGGGCATTCGATATTCCAACAATCAAAGAAATTTTGAGCGAGCATTCCCCTCACTATTCGCCGGAAGACCTTTTGGCATTTTATTTGTTTACCGGCGGTGTAGCCAAATATGTGGAACTTTTTGTCAACAAAAAATGCTTTACGTTGAAAAAAATGTTGAATGAAATTTTTAGAAGTGAATCGTATTTTTTGGAAGAAGGCAAACAGGTTTTAATTGAGGAATTTGGGCGGGATTACGGCACATATTTTTCTATTTTATCGCTTATTGCATCATCAAAAAACACTCGCAGCGAAATAGAAGCTATTCTCAATAGTTCTATCGGCGGTCATTTGGAGCGATTGGAAAATGATTTTGATTTGATAAAAAAAATCCGCCCGATGTTTTCAAAACCTGCCACCAAACAGGTTAAATACGCCATTGAAGACAATTTCCTAAATTTCTGGTTCCGGTTTATTTATAAATATGCAAGCGCCATTGAAATAGGCAATTACGAATACGTTCGAGAAATTGTAGAGCGAGATTACAAAACATACAGCGGTTTTATTTTAGAAAAATATTTTACGCAAAAATTAATCGAAAGCAAGCAATTTTCGGCAATAGGAAATTATTGGGAAAGCGGAAAAAACAATAATGAAATTGATATTATTGCCGTCAATGATTTACAAAAACACCTATCATTTTTTGAAATTAAACGCCAAAAATCAAAAATCAACACCAATGCGCTCATTGAAAAATCGAACAACGTAGTAAAACAATTTACGGCATACACTTGTAGTTATAGCGGTTTGTCTATGGAAGATATGTAAAATCATTCATAATACTCAATTTCACGTTCAACAATACCGGTGCAGATTGGCATTGTATTTAAACCTTGCTCGTAAGTTGTTTTTGTAATCCAATTGCCGTATTTATCGTAAGTGTAAACATATTCGGTTTTATTATCAAACTCTTTTATGCTTTTAATTTTTTGTTCTAATTTTTTTGCTTTTTCTTCATTGTATTTACCGTCCATTATTGGTGTTTTGCCTACTCCATAATCATCATCATAATAATAATCATGTTTTTCCAAATTTTCCACTATGTTTCCTTGTTTATCATATTTACTATACCAATAGAGATAATCACCAACCCAAGAATCAAAATAGTAGCCATACGCTAACGTTGGGTCTCCACTTGAATTATAAAACCGAAAAACATTTGTACAACCATGATATGTATCACCATCATCGTATTGATAACAAAAACCTTTCCTTTCAATTTCCACTTTATCTTTATTGTATTTAGTAAAATATTTGCGCACCAATTGATTACCTTGGTATACATCAGTTTCTATAATATTATCAAATTCATCATGTTTATATTTACAAATCCACAATGTATCCATTTTAAAATCATTGTAAGCTATTCGCACTTTATCTATTTGATTCCCTTTATCATCACGTTTATGAGTACATTTCCATTTTAATGTTCCATTATCATACAATGTATGTCCCAAACAATACCCTCTTGCGTCACGTTCCATTATTTCTTTTGAAATTGTATTACCAAGAGAATCGTATTTGCTTTCTTCCATTACATTATCGTTGGCGTTTCGTTTCCATTTGGTTTTACTGAACAAAACTTTATTTGCGTCATAACTATCTTTTTCAATTAAACTTCCTTTATCGTTATATTTCCATGTAATTGTAGAATCTAACTGTCCGTCATGGTACGTTCTTTTTTCTATCTTTTGTCCTTTGTCATTATATTTTATAATTATTTTCGTAGGTACAAATTCATCATCATAATACTCTATCAAATTTTTCTTACCATCACATTTATAGGTTTGTGTACGGTAAATTCCTCCTTTCAAAATTTCCCCAAATTTTTCTTCTGCCCCATAACTCATTTCTTTAACAGATTTAATTTTTCCAAAGAATTTAATTGAATCTTTGGCAGTAGGGGTTGTTGGCACTTTGGTTATTTCTGTATTTTGTGCGTAGCCGCAAACAGAGAATACCAATAAAATCAATACGATTGCTGTTTTGTGTGTTTTCATAACTATAACTTTTAATGGGTTTGTAATTAATTTTGATATTTTCTTTCCTCATATATGCTCATAAAAAAACGGACTTACATTGTCCGTTACAGAGGTATTCGACGACCCACAAAGAAGAACAAGCAAGTCCGCATTCCTGCGGAGCAAGTTTTTCTTTGTTATTTGAAAGTGTCGAATTTTCTGTAACAAGAATATGTGTCATAATGTGCTTGTTGGCACAGGTTTTCGTTTATAAGCTATTTTTAATTCAAATGTAAAAATACAAAATATTATTTGAAATTGGAATGGAATAGGTTAAATCTTTTTTTGAAAATTTTATTTTGGGAAGTTCAATGTATCGCAATTTGGTATAATGTGTATTTTTGCCATTACAGATATATTGTAATTTTACCGAAAAGGTTGTATATTTGCAAAAAATAAGGAGTATATGCCAAAGGTTTTACTTTATATAACATCAAAAATAATTTGGGTTTTTTCATTTTACGGAACATGTTCTAACGACAATAGAGCGCATGTTCACGCAGGTAAAAAAGGTGTAGATAAATTTTGTAAAATTTGGTTAGAGCCACAAATAACACTTGCTCATCAAGGGGATTTAACAGATAAACAAATAAAACAATTGCTACAACTAACTGAAATACACAAAGAAAAACTATTACAACAATGGGCTAAATTTAAAGCCGGAGAAACATTGAAAATATTAACCATAAAAGAATAATGCTATGTATAAGATTGAAGGATTTTGGGACGTTGAACCAAAAATAAAAAAAATCAGTTTCCCATTACGAGGGAAAATGCAAGTAAACTTGGAAGATGGACGTGCATTATTGTTACCAATATCGGCATTCCCGAGTATAAAAAAAGTACCACAAAAGGAACGCAGCAAATGGTATTTAATGGGTGGCGGCGTTACTTGGGATACCTGTCCCGAAATTATACACATAGAACAAATGCTTGGAAATTTTCAAAAATACGCTCACGAAAGCTAACAATCTGATTATCATCAATGTGTCGTTTTTTGCCGCGACTTCTATCATTCCTGCTCTCGTGGCAGGATTTTTTATTTTCGGGAAGAAAAAACGTTCAATTTCATTTTATAACTTCGGCGAAAACGCACAAAAATGAAAGAACCATATTGAATTCGACAAACTCAATGACCATAAATTATAATTAATGTGTATTTTTGCCCCTCAAAAACAAAAAAACCATGGCAGATACTTCACTATTAGAAAAATTAGAAGTCCTCAAACTGAAATTTGAAGAGGTTGAACAGCAAATTACCGACCCGTCGATAATTGCCGACCAAAAACGCTTTATACAATTGAATAAAGAGTACAAAGAGTTGCAAGATTTGGTGGAGGTATACAAAGAGTATAAAAACACGCTTGATAATATTACCTCATCACGGAAAATTTTAGACGACCCCACGGCTGATGCCGAATTTAAAGAAATGGCTAAAATGGAACTCGATGAATTGCAAGCAAAACTACCTCAATTTGAGGAAGATATAAAACTCCTGCTTATTCCCAAAGATCCGCAAGACAGCAAAAATGCCATTCTCGAAATTCGTGCCGGAACGGGCGGCGACGAGGCTTCGCTTTTTGCCGGCGAATTGTACAGAATGTACGTAAAATACTGCGAAAAACGAGGCTGGCGCATTTCAATGACAAGTTGCAGCGAAGGCACCATGGGCGGTTACAAAGAAATTATTTGCAGCGTAACCGGCGAAGGCGTATATGGCGTGCTAAAATACGAATCGGGCGTACACCGCGTGCAACGTGTGCCGCAAACCGAAACGCAAGGGCGTGTACACACCAGCGCAGCCACCGTAGCCGTGCTACCCGAAGCCGACGAATTTGACGTGGAACTCAATATGAACGATGTGCGAAAAGACACCTATTGTTCTTCGGGACCGGGCGGGCAGTCGGTAAATACCACTTATTCGGCAATTCGCCTAACGCACATTCCCACCGGACTTGTGGTAACCTGCCAAGACGAAAAATCGCAGTTGAAAAACTTAGATAAAGCTATTATAGAATTGCGTACTCGGTTGTACAATATGGAGTACGAAAAATATATGAACGAAATAGCGTCGCAGCGCAAAACATTGGTTTCTACCGGCGACCGCTCGGCAAAAATTCGCACCTACAATTTCCCGCAAGGGCGTGTTACCGACCACCGTATAAATCTTACGCTTTACAACCTGCCGGCTATTATGGACGGCGATATTCAAGATATTATAGATAAACTGATTGTTGAGGAAAATGCTGAACGTTTGCGTGCAAGCGAGGGGTAATCGCATTATAAAATAGATTGCTTCGTTCCTCGCAATGACGCTTTTTTGTTGATTTGTGCAAACTCTCAAAAGAGCGTCATTGCGAACGAAGTGAAGCAATCCAGAATTAATAAACAATATGGGAAAATTAGTAGTAGTGCCCACACCGGTGGGCAATTTGCAAGATATTACTCTGCGAGCGTTGGAAACACTGCGCACAGCAAATTGCGTGCTTGCCGAAGACACTCGCACAACCGGCAATTTGTTAAAACATTTCGATATTAAAACGAAACTCATTGCCCATCATAAATTCAACGAGCACAAAAAGTTAGACCAAACTCTTGACCTCATTCGTGCGAATGAACTCACGGCGTTGGTTTCCGATGCCGGAACGCCTTCGATTTCCGACCCGGGGTATTTGATTACCCGCGCCTGCATTGATGCAGGTATTGAAGTCGATTGTTTACCCGGCGCAACAGCTTTTGTGCCGGCTTTGGTAATGAGCGGCTTTAGCAGCGACCGATTTTGTTTCGAGGGATTTTTACCGCACAAAAAAGGCAGACAAACCAAATTGACTGCCCTAAAAGACGAAGAACGCACAATTATTTTCTACGAATCGCCGCATAGAATTGCAAAAACGCTTGAACAAATTTTGGAATTTATTGGCGACCGCCAAGTAGCCGTAGTGCGTGAAATTTCAAAAATGTATCAAGAAACATTGCGAGGCTCGGCAAGCGAAGTGCTTGCACAATGCCGGCAAAAACCGCCAAAGGGTGAAATCGTACTATTGATAGAGGGGAGGAATGATTAATCCTCTTTAAGTCCCCCTTGAGGGGAACCGAGCTTGCGAGCTCAGCGGAGCTAATTTAGGGGGCTATTTTCTCATAAACCCCCATTGTTTGCTCCGCAATAGTTTCCCATTGATATTTATCCAACGGATACTCGCGTTTTTCAGGTTTTTCATTAATCAATTGCTGTAATTTTGCCGCAAGTTTTTCCACATTCCCCATTGGAAAATACGATTTCTGAGGAAGTCCGATTTCAAGATTTGGGGGAATATTGCTCACAAGAACCGGTAAATTGTAACTCATTGCTTCTAACAGCGAAATTGGCAATCCTTCGTTCGACGACGGTAGAACAAAAACCGAAGCATGAGTCAATAATTCTTGTAATTTTTCTCCTTTGATAAATCCGGGCAAAACAATTTTTCGGCGGCGACCGATTACTTTTAATTTACGGGAATATTGATCTTCAAAATCAGCATCACCGGCTAATACTAATTGGTAGCCGTTTTTATTTTTCAACGATGCAAATGCCTCAATCAAATGATGAAAATTCTTTTCGGGAGCAAATCGCCCAACGGCAAGAATATATTTTTGAGGCTCTACACCCAACTCGCTCAAATAGTGCGTGGTGTAAATAAAATTAGGCGCAGATACACCGTTGTGAATCAAATAAACATTTTTTTTATTATATTTTTCTATGATATTATTTTTAATAACGTTAGAAATAACTATCACTTCGTTAGCAAAACGACAACCCACTGTTTCGCCGAATTTCAGTATCATTTTAGCTAATTTGCCCCATTTATCGTGGTCGTAATTATGGCTGTGAATAGTCAAAACAACTTTCATACCAAACAACCGGGCAATGGGCACAACTAACGCAGGACCAATACCTTGTATATGCAGAATATCGGCATGAAAACGAAATTTAGCTGCCCAAACCGATTTCAGGCTATGTATCATCGCTTCTAAAGATTTTTTCTTTGGCGACGATATATTGGCAAGTTTCACACCCTTGTATTCCTGCAAGTTATCTTTCGCATAATCCGTCCTTCGTATTACGGTTATATCGTACTTGTGTGTCATGCGTGGAAACAACTCCTCGCAATGCGTTTCCACCCCGCCCATTATGTTGGGAATACCGCGTGTGCCTATTACTACTATTTTTTTCATTTTCTACCTCAGAATTTTTCCCTCAAATCGCCTTGCGTGGGGTCTTGACCTACATTGTACCAACATTTATCTAAAATAGCCGGTTTGCCTTGCAGGCTGCGTAATTTATTTTTCAAAGCCCATTTCACAGGGTGTTTTATGTATTTTTTCATTGCCGGAGCAGCAGTTCCTGTCATCCAACAGTTTTTCGGACATGTGCGCACCATTTCACGCACTTTTTGCGCTTGCTCGCTTGTCCATATTGCCTGAAAATCGGTAGTTTGGCGAATATTGCCCATCGTTTCCATCCAGTATCGTTCTTCCAATCCGTTGCAAGGATACACATCGCCGTAAGGGTCAACAAAAAAACTGACTATTCCGGCTTCGCAAGGCAACATGCGGCGATTACCTTCAATGTAATTAATCAAACCCATATTTAAAAAGGCACGAAACCATGATTTTGGGTGGTTTTCTTTTAGTTGCAAATTGACTAATTTTTCGATATTTCCACAAACTTCTGTTTGATTGGTAATTGCATTATCATTTTTATGAAAATAATACGAATTATGGAAAGCCGCCGTTGCAAACTCCAATCCGAGAGATTTTGAAAGTTGATACAGCGAAAGCATATCTGCCGAATTATTATTGGAAATGGTGCAGCCAAAACCAATATCTTTAAGTCCCATTTCTTTCAATGTGAGCAGTGTACGCAATCCTTTGTCGAAACCTCCGGCGTGCCCGCGTAATTCATCATTTTTGCAGGCAAGTCCTTCTATGCTGATACGAATACCTATATTGGGGAATTTCTTAGCCAAAGCAATTACTCTATCTTCGTACCAACCCGATGTTGAAATAACCACACGCGGCGCTTTGGTAAAGCAAACTTCGACGATTTTGTCCAAATCCTCACGAACAAAAGGCTCGCCGCCTGTGAGATTGATAAATTTCACATTCGGAAGCATTTTTAATTCTTCGGGTGTAATTTCCTTGCTTTTTTCGGTTGGGTATTCCCAAATATTGCACATTTTACAACGCATCGGACAACGGTAGGTTGTGATGATGCACATATCGGTGGGTTGAGGAATTTGGGTCATAGGTTTTAGGTTTTAGGAGTTAGGAAACAGAATAAATAGATTTTGCATTTTTGTAAAAAATACAATCTACTACGTTTTTTGGTAATTTGAGACCTGTAATTTGCGTGGGCAATTCGGGATTGTTACTTATATTTCCCGTTTTGATAACCGTATCGGTGGCGAAAAATAACCAATGTTTTTTGATTTTCCGGCATAAGTATTCGAACAACAAACTCATATAAATAGAGGGAAAACACTTATAGACAAGATTTGTCCACCCCCACCGGTACTGTTCTGCCACGAAATAATCTAAGCCGTACACTATTCTGTTCCGGTACGTTTCAAAAAAGTCAATAACAAGATTTCTGTTTCGTAGCGTTTGTTCAACAATATGGTCAAAACGTCCCGATAAATCCACATAAAAATTGGGAAACCTATCAAACCGTTTTGCTATTTCCTCAAAACTCCAATCCATACTGCCCAAATGAGCGCCGACGAATATCAATTCGGGATAGCGTTCCAATATGCGGTCGCGCGCCTCAATTTGCTGTTCGTATGAAGGTATATCTGAATGCAGGTACATGTGATAGTTTGGATTTTTACTGAAATATCGCCTGTCGCTGTCGGTAGTCATACTTTCAAGCGGCAACCAGCAATTGCGGGGTTCGCCCAAATGAGCCAACAGCGGTATTTTCTTTTTTTCGAGGAAAGCAAATATTGGGGCAAACACCGGATTGTCTGCCATAACGTATGTTCCGGCTTCATTTTTTAAAGTCATTCCTATATTTTTCCATATTTTGATTCCTCGTGCGCCTGCTGTCATACACTTTGTAATATGTTCTATAGCATCTTCGGCAAATGTTTCCGAAGCAAATGTTACAGCGTTGAAAGTACCAAGGAAATTGAATGTTTCGGGGTGGCGTTTATGAAGAACTTGACTGATTTCAAGTTGAGCATCTATCGGAAGAATATCAAAATTCGTATTAATGGAAAGAAGATTCATGTTAGCTTTTTTTGCCTTGCGCACACATACATCATTGAATGTATGATAATGAGTATGTGCATCATACTTAGGTGCTTTGATGAAATCTGTGGGCAAGTAATATTCTTTCATGTTTTTAACGATAAATCTTCACGATTTCCTGATAATACGTTTCTGCCGAATAGCGATTTTGCGATTCTTCTGCTATCGTTTTATAATCAAATGTTGTTGCAAACATTTGTTCTATTTTGTCTTTTAAATCTGCCGCATTGCGGCTTTCAAACAACATTCCGGTTTTTCCGGTTTCAATCAATTCGGGAATACCGCCAATGCGTGCACCCAAAACCGGCGTACCCAAACTCTCAGCTTCGATAACCGAAAGCGGATTGTTTTCGTACCATTCGCTTGGAATAACTGTAAAGCGTGCATTGCCGACAATTTCTTTTATACCGTCCCATTGTTTGTAACCAACAAATTCTATGTTATCGGGTGCTTGCTGCATTAATTCTTCCTGTAATTCGCCGCCACCAATAATTTTTAATTTATAAGGCAACGTTTTTGCAGCATCAATTAAAGTTTTAACGCCTTTTGTGTGCGACAATCGCCCAACAAAACAATAATAATCTTCCTTTTGATTATAATCTTCTTTTTTCGTCTTTTCAACATCAATAAAATTACACAAGGGTACGATTTTCTTCATATCAAAACCGCCTTGTATCATTTTTTCTGCCATAAATTGACTTGGGCAAATAAAAACGTCGGTGTATTTTTCTAATTTTTCGCGTGTCCATTTTATAGCTTCTTGGTATGCTAAAACGCTGGCGAACAAAGAATTTTTCATACAACGATTTTTCAAAACCTGTTTTTTGTCAGTAAAACAAAGTTCGCAAATTTCTTGTCCGTTACGCAAACAATCGTAACGCGGACAAAGCAATTTATAATCGTGCAAAGTCCACACTACCCGTATGCCTCGTTCGTGCGCAATTTGTGCAATAACAGGCGAAAGTTGCGTGTGTATATTATTCAAATGCACTACATCGGGCTGAAAATCGTCTAACAAAGCATTGAATTTCTTTTTTACCTCTGCAGTTCCCAATGGTCGCATAAATGCTTCAAACATTCCTAATCCGGGAGAAAATTTTACTTCCGAAGGGAAATATTTACTCCACCGACTTGGCAAATTTTCGGAATATTGCATTGCAAACATGGCGGTTTCGTGTCCGTGCTGTTGCAATAACTGTTCGAGGTTGATTGTGTAAATACAATCGCCGCCGCGAGGGTAATAGAATTTATTTGAAAGGAGAATTTTCATAGTATTAACATCATCTTACGCCACAAAAATCCAATTCTACTTTATTTTCATTTTTTGTTATGGTCAAAAACTCTTTGTGTCGTACTAACCAAACTACAATGTCTGCCTGTTCGTATGCTATGTTGCAATCAGCTAAACTAAAAGTTATATGACTTTCTATGTTAGGCTCCACAATTAATACATCGGCTTTTGCCTCCGATATAATACGCGATACAATGTATTTTGCCGGAGATTCCCGCAGGTCGTCGATGTTTGGTTTGAAAGCAAGTCCCATACAAGCTACCACAGGTTCTCTTTTGTATTTTTCTTCAAATTTCTCGCAGGCATCTAATATTTCATTGGCACACCAATCGGCTTTATAATCGTTTGTTTCGCGCGCTCTTTTGATGATATTAGCTTGTTCGGGATAATCGGAAACAATAAACCAAGGGTCAACGGCGATACAATGACCGCCTACGCCGCAGCCCGGCTGCAAAATATTGACACGCGGGTGTTTATTTGCCAATTCTATCAATTCCCAAACGTTGATACCGGCTTTGTGGCAAATCATCGAAAGTTCATTGGCAAAAGCAATTTGCACATCGCGCGACGAATTTTCGGTAAGTTTGCACATTTCGGCTGTGCGGGCATTGGTTTTATGCAACAAGCCTTTTACGAATTGAGCGTAAAATTCAGCGGCTTTATCCGAAGATTCTTGGTTGATACCGCCAATAACACGGTCGTTATTTTCCAATTCATATATAACATTGCCGGGCAGTACACGCTCCGGACAATAAGCAATAAAAATTTTACCGTACAATTCCGGACGTTCTTTGAAGATACATTCTGCCATTTTTTCGGTAGTCATTACCGGCGAAGTGGATTCAATAATAAATAAACTTCCTTCTTTCAAAAACGGAATAACTGCTTTTGTAGCATTCCGCACGTATGTAATGTCGGCTCTGTGATTTTGTTTGAACGGCGTAGGCACTACAATTAAAAACACATCGGCTTCTTCGGGTTGTAAAGCAGCACGCAGGTATTTTTTTTCAACCACATCTTTTACCAATCTGCCCAAATCCGGCTCCACAATGTGTATTTTGCCTTGATTGATGGTTTCCACCACAGTGGGATTAATATCAACGCCAACCACTTCAATTCCTTTGCTTGCTGCTACCGCAGCGGTGGGCAATCCTATGTAGCCCAGTCCCATGAATACTGCTTTCATGTACGTATAATTTTATGATTGTCTCATTATTTTCACTATTCTTTGTACTGCAAGTCCGTCGCCATAAGGATTGTGTACTCTTTGCATTGCGTTGTAATACGCAGTGTCGTGCAACAAACGATTTACTTCTGTTATAATTCTGTCTTTGCTTGTACTTACCAATTTTACCGTTCCTGCCTCAACAGCTTCGGGGCGTTCGGTAACTTCGCGCATTACCAGCACCGGTTTTCCGAGACTTGGCGCCTCTTCCTGTATGCCTCCGCTATCGGTTAGAATAATATGCGATTTTTCCATCAGCCACACAAAAGCGGGATATGCCAACGGATTTATCAGTTTGATGTTCGGTTTCCCTACCAAAAGTTTATTTACCGGTTCTTGCACATTAGGGTTCAAGTGCACAGGATACACAATTTCCACCTCAGGATTTTTGGAAAGTTCGAGCAATGCCTCGCAAATATTAACAAAGCCGTCCCCGAAATTTTCGCGGCGATGTCCGGTAACTAAAATAATTTGTTTTGAAAAATCAATAGTTTCTTTCAATGTTTCAATTTCATTGTCGGAATAATTTTTCAGTTTATCTGTGGCAAATAACAGTGCATCTATAACCGTATTGCCGGTTACTGTGATATGTCCCAGTGTTTTTTCCGAAAAAAGATTTTTTCTCGCTGCTTCGGTAGGTGCGAAGTGTATGTCGGTTAAGCGGCTTGTCAATTGCCGGTTCACCTCTTCGGGAAAAGGCGCTTGCTTATTATACGTGCGCAATCCTGCTTCAATATGGCACACTTTCACACCTGCATAAAAAGCTGTCAAGGCTGCAGCGGCAGAAGTAGTGGTATCGCCATGCACGAAAGCGTAATCGGGTTCAAATTCTTCCAAAATAGGTTGTAAGCCGGTGATGACATCGGCTGTGAGTTGGAATAGATTTTGCCCCGGTCGCATCACGTTGAGGTCGTAATCGGGGGCGATTTCGAAAAATTCCAACACTTGGTCTAACATTTTCCTGTGTTGCGCCGTAACGCATACTTTGGTTTCAAAATTGTTCGGATATTTTTGAAACTCCTTTACCAACGGAGCCATTTTGATGGCTTCGGGGCGTGTGCCGAAAATTAGTAATATTTTTTTCATGTGGTTGTGAGTTGTGAGTTTTGTACGACAAATGTAAACTTTTTTTGACATAAAGTTTCATTGCACGCAACAAATTTATGAAAAATAAATATATTAGGCAAATAATCGCATTGATTTTAAAACTCTTACCGAATTTTTTCTATAAATTTTTCACACCAATTATCACTGTTTATTACTAATGATTTTTCAAGCGTGTTTGTATATAAACGCTTCAAATCGGCAGGGGAGCTTCCTAAAAAATCAATAATTTTTTCTCTAAATTCGGCAATTGAGGAACAAATATAGCCATCAACGTTTGACGTTATGTAGTCGAATTCCGTTCCATCGGCTTTTATTGCAATTACAGGCAAGCCAAATTGCATTGATTGTATGATGGACAACCCACCTTCGCCGGGCATCATAAAAAGATGCGATTTTAAATACGTATCTTCCAGAAAGGAAAAATCGTATGATGCCGGTTTAAAAATTAGAATAACATTAGGCGGAGGTGTAATAGATGTTAGTTCCGGTTTAAACATTCCATCGCCAATAATCACAAAACTAATCGTTTTGCGTATTCCTCGAAATTGTTCGATTAAGAGGTGTAAATTTTTTCGTTCTTCTATGGAGCCAACATATAACACATTCAATGAATCGGGCAACGTTTTAATCCGATTCTCAATAGCTTCTGAGTATTTTCCCCTTCGTGATTTAAAATAGAGCGTGGAAATTGTATTTACATTACAAAAACAGTTTTTAGCACCCATATACTGTTGCATGTATTCTTTTGCCAGCGATGAATATGCCATTTGTGCATGAGTATGTTTAATAAAAACACGAAGAATTGCATCAATGAATTTTCTTTTGGAAGTGCGGGTTTCGCCGTTATAACCTGCGTCCCACCAAACTATTTTCTTTTTTAAGAGCCAAGCAATGGGTACTAAAAATATATCGTTTAAAAGGTTCGATGTGCCTTCCAGTACAACCACATCATATTTTCGTAATTTAAAAAACGCATGCGGATAAAAAGGGATAAACCTAATTCGTTTCCCTTTAAAAACTGAGGAAATAGAAGATACAATGTCTATTTTGAGCTTTTCGCTATTTTCGTCGGGAATAAAACCTTTTTGCGAACCGATACCCATTCCTTTGGTTGCAACAACTTTCACGCTCGCAACGTCCGACCTTTCAGACAATTCTTCAAACAACCCATACCTGAATTTTGCTAAAAAGCGTTGGTATATTATGATATTAGGTTTTGTTGGGGGCATACTTGTATCTTGCTTTTGCATTAAAGTCAGTACAAAACTAATACATTTATCTAATTAATGTAAAAATTTTACCGGAAAATTTCGCCCATGTATTCTCTTCTATATATTCACTAATAACCTTACTATCAACAGTAAGAGGATAATCAAACAGAGGTATATCTTCAAATGTATCGTAACAATACACTGCACCTTCCATATCTCTAAAATTACCAACATTTGGAGCTATCATGGGCTTGCAAAAATTCAAACTGTGTATCATTGCTCCCGAACTTAAAACCGAAGCCGGATTATATGTAAATAAAACACAGCCGCTCCGTGCAATGTAATGGGCTAATTTTTCATCGGGCAAAAATTCATTTATAAAAGTTATATTGGGCGTTACATTTTGCAACACTTTATTCTTATAACCGGCATCGGGGCAATACCCGCAAATTACAATCTTTTTGGTCGCAAAAAAAGGATTGTCCTTAACGAACGATAAAAATTCCGCTACTCTGCTTCTTTCATTCACACCACCCCATATTATATAATCCCACTGAATTTCTTCGGATTTTATAATGTCGGCGCTATAAACGGGGTGAGAAATATAATGGGCTTTTTCGCCGTATTTCTTTCTGTATTTTTCATTAAAAAAAGTAACTCCTTCGCTGGAATGTGTTATTACAATTTTGGAATATTTTGCCATAAGTTTCATTGCAAAATCCACCAATTTGCTTTCGCCTTTGTGAGCGGATTTGTTGTGTAATACCCAAATAATTTTTTTATTCAATATACGCAATGTAATCATTCCCATTAAAAAAAATAGAAATTGGATTTTTCCATATTGCTTGTGAATAATTAAATCAACCCATTGAATAACAAATAAATCGGCATCTAAATTGAAGAACAAACTTGTTATTCCTATTTTCCCCTTTCTATTGACTAATGAAAAATTTGAATTAGTATCAAAAGCATCATGGAAATGTTTTATGTATAGATTTCCTACACTACCATCGCGATTGGGTGTATAGGTTGGGTATATGTATATTTTTTTTGTCATAATTTTCGTTTTTAAACTACCCCCAACCCCCTAAAGGGGGCTTTCAGAGCAGCGAAATAGACCTAAGCAACAACTTTTTTACTGAGCAAAAGTCCCCTTTAGGGGTATAATCTCCTTTTTTTGTAATAATAGTACACTATTCCTAAAACATGCAAGTAGGGTTTATTGAGTTGTTTGCAAAAATCTTTAATATGCCATTTTTGTTCTTTTGGCAGTAAAACATTTTTATATACTATAATACCGGTAATTTGCCAGCGCATAAGTTGTAAGATATGTTTTTTCCCAAATAGTGTGCAAATCCATTTACTATATTCAATATTGGATTGTAATTTTCTTTTAACAATCGCTCTGTCCGATGTGTTGGAAGTTATGTTGACTTGACTTCTCCGCCAATTAACTTTAGCTTTGTCAATAGTTTTTATTCCTTTCCGAACCCCCAATTTAACCCATGTTGCGTCATCGGAATTCCATGCCATGTCAAAATTTTGAAATTTACCTGCATTACAATATGCCTCTTTGTTGAAAATATATTCACAAACAAACGATGAGATTTTTCCGCTTAACTTTTTCAGCAAAAAACTTTCTGCCGGTAGAACTGCCGGAAACTCCGGTGCCATTTGCAGTACCCGACTATTTTCATCTATTACGGTAACATTAAAGTGATACAAATCGTAACAAGCTCCGTTGCTAATTTCCTTGTAAAAAGCCTCTACACACTCGGACTCCATTTCGTCATCGTCCGAAAACAGCCACAGCCACTCTTCTGATTGCGACAGGGCAATGCAACGCTCCCACTGCGCCACCAAATCTTTCCCGCCTGCGTTTTCTTCAAATCTATGATATTGTATGTTTATCTTATTCTCATATTTTTTTACAATGGAATATAAATCATGCGGGCTGGCATCGTCGCCAATATACAAGGTAAAATCCTTGCACGTTTGACCCGCAATAGATGCTAAGGCTTTATCTAAAAAAGCAGCTTTATAAGCCGGAATGATTATAGCTAAATTATTCATACTATTAATTTCCCCTGTTAAATCTAAAAACTTTTTTAGGAAGTCCAAGTCTCATTTTAGGCACCTTCGTGGGTTTTATCTTTATCCGTATCGGCTCGTAGGGAACAATTTCGTCAGTGTCCTCAATCTCTTCTCTTTTAGGTGTATTTAAAACAATAGTTTTTATTATTGCTCCCACAACAAGCATAGTTATTGATGTAACTCCCAATGTACCCGTCCCTATGGCAAAAGCAAGATACAGCGTAACTACCGCTAAACCTAAAACGGCAATCTCTTTATTTACTTTTCTCTTGCGCCAAAAAAACGCAATCAAAGTGCCATACAATAGAAAAAAACACAGTAAACCAATCAATCCTTGTTCTATCATTAAATTGTATATAACACTTTCATAACCAGCCATATCTTCGTCTAATATTGCATTATCCAAATCGCCAATCCCCAATTCGTTATTGATGTATCCATATCCATTTCCAAAAATCGGGCTTTGAGAAAAATATTTAACCGCTCCTAAAAATTGAGTTTGCCGCATTTCTATCGAACTACCCATTGTCTTGCCTCCTCCTGTAAGAAATATGTCGAGAGTATTATCTACCGTTTCTTGAATAGGCGGCACAAAAGAGTATAAACATATTCCGACAAGAAGAGCCGCAAGGGTAATTTTCATCATCTTCGTAAGACTTGCAGATAAGAATATGAAAACCACAGATGCAAAAAAAGCCGCACCAAGCACTGTTCGCGAAAAACATAACAATGTTCCAACAAAACCTGCCGCTACTGCTATATATTTCAGATAGGTTTTTCGTGATTTATAAATAAAATACAACAATGCAAACAAAGAAGACACAAAGCCATACACAAATGTGGCAGAAAATGTAGATACCGCTCTAAATCTATCGTTTGAAGCATCTAATACTCTGAGCTTAAAAAACGTATATGTGTCTCCACCAACAAAAAAGTTCTCAACCACCCATTCATAATACGGATTGGTACGCGTAACCCAATTAAATATTCCATAAATACCTACAAAAACCAAAACAATAAACAAGGTGTTCAATGTTTTTTGCATATCAACAGGTTTTTTAATAGCAAAATATCCTGCGAACAATAGTAAATGTGTTTCTACAACATTGTTGAACGGAATATAAAATTTATGGAACAACGTAAGCCGACTATCGACAACGGCTATGAGAAACGTGCATATAATTAAAAATATCAGCAATCGTTTAAACGGGAAACTGTTCCATTCGCGGCGAACGGCGTTTTTTTGAATACCTATTACAAACAAAAGTGAAAGAATAATCCATCGCTGAATGGGCATTTCTATAGGAGTAGAAAACACCACTATCATTCCATTCAACAGCAAAAAACCCACAAAAGTCCAGCATAAACTTTTATACGTTCGGCGGTGCTGAATTATCTTACATAAGAAAAACAGGGCAATAACTATTGCTATTATTTGTGCCATAAAAATTATTTTTCTAAAAATGTCGTTTAACTTCGTTGAGGGCTTCGCCCATCCATATTTTTTATTTCCCTCCTGAAATAATCGCTGTAAATTTAGGGAAAAAGCGGTTCAATACGTAATACACGCCAAGAGCAGTAAGAACCACAAAAATTGTATTCATAAAATATAAACTTGTTAGTGCAAAATCGGATTCGGGCTTCAGAATCATAAATGTTATTTTTCTCAAAGTGCGCAGTAAAAATGGTTCATGGATAGCAAAAACAAAAAATGAAGCAGCACCTAAAAACGGTATTGGTTTGATTTTCCTTTTTTCAAACAAAAGTGCAAGCAAATTGAACCAGAATACACTGCCAATAATAGTATCTGCTTTGTGAATATAGGCATTAAAATCATAAAAATCATATCCTTTGGCAAATGCAATCAAAGGATAAAGAATAAATGAAAGATTTCTTACTCTGCTAAAATCTTTGACCAAATTCCGTTTGTTTATTCCACAATATGCCCCTGCTGTAAAAAAGAAAATACAATAGCCACTGTGACCACCAATTATTTTAGACCAACACCCTAAATACCACAGTACTCCAAGTAAAATCACTCCATAAATTTTTGTTGTTCGGCAAAAAAAGTAAACAATTGGTGTCAAAACAACAGCAATCATCAAATCGCGTATAAACCAAAATTGATAAGCAATCGGACGAGAACTCCTTCCCATTCCCATAGCATACCCCTCTTTCTGAGCACCGTCATTATTCCAAAAATAACTAAAAAATTCCGAAAAATTAATATCTTTATTCAAGAAACCATTTAATTGAGGAATTATATTCATAATCATATATAACGTAAACACTGCCAAATTCCAAAACAAATAAGGGACAAGTAATGTTTTTGCTCTGTTTTTCAATTTGCTTTCATAGACCGATATATCGAATTTTTCTACATTCAAAAAAAATAAAAACCCCGACATTAAAAAGAATAGTGCGATAGCAATTCCACCTACATCAAAGAACCTTGAGAAAAAAGTATAAATGGGTAAATCATTATTTGTTCCTATTATTTCCCCGTTTATCACAATCTCGGAAACTATATTATGGGAAATTACCACTCCCACGATAAGTGGAAATCGAATAAAAGCAATCACTTTTGATTGTAATTCTTGATAATTTTTAGAGTTGGTCATATTTTTGTCTTTTCGCTCTTAACTTCGGGTTAACTCAAATATCTATAAACAAAATATTTCACTTTTTGTTTAATTCCTGTTATTTCGCTCAAAGGTGTTTTTTCTTTTGTTATTCTATCTTTGCGTGCTTCCACCTTCCAATCTGTCCAACTGAATTTTGGATTTTTCAAAAAAGTTTCCAAACAGTGTTGTAAACCGGCTTGTGTATTTGTAAAACTTTTGGCATCAATATATTGCGAGATTTTCGCATTATCGAAAACTCTGTTGTAAAGCCGGTCGTGTCGAATTTGATATTGACTTGTACCGGTTCGCCACTCCGAAAAATTATTCAAATCCTGCAACAGAACTTTTGGGCGGAAAGCTGCATGTTTTTCCAAAACCGACAGATAAACATTCAAAACCTCGCTCCATTGTATGCTTTCCGGTTGTGTAATATGAAAACACTCGCCTAAGGCACCGGCTTTTCCAATTACCGACGCAATTCCTTTGGCAACGTCAAATCCGTAGGTAAGCGTTGTTGTTTTCTGCATTATATCGCTCGAAAACACAATCGTTCTGCCGTGTAATGCGCGATAAAGCCATTCTTCTTTTTCCAACACACCAAGTTGAAAACGGTTCTCGCTATACGTAATATACGGACGAATGATAGTCCAATTTTTCCTTCCTGAATTTTTCAGAATATCTTCTTGCCGGGCTTTGGTTAAAGAATATTCATCGGTTGCCAAATAATCGGCATCGTGTGAAACATCGAGTAATCGTGCCGAGGTTTCGGTTATCGGTTGTTCGGAACCGGCATACACCCGTGCCGAACTCAAAAAGATATATTGCTTCGTGCTGTTTAATAGTAAATCAACTCTTTCTTTAAACGTTTGAGTATGATAAATCATGAAATCAACAATCGTGTCCCATTGGTGCATTTGCAGGCACTCTTGCAAAAAAGTTTCGTCTTGTGCATTGCCTTGCAGATAATGCACATTCTCGTTTGATTGTATGCGCCGGCGCGAAGTAACAAAAGTTTCAACTCCTTGTTCTTTCAAGAGTTGTACCAAATGAATGCCCATTGCACCCGTACCACCTAAAACTAACACTTTCATACGGCTTTGTCTGTCGGTCAAAATTCTCTATTTCAAAATTCCCAATGAATCAATAGTACCCAATACACTCTTCAAATCCTCAATCAATAATTGCGTTCTACGGTCTGTACCTTGTTTATTCAGATGTCCGGGCAGGTCAAACATCAAAGAATCGGGCATTATATATCTTTCGGGATTGCCCAGAGTGGTAAATCCATTGTTGCGATATTCTTCCTCTATTTTTTTGATAGCTTCTGTTGAATTATTAAATGATGTGGTGGGGTAGCCGGGATATGCAATTAATACAATACTGCCTTTCTTTTGTAATTCATTGGCAATAGATTTTATTCCACTTATTATTTGGGGATTATACATTTCAGGGGTCATTGGTTTTTCCAATTCCCAATCAAATTCCTGTTTCTCCAAATTCCAATGTGCATCAACATCGCCGTATTTGTTGAATGCGTTGACACTGTACACAATATTTTCGTCCACATTTGTATGTATGTATTCATTTCTGTCAAATTTCGATAAAATAAATTTCCCTACATACGGAACGCAATTATACATTTGTTGAGGGCTTAAAAATCGAATGTTCGTTTTATCGCAATCAACAACAATTCTGAGTAGATTTTCGGAACCATAGTGCCAATCTCTCACAAAATAGCGATATTCGGGTGCCAGAACTATTATGTCGCCCTTTTTTATGTATGGCACCAAACTTTCTAATATATATTTTATACCAAGACTTTGAGCAATTGCCGTATTTATAGGGTTTAGTTGTAAAGAATCTTTGATTAGTTGACTATTGAGTCCAAAACATACATTGGAACCACCAACAAAAATAATTCGTGGCGAAGGCGTGTTTTCCAATAACGCTCTTTTTTGTTTTTCGGCAAAAATATTTGCTTTTGTAACCCATGGAGTGGGTGGTAAAAGAAAAAACAAGCTAAATGACAATGCCAGCAAACTTACAAATATCAATATTTTTAAAACAAATCGTTTCATTGTTAAAATTGAAAATAAATAAAATCAGGCGACTCGCCTTTAAGGCTATACAAACAAATAGTAAACGCAAGAACAAAATAAAAGGTATATCGTAACCACTTGTTCCAACTAAAACCCAATGTTTCCAATCCGTGTTCTTTTTTGCGTTGCGCCCATTCTACAACCAACATGAACAACACGAACCAAATCGCCCAAGTGTCTTTTAGAATAAACATGAGATATGTAGCTCGTAAAGTGTCAAACTGAATCATTCCACCTAAAAACTCAAACGCCTGTCCAACACTTTCGGAACGAAACAGCACCAATCCAAGAGTCCAAAGTGCAAAAGTCAACAAAATAGTAAGCACTATTTTAGGTTTTGGAAAATCCCATTTATAGGTTTCTATTTTGTTCTTCTTAAACATTGCACCCGATAAAATCAAAGGAATGAATAAAAGCCCGTGATAAAATCCCCATAATACAAATGTCCAATTATCGCCATGCCACAATCCGCATAATACAAAATTGACGACGATTGCCAATATCATTCCCCACTTACCCCAATTTCGCCACTTGATATTCAAAGGCATAAAAACATAATCAGTCAGCCAAGCAGTGAGCGAAATATGCCACTTGCGCCAAAATTCTGCGATGTTTTGAGCAAAATACGGAAAATCGAAGTTTTTGGTTACACGAAATCCTAAAACTTTTGACACCCCAATTGCCATATCGGTATATCCCGAAAAATCGGCATACAGTTGGAATGAATAAAAAACGGCGGCTATCAGCAATGCGCTACCCGATTGGTCTTGATAATTTTCGAAAACCTGATTTACATACACAGCTAAGTTATCGGCAATTACTACTTTTTTGAATAAGCCCCAAAGAATTTGCCGCACTCCGTCAACAGCAAGCGAATAGTCAAATGCCCGAGTGCTTTGCAGTTGTGGAATTAAAGTTGCAGGGCGGTCTATCGGTCCCGAAAGAATGCAGGGGAAAAACGCTACATACGTAGAAAAAGCAATTATATCGCGCGTTGGCTCAATTTTACCTCTCTGAATATCAATAATATAACTCAACAAACGGAAGGTGTAAAAACTAATACCTATCGGTACAATAATTTTGAACGTATGTAAATTTGTTTGCAGTCCGAAAAATTCAAACAAATCTTTAAACGAAGTTATAAAGAAATTGAAGTACTTGAAATACAGCAATGTACCAATACCAAAAACTACGCCCAAGGCGGTAAACAATGATTTGCGTTTGTCTGTTTTCGCTTCAAAAGAGGCAATTCCCAAACCATAAAAAATGGCTGTGGTTACGGCAAGTAAGGGTAAAATTTTCCAATTTGCCCAAGCGTAAAACACATAACTTGCTATAAGCAACAATACATTTTGCGGTTTGGTTCTTTCTTTCAATACAAAATAGTAGAGAGAAAAAACAACCGTAAAAAAAATCAAAAAATGTATTGAGTTGAAAATCATTTTGTTTTTATGATACTTATCTAAATAAGTAGTTAGTAGAATTTAATGATATATTTTCTGGATTAACTTCGTTGAGCTCCGCTTCGCTCCGGTTGCTTCACTTCGTTCGCAATGACGCTCTTTCGAGGGTTAGCACAAATCAACAAAAGAGCGTCATTGCGAGGAACGAAGCAATCCATTTTTTCTAAAATATAACAATAATAATTTTTCATTACTTAAATAACCTTACACAATATTTTCCCCCGCATTCATTGGCACATTCACGCCGTTAAGGTGCGGCGAAGCACTGGCAAGCGTCAAAACCATATCGGCAACTTCATCGGTTGTAACAAGGCGTTTGAGGGGGTGACCGGCGGTCATTTGCTCCACTATGCGCTCATCGGTGTCGGCAGTCATTGGCGTTTGCATAAACGATGGCGAAATAGAATTTGATGTAATATTATACCGAATGTTTTCCGTTGCCCAAATTTTGGCAAGTTCCTGCAAATAAGCCTTATCTGCAACATAAATTGCTGAACCCGTTGGCGGAACATTCAGTAAATATGAAGTGAGAATGGTAATAATTTTTCCGCTGCGTTTTTTTCTAAAAGTAGCGATGCACGCTTTTGTGATTTCGATTGTAGGTAACACATTGTTGCTGAACGACTGCAAAAAATCATCAGAACCGATTTTATTGAAATTAGCGAATGGGGTTAAACCGTAGGCATTGTTTACTAAAATATCTACATCAAATTCCGGTATTGTACGGCATAAATCGGCAATTTCGGCAGAGTTGGTAAAATCGCATTTTATTGCGGTTACATTATTATAAGTACGCACAATTTCATCGGCAGTACTTGCCGAACGATTGTATGTAAAATACACAGTACCACAGTGTTGCTGTACAAATTTTTCGACAATACTGCGTCCCAAACCCGACGCACCGCCTGTAATCAATATGTTCATAATATTCCGATTGAAATTTTTCCTTTTGCTGCAATTTTTTGTTCTTCATTGCGAAATTCGTACTTAAATTCCACTACGTTTACCGATTCGAAAACTCCTGCCACCGTTGCTTTAAAATGCAACGTGTTACCCAAATATACGGCATTTTTAAAATGTATTTCTTGCGAATGAATAATTACATCTTTCGTGGGAAGACATTCCCCAATAAAATACGAAAGAAATCCGTTAAGAATATTTCCGTACATTACTGCTCCCTTAAATCCTTTTTTGCGTGCAAAATCATTGTTAGTATGCAAAGGATTGAAATCTTTGAACAGATTTCCGAAACCTCGATAAATTTCGTCCGATACTACAAACGTTTGTTCAAATATTTGATTTTCGGTAAACATATACTAAGAATTTGTTTAAATTTTTAATGTTACGGTGCTCTGCACCTTACTTGTGGTGTTAATCACTTTAACTACAAATATTACTGGTGCTCTGCACCTCTTAAATACGAAGTGCAGAGCACTTAAATATTTGTAGTAAATAAAAAAACAATGTGTTCTTCTAAGGTGCAGAGCACCGTAATATTTTTTAGAATTTCGTTAAAATACAATCAATCATTTCACCCACATTTTTCCACGAAAGAATTTCTTTAGAAGTAAATTTGATTTTAAAATGCTTTTCAATCGCCACAATCAACTGAATGTGCGTAAGCGAATCCCAACCGTCCACATCGTTGGCAGTGGTTTCTTCGGTTAAAACAATGTCTTCTTCATCAAGAACATCTTTGAAAATGACTTCGATTTGCTGTAAAATTTCCGGTTTGTTCATATCTGTTTATTTTTTGGTTATGTAAATTTCTTTCATTTTATATTTTTCCACATCAAGTTTCCAAATATTTTCATTGTCAGTTGCCTCAAATCCTAAATTTTTATAGTGGTCACGCACTATTTCATTTTTGGGTGTTGGAATATATTCGCCCACAATTTGGTTATAACCGTTTACTTTTGCCAATTCTACAATGGAATTTAACGTGTATGCCTCCATTCCTCGTTTCAGCACACGGCAACTCATAAACCATGTGTCGATAAACAATGTAGGGGTCGAATATTTTCGACCCGTACCGTCATCGCATTTTTCCAAAATCACTGCGCAAATCAGTCCGTTATCGCCAAATTTATCTTCCAAGGTAAACGAAAGCGTGAGATATTCGTTCGATTGCGCTATTTGTTTTACATCTTCTTCCGTATAGCGCACTGTTCTCAAATTGAATTGATTAGAGCGTTGTGAGAGTTGAGCAATGCGAGGAATGGAAAAGTCATCAAACGGTTTTGTGTCTGAAATCATATCAAGACTTTTCAAAAAATCGTCTTCGTTGGTAAACGATTCTTGAAAAATAACCCGTTCCGCTTCCTTTTGGTATTGCTCGGTGCGTTTAGCATCTTCGCCCGAATATGAAACGGTTTCAAACAAATTCAAGCCGTACAAATAATCAAGGTAAAGCGCAGGGTCTTCGGGCAGTTCGGGAACACAGATTTGCGGAATATTTTCTCGCACAATAGTGCGTTCAAACGGATTGTCGTCCACAAAAACCATCGAATCGAAACCAATGTTGAGTATTTGCTGAATTTTACGAATATTGTCGGCTTTATTCTCCCAATTTGCCACAAAAACGGCAATGTCCGACAGGCGCAACACCATATCGGGGTGCTTTTCAAATGGCTCTTTGGCAACCGATTCGGTGTTTTTACTGCACACGGCGACTATAATTCCCCGTTGCTGCAACTTTTTTACCCAATATTGAAATTCGGTAAATGCCTTTCCAATACCAAGTTGCCCGATTTGAATGTTTTCAATACCATCGTCGCCAATCACTCCGCCCCACGTTGTATTATCCAAATCAAGAATAATACATTTTTTGAAAAACCCCTGAAAAGCCGCAATAATTTTCACTACGGCATGGGCAAAATAAGGTAAAGCATCAATACTGACTACCATTTCGGTGTTGGTATAAATGGCTGGCAACCAAAATTTTTCTCGTCCAATTGTGTTTTGAATTGTGCTTAAATCGCAGATATACAGATTGTTAGTTTGTACAGCAAGTTCCTGCAACAAATAATTCAACTTGCGAAGTTGGAAAATAAATGACGATTCAACTTTGTTGGCATATTGACCAAAAACTTGGTCATCTTCTTCGGTGTAATTACAAAAAATGATTTTTGCATTTGTTTTTGCCTGCAACGCCGAAAGCCATTGTTTTATATGCACGACGTTTTCTTCTGCAAAGCTAAAACGCTCATTTTCTGCTGTTTTATTATATTTTTGCAACAATTTATGGCTCGATTGAAAAATAAGTATCACCTCGGCATTGAACTCATACAGTTCCGACGAAGGGTCGAGAATTTGCCGGTCAATTTGATTAAACTCGGCTTCAAAAACATTCAAATTCAACGAATGTTCCACGCCCATACCTTTGATTGCCTGCACCACAAATTGCGTAGCACTATCGCCGAGCACTGCCAATCGAATGGTTTTAAAACCTTCAACGGGCTTTTTTAAGTTCTTTTTTAGTTGTGCGAAGTCTAACATAGTACTAAGCTATTTTTAGGGTGTCGATTTATGCAATTTTTTCAACACTTTTTTTACTACCATATCATGAATCAACTGTTTTTCGTCTTTACATAATCCTGTAAAATAAATAGAAAGAGCAAAAAATAGTACGGAAATAAATCCTGTAAGCAAAAATCTAAACTCAAAATTGAGATACTGTGTTATGAGCCAACAAACGGCAACAACTGTTATTAATGGTATTGCTGCCTTAAAAATTACTCTTTCAAAATAGTTCCTAATAGATAAACCTGCTTTGTGCTTCCAAAAATACAATTTGAATGCAGTTGCTATTATCTCCATTGTTATTAAACTAACTACAGCATAATATGCCGGAAATCCTAATTTCAAAAGAATGTATGCCAACGGAACAGTGAGGAGCAGAACGCTTCCTGTAATAGATTGATATGCTTTTATTTTTCCGGTTGCTTGCAAAGCCGAAAATGAACCAATTGTGAGTTGATTAACAAGCATTGCCACCAAAACTAATGAACAAAAAACAACGGTATGTTCGGGCACATTTTTTAACCATAACTGCAATATAACCGGCATTTCAAAAATAATGGGAATAGCAACAAAGGCTAAAAGGAAAAAACCAAATTTACTTGCCATCAACGAAAGGCGCAACATTCTTTGCCTGTCATTCCTTCCTTCACTTATCATAATTTGCGGGTTTATTGCACGCAACATTGTTTGCGAGAAAAAAATTACCTGCGCCGAAACTTGATTGGCAATACCAAATGCAGCATTTATAACTGTTCCGAAAAATAGATTTAACACTATTGCCAATCCCTGTATTTTTCCTGCGCCGCACAATGTGCCGAACAAATTCCACCCTGCGAAACTGCCTATTTCTTTAAGAAACGGTTTATCTATTTGATAATTCCGCACACTACATTCGTCATATTTTTTCAAACTATACACTGCGTATAACAAAAATGAAATCGCACTCAAAACCGCCATAAATAAGCCGTACATTACCAATCGTTCCGCTTGAATAAACCACACCAACGATAGAGCAATTGCTAATTTTACAATTGATTCAATAATATTCACAATTGCTATCCACAGCATATTTTCGTGTGCATTGAGCGAAGCGGTAAAGGGTACCGAAATAATTGTGAAAAATACCGAAACCGACATAAAATAGTATATCGTTTGTGCGGTTGGTATTCTGTCGGCAGGAATATTCAAAAATCCGCCGAACAAAACCGGCGCAAGCACCAAAAGTGCAACAACTACAACAACACCTATTGCAATATGCAACACCCACGAGTTGGTAAAAATCTTTTTTTGCATCGCACAATCGCCCGTGCCTTGATGAAACGACAAATACCGTTGTGTAGAAACGGTCATTGCCACATTCAAAAACGAAAGCATGGCAATAACACCGGCTATCAGATTAAAAATCCCATAATCCGAAGCTCCAAGCGCATTCAATACCAAGCGAGTTGAATACAATGAGATTCCCATTGTAATCAGCATTTTGGCATAGAGTATGCCGGTGTTTATTACTACTCGGGTGCTTGCCGCTTGAGGTTGTTTCATGCTACTTTCCAAGAATATTCTTCACAATTTTCACACCCGTATCACCAAAAATAGAGCGTATCATTTTTTTGTTTGTGCTTTCTTCCCTGTTATTGTCGAATATCATTTTAAAAGCATCGGCTTCATTTTCGGGAGTTGTAAATACTTCTAATACAATTGATTGTTCCGATGCGCTTAAAAATTCGGCTTTACACGCCAAAAATTCTTCTTTATTTTGTGCAGACAGATATTTAAAACCGCTTGTTTCTGCCCAGCCTTTTGCATTTTTAGAGTGTCCGGCGGCGGCTATGTATGAATCTCTGTCGATGTTATCGGTTTTATATAGTTTAAATTCTACTCCACAGCCATTATTTACCAAAAGAATGCGAATATTATTTTTTAAATGACGAATACCGAGCGAATTCATATCATAGAAAAACGCCAAATCGCCGGTTACCAAAAAACACAACTTGTCGGTAGCAACGCTTTGCCCGAGTAAAACCGAAGTACAACCATCTATGCCGAATGCCGCCACATTCGAGTAACACGTAATAGATTTATCGAGCGGAAAGAGACTCCATTTTCGCAAACTATTCAATATGGCAAAATTCAGATAACTGTTTTTTGGTATTGCATGGTGTAGTTGCTGTGCCAAATACGCATTGGAAAGAGGCAAATTTTCGGGTATTGAAACCGCGTTTTGCAATTCTTCCCATTGCTGATAATACGTGTGTTGAGCCGAATTGTTTCCTGCCAATCGCATAAAAAACAATTCAAAAGGACATTCAAATATTTTGGTCAAGTTATCGTAGGAATCTACAACTTTTCCGTCTTCGCTCACACGCCAATGTTCAAAAGCGAATTGACCTGCTGCTGCCAATCGACGAAACAGAGGATAATCGCCTGTTTGTCCGCCGATAGTTATAAGAATATCGGGTTTATATGTTTTTGCAAAAACCTCATCGTGCATGGTTAGCAACGCTAAATTAGCAAAAACGGTATATTTACTACGATGGTTCGATAAATGATTGGCATATACAAACACATTATGCGTTTCGGCAAAAGATTCCAATGCCACAGCCTGTTTTTCGGTAAACGGACGGTGTTCGCCTATCACAATCATTATTTTTTTATTGTTCAACGGCGCGTCCCATTGTTCCCATTCCATATATCGCCGGATTACACGCACAGGGGGTAATTGAACATCTTCCCATTTCCCTAATTCTTCGTCCAACATCGGTACATTAAGTTGCACCGGACCCGGTAGCCCATGTGTTAATTCCAAAATCGCTTCATTGACCAAACGCATACAATGCTGTTCATCGTGATGATTTGAAACGTATGGTAGAGCAAAAGTTTGTTTCACAGCATCGGCAGGCAACGATGTTTGATTCGGAGCCTGCATATAGTCTTGATACGTAAATCGCGGGTGTTTCGAGGCAGTAATTGCAAGAATGGGAACGTGCTTGTAAAATGCTTCGGTCAGTCCCGGAATATAATTGCGTGTTGCTTGCGCGCTTGTGCACGTAGTTGCAACCGGCACACCGAGTTCTAAATACAATCCTATTGCAAAATACATGGCACTGCGCTCATCAACTACGGAATAGCACGTAAAAAACGGGTCGTTTTGAAGTCCTTGAACAATCGGAACATTCGTTGCTCCGGGACTGGCTACTACGTGCCGTATATTGTGAGCTTTGAGTAAAGCTAATAGTATTTGTGCGTTTTTTGCTATTGTGTACATACTACGTAATTTAAAAATTTAAGAATTTTAATATTACGGTGCTTTGCACCTTTCTTGCCGTGTCAATTGTTTTAGCTACAAATATCATTGGTGCTCTGCACCTCTTAAAATACAAAGTGCAGAGCACTTAAATATTTGTAGTAAATAAAATCAATGTATCAATTTGAGGTGCAGAGCACCGTAATATTTATGTTGATTAAAATTTAAACAAACTCTTATTGTAATCCCAGAAATTCAACCAAATGTTTTTTCAGCAATTCTTTTCGTTCGGCAACAATTCCGGTCATTCTGTCGTGAATAGTTGCCTGCAATTCACCGCGTTTTGCAAAAGCATTTTGTATTCCGGTTAGAATTTCATCGTTTGTTTGTGCTTTCATATCGCCCATGTGCGGGTACGCCAAAGTATCGGCAAACAAACCATTGAACTTACGGCTGTATGCCATGGGGTAGACCGGTACTTCCGAAGAAAATGCCGCTATTGCAGCGTGCATACGGGCTCCTGCAAAAAAATCCATGCCTGCAATATAATTTTTTGCAAAAATAGGAGTCAAGAAAAAAGGCGACAAAACCAATCTATCGTTATTATACTTTTCAACTAAATCAAACGACAGCGAATAATCGTTTTCCACATCGCTGTAATCGGTAAGCACAACGTGAGGAACAAGATGCAATTTCACATTCGGAATCGACAAAAAATATTCAATCGTATTGCGAATTAACTTTTGATAATCCACACATAATTCAAATTGATTATTTTTTGTGTAGCCGCCATGCCACAGCAAAGCAGAAACATTTAACCCTACGTGAACAAAATCTTTTGAAAATGATTTCTTTTGATATGGCATAAAAAACGCCACATCAACAATTTCGTCTATGTTCGATTGGCAGGTTTCGTTTTTCAAAAAATCATAGCTTTGTTTGTCGCGAGCCAAAGCAATGGCACTTTTTTCTATTGTAGAAATAGCTCTTTTCTTTATTTTTTTGCCAGCGAAAGGACCTATCGTTTGCGGAAATATCAATAATGGTTTTTTAAATAAAAATGCCATTTTGCTTTGATTGTCAAACATATAGAATCTCTTCGCACCGTAAATGTCCGCAAAACTATCGCCTGCGCCAATGTTGATAACAAAATCTATATTTCTATATTGCAACAAAGTGCGCCTTGTTTTAGAAAGAAACAGTGATTTTACTAAATTTTTAATGCTGAAAAAATCAACCGGATACAAATTTACAGCATCAATGATGGTATCGCCTATTTCAAAAGTATCGGTTTCTTTGTTTCCGTATTCGGGATTAATAAGGAAAAATTTAAGATTATAATTACACCATTCCCGCTCCAATTCTTTCAAAATAGAAAGAGCCGACCACGATAACGCCCCCACACCTCTATTCCCATTGTACGGATATGCACCAATTATCGCTATTTTTATTTCCTTCATATTTTAATAAAACGGAGTAAACTTTCCATCAAAAACATATTCCAAATTACGATTTCGCTCTCCAATTTTTTTTGCCGGCACGCCTGTTACTATTGCAAATGGTTCAACATCTTTCGTTACTACCGCACCGGCAGCAACAACAGCACCCTCTCCAATTGTTACACCATGCAATATTGTTGTATTAGGTCCTAACCAAGCCCTGTTGCCAATTATAACCCGAAAATCACTTGAAGAATTACATCTAAAAAAGGCATCTCTATGGTCATGTTGCTCTGTCCATATCGAAACATTTGAACTGAAATTTACGTTTTCACCTATTTTAATTCCATTGCGTGCATCAAGTATTGCCTTATCGCCAATTATAGAACCTTTCCCTATTTTTAATTTATATGGCGCTCTTATTTCTGCACCAAAGTATATAATCGCATTTTTCTCCATTATTACTAAATAGATATTTTTGTACAAGAAATCCCTAATAGTATGAGATGGTATCATTGACACTTGAAATAAAGAATATCGTATATAGCCACTAAAATAACGAAGTAAAAAAAGCACAAAAGATTTTACACCCGTTTTTTTACTTGTTTTACGTTCCGGTGTTTCGTTTGCAAAATTGTTATTTTTCTTTACGTTATCCCTCCTTCTAAAAATCAAAAAATATAATCTCATAGGCAACATTGCCAATAGAAATAGTAACCATTTGCCTATTAATAGTAATAGTACGGTTATCAATAAAATTTCGGTCATATTAGATGTTAGGATATTCATAGATATTCAATTGAATTGTCTTATGTCTACAAGTCTTGTGTCTAAAAGTCTATTAAACATAGCTCTCTATCAATTTCACTCCTTCCCTGCTTGGTTGTATTTCAAATGCTCCCATTGCTGCCGGAATTAAAACGCTTTCACCTTGTTTTAACGGAGAAGCCCCCCTAAATCCCCCCTCACTTCGACTACGCTCAGCGACCGCAAGGGGGACTAATTCACAAGCACCCTGAATACACATATAAACAACAAAGGAATCCAGCGAACGATAATCTTTGATTGTGTTTCCTTTTATATTCAAAAGCCGTACTTTGAAAAAATCACAATCAATCAATTCAGTTGAATGTGAGTTGCTGTGCGCCGTTTCTTGTTTCAGTTCATTATGGGGAAGTACCGAAAAATCCAATGCTTCAATAGCTTCTTTGGTATGCAATTCTCGTGAAACACCGTTTGCATCTTTCCGTCCATAATCATATACACGATAAGTAATATCGGAACTTTGTTGAATTTCGGCAACCAAAAGACCTTTGCCAATAGCGTGAATGCGTCCGGCAGGAATAAAAAACACATCGCCTGATTTTGGGTAATGGCGTACTAACACTTCTTCGAGCGTATTTTCCTGCACTCGCTTTTTATATTCCTCAACGGAAATAGATTTTGAAAAACCCGAAATCAACGTAGCATTTGGCTCAGCATCAATAATATACCAAATTTCGGTTTTTCCTAAACAAGCGTGTCGCCGCTGCGCTAATTTATCACAAGGGTGCACTTGCACGCTGCAATGATCTTTGGTATCAATGAATTTGAACAATAGCGGAAGTTCGTTTTTGTATTTTTGGTATATTTTTTTTCCTAAAATTTTGTTTTTGTGTTGTTCTATCAATTCTGTCAATTGTTTCCCTTGCCACTCGCCATTTGTTACCACCGACACATAATTGGGCACGGTTGAAATTTCCCAACTTTCGCCGATATTTTGGCGAATAGGGGAAATTCCTTTGAAAGTAGAGATTTTTTCTCCGCCCCAGATAACTTCTTTTAGTATGGTATTGAATTTTAGGGGGTACATTGCAATAGGAGTTACTGAATACTAAAAATCATTTCCCAACACAGAAATACTTAAATTTCTGCTCTTTTATTTCTTCCGAATCGTAAATATTACGTCCATCAATCAACACATTGTCGTTCATTGATTTTTGAATTACGCCCCAGCTTGGCAGGCGGAATTGTTTCCATTCGGTAAGCACCAGTAAAGCATCGGCATTGAGCACGGCATCGTACATATCGCTGCCGTATTCTACAACATCGCCAATTCGGCGTTTACATTCTTCCATTGCCACAGGGTCGAACACACGCACTTTGCAACCGGCTTTGAGCAGCAAATCAATTGTTACGAGCGAAGTTGCTTCACGCATATCGTCGGTTTCCGGTTTGAACGCCAAGCCCCAAATTGCAACAGTTTTTCCTTGCAAATTGCCGTTATAATGTTTGTTCAATTTGTTGAAAACCAATTCTTTTTGTGTGTCGTTTACATTTTCTACAGCTTTCAACACTTGCATGTTGTAACCGTGTTGTTCGGCAGTTTTTATCAACGCTTTCACATCTTTTGGAAAACACGAACCACCGTAACCACAACCCGGATACAAAAATTTTGTGCCGATTCGAGTATCCGAACCAATTCCTTTGCGCACCATATTCACGTCGGCACCAACGATTTCACATAAATTGGCAATATCGTTCATAAAACTAATGCGAGTGGCAAGCATGGCATTGGCGGCATATTTAATCATTTCCGCCGAAGGAATATCGGTAAAGATTACTCGAAAATTGTTCAAGAAAAACGGACGATACAATTTCGTCATCAATTCCTTCGCTCGTTCGCTTTCCACGCCTACCACCACACGGTCGGGAGTCATAAAATCAGAAATAGCCGCTCCTTCTTTCAAAAATTCGGGATTTGAGGCTACGTCAAATGGAATTTGCACACCACGTTTGTCCAATTCTTCTTGAATAACGGCTTTTACTTTCTTGGCTGTTCCAACAGGAACTGTACTTTTTGTAACCAAAAGCACATATTTTTGCATATTGCGCCCTATGGTGCGAGCCACTTCCAACACATATTTCAAATCCGCCGAACCGTCTTCGTCGGGCGGCGTGCCTACTGCGCTGAAAATTATTTCAACCTCATCGAGACAATCCAAAAGATTGGTTGTAAAATTCAAACGTCCTTCTTTGTGATTGCGCACTACCATTTCGTCTAATCCGGGTTCGTAAATCGGAATATTACCTTGTAACAAACGTTCAATTTTCTTTTCATCAACGTCCACACAGGTTACGTTTACACCCATTTCGGCAAAACAAGTGCCCGATACTAAACCGACGTAGCCGGTTCCTACTACTGCTATGTTCATTTTTTATAGTTTTTTAGTTTTTTATGGATTAGTTGTTGTTTTATTTTTCCAAACTACCAAATTTCTTTTCTAATGCGGTCTTCAATGTCATGGAAATAATCAACGGTACGGGCACTGAGTTCCTGCACCGCCTTCCTATCGCATACCATCATTGCCTTAGGATGTGCTTGAATGACACTGATAGGACACATATGGGAATAAGCGCCTTCGACACCCATTTTTACAGCCATCGCTTTATTTTCGCCTACCGCAAGTACCAATAAATGCCTTGCATCGGTAATGGTTTGCACTCCCACCGTAAGTGCATTGCGAGGAACATTTTCCAATTTACCACCGAAAAAACGTGAATTGTCGATACGTGTTTGGTGTATCAGCGTCTTTAAGCGTGTGCGCGAAGCGAGATTGGAAAAAGGTTCGTTGAACGCAATATGTCCATTCGAACCCACCCCACATAGAAAAAGGTCGATTCCGCCGACAGCCTTTATCTTATCTTCATAATCCCGACATTCCTTGAGCAAATCGGGCGCATTTCCATCGAGAATGTTAACATTTTCAGACTTGATGTCAATGTGATTAAAAAAATTCCCCCACATGAACGTATGATAGCTTTCGGGGTGCTCTTCCGGAAGTCCTACATATTCGTCCATATTAAATGTTATAACATTTTTGAACGAAACCGCACCTTTTTTATTGAGTTTAATCAACTCTGTATATGTTTCCAAAGGAGTGGAACCTGTGGGCAAACCCAAAACAAACGGTTTCTCCGGATTATTTTCAAAATGTCTGTTAATCAATTTGGCAATATACTGCGATGTCCATATTGCAACATGTTTAGGGTCTTTTTCTATTATTAATCTCATATTTTAGTGATATTAGTTTTTAATGGCTCGTTTGCACATTATGTTCGACAAAGATTATATTTGAGAAACATAATTACTTATATTGCTCATGATTTTTTGCCGAAATTCCGTGCTTAAAGAAAAAAATTGTCATGCTTTTAATATGAAACAACATTTTTTTACCAATTTTTCGACTTGCTCGCAAATGATTGTGTATCATTCGTGATTCAGGAACATACATTACTTTCCTTCGCATTTTCCAAGTCCGAAGACACAAATCTTCGTCTTCCAAATATAAAAAATAAGCCTCGTCGAATCCGCCTAACTCTTCAAAAAAATCTTTTGACAACAAAAATGCTGCTCCAATTGCCCAATCAATAGGCTGAATAAGGTTTGTGTCAATGTCTTTTTGCAAATAATCGTCTGTAGTTTTATTGTTAGCTTCGTCTTTTCCTCTCGAAATTACTCTATGAAATAATATTTTCAAAGAAATAAAACTTCTAACCGAATGCTGAATAGATAAATCAGGATTTAATAATTTGGGAACAACAATGCCGACTGACAAATCTTTTTCTATGTAATCCAATAAGTTATCTATCGCATTTTCTTGCAAAACAATATCAGGATTTATTAATGCTACATATTGCCCTTGTGCCATTGACACACCAAAGTTGTTGTTTTTGCCAAACCCTTTTTTTTCTTTGTTCTCAAAAATTCGCACTTGCGGATAATTTTCTTTTATATATTCCACACTTCCATCTTTGGAACAATTATCTACATATATTGCTTCAAAATTTGCTTTTGGTTGAGTTTTATTGTCATACAATGAACGATACAACTCTTTAATAAATCGCAAGTGATTCATTCCTACCGTAATTATGGATACTTTTACTTCTTCTCGCATAGTTATTTGTTAAATAGTTCTATATACGCTTTTTGATATGCCTCCGACATCACTTTTGCAGTGTAAAAATCACAAAAAACATCTTGTATATTTTTTGTAGCTTCTTCTGCATCAAATTGCAAAATTTCATTGATTTTGGCGTGAGTGTCTTCTATATTTTTATTGTCAAAAATAAAGCCAACGCTATTTTGGGGAAATCTCTGCAAAACTTCTCTATGAGAAGGAATGTCAGACAATAACATAGGTAAACCAACTGTCATACTTTCCAAAATGGTGTTTGCTAATCCTTCCACATCTGATGCAGAAACATAATAGTTAGCAGCTTTTAAGTAATCATACACCCGTGCTGTAAAACCCGGAATAATGATATTACTTTGGGCTTTTTGTTTCAATGTTTCCCACAAAGGTCCATTACCAAGCATTATTAAACCTATATTTTTTTCTTCTAACGAATTAAATACCTCAACCAAAAAATCAGGATTTTTTTCGTTAGAAAAACGACCTATAAAAATAAAATATTTACGAGAGTTGTCTATTCCAAGTTCAGTGCGTATTTTTCTTTTCTCTTCCTCATTGCGTTGCCATATAGGCAAAGAAGAACCATTGGGAATACTCAAAATATTCCAACCTTTGTTTTCTTTATATAATTCGCCCACACTCAAAGCGCAACCTATTGGCAAATCACATTTTCGAGTAAAAAAATGATTTAAAGTATTGACAATGTCGCCTTTAAATTTTCCGTATAAAATCTGCTGTTGCAGTCCCGGATAAATATGAATAGTATAAACTCTTTTATATTTTCTCGGCAAAAAGCACATCAAATATAATGAACGCGGACAATGAGCGTGCAATTTGTCGGGATTAATTGTTTTTACTTGTTTTCTCAAAGCCGAATATAATTTTAACGGATTGAGAAAGCGGTTAGGCGATAGTTGATAGATTGTAATAGGAAATTTAGAAAATTCTTGAAATCTTGAATTTTCTTTTTCGGGAACAAGCGTTACTATCGAAACATCAAATTTGTCAAAATCCAAGTATTGTATAATGTTATACATTACATTGGTTGGTCCTTCGTTACAAAGCGAGGAGATTAAATAACAGATATGTGTTTTTTTCATAACAATTATTAGTTCAAAAATCTTTTCAATAAACTCAATAAACCTATTTTATACAACATCGGTTTAAACAAAAACACCAATCTTTTTTTCATTGATAACGGAAAATATTTTTCTATCAACTGAGGCACTTCTAATTTGTCAATATCATTAAAAAAATCTTCTCTGTGAGTGTTAGGAATGGTGCTGTTTTCTACCATTATGCCGTCCAACTTTATTGCTTTTTCAACATTTGCCGGACAATATTTTAACGTTGCTTTGATTTCTTCAAAGACAGAATTTCCTTTCTCCGAATGTAGCAATACCATTGTTGTTCCTTTGTCATCGTCCATTGATTTATCAAATTCATTAACATGCCAACAATCAAACAATGTTATATCTGCTTCTCTTTTTATTGTTTTGAAATGACACTTAAAGCAAGACGGACGACTATTCAAATCTTCAAAAAAAGTATGTTTAAAAAATTGTAAGTCGCGTCCGCTATATAGTTTTTTCCCGTTTTCAAATCCCAATGCCATAGTAGAGCCTGCATAACCATATCGTTTATCTCTAAAAGAAACATAATTTAATTTAGATTTTGCCAAAAATTCATTATGTTGCAAATATTTCTTCAATATTTTAGGACTTGGTGTTCCTCTGCATACAAAGTCCAAAAGTATGAGGTTATCATATTTTTTCCGCAAAAAAGACCGAAATCCATTCATTTGGCAAGGTGTCCCGGCAAAGAGAACCAATTTGTTTTCATCAAGGAATTGTTTTGCCTTTGAGAAAATGTCTTTCATATCGCTTTGCACATATTTTGATGAGCGAAATTTTGACAACTCCTCTTTTGTGCTTGCATAATTATGTTCAACCATAAAATTCTCATCATAGCAAGCTCCGAATACCACTCCATGTTTTTCTAAAACAGAATAAGCAATTGCGGTAAAAAGTCCGCCGGAAGCACTTTCAAGTCTTATTTTTTTATCTTTTATTTGTGCTGCAAAAGCAAGTGTTTCAAAATCTCTAATTTCGATAGGCTTAGATATTGGACAAATTTTTTCGCACAAATTGCAATTATTACAAACCACCGTGTTTACTTGTGGATACAAATAGCCTTCGTTATCAGCTTTCATATCTATACACTTTTTCGGGCATACTGCGTAACAAGCAGAACAACCCGAACACTGCGATTTGTCTTTTATCTCTATCATTTGTAATCCTTTAATGCATTAAACAAATAACTACGACTTTCATTTCTGAAATTTTCCAAACAATGCTGAACATTGTTGTAATCAATTTCGAGTTTTAAGCAATCGTCTATATTGCTGTTTGCTTTTAAGTGCCTATTGTTTATTCCTACCGAATTTAATAAAGATTCAATACGAGAGTTGGTCGAAGCACTTGTTTTTGATTCAAAACGAGAAAATGTATAAAATTGTTTTTCGTACAACAACGAAAATATTGTGCCATGAAAAGAATCCGTTAATATATATTCTGCATTACTAATTAAATTAACAAATTCCGCAGGTCCAACATTAAATGGTTTTTCGTCGGCAAAATTTATATCCGAAAGAACTAATTCGTCTAAATGTTGTAAGGCTATCAACTTATAGCCTGTTTTCTCCTTAAACCTATTCGCAAAATCACGATGTGGCAGATTATTCCCTAAAAAATAACAGAAAATATATTTTTCTTCAATAAATCGTTTTTCGCCTTTCAGTTCGTTCCAATATTTTTTATCTATCAAAATAGTTGGGTCGCAAACCACTGGCACATCTCTTCCTGTCAAGTTTTTTATTATTTTTTGTCCGGCAACTTCTCGTGTCGAAATAGATTGAATTCTGTTGAGATAGCGACGTGTTTTATTAATTTGCGAAGTCGGAATTGAAGACACTCCAAAACTTGGTGCGTATGTTACTTTATATTTTTCTTCGGGCACGAACAGCAAATTAAAAAAATCTGTTCCAATGTTTATCGGATTCCAAACTTGGTCGCTACCCAACACAAAAGTATCATAATTGTCTTTGGTTGTTAATAAATCATTCCAACCAATATGATTTCGGGAAAAAGAAAAATATTTAGTTTTAAATTCGTCAAACTTTTTTGTTCTTTCATTTAGCGACGCAAAAATATTTTTATGAAACATTTTGCAATACAAATCACGATAAACCACTCTACCCTTCATTATTAAGAGCGGAATATTGAAAATACGGATAAACTGTTTCCAGTCTTTTTTCTTGGTGTAAAGAATTATTTCATTGTCAAACCCGTTTGTTTGCAAAAAAGTATGCAGTGCGTAAGTTTGCAGCATACTTCCGTAATTTGGATTATGTACTGAAACTAAGCCTATTTTTTTCATTTTGTAAAAGTTTAAAAATGATTTATAATGTTCTATTATGCTTTTTTGGGAAATACAAAAAGCACTATTTTTCTTAACCAACCAATTTTTGAAAGTCGAAATTTAATTTTTTTGAATAAACTTTGTTCAAGCCAACTTCCATTGCAATAGTGTATTACAACAGAAGAAGAAGTTGCTTTATGATAATTTGCAAATACGGAAGAATCATATATTTGAATTCCTTCGGACAAATGTTGTTCTTTATCAATATATTTAAATCCGTATTTTTCGACTTCTAATGCGAGAATAGTTGGTATTGTAAGTCGGTTTGTAAAAACATAGTTGAAATGGTGCGAATTGTAAAAATCAAGACAATCCTTAATGAATGGGTGTCCTTTTTCAGCCCCAATTAAAGCAGAAAACATACCATTTCCGGGAACTTTTAGAATCGACTTATCTATTCTGCTTCCATCTTTCGTTAATAATTTCGATACCAAATGAATGGTATCTCGCTGAGGACTAAATTCATAAGAAGAAAACACCCTGTGAGATAAAAACTTATCAAAAGATTGCAAAGCCTTAACGTCTGTATCCATATAAATTCCGCCAAAATGATACAGAGCATAAATGCGAGTATAATCTGCAACAAACGCAAATTTGCCTGCATCGTACGCTTCTTTTGTAAAAGGTATAGAAGTAATGTCAATATCTTGCTCTGTCCAACATTTGAAAGTATAGTCAGGCATTAGTTTCTTCCAGCCTGATATGTATTGCAAATCAGCTTTCGGCATAGGCTTAGCTCCAAACCAACAATAATGAATAATTTTAGGTACCATTTTATTAATTTATAAAAAAGTTAGTATAAGGTATAATAGTTGGGAATGTCTCCCCAGTAGCATGTCTTGCGATTATACCCTTGCTATCTACATTAACAATAAAAACACAAAAAAACAACACCATAACATAGAATGCAAATCCGTATAAAACTCGCCTATTTTTTACCAAATAGTCTGCCATGATTGGACACATTAGTATTATGATTGTTGTGAAAATTTGAGTTCCCCTAACAGATAGCTCATAAACAAAGCTCAAAGAGTTATATAAAAACAGACCCAAGAAAAGCACATTGAAATATTTTGCCATATCTTGATGCTTTTTTCTGAAAATCCAAACAAAAATCAAAATCACATACAAGAAATATGTAAAAGAACTGAACATCCTAAACTCTTGACCTAACCTCTCTGCTCTATTTGAGTATGTTACCACGTTGTTTGCAAGATATTCTATACCAATATTTTCAAAAAAACATGATAGAGAGATAGGTATAATTACAGATATTAGCCACAATGCGACGTAAATATAACTATTATAAAATCTATTAGGAATAATTAGCATGAAAACCCCCATAACTGCTACATCATGTATAAGCGTAGCAAACACAATCAGTGGAATGGCTATTTTGAAGTTTTTTCTATAGCAAAATGCAGTCAAAACGAGCCCGATAGAGAGAAACATACGAGCTTGATTCATTAAATTTGCGAAAAAATAAAAGCTAAACAATATCAACAAAGCCATAAGCAGAAACTTTGTATTCTTTTTTATTACAAAAGCAAATAAAATAATAGTTGTTGCCGAAACAAGAAACACAAAAACAATATAATTTAAATAAAAGGCTAAAAAGCCAAATAAATAACCCCATCGAGAAGTTTCTATTAAATCAGTCACTGAACTTGAGCTTTCTATAAGAAGTTTATATAAATGATAATCTTCGCCACAAGTTCTAAAACCAACAATAAAAATAAGAGCTAAAATATAAACATGAAACAATTTTATTCTTACCGAATAAGGGATAAAAGGCTCTATAATAGCCGAAATTAAAAGTATTGCGAATATGAATAAGTATATTTCCATTTAAAAATCAAAAATTTAATTTTTCAAATAGTTTTTCCCATTGTAAGCCTATTTTATTTTGCTCAAATCTCTTTGAACTTTCTATTGCATTTATAGCCATCTTGTTCCTTTCTTGAGAATTGCTCATTATATGGCTAAGTTTTTCAACATATTCATCTACATTCCCCTCTTGGACTATATAGCCATCTGTCCCGTCTGATATTATATCTTGCAGGGATTTATACGTATCAAAAGCAATTGGCACAACACCCATTTGTTGTGATTCGGTAAGTGTAAGTCCCCAGCCCTCAAAAGAAGATGTCATCATAAAAACAGATGCTTTTTTGTAATATTCCAAAGGATTCTTTACTCCTTCAAATTTCACTTGCTTCAAGTTTAGTTTGTTTGCCAAACTAAGATAATCTTTTTTGTTGTCTCCGTCTCCTAATATTACCAACTTCCAATCAGTAAAGACAGCTTTTTTCTCAATAACACTCCAAATTTTAAGAGCCAAAGATATTCTTTTCTGATATTCTTCTAATCGAGAAACTATCAAAACTTCCTTTTTTTTTCGATTTAGTTCTTCTACCGGCAAAAAATCATTGAAAGATAAAGCATTAGGAATTACTGAAATCTTACGAGTTTCGGTAAGTCCAGCGTAGGTTTTAAAATCGTCAATAAAATGCTTAGACAAAAGCACCAATCTATCGGCATTATCGTAAGCCTTTTTATAGTGTTTTTTATTGTCAATAGCTTGTTTTAAAAAGAAAATAGGATGTATAGATAGTTTTATTAGGGATTTAATTTTTTCTGAAATACTTTTGCTAACGACAAATTGCTTTTTTATTCTCTCGAAAGTGAAAAAATTTGTTTCCGCCCCAGGGTTGTAATGATGCACTGAAATTATTTTACAAGAAGGATTATTTTTTATGGCGTTTTTAAAAACTTTAACTTTATCAAAAGCTCCTTGTATAATAATCAAATCAATTTTATTTTTTTCTACAAATTGCTTGATTTGTCTAATGCTATTTTTTTGCGATAATCTCTCTTTGTCGCAAAATATTGTTTTGTTTAATTTTGTGTCAATATCCCAAGTGTACATCGAAAAGCAGGTGTGTGTGTTAGACAAATACCCCACCAAAGAATCTGTAATTCTTTCCGTGCCTCCTTTTTGAGGAGAAACATCATAATGTGTAAAAAACAATATATTCATACTTTTAAATACTAGTAGCAATAAAATCTTCCGAATTAATTTTCAATTCTTCTAACTTTTGCTTTGCCGCTTTCCAATCTATGGTTCTATTCATACAATCGGATAAATCCCCTGATTCCTCATCATAAACTCTTTCTCTTAGCCCTATTTCTTTAAGAAAATCATAAATACGTATATTTCCCGAAGCAAATCTGTTTCGTAATGGAATAACTAAAAATGGTTTTTCAAATAATATGCAAAATACCATACCGTGAAAAGATGTTGTTATTACCGATTCGGCATCCTTAATATAACCAAGCCATTCAGAAATAGTCGCTTGAATATTCAAATGTCCGGGAATAAGCTCTCTTGCCTCAAAATACCCTGATGATGTTACTATTCTAACATCTAAATCCGTTTGAGATACATATTGCTTTATTTCATTCCAATAAACTTCTTCTGATGTTGCAACATTTAAGAAATATAAAAAAACATAATTTTTAGTTTTTTCTTTTGAGATACAAAGTTTTAAATAATTGTTTGCATCTAACAAAAGCGTTGGGTCTAACACTAAGGCAGTATCTACATATCCAGCCGATTTACACAATTCTAATCCTTTTTTCTCTCGTACAGAAATAGCATCAAAAGCAGATAAATAGTCAGTAAAGATTTTCATTTCATTTTCTTCTATAACTCTTCCTATACTTGCAGCATATGATATTCGCTTTATATTTTTATCGCCAAATGACAAAAACCAACCTGCAGTATTGGGATTTTTTAATGGATGACGCCAAACCTGATCGCTTCCACATATATAAGCATCTGCAATAGGAGGATTTTCGCGAAGTTCTACGATAGAATTATATGTTTTATTTGTGGAAACAACAAATTGATTTTTAAAATTTTCAAAGCATCTTTCTTTATCAAGTTCTTTATTTAAAGATTTAAGCCTTTTTGCTATTTTTTTTTCTAATTTTAAATCATGGTCAACTTTTCCTAATAACTTTTTCCATGCATTTTTATCAAAAATTTTTAAAATGATTTTTTTAATGAGCGCATCTGTTTTTCTTGTAGGCATATATTTTATAAGAAAAACTTCGTGTCCCTTATCTCTCAAGTAAGTTTGCAATGCGTATGCTTGCAATACTTGACCATAATTATTTTGTGTGTCGAAATATGTAACTACTCCTATTTTCATTTCTTCAATTTACTCTTTATAAAACTTACAATTTTATTTCTCATATCCTTATTCACACCAACATAAAAAACAGTTACTAAAATACAAACTGTGGAAACAAAACATACAATAATAAAGTTTATTATTCCACTGCCTACATAATAGTACGCCAATATCGGTATAGGAATAGCTATCAAACACACTTTTAAACAAGGACTAAATACATTCATAATATCTTGAAAAGTATAGTTTGCTATTTTACAAATTAAAATCGGTTTTATAACCAAACCCAAGAGAGCATACGAAATGACTCCAGCATAAGATAAAGTAACAGGCGAAAAACCCGCTTTAAACAAAAAATATATTATTGGAAATCGAATAAATCCCACAAGAGGACTAATTAAAGCATTTTCTCTTAATTGCCCCTTAGCATACAAAGCAGTATAAAATGAAGTATCAAAAACAGAAAACAGACTTTGAATAATTATCAGTTGTAAAAATATAACAGAATATTCCGGCACTTGTCCCAACCATAATTGCAATAGTGGTTCCGCCAAAAGAATAATGGGTAAACCAAGCAGTAGCATTAAGTAAAAAGAAAATTTTGCGGAATTAAGTAATAATTGTTTAGAACCGATATAATCTTCAGCAGCATATTTTTTGACAATTTGCGGATTGACAGCGGTTCTGAAATTTTGTATAAATTGCATTGCTGTCATATTTACTTGCGTAGATATTGCCCTTGCTGCTACAACTGCCGGACTAAAAAATATGCCGGTAATAATATTTGTCCCCTGTTCATTCAGCGCGATTGACACTTGTGCAAACAAACTCCAACCGGAAAAACCACCAACTGACTTCAATATATCCTTGTCAAGCAAAAATTTATAATGCGTTTCTTTGAATTTTGAAACACAATAGAAACGATAAAACAATGCTATTCCCATTGTAACAATGCACAATAGAATAGCATACAATATCAGTTTATCATAATTCCCAACTTTCAACAAATACACTACACCTAATTTCAGAGAAACTTCTACAATACTTACATACGCAAACACATTCATTTTTTCGTGAGAAATAATGGAAGCATTGTAGGGTACTTGTGTCATTGTAATAACCGCAGTTAATACGGATATATGATATACCCATAAAGCAGCATTCATTCTATCGGATGGGATTACCAATTTATTGTAAACAAACCACAAACCGATAGTCTCAGCCAATATTACAACAATAATTGCAATAATGATGTGTGTATTCAGTAAAGTGGAAAACGTTTTTTGCAATTTTTCGAAATTTCTTGTCCCAAGTTCAAAAGCAAGAAAACGAGAACTACCTGTACTTAAAGCACCATTCAAAAACGACAACATCCCCACAACACCACCAACCACAGCATACAATCCAAAATCTTCTACACCCAAAGTTTGTAACACCACCCTCGAAGTGTATAGCGTAACAAGCATAATAACCATCATTCGGAAGTATAGAAAAATGGTGTTTTTTGCTATAGTTTGGTTGTTGGTTGTTGGTTGTTGGTTCATTTATCTCTACAAACAATATTTATTTTAGTAGTTTTATTGCCTTTTTCCAAATTTTAGTCGAAAGCAAAAACAATTTTCCAAAATAATTATCTTTGTTATAACTTGTTGTATAAATCCATTTGTTTTTGAATTTATTTTCTTTTAAATAATCAATAAAATACAAATTCAATCCTTCCGTCGAAATATTATTTTCCTTCGCATATTTAGCGATAATACGGTCAGTATCGGCATCAAAAGCATAGTCTATACCGTAAATATAATTGTTAGATTTATAATAATCCAAAGTTCTTTTTATACCCTCTTTCAATGATATGCTTTGCTTAAACTCCGGCACAATAGATTTTAATTTTTGGTTACTGATTTTTGCATTACAGGCGCGCCCTCCTAAAATTTCGCCTTTACGTGAAGGTATCTCTTGTGCATAATATTCCGGCGAAATATCAAAGACTTTCACTTCTTTATTTAATAATTTCGAAAGAACATCTAACACCTCTTTCTCAGTCGGTGTTTCATCGCCTACCACATTAAATGCCTCGTTGAATGCTTTTTCATTATTTAACAAACCTATCACCCCAACAGCAAAGTCATCAACGTGAGTTAGATTGTGAAAATTTCCCCCTTTGTTCCAAGTTATAATAGGTTTTCCGTTTAAAATACGTCCTATTATTGTCCAATGATAACCATACGGCGGAGTTATTCCATAAGGAATTCGCGTGTTGCCGTAAGTTACTCCCGGTCTTACTATTGTATAATTTGTATTGCTCTCTTGAGCCATTTTTATTAGCAGTTGTTCACTTTTATTTTTATCGATACTGTACTTCCACACGGGGTTAATTTGTGGAGCATCTTCATCGAACAAACTGTATTCCATGTTATTATATACAGCACATGAAGATATAAAAATATACTGCTTCGCTTTGTCTTTAAATAAGTTGAAACTATATTCCAACTCCTTTTCTGTGAAACAAATAAAATCAATTACAGCGTCAAAAAAATGATTTTTAAGTAAAGAAAGTACTTTTGCCTTATCTTTAACATCGGCTTTCAGTAAATGAACTTTTTGCGGAATTAAATTCATACGATTACCTCGATTAATCATATAAACTTCCATCCCTTGTTTTAAGGCTTCCTGCGTAATCGCAGTACTTAATACCCCTGTTCCGCCAATCAATAATAGTTTCATATAATAACATTAATTATACAACCACCCCAAGAATATCCTACACCAAAACCGGCTAACATCACTTGCATCCCATTTTTTATAATATCGCTGTTTATCGCATCTTTTAGTGCTATCGGCACAGTTGAAGAAACCGTATTACCTGTTTTTTCCAAATCAATATAAAACTTTTCTTTCGGTATGTCACAAACTTTTCGGATAGTGTTTAACATAAATTTGTTTGCTTGATGAAAAACAAACATATCTATATTGTCTTTTTCAATGTTATTTTTTTCTAATACTTGCTGCATCAATGCCGGTACGGCTTCCAACGTGAAGTTAAAAATTTCCGAACCATTCATATACAAATGATCGGACGATTTTATAGAACCTCCTTCATCAGTGCCACAATCATTTAGAGCATTGCATTCGCGGAAAGCACCTGTTTTTACTATCAAATTTTCGGCTCCTGCACCGTTTGTTCCCAAAGAAAAGTCTCCAATTTCGGCAAAACCATCGGTAGAGACCAATGTTGCAGCTGCCCCATCGCCAAATATCGACCTATTACCTTTATCGATAGAATGAATCTGTTTGTTATACGTTTCAGCCGTGAGTAACAGTATATTTTTTGCAATTCCGGCATAAATCAAACCTTTTGCCAAAGCAAGTCCATAAACATAGCCCGAACAGCCTAAATTATAATCAAACGCACCTGCCGTTGTGGGAATACCTAATTTATCTTGCAGTACACAAGCCGTTGTTGGCAAGAAATAATCAGGACTTTGCGTACACAACATAATGAAATCAATATCATTTGCCGAAATTTGATGTTCTTCAAACATTTTTCTTGCAGCACATAATGCCATATCTCCTGCGGTTTCATCAGGCTTAGCTATATGGCGACTCAAAATTCCTGTTTTGTTTGCTACTTTTTCTGCATCCCATTCGGGAAAGTCTTTTACCAATTCTTCATTGGTGACAATTCTTTCCGGTAAATAGTATGATATGGCTTTAATAAATGCTTTCATAATTGTTTAATTTAAAGTGTAACCTCCGTCAATAACTAAACTCGAACCGGTAACCCAAGAGCTTGCATCTGACAATAAATAAATTGTAGCATAAGCCACTTCCTCCGGTTTACCGTAACGCTTTAACGGATACCGCTTTTTGTCTTCTACAAGTTGTTCTTCGTCAATTACTCCACCATCGAAAATGTGCGTTTCAATCATACCAGGATTAACGCTATTTACCCGAATACCTTTTGCTGCCAAATCAAGCGCCATATTTTTCATTACGCCATTGATAGCTCCTTTTGAAGCAGAGTACATAGAATTTCCTCCCCATACACAAGCATTACCCGAAATAGAAGAAATAAACACAATCGAAGCATTTTTTACCAGTTTTTTATTTTTGACAAGTTGAGCCGAAAATAATGTTGGTGCTGTAAAATTCACATTCATTACCTCCTCCAACGAAGCCGCATCAACAAACGGGAAGAGCAATGTCCGCACAATTCCGGCACAATTGACCAAACCATCAAGTTTTGGAGCTTGTTCCACAAGTGAAATCCGGTCTCTTTCAACTGCCAAATCGGCAAGAATCAACGAATGCCCGTCTCCATACATTTGCGACAATGTTTCTTGTAAGCGTTCTTCATTACGGGCAGTTATTATAACCTTTGCTCCCATTTTTGAACATTCAGTAGCAATAGCACGTCCAATACCCGATGAGGCTCCGGTAACCAAAATCTGTTTCCCCAACAGAGAAAAAGGATTTAGTTGATTACTGCCCATTACAATGAAACGATAAAATCAAACAAATCTTTTATTGTTTCGCACGAGCGAATTTCTTTTCCGGTTATGGTTTTGCCGTATTCGGTTTTCACAAGAGCAATAATGCCAAGAGTAGTCAATGAACTCCATTCGTCCAGTTCTTGGAATACAGTGTCGACTTGCATTTCCGATGCATCTGTATCGTCAAATAGTTCTGCAAATTTTTCAATAAAATCTTGTAATTCCATATTTTTAAATATTTTAAATTAGTATTTCCAATAAACATCTTCATCTACCACTACGGCAGGAACTCCCGAAACCATTGTAAACGCAGGCACTGCGTTTGCCACTAATGATTTGGCGCCAATAATAGCTCCATCGCCAATTTTTGCCCCTGCAATAATGGTACAGCCTTCGCACAGCCAAGCGTGTTGCCCAATAACTACCGATCGAGTATCTTTGTATCCACGGCGGGCAATATAATGATTTCCGTTATTATCACGAATGGTAATATTGCGTCCTAACATGACATATTCGCCAAGTGTAATGGCTTCGCCACAAATAATAGTGGCATTTATATTTGTTGCTCCTTTACCTTTGATATGCAATTTTGCATTTTTAAAAATTTCAATATCAGAGCCATATCCAACAGAAAAATCGCTATCAATTAATAATTGAGCCTTATTTTCTATCAATAATCGGGTTTCAAGTTTTGAAGAAGCAAACTTTTTCCAACCCAATGTAAAGATTCCATTTAGTACAACTTCTGCTCCTTTTTTAATGTCTAAAACACAATGTTTGTTTATGACAATAAAATGTCCTGCCAATATTTTATTTTCAATTTGTTTACAGAAAAGATTATATTTAATGTTCTGATACCAAGTTTTTATATTTAATCCCGATACTTTATAAACCCTGAAAAGAAATTTCAAAAGATTTTTAATTTTTCTTCTGGCGGTAAGCGGATTGTTATTAAGTGGTTTTATGTATTTTTCCGCAACTTCCTTAAACGGCAACTTATCTAAATCTTCATAAAAAGACTTCCTGTCAACTACAGGCAGATTTAAAGATTTTGTCAATGCCGGATTTCCCTTAAAAATCGTATCAAAAGTAATTGGTTTAGATAATAGAGTGGATTGAATTTGTTCGTAATATTTTTTACCTTTTTGAGAATTTGTCATTACTAAAGATGTGCCCAAATCATTATCCAATTCCTTGCCAACAACCCGTTCTGCCCCCCAAAAATCAGCTATCGTAATATCTGCAATACGAGGAAAACCTTTGAATTGACAGTCATAACACGAAGGACGACTATAAACACCCGTTTGCAAATATCCAATGGTGAAAAAACTTGTTTCTTTTGTATCGTAAAGAACCTCTTTGTTTTCAAAAACTATTTTGCTTGTCAATTCCCGCCAACCCAATTCTTTATTTTTAGCTTTAAAATAAACTACTTTAGAGTTAAATCTGTCTTCCAAATAATCTAAATATTTACGAAAAACTTTTGGAGAATTAATTCCGCGACAAATGAAATCAACAATTATCAAATTTTCATAATCTTTTCTTAAAAAAGCTCGTAGAGCACTCATTTGGCAAGGCGTTCCGCAAACTAACACTTTTTCGCCTTGTTTTAACAAGTCTTTTACCGCCGTGTAAAAACCCAAAGCATTACTTTGTAAATATTTACTGCTTCGCAATGCAGACAAATCTTTTTTGTCGTTAGAAATAAAATGTCTTACAGAAAAATTTTCATTAAAAATAGCCCCTCCTACATAACCACCATCACGATATGTTTTTTCTGCCAAAGCGGAAAAAACTCCACCGGAAGTACTGTCAAAACGAATTTCCAAATTTTTATGAATCGCCGCATGACATTCTGACTGTCCCAAATCATTTTTCTTTAATGATTGAATATTGATAATTGGGCAAGTTTTTTCACACAATCCGCAATCATTACATTTTTCAGCATCAACTTTGGGATACCAAAAGCCTTCTATGTCAGTTATAAATGTAATCGCATTGCGACTGCAAATATCACCACAAGCATTACAGCCACAACAATCTTTTTTATCTGTAATATTTATCATCTGTTTATAATTTTAATAACTTATAGAATGACGGGTCAAAATTAGGTTTATTTTTCTGTAAATTTAAACAAAATATTGATTTTCAACCAGTCCATTCGCATAAGTTATTGAATTACAATCATTTCGCTTAGTATAATTTTTCCAAAAATCTTATGGAAATTTCATATTTTGTAAATTCAATACCAAACATGTTGAATACTCATTTTGCCATAAAGTATGTCAGTATTCATTACCATTTGTATACTTGCTTGTTGCGGTTGTTTGAGGATTTTAGTGTAAAATTTTCTTTTTCAACTGTTCAAATTCTTGCGAAGTAAAGCACCTGCGTCTAATCTTTTGCTGTTTTTCGAGGTGGTGGAAATTTTCCACCACATACTGTTTTTCAGCACTTTATACTTTTTTTAACGATTTTTTAGGCACCTGCACCGTAATCGCCACCACCCCACAAATCTGTATCAACACCTGCGTTTTGCCGCTAATCCGTATCAATTCGCCTTCTACACCGCAAAAATCGCCTTCTATAATTTGTACTCTATCGCCTTTGGCAAATGTTTCGGTACTCACTTGAACAATTCCCGTATCGGCAACAGCACACACTCGCATAAAATCGTGCATTTGTTTTTCGGGCACAATCATTGTTTTGTGCGTGCACTTGTCTATCATAAATGATAGCTTTAAGCCATTTTCGTTTATCAGCAAATAGGCTTGGTCTTTGGTAGTGCGTACAAATATAATGTTTGCCAACACTGCCTTTTGCACCATTCGTTTGCGACCGCCATAAATGCGCACTTCACTGCGTACGGGAATAAAATGTTCGATACCAATAATCTCTAATTTTTTTTTCACTGCCAATTCTTGATTAGCACGTGTACGCGCAACAAACCAAAATTCAGTATTTTGCTCATTATCAATTTGTTGCATATTCAAAAATCAGAGTTCATGGTACGCTTCGCGGTATGTATGGTACATACATAATCACCGAAAATTAGAAAAACTACGCAAAAATACAACTTAATTGAAAATTGACAATTGAAAATTGTCAATTAAATCTTCTAATTGTTCGATATTTTTAAATATATCGAACTTTTTAGTTCGTAATCCGCAATTTGTAATTCGCAATTACGTATTTTTGCATTGCAATTTTCAACTTTCAATTAACTTCGTTGAGCCCCTTCGGGGTTCTCAATTTTCAATTAACAAAATGCAAGTATCCGTTTTTATTCCCTGTTTTATAGACCAATTATTCCCCCAAACGGGTGAAAATTTTATACAATTATTACAAAAAGCAGGTTGCACTACACAGTACAATCCTGAGCAAACGTGCTGCGGACAACCGTCGTATAACAGTGGCTACACCGCCGAAACGCAAGCCATGGCACGCAAATTTCTGAAAGATTTTGCAGGCGAAGATATTATTGTAAGTCCGGGAGGTTCGTGCACCGGATTTGTGAAACGACACTACGCCTCGTTGTTTGATACCCAGAATGAAAAAGAACAGGCGCAGGCGTTGGGCACACGTATGTACGAAGTGTGTGATTTTTTGGTAAATCACTTGAAAATAACCGATGTAGGAGCTGAATTTCCGGCAAAAGTGTGTGTGCATGATGCGTGTGCCGCATTGCGTGAATACGGTTTACGCAACGAACCACGGCAATTGCTTGCCAATGTAAAAGGTTTGGAAATCGTAGAAATGCCTGAAAGCGATACCTGTTGCGGGTTTGGCGGCACATTTTCGGTAAAACAACCTGCTATATCGCAAGCTATGGTTGAACAAAAAGTGCACAATGCCATAGAAAGCGGCGCCGAATATATTACCTCAACCGAAGCTTCGTGTTTAATGAATATAGCTGCTTATATTGAAAAAAATAATTGCCCTATAAAAGCTATACACATTATTGATATTTTGGTGGGAAAGAAAATTTAGAACAATTTGTTTTTAATGCGCAAGCGCATTTTCAAAGTAAACACGAAGGCACGAAGACAGAAAGACACGAAGTTAGAAAATATATGAAATCACGAGAAGAATATGAACGAATAGGGAAAATAATTCTTGATTGTGCTTTTGAAGTACATAAAGAATTGGGAGCAGGATTTTTAGAAAGTGTTTACGAAGAATGTCTTGTTTTTGAATTAAAAAAGAAAGGATTGAATGTTGAGAATCAAGTTTATTTACCTGTTTATTACAAAGGAGAAAAGTTAAATAAATTTTTTAGAATGGATGTTCTTGTTGAAGGAATTATAGCTCTTGAACTAAAATCGGCAAATGCTTTATATCCGATTGATGAGTTTCAATTGGTTTCTTATATGAAATTGGCAGATATTAAATTAGGATATTTGATTAATTTTAATGAAATTTTGTTGAAAGACGGAATCAAAAGGAAATACAATAATTATTACTTTAACAACGAAAAATAAAAATCTTCGTGTCTTTCTGTCTTCGTGCCTTCGTGTTTACTATAAAAACGCGCTTGCGCGCAAGAATGAACACGAAGACAGAAAGGAACAAAGACACAAAGTTTAAAAATAAAAAATGAATTTGTCAATTTTTAATTCATAATATGAATTACTTTTGCAAAAAATAAACAAAAATGTTAGATTATATTATTTGGAATATGCAGCCCGAAATTATTGAAGGGTTGCGCGTGCGTTGGTATGGGCTGTTTTTCGCCATAGGATTTTTTGTGTCGTATTATTATCTGGGAAAAATTTTCAAACGAGAAGGTTTGTCGCAAAAGAAATTAGATAATTTTACTTTTATTACTTTTATTTTACTAATTGTAGGTTTACGTTTGATGCACTGTTTGGCTTACGAATGGGAGGTGTATTCGCAAGACCCTATACGGATTTTATTCATTTGGGAAGGCGGTTTGGCAAGTCATGGCGGCGCAATTGGGCTATTGCTTTCGTTTATTATTTTTGCCGGAAAATCGAAAGAATCGTTTTGGTGGATAGCCTCACGAGCAGCCATAGTTATACCGTTTACGGCAGGTTGTGTGCGTTTGGGTAATTTAATGAATTCCGAGATTTATGGTGTAGCTTCGCAATTGCCGTGGGCATTTGTGTTTGTTCGCGATGCAGTAATTCACACAACTCCGCAACAACTAACCGACATTCTAACACAATCGGGCATAGTTTCAACAGATTTATACAATCAATTACTGCAATTTTTTAGTGCGCACGGCGAATTGTTTGCACGAGGCTTGCCTTATTCTTCATTGCAAACCATGCTTATAGAAAGTCGTTTTATGCTTGCCGAACGGTCGGATTTATTGATATCGACACTGCTGCAAAAAGGATTGTTGCAAGCGCACCACCCAACGCAGATTTACGAAGCGCTTGTGTATTTTGCTACTTTTGCAGTGCTTATGTGGTATTATTTTTCACGCAAAACCGTGCAAGCCGTTTCCAATTATTTTATTTTAGGATTTATTTTTGTTGTAATTTTCGGTTTCCGTTTTGTGGTAGAATTTATCAAAAACGACCAAGTTGCCTTTGAACAGGGTATGACGCTCAATATGGGACAGTGGTTGAGTTTGCCGTTTATTCTGTTTGGAGTATATTGTTTCTACAAATATTTTTCGTTAACACGAAAACAGCAAGCGTAAATATTTTGAACGCAAATGACGCAAAATGCGCAAATTAACACAAGTTTTATTTGCGTAAATTTGCGCATTTTGCGTCATTTGCGTTCTTGAATTTACTTTTCTAACTCCTTCCAAGCAAGAGCACTCGCACCAAGCACCGCAGCATTCACATTTTGCAATCCGCTTTGCTGTATGGTAATTTTATTCTTAAATATTGGCAGCAAATATTCTTCCATGTACCGGCGAACAGGATTGAGCAGCACATCGCCGGCTTTTGCCACACCGCCAAAAATAAATATATGCGAAGGACTGGTGTGCGCCACCACATCGGCAAGTTTTAAGCCTAAAATTTTGCCGGTATAGTCAAAACATTCTTGCGCCAGCTCGTCGCCTTTTTTAAGAGCGGTTTCAATATCGAGCGAGGTAAGTTTATTATTGGGAATTGCGCGCAGGTCGGAAGGTTTTTGGGAATTGCACAAAATTTCGGTCATGGTGCGTACCATGCCGGTAGCCGATGCGTAGGTTTCCAAGCAGCCTCGTTTGCCACAACCGCATTGTCTGCCATCTAAAAACACGGTGGTATGACCCACTTCGCCGGCAAATCCATCGTGTCCGTACACCAAATTGCCATCGACAACTATGCCGCTGCCAAGTCCGGTGCCTAAGGTAATAACCACAAAATCACGCAAATCTTTTGCTGCGCCGTATATCATTTCGCCTATGGCGGCGGCATTGGCATCGTTGGTTATGGCTATGGCAATGTTTGGAAAAAACTCAGCCAATTTATCGCAGAAATGTACCGTGCCTTTCCATGCCAGATTCGGAGCCTCTTCTATGGTTCCTCTATGGTAATTCGCATTGGGAGCACCTATGCCTATACCCATTAATTGCCAATCGGCATGAGCAGCCAATTCGGCTTTTAGCAAACGGCTAATATTTTGTATATACGGGTCAATTTCGGCGTGTTCGCGTGTTGGTACCGATATTTCGGCAAGGCAATTTCCTTCTCTATCTACAAAACCCATTACGGTGTTTGTACCGCCTATGTCTATTCCAATTGTTATTTGTGTCATAATTTTTATGTTTTTTTGTTAAAATACAAAGATATGCAATTATGAATTACGAACATTGAAATCGGTAATAAAAAATCCCTTCATTGTAAAATGAGAGGATTTTTTTGTTGAAAATTAAAACGGCAAATCATCAGCCGGTGGAGCATCAAAATCCGGTGCTACCGGTGCGCTTGCAGGAGCAACAGCTGCTGCCGCAGGTTGTGCAGGCGTATAAGTTGATTCCGAGCCGCCTTCCCGTTTGCCCAAAAATTTAATTTCATTGGCAACTATATCGGTTGCATACTTTGTTACACCGTCTTTCTCATACGTACGATATGACAATTTTCCTTCTACATAGAGTTGCATGCCTTTTTTTACGTATTGCTCCACTGTTTTTGCCAAGCCTCGCCATACGGTAATCGAATGCCATTCGGTTTTGGTTACTCGTTGACCGGTTTTGTCGGTATAAACTTCGCTTGTTGCCAATGAAAGGCGAGCAGTAGGCAGGTCTTCGCTTATGTAACGCACTTCGGGGTCGTTGCCTACATTGCCTACTAAAATTACTTTGTTAATCATTTTTTTTTAGAGATTAGTTATTAGAATTAGTTATTAAAAAATTTTTGATGTTGATTTACTTTGATATTCAATTGATATTCATTGTTTTAATGTGCCAATTAGATAATATGCCAATGTGCCAATAAATGTAATTAATTGTTTAATTTTCTAATTGTCGTATTGGCATATTGTCACATTGTCGTATTGGCATATTGTCACATTGTCGTATTGACTTATTGGCACATTATATAGTTCACAATCCAATCGCCAACTTCACTTGTCGATTTTGCATTTTCTTTCGTAATATCTTCGGTTACAAATCCTTGTTCGAGCGAAGCTGCTACGGCTTTGCGAATAAGTGCGCCTTCTTCTTTCAAATCAAATGCATATTCAAACATCATTGCTGCCGAAAGAATTGTTGCCACCGGATTGGCAATGTTTTTGCCTGCCGCTTGTGGGTATGAACCGTGAATTGGTTCAAATACGCTTGTGTGCAAGCCAATAGATGCGCTTGGCAACAAACCAAGTGAACCGGTAATTACCGAAGCCTCGTCGGTCAAAATGTCGCCAAACATATTTTCGGTTACCATAACATCGAAATTTTTAGGCCATTGTATGATTTGCATTGCGGCATTGTCCACAAACATATATTGTGTTTCAACTTCGGGGTAGGTTGGCGCCATTTCTTGGGCAATTTGCCGCCACAAACGTGATGTTTCAAGTACATTTGCTTTATCTACCACTGTCAATTTTTTGTTGCGCTTCATAGCATATTCGTAGGCAAGTTTCAAAATACGCTCAACTTCGGCACGAGTGTACACGCAGTTGTCGAACGCTGTGTTGTCGTTATCTTTTCTGCCTTTTTCGCCGAAATAAATACCACCGGTAAGTTCACGAATACACATAAAATTTGCACCTTCCACCAAATCTTTACGCAGCGGTGATTTGTGTAGCAGCGAATCAAATGTTTCCACCGGACGAAGATTGGCATACAAGCCCAATTGTTTGCGCATACGCAACAACCCTTGTTCGGGGCGAACTTTTGCCGTGGGGTTGTTATCGAATCGAGGGTCGCCAATTGCACCGAAAAGTACCGCATCGGCTGCCATACATATTTCATGCGTTGCTTCGGGGTATGGGTCGCCCACTGCGTCAATTGCGCAGGCACCGGTAATTGCCTCGGTATAAGTAAATTCGTGTCCGAATTTTTTCTCGATTGCCCGTGTTACTTTCAATGCTTCACGAATGATTTCGGGACCAATGCCGTCGCCGGCTAATACTGCTATGGTTGCTTTCATTTTTTTAAGGAAGCCCCCTAAATCCCCCTCAAGGGGACTTAAAGCCCCCACCCCCTTCGACTTCGTTCAGCGAACACAGGAGGCTTTGAGTTGTGGTTATTTTTGGGAAACTGTGGTTTAATTGTTTATACTATTTTATCTATATATTTTTCATTTCAAATTTATTTTGTTCTTTTGCCGCGCTTCAGCAAGTCCCCCCTGAGGGGGGATTTAGGGGGGCTTTTTTTTCGTATGCTTCAATAGCCGCCTTCCTATCAAGCAAATAATCAATATCATCAAAACCTTTTAAAAAACATTCTTTTTTGTAGCTGTTGATTTCAAATGTTTCGGCATTGCCAGTTGCGTTGTTGGTAATCGTTTGATTTTCTAAATTAACGGTAAGGGTTGTTTTTGGATTTTCATTTACACTTCCAAAAATTTCGGCAAGGAATTGTTCGGAAACAGTAACGGGCAATACGCCATTGTTCAATTCATTGTTTTTGTGAATATCGGCAAAAAAACTTGAAACCACTACTTTGAAACCATAGTCGGCAATAGCCCACGCAGCATGTTCACGGCTGCTTCCCGAACCAAAGTTTTTACCGGCAACAAGTATCGAACCCGAATAGGTAGGGTTGTTCAACACAAAACCGGCTTTCGGCGAACCATCTTTTTCGTATCGCCAGTCGGCAAACAAATTATTGCCAAAACCAACTTTATCGGTTGCTTTCAAAAAGCGGGCAGGAACAATTTGGTCGGTGTCCACATTTTCTATTGGGAGTGGAATAACGGTGCTTGTTAGGGTTGTAAATTTTTCCATTTGTGATTAATTCTTTGATTTGATTGCAAAAATAGAAATAATTACGAATTGTAAATTGTAAATTGTAAATTAATTTAGGAAAAACAAAAAGCTCCTTCTTTACATAAATCAAATACCCAGCAAAAAATACTGCGTAAAACGAATCAATTCAATTGCCAACGCTATACCCATGTGAATAATTACGCCACCCCAAATATGCTTGGTTTGAAAGGCCAATGTTCCCAGAAAGTAGCCGCCAAAAATGGCAGAGATAGTTTCCAATGCCGGTTTTCCGAAATGTAACGCCACGTAAACGGCAATCATGGGCAACACAGCCGAACGTCCGATAACCACCCCCATACCAATAACCAATGCTCCTCGAAAAATCAGTTCAACCATAATAAAATCGCTCATGTAAACAATTTCAAAAAAAGTTGTATTGAGCCACGCCGGATTGCCAAACAAACCATCGAACAACCAATATCTTCCGCTCGGATAGTACTGTAAAAATGCGGGCGTAAACGAAACGGCAATCAAAATAGGAAGAATTACCACATACAGCGACAAATAGGCTTTTATATGATGATTTCCGTTGCTCAACCCATACAAACCTTTCACTTTTTTGTCCCAAAACAGGCGTAGCACAATCAAAACAGGCAACACCCACACGAGGTTTTTCATTCGCCACAGCACTTTTACAATAAAATTGTATTCCGCGCCCGGCAATTCCGATAAATCCAAATGGTCGCGCCACGAAAAATTATCGGCAGCGGCAAGCACGCCCACTATAATCAGCCCTTTAAAGTAAAAATGCGCTTTGGAAATCTCTTTGTATTTCCCTTGAAAAATGAGCACCGGAACTGCCACTAAAAAATACAGTCCAACAAACAGCAATATATTATTGAAAATACCGCTCGACGTGGGCAATTTCCCTTTTCCGATTGCCCAGCCCAAATCGGTAGTGTAAACGAAAACGATAGATAACGCTATGACTGTCAATGCATAACAATAAGGCAAAAACTTATAATCTTGTCGAAAAAACGCAAGAAAATCTTGAAACAGCAGTTTTATATTTTTTAGCATGGGATTTATTTTTATCGAGGTTCTCAAAAGAGAGCGTCATTCCTGCGAAGGCAGGAATCTCCTAATGAATAAACGTGCTTTTTTGAGGAGATTCCTGCCTTCGCAGGAATGACAGGTATGATGGAAGTTCTGTTCTTTATTTCAACAATGCCTTTAACTTGTCTTCGGTTTTCGTCCACTGAAATTGCGCTACAATTGCTTTACATTTTGCAGCAATTTTATCGTTACACAAATTACCGATACTGCCTTCGTGCGTGTGTTCGGCAGTTTTTATCGGTTTAAAATTGCCTTCGTTTATATCACGTCCCACTTTTTTGTAGGCATCGCGAAATGGCATTCCTTCTTGCACCAAACGATTAACCTCATCAACGCTAAATAAATAATCGTACAAAGGCGTATTTATTATTTCGGGCGCAATGCGAATATTGGCAAACATCAGCATTATAAGGTCAATGCAGGATTGTAATTCAGCGAAAGCGGGTAAAAAATGCTCTTTTATAATTTGCAAATCACGATTGTAGCCAAATGGTAAATTGGTGGTTATCAACGTAATTTCCATTGGCAATGCTTGAAGTCTGTTGCATTTTGCACGAATAAGCTCAAACACATCGGGATTTTTCTTGTGCGGCATAATGCTCGACCCTGTTGTAAGTTCTTCAGGGAAAGACACAAAACCGAAATTTTGGTTCATAAACAAACACATTTCCATTGCCATTTTTGCCAGCGTTGAAGCAATTGAAGCAAGCGCATAACTTACAACCTTCTCAACTTTTCCCCGTCCCATTTGGGCATACATCACATTGTAATTGAGATTTTCAAAACCGAGCAATTCTGTTGTCATAGTACGATTGAGCGGAAACGACGAGCCGTAACCGGCAGCCGAGCCAAGCGGATTTTGGTTGACAATTTTGTATGCCGCTAATAATAATTGTAAATCGTCGGTCAAACTTTCGGCATAGCAGCCAAACCACAAACCGAACGACGACGGCATGGCAATTTGCAAATGTGTATAACCGGGCATCAACGTTTTTTTGTGCGTTTCGCTCAGCGTTTGCAATTGCGTAAATAAACTTTCCACATCGTGCAAAACAGTAACGATTTGCTCACGAATAAAAAGTTTTAAATCGAGCAAAATTTGGTCATTGCGCGAACGTCCGCTGTGAATTTTTTTACCCACATTGCCGTATTTGCGAGTGAGCAACAATTCCACTTGTGAATGAACGTCTTCCACGCCGGGCTCTATGCAAAAATTGCCTTTTTCAATGTCTTTGTAAATTTCTTTCAATCCGGCTTGCACTTCGGCTAATTCCGATTTTTCGAGCAAACCGATTGTTTCCAACATGCGAGTATGCGCCAAATTGCCCAACACGTCGGCTCGGGCAAGCATGGTGTCAAATTCGGCATCACGCCCTACGGTAAATGTTGCTACTTTTTCGTTTGCCTGTACGTCTTTTGCCCAAATTGGGGATTGTGGAGTTGTCATATTCTGTGTTTTTTTGACAAAATTACTATTTTTTATTTCTTTTTTCTAATTTCACTTGCTTTCCGCAAAAATATGTTGTATATTTGCAGTGTCAATCAGTGATGATTGGAAGTACGATTCTACGGATTCGTGCAATACAGGGGGAAGGCGACTTCCCTGCTGCTTTTTATAGACTATTGCTTTTTGTAAAACAGTGTAGCCTTACCTTTTTCATAAACCCACACTTCGTCTATTGCCTGTCCTAATCTTATTCGATTTCCTATTGCGTTTTTGATAAATCTATGTGATGCTCCCTTGTTATTGTTTACAATAATATTTGAAGATTGAGAAAGTCCTCTCGAAAACATTCTATACAATTTATCACTATTAAACGGCGGCTGATAACTTTCATATTCATAAAACTTTCCATTAATTATCAAATCGGGACATTTTCTTTCATATTTAGTTCCAATAAGCGCACCAAACACTTCTTTGTATTGTTCGTCTTTAAAATGTATGTCGGTTGTTATTGTTACACTATCGCCTTTTTGTGCAAAAAATCTTGAAATTGTAATCAAATCTTTATGGTCTGCTTTCTTTTTGTATCCGGCTACTATTTCAATATTTCCGGTGTTTTTAAAGTTTTTATACATAAGGGATTCTTCTAAAATTGTGGCTTCGAGAACCTCAGCCACATTTGCTATATTTGTAAATTTTCAAGTAATCGTATATACGTTTCTATTCCCTGTTGTATTTCGCTTTCAAATATAAATTCATTCGCCGTATGCGAACGCAGCGTATCGCCCGGACCAATTTTTACCGAAGGAATCGTGGGCAAAAACACTTGGTCGCTCATTGTGGGCGAGCCAAATAATTCTAAACCAATGCGTTCTGCGGCTTGCACCAAAGGATGCGAAAGTTCTATTTTCGATGAATTAAGGCGCAACGAACGGGCTTTTACGATTGTTGGCGAAAGTTCTTTTTCGAGAATATGCAAAATTTCGGCATTTGTGTTACATTCATTGCTGCGCACATCGACGGTAAAGGTACATTCAACGGGGATTACATTGTGTTGCGTGCCGGCTTGAATCATTGTTACGGTGGTCTTTACCGCTCCTAAAAAGTCGGATTTATGCGGAAATTCAAACGAACGCAATTTTTGAATATCGTCAACGGCTTTGTAAAGTGCATTTTCGCCGGTGTCGTGAGCTGCGTGTCCGGCAACGCCGAGAGCCGTACAATCAAGTACGAGCAAACCTTTTTCGGCAACCGCCATACGCATACTTGTAGGTTCGCCCACAATGGCACAATAAATCGGCTCTTGCAATTCTTTCATAACCAATTCCAAACCACCGGCACCCGAAACTTCTTCTTCGGCAGAGGCTATAAAAAGTAAATTGAAAGGCAAATTTTCTTGTAAATCAAAATACAAAAACGCAGCAATAAGCGAAACAAGCGGCGCACCGGCATCGTTACTGCCAAGTCCGAAAATTTTTCCGTCTTTTTCTATTGCTTTGTAAGGCTCATTCCAGCCGTTTGCAGGTTTTACGGTATCGTGGTGTGAATTGAGTAAAATTGTTGGTTTTGCTTCTGAAAATTTATTGTTGCGAACGATTATATTATTGCCTATACGTTGAGGTTCAAAGCTATTCAAGTAGAAAAAACGCTCCAAAATATCAGCCGTTTTATCTTCTTCCCCGCTTATTGACGGTGTTTCAATAAGTTGAATAAGCAGCGATTTTGCAATGCGAAATAATGTATCTAAATCATTCATAGTGTAATTGTAATTCAAGTACAAAAATAATCAATAAAAATTGAAAATTACGATGTCGGCACTATTTGTACTATTTTTATTGCCTCAACTGCATAAAAATCGAATCCATATCATTGTTAGGCAACAAATTGTATTCTGATTTTTCAATAATTTCCTGCATATTTTCTTTACGTTCGCTTGTGAGCGGGTGCGTACTTATGATTTTGGGAATGGCAATTTTATCTTCTTTTTCAATGAGTTCAAACAATTGCACCATGCCATTGGGGTCAATGTGGTTGTCCATTAAAATTTTCAATCCCTGCTCATCGGATTCGTTCTCGAATTTTCGGGAATATGAAAGAGAATGGAGTTGCTGCGCATTGTCTGCCAGCACTGCCATTATGCCATTTACATCGCTAAAAATCAGCGAAATAAGTATATAGCCGGCAAGATTATTACAGAGCATTTTTACGGAATGGCGATGGTTTACATGCGCCGCCTCGTGCGCAAGTAAAGCCGCTAATTCGCTCGAATTTTGCATTTTGTCTAAAATTCCGCTGTAAACTATAATGTGTCCGTTTGGTAAAGCAAAAGCGTTAACTTCATAGGAATCAATTACGGAAAAATATAACGGTTTAGTATTTTCAAAATCTATGTGTGCCGCAAACTGTTCCAATTGAGCAGTTTTAGCGGAATCAATCGTATTCTCATAGAGAAATGCTCTCATACCTATATCACCGAGATAAGTATCGAATTCTTCGGGCAACAATACCGCCGACTTAGCAGCTACCGGAGGCAATACATAAAAATATGCCAAAACTATCAAAGCAAGCATTCCGACTGCAATGCCAACAATTTTCGGAAAACCGATACTCAAAATTCGATGATGTACGTCAACTTTATTTTTCCGTTTCATTGCTGCCAAAAACATTTTTGAAAACGCTTCGTCGCAAATTTGCAAGAGTGCACCGGAAAATTGTTTGTTGCGTATTTCCAAACAGTTACCGTATTGTTCAAAACACAAATCATCGACTTGCCAAGAAAACGAAGCTCCGTTTGCATAGAGCAAACGAAGTTCGTCGAGTTGGTCAATGGCAGCAATCGTAATTTGGTGTGGAACAGACGATTGCCCGTCAAAATATTTTGCCTCTATACGATAGTGCATTTTCTTTAAGCTAAATCTATTTCAAAGAAATCCATAGCATCTTCGCCAAAGGCATTGGTATATTCCGCTTCGGTTTGATGAATTTCGTCGAGATTAATATCGCCTTCCATTTTAATATTATTCCAAATAAAACGCTGTGTGCGCATTTGCGCCCATGCAACTCCGAAACCGAGAGTGAAAACCGTAATCAACATATTTACAACCATAAGTTTGAAAAATCCACCACCGGTTGCTGTGGAATGACATTGAATTTTTTGTTCGCCTTTTTGCATACTTATGCAGTCTATGTAGTAATTGAACATATTGCGTTGCCACCAAAAGCTGTAAATTCCGAGTGTAACCAACGTTAGTAAAGTCCCTTTCAGATTGATTATAAACCAAGCCCCACCGTCGCTGGCATTGTTAAATTCAACATTACCGTAACGAATGTTTTGATGTGTGTAACGGCGTACATTCATACTCATCCACGCACCATAAATACCAAATGTAACAATGGTTAGTAAACTCCATTTGATACAATTTTTGATAAGTTCCGTTCTGTTGCCGCGATACCCGAAACGTATTCCACGATACGAAGTGCGTGACATACGGTAACGGAATGCGCCGTGAACAATAAGTGGGTAAAGAGCAAAAAACGATGCCATTAAAAACACAATCGCAAGAAATGCCATAAACGGTTTTTGTTGGAGCACAAGCAGTATATAAACTGCCATAATAACAATATAGAACAAAATTACTTTAATAAATCCTCGAAACATTTCTTTACCTGTTCCTGCAAAATTGAAACGTTCATCGTTAAGAGCGGTTTGTCCAAAAATGTACTTGAGTCGTTTGGCGCGTGCCCATGGATAATAAATCCCTAATGTAATCAGCGTCAACAGCCAATTTACAATCATAATAGAGAAAAATTCAGAACCTTTTCCAAAAAATTGAAAGCGATAGTTCTGCGCTTGAGTTGTGTTTTGTGTACTTGTCATTTCCATACAATGTAAAAATTTTAAATTATACCTCCACTTACGGCTTTCGGCTACTCCGTTTTTTTTATTAACTATACTCGTGCATAGTTATCAATTTCTTTAATAAAATTATCAGGTGATTCAATGCTCTGTGTTTCATTTTCAATCCAATTACAAAGGTAGAAATTTTTTACATAAATTTGCAATAAAAAATTTGAAATCTCAAAATTTCCACATGACCACATTTCGACTCCGCTCAATGACCTCCAACGAACAACAATTTCTAAACAACCTGCAAACCATTCATTTTTCAATGCCGCAAATGCTTGCAACGCTTGAACGTGGCGATGTGAGTTTTGATTTTGTACTTAGCACGGCACTTTCGCACCGGCAACCGCAGGCTCGCTATTGTGCGTGGATTATTTCGCATTATTTACCCAAAAACAAAACAGCTATTGATGCACATATTGACACTATTATTGCATTTCTGCCACAAACGGTGCACACCGGACATACACGTGAAATTCTGCGTTGGCTCGTAATATATTTGCCCGAGAATGCCACTCGTGAGGGCGAATTGTTCGATTTTTGCGTGAATTTGCTACGCTCAATGACTATTCCCATCGGCGTAAAAACTCATGCGTTAACAATTTCGGAAATAATTGCCAAACGGTACCCCGATTTACTGCCCGAATATAAAGAATTGTTGAGCGATATTTTGCCTTTTTCGGAACGGAGTATTGTGCATAAAATCAAACGAATAGTGCGAGGGCTGTGAGTTTTATTTCTTCGCTACTTTTTCAGTTTCGCCATTGTTATACAACACAATATACACGCCGCTTTGCGGTTTTTTGTCTAATTTTGCACCCAATATGCTGTAAAATCCTATTATTTGGCGAACGCTATTTGTAATTACCGGTACATTAGTGCCTTTTTCAGTTATCAACTCAAATTCAGGACTTTGATTATCGCAATTCAACTTTGCAAGATTGTTCAAATCCGAAACATCAAGCCTTATCAGTTGGTTGTTGCTGCAATTCAGTGTTTCAAGGTTTGTCAAATTCGACACATCGAGCAAAGTGAGTTCGTTGTTGTAACAATACAATTCCGTAAGTGCGGTAAAATAACCGATACCTGTCAAATCCTTTATTCCTTTGCCGGAAACATTAATACTTGTAATTCCCACTATTTCGCTATCGGAAATACACGCATCTTTTCCCCACGATTGCGCCAATGCCCATGCTCTGAAATTATCATCGGGAAAATTGGTTTCGTCTATGGCAATACCGCCATCACATTCGGGAAGGGCATTATCTCTATATAGCAAGGTAAGCGTGCCGTTCATTTTTACAGCACGTCCCACTACATCTACTTCAAAAGGCGAACTTGCAATGGTCTTGCTGCTGCTTGTCAGTTTGCCGTCGGCGTATGTAATGCCATCGACAAATCCTGTGGGATTGTTCAATGCTATTGCAAGACTATATACACCATCATCTTGCAGGGTTAAAGTAAGGGTTGGAGTTTGGTTGTAACGCTCCACACCTTTAAGACTTTTCAAATTCGAAACATCAAGCGAAGTGAGTTGATTGTTCCAGCAGTTCAAATATTGAAGGGCTGCCAACTGTGAAACATCAAGCGAGTTGAGTAGATTGTCGTAGCAATCCAAAAATTTAAGCGAAGTAAAATAGTTTATACCTGTTAAGTCGGTTATTTGTAACGAAGAAACATTAATAGTTTGTATGCTAACAATTTCATTGGCGGAAAGCGTGCCGTCCGCTCCGTATGATTGTTTCAAAAGCCAATTTCTAAAATTTTCATCGGGGAAATTTGCTTCGTTGATTTCCACTTGTGAAAATGCTGTTGCTGCCGTAAGCACACTGATTGTTAAAAAAGTAAAAAGTTTTTTCATAATAAAATAGTTTTAATAGTTCCTCCACTTTTGGCTTTCGGTTTCTCCGTTTTATGTTTGTTTCAAATTGGATTCGACAAAGGCAAAGATAATACAAAAAAGAACATAAATAAATATTACTCAAAATAAAAATTTGTCGAAATTTTAGACTAATTTTTCACTCCGATTGTAAAAAATCATATCTTTACGGCGCAAAAAACAAAATGCGAATTTTTAAATTTTTAATACATTATAAATTATGAGTTTTACACACGAAGTAGAAGGTATGATTTGCGTAGCAAAAGGCGTAAATCACGGACCTGCCCCCATACCTGAGGAAGGGAAATGGGTACGGGCAAAACAAATTTCCGACATTTCGGGATTGACACACGGCGTGGGCTGGTGTGCGCCGCAACAAGGCGCGTGCAAACTAACCCTTAACGTAAAAGACGGCATTATCAAAGAAGCATTGATTGAAACTATCGGTTGCACCGGTATGACACACTCTGCGGCTATGGCTGCCGAAATTCTTCCTGAAAAAACAATTCTCGAAGCATTGAACACCGACTTAGTTTGCGACGCAATTAACACCGCTATGCGCGAATTGTTCCTGCAAATTGTATATGGTCGCACACAAACAGCGTTCTCCGAAGGCGGATTGCCAATCGGCGCAGGTTTGGAAGACCTGGGTAAAGGTTTGCGCGGTGTAACCGGCACATTGTACGGCACATCGGCAAAAGGACCCCGTTATTTGGAAATGGCAGAAGGTTACATTACCGAAATCGGTTTAGACAAAGACGGTCAAATTATTGGCTACCGTTTTGTAAGTCTGGGCAGAATGATGGATATGATAAAAACCGGAATGGACGCCAACGAAGCAGTGAAAAAAGCATCGGGCAAATACGGACGTATTGAAGAAGCAGTTAAAGTTATTGACCCACGTAAAGAATAGGAGGAAGAAATTATGTCATCAGAAAAAAATACGCCATTATTTGAAAGTTACGACAGACGAATTAAACAAATCAATGCAGTTCTTAATTCGTATGGAATTTCTTCTATTGAAGAAGCAAAACAAATTTGCGATGCCAAAGGTGTCGATGTATATCAAATTGTAAAAGATATTCAACCGATTGCGTTCGAGAATGCAATGTGGTCGTATATCGTAGGTGCTGCAATTGCCATTAAAAAAGGTCAAACCGTAGCGGCTGACATAGCTGCCACACTTGGCGAAGGTTTGCAAGCATTCTGTATTCCGGGTTCTGTTGCCGACGACCGTAAAGTAGGTATCGGACACGGAAACTTGGCTGCAATGTTGCTCCGCGAAGAAACTAAATGTTTCGCTTTCCTTGCCGGACATGAATCGTTCGCTGCTGCCGAAGGCGCTATTGGTATTGCTCAATCGGCAAACCGCGTGCGCAAAGAGCCGCTCCGTGTAATTCTTAACGGTTTGGGTAAAGATGCTGCGCAAATTATTGCTCGCATCAACGGATTTACCTTCGTAGAAACCGTTTTCAACTATGCTACCGGCGAAGTGAAAGAAGTAAAATGTATAGCCTACTCAGAAGGCGCTCGTGCAAAAGTAAATTGCTACGGAGCCGACGATGTGCGTGAAGGTGTTGCCATTATGCACAAAGAAGGTGTTGATGTTTCTATCACAGGAAACTCTACAAACCCTACCCGTTTCCAACACCCTGTGGCGGGAACATACAAAAAAGAATGTATGGAACAAGGCAAACGATATTTTTCGGTAGCATCGGGCGGCGGAACAGGTCGCACCCTGCACCCCGATAATATGGCTGCCGGACCAGCTTCATACGGTATGACCGACACTATGGGCCGTATGCACTCCGACGCTCAATTCGCCGGTTCATCATCAGTACCTGCTCACGTAGAAATGATGGGACTTATCGGTATGGGTAACAACCCAATGGTGGGTGCTTCGGTGGCTGTGGCTGTGGCGCTTTCGCAGGCGAAGTAAGTTTAACCAAAAACCTGTTAAGTTTTTGAAACTTAACAGGTTTAACATATAAAAAACTCCCGATGGAATGTTTCTGTCGGGAGTTTTTTGTTGCATTTGCGCAAAGAAGATTTTTAATTGAACTTACTTTCTTGTTCTTGTAAATCAGCTATCATTAAAGATACCGTATTTTTTAAATCCGGCAATTTATTTTTCACAACATCAAATACTACTTCCGCATCAATGTCGAAATAACGATGAACGATTATATCGCGCATTGCCATTAGTTTCTTCCATTCTATTGAAGCATAATTGTTTAGAAAAGTTTTATCGGTTCGTTTGTCAATATTTTTAATGCTTTCGCCAATTGCAGTAAGTAACATACACGTACTTTCCAAACGTTCCACTCCCACAAGTGTTGTTGCGTAATCTTCGGGTATTATAATTGTATCTGCTGTCGATAAAATTCTGTTAATGGCATATTTTACTTGTTGCAAAATTTCTATAATAAGTTCTTTGTCAAACATATAAAGCCTCCTTTTTTATTCTATTCAGTAAAAACGGATTCATATTTTCTCGCAAACGAACCACATCAACGTTGCTACCAAACGTGTTTTGTAATTTTTCTTTCAACTCAACAAGCAAAAACATATCGGGCTTTTTCATTTCCACACAAATGTCCACATCGCTATCTTCTTTTTGCTCTCCACGAGCCACCGAACCAAAAACCCCAATACGCTCAACGCCATATTCCGAAGAATAGAGTTGTTTGAATTGCGTTAGTTTAGTTAAAAAATCTGTTGTAGAACGCATAGCGAGATGAATTTAATACAGCAAAGATACTATTTTTCAAAAAAATTACAAAAGTTTCCGAAAAATAAAAAAGCAACGACCTTGTAGTCATTGCTTTTTTTGCATTAGTTCAACTTGGATTAGCCAGATGAACTCTAATTTATAACTTACAAATATAGTGCATAATCGTCTGAAATGCAACTCTTTTCAACAAAAAATCAAATCCCGTGCGATTGCGAAACCTTCTCTCCTTTCGCCACATCGTTGGTAATCCACATATTACCGCCAATTATTGCCCCCTCTCCTATTGTAATTCTGCCCAAAATGGTGGCGTTGGCATATATGATAACATTATCTTCCACAATCGGGTGGCGGGCAACACCTTTTATAGGATTGCCGTTTTCGTCGAGTGGGAAACTTTTTGCGCCAAGCGTTACACCTTGATAAATTTGCACATGATTGCCAATTATCGACGTTGCGCCAATAACCACGCCCGTTCCGTGGTCTATACAAAAATATTCGCCTATCTGCGCTTCGGGGTGAATGTCAATACCGGTTTCGGAATGAGCCAATTCGGAAATAATGCGCGGCAGCAACGGTACATTCAATTTTACCAAAGCGTGCGCCACACGATAATTGAGTAAAACCTTTACCGTAGGGTAACAAAAAATTATTTCGCCAATGGAATGAGCCGCAGGGTCGCCATTGTAAGCAGCTTGAATGTCGGTTGAAAGTATGCGGCGAATTTCGGGCAATTCTTGAATAAATGCAGTCGCTATTTTTTGCGCTTTAATTTCGCACTGTGCACAGTGCGATTTTGTAGGAGCAGGCATCTTGCAGTCAAAACACAAACCCCGTTTAACTTGTTCCGAAAGAATTTCGTATAATTTCTCAACATTCACACCAGTGTGATAGTGTATAATTTCTTCGTCGAGACTATCAACGCCGAAATAACCCGGAAAAATAATTTCGCGCAGGAGCGCAACAATTTCTTTCATGGTTTCGGTGGAAGGCATTGGCATGCCGTGATTCGGCTCGTGATACACTCTGTTGTATGACGTGGGTGATGATAATTCGTTGATTGTTTGTAAAAGTTGTGTGTTCATAAGTTAAAAGCCCCCTCCCGACCTCCCCCTCAAGGGGGAGGAGAAAGAAACGTGGTTTAATTGTTAATACTAAAGCCCCCCAACCCCCTCAGGGGGCTTAAAGAGCGATTTGTTATTTGTTTTGTTTCTATTTAATTTTATTCATTGCACAATTCTACGAGGTTAGTCCCTGCTCCAAGTCCCCCTTGAGGGGGATTTAGGGGGCTTAGCACAAAATCCAATTGCCGCTTCAGCAAATCGGCACGCACAATTTTTACGCGTACTTCGTCGCCAAAGGTAAAGGTGCGGTGGGTAAATCTGCCTCGCAGACAGTAATTTTTTTCGTCAAACAAATATTGGTCGTCGGTGAGTTCGCGAATTGGAACCATGCCTTCGCATAAGCTATCGGAAAGTTCTACGAAAAATCCCCGTTCGGTAATGCCCGAAATGATGCCCGTAAATTCCTCGCCAATGTGGTCTTTCATAAATTCCACTTGTTTGTATTTTATCGAAGCCCGTTCGGCATTGGCGGCAAGCTGTTCGCGGCTCGACGAATGACGGCAGTTTTCCTCGTATTCTTCAAACGAAGCCGATTTTTGCTTTTGCAAATAACGGTCGAGCAGGCGGTGTACCATCATGTCGGGGTAACGGCGAATGGGCGATGTAAAATGCGTGTAGTGCGGAAACGCCAAGCCAAAATGCCCGATATTTGTGGTGGAATATGCGGCTTTTGCCATAGCCCGCACAGCCAATGTTTCAAACAATTGCGCCTCTTTTTTGCCCTGTATTTGAGTCAAAAGCGCGTTGAGCGAATTAGCGGTTTGTTTGCCGCCGCTTGTATTCAATCTGTACCCGAATTTTTTAATAAATTGGGCAAAATTGCTCAGCTTCGATTCGTCGGGATTATCGTGAATACGATAGACAAACGTGGGCGCAGGTTTGTGTTGTTTGCCCACAAATTCGGCAACACGTTTATTCGCCAAAAGCATAAATTCTTCTATCAATTTATTGGAATCTTTCGACTCTTTGTAGAACACGCCGAGCGGTTTCCCCTGTTCGTCAATGCGGAATTTCACTTCTTTGCGGTCGAAGGCAATTGAGCCTTTTTCAAATCGCCGCGCACGAAGTTTTTTTGCCAACATGTCCATTGTTAAAATCTCATTTTTCAAATCGCCCTCGCCGGTTTCTATCACATTTTGCGCCTCTTCGTAGGTAAATCGGCGATTGGAATTTATGACCGTACGCCCAAACCATTCGTTTACAATGTGCGCTTCGGGCGAGAGGTCAAATACCACCGAAAATGTTAATTTTTCTTCATTCGGACGCAAAGAACAGAGTTTATTCGACAGTTTTTCGGGCAACATGGGCACGGTTCTATCAACCAAATACACCGATGTGGCTCGCAGGCGGGTTTCTTCCTCCAATTTCGTATCGGGGCGCACGTAATGCGTAACATCGGCAATGTGAACGCCCACACGGAAATTACCGTTAGCTTGAAATTCTATCGACAGTGCATCGTCGAAATCTTTTGCATCTTCGGGGTCGATGGTAAATGTGCACACATCACGGAAATCACGGCGTTTCGAGATTTCTTCGGCAGAAATTTCTTCGGAAATGCTATCGGCAATTCTTTCTACTTCGGCAGAAAAACGGTAGGGCAGGTCAAATTCCGCCAAAATTGCGTGCATTTCGGTTTCGTTGTCGCCCACATCGCCAAGCACTTCAATTACTTCGCCTATTGGGTTGCGCGCCCGTTTCGACCAATCGACCACACGCACCACTACTTTTTGCCCGTTTTTTGCATTTTGCAAATCGTCGAGCGGCACAAACACATCGTAGGGAATATGTTTTTTATCGACCACCACAAAGGCGTAATTTTTATTTCGCTCCACAATGCCCACAAAATCACGTCTGCCTTCGCTCAGTATTTCCACCACCTCGCCTTCGAGCCGCTGGTTTTTCTTTGCAAACAGGTACACTTTCACGGTGTCGCCGCTAAGTGCGTGATTTAAGTTTGCGGCTGCCACAAAAATATCTTCGTGCACTTCGCCGCTTACCACATACGCCGAGCCGTACGATGTGAGTTCAACCACGCCGGTAATGTACCCGCCGCGCGATTTCAAGCGGAATTTACCCCGTTGCACTTCTTCCAATTCGCCTTTTTCAAGCAAAATGTTCAAATAGGTTTCCACCGTGTGGTTTCCTTCTTTATTGTTGATACCCAGCTTGGTAGCCAATTGCTTGCAATTAAACGCTTTCCTGCCGTTTTGCCGGAAAAGTGTGAGAATTTGCAGGGTTATGTCGCCTTTGCGAGCGTCGGGGAATTGTTTGTTTTTTTTACTCATATATGTTGTTTTTGAGGGGGAACGCGGATAACGCAGATGACGCGGATTGGCTGCGCCGAGCTAAAGGTTGACTTCGTCGAGCCCTTCGGGGTTTACACAGATAATAAAATTAAATTCAAAATAAAAAATCTGTGAAAATCTGCGTAATCCGTGTCATCTGCGTTCTAAATTTTATGATTATTCAAACACAATAGTTCGATTATTATACACCAAAGTTTTGTGCTGCACGTGCGACCAAATTGCTTTCGACAGCACTATTTTTTCCAAATCCAAACCTTTGCGTATCATATTTGCCACGCTATCTTTGTGCGACACGTCGCTCACGCCCTGCGCTATGATTGGTCCGGCATCCAAGTCGGCGGTTACGTAGTGGCTGGTGGCGCCTATCAATTTTACACCGCGTTCGTACGCCGAATGATAGGGTTTTGCACCCGGAAATGCCGGCAAAAACGAATGATGAATATTGATAATTTTATTCGGAAATTCTCGAATAAATTCCGGCGAAACCACCTGCATATAGCGAGCCAAAATTACCAAATCAACGTTGTGCGCACGCAACAATTCAATTGTTTTTTGCTCCTGCTCCTGTTTGTTTTCGGCGGTAACCGGCAGTACATAATAAGGAATAGTAAATTCCTCAGCCACATGGCGCAATTTTTCGTGATTGCTTACAATCAAAGGAATGTTGATGTTCCATTCGCCCGAACGTACCCGCGAAATAATATCGTAAATACAATGCGGCAGGTGCGATACAAAAATTGCCACATTCGGCACGGCAGTGTTTATGTGTAATTGATAACTCATAGTGAATTTGCCGGCAATAAGCGTCTCGAAATAATCGCTTATTTTTTCGGTGGGAATAGAAAAATCGGTTAAATCCCATTCCACACGCATAAAAAATTCGGCTTCGTGGCGGTCTACATGTTGGTCTAAGTAAAGAATGTTACCGTTGTTGTTCAATATAAATTCGGTAACCGATACAACCAAACCTTTTTGGTCTTTGCAGTGGATTAGGAGGGTGGCGGTATTTGAGTGTGAGGTCATAGGGATTAGGTATTAGGATTACAATGTGCCAATTCGTCAATATGCAAATGTGCCAATTGGCTGACGCACGAAGTTTCACATTGGCATATTATCTTATTGGCATATTTTTCAGTTGCAAAGATAATAAAAAAAAGGCTGCCTTTAAAAGACAGCCCTTTTTTTAATTATAACAATTTCCTATTTTTTAATGATAGTTTGTTTTTCCACGCTATTGTCGTCGAATGTTACCACTACCATGTAGGTTCCTTGTGAGAGTTTCGCTACATCAACTGTAATTTGAGTATTGTTTGACATTTCAAAAGCAACCGTAGCACCGCTTAGTGAAACTACTGCAACAGTGCGAATAGTTTTTGCAGCCGATACGGTAATGCTTGTGGTAGCAAACGTTGGGTACACTCGCAATGCCGATGCTTCTACTTCGTCTATTCCTACGGGGCATACATCTGCGTCTACTACCCATGAAAGTTCGAATATTTCGTATGCGGCAGACAAGTCGGCGTATGCTGCATCAACATCAGATTGGGTAAGTATTTTAGCTTTCTTCGCTGCATTCAAACGCGTATTGATTTGAGTGTAAGCTGAAACCGGATACCCATCGGCCTTATTACATGGAATGTGAATCGGAGCATTATCTATTGCAGTTTGTACCGCAGCAATTAATGTATTCAATGCGCCCATTTCAAACTCGTTAGGAGTACAGTTGTTAATTGCAGTCATCAAACTGTTGTATGCGTCGGTCAACACCGGTTGAGTAGTAGCCGATGCAAGTACTGCTTTGGCTGTTACTAATTCCGAAGTAAGTGCGCTTACCACCGATGGTTTATATTGACCCGGCGCTTCACCAATTTTGCTATTTGCTTCTTTCAATCTCGCTTCGGCTTTGGCTATTGTTTGTTTCAATAGCTCTGTGTCGAGAACTATAGCAGAATTTAAGAAATCATTTTTTGCTTTGTTAAGGTCTGCCACAGCTTTACTAACATCGTCTTGTGTAGCAGTAATTGAGTTTTTAACTGCTTGTGCCGCATTCATTGCTGTCTGTAATTTTTGTTTTTCAGCAGCCGGGTAATTATCATTATCTATTGAATTTCTATACAAGTCTGTTACTTCATCAATTAGATCACTAAGCGTTGTTTTGTCTATTCGTGCATTTTGTGCATCTTCAAAGGCTTTATTCGCAGTTTTCAAATCTTCGTGAGCTTTGTCAATCATTGATTGTGTAGCAGTAGGATGTGTGTGTACCTCATTGGCTGCTTGAATAGCTGCTGCAAAGATATCTTTTGAACCCACTTTATATTGACCCGGATTATCGCCTTCTTGAGCAATCGCGTGATTACCTTGTGATTGTGTAATCAACGTTGCCAAAGCCGATTTATCAACCTTATATCTGCCGTCTTCAAAGGTTTTATACGCATCATCAATTGCATTTTTCGCAGCATTTACTTCCGACTGGCTTGCACCGGCATTGCTTAGTACTTTATTTGCCTCTTCGAGAGCATTGTATAAGGTTTGTTTAGAGCCGAGAGGATAGCAATCGTGGTGTTCACATTCATCATTAGCTACACTCCATGCTGTTTGAGCTTTTTGTATAGACTCTCCCAAGGCATCTTTTGTAACTTTGTTGATTGTGCCTTCAAAAGCTTTTTTTGCATCTGCCAAAGCTTTTACCTGTGCATTAACATTGTCTTGCGTTGAACTTGGATTAGCGTATTCTTCTTGTGCCACATTAATTACTCTTTGATAATCAGTAAATGCAAATTCAGGATACATTCCATCGCCATTGCCTTTTGGAGAAGTTTTTATCTTATCGTTTGCTTCAGCCAATGCATACCCCAATGCTGTTTTGTCAATAATTATTACGCTCTTTTCAAATTCATTAAGTGCAGCATTCAAATCAGTGTAAGCTTTATCAACTTCTTGTTGCGATTGTTCTAAACTTTTGCCGTTTGCAGTAGTTTGCGCTTTGGTCAAGGCAGTTTTCAACGCACTTACACTTGCTGGCGGGAATTGACCATCAGCATTACCTATAAGATTATTATTCGGATTTTCAACATGAGCAACTCGTGCTTGCACTTCGGCAATTTTTGCTTTTAAAGCAGCTTTATCAGTAGTGATTTTTTGCGTTCCGAATGTAGCAATAGCATCGTTCAATGCTCCGGCAGCAGCAGTAATTAGCGATTGTTGTTTGGCTTCGTCACGTGCAGCTTCGGCTTTAACAATTGCTGCTTGAAGAGTAGCTATTGCACCGGTAGCATATTGACCAAGGTCATTGCCTTCTACCGCACCTACAAGAGCATTTTTGGCATCGGCAATTGCTTTGTTCAATGCTGTTCTGTCGAATACAATCGGTTTAGCAGCTTCAACAGCGGCAATAGCTGCATTCAAGTTTGCAAGCACATCACTTACGTCACCTTGCGTAGCTTGTGAATTTTTAACAACGGCATCGGCAGCAGCAATTGCATCTCTTAAGTCTTCGCCAAGCGATGCGGGATATTGACCTTCGTCGTAGCCAAATACTGTATTGTCACGTAGTTTCTCAGCAGCAGCAAGTTGTGTTTTCAATGCTCCTTTATCAACAGTAACTTTTCCGCTTTCGAATGTTGCAATTGCAGTGTTCAATGTAGCGGTAGCAGCATCAATTGCTGATTGCTCATCGGCTACGGCTTTTGCACTATTTATCGCTGCTTGAAGAATAGCTTTTGAATCTTTGGCATATTGACCAAATTCTTCGCCTTCCACTGCATCTTTAAGAGCAGCATCGGCATCGGCAATTGCTTTGTTCAATGCTGTTTTGTCAACATTTTTCACAGGAACTTTCTCCCATGTATCTATGGCAGCAGTCAATGCGGCAAGGGCTTGGTTGACATCTTGTTGTACGGCTTCTTTTTTGCCTACTTTGTCAACCACTGCTTGTGCAGCGTCTATCGCGTCTTTCAACGCTTTGCCTGCCGATTCGGGTTTTTCGCCGTTTTGGTTACCATATTCTACTGATTTCCATAAGCCATCTGCCTTAGCAATTTCTGCAACTAAAGCATCGGTGTTAATTTTAACTGCCGGAGTATTGTCCCAATTAGTCATGGCATCATTCAATTTGGCAAGAGCAATTTCCACTTGGGCAGCTGTGGATTGGTCATCGGCAATTACCGTTTTTGCAGCAGCAATTGCTTCTTTCAATGGTGTTTCTGCCGATTCGGGTTTTTGTCCGTCAAATATGCCATACCCTACCGAGTTAAGTTTAGTCTCAGCAGCGGCAACTTTTGCAATTAAAGATTCTATGTCAACAATGTTTGGCGCTGATTTATCAAAATTTTCCTCAGCAAGAGTCAATGCGGCAAGAGCATTATTTACTTCGGTTTGTGTGGCTTGTGCAGCTTTTAAGCCGGTAGTCAATTCTTCGGCATCTTTAATTGCTTTTTCCAATGCAGCTCCTATTGCAGCAGGATATTCGCCATTTGCAGTACCGAATTTGTTTCCTGTAAATTTAGGTTTGGTAATAGCAAGCTGTGCAATCAAGGCATCTTTATTTACTACCTCAGGTTTGAATGCGTCGATTGCATCTTGTAAGGCAAATTTGGCATCGGTTATATTGCCTTGCGTTGATGCCGAATTGTCGGCTACTGCTTGCGCAGCTTGAATTGCTTTGTCGAATGTATCAATTTTTGCTTCTAAGTAGAACCCATTACCTGTACCTGGTTTGGCAGCACCTAATTTAGCTTCTGCTTCGGCAATAAGGGCAAGTAATCCGTTAAGAGCTTCTTCCAAGTCAATTTTCTTAGATTTGAATAGTTTTATTGCATTTTCCAAATTGCTTATTGCAGCGGCAATGTCGTCAGTCGAAGAACCGGCATTATCTACAACTGCTTGTGCAACTTTTATAGCATTTTCAAATATTGCTTTTGAACCTACTACATACTCTCCGTTTGCAGTACCTTCCTTAGCAGCGCCGTGAAGAACTGTTGCAGTTACAATAAGGTCTTTCAACGGTTGTGCGTCAACTTCATTTGGAATAAAGGCATCAAGAGCGTCTTTAAGCACACTGGTTGCTCCATCTATTTGTGCTTGTTTAGTTCCGGTAGTAAAGGTTATTTTTGCATTGCTCAACGCATTTTCCAAAGCCTCATATACATCGGCAGAATATTGACCATTGCCATTACCTTTTACTGTACCGTCAATTGCGGTTTCGGCTTCGGTAATTGCAGCTTGCAGTTTCGATTTATCAAGCGCTGCCGCTTGGTTTACTTTGCTTTCAAAATCTTTAACGGCATTTTCAAGGTCTTTTATTGCACCAACCACGTCTTGTGGTATTGTTGCATTTGCCAAAGCTTCTTCGGCATCTTTAATTGCTTGTGCAAGAGCATCGGCAGCAGCTTGCGGATATGCGCCTTCTTCTGTTTCGTCAATTGTTGCATTGCCAAGCACTTCTTGCGCATCGGCAATTGCATCTTCCAACGGTTCTGTATCAAGAACAGTTGCCGAAGCAAGATAAGCCATACGAGCATCGTCTAATTCCTTAGCAGCAGCTGCGATTTCAGCATTTTTAGTTGCAGAAGTCAATATTCCTTCAGCTTTCGCAATTGCACCGGCAAACGCATCGGCATCGGCTTGCGGGTATTTACCGCCGTCTTCGCCTTTGTTCGCTAATTTTGCTTCGGCAATTGCTTTTTCCAACGGTGTTTTCACAAGTTTAATTTCAGCATTTTGCAATGTGGTAATTGCATTGGTAAGATTTGTTGTAGCATTATTAATTTGCTGTTGTGTAGCATCTTCGTTTGCTTTCACGCCTTTTGCAGTTGCAAGAACAGTTGCAAGAGCATCAACCACCGATTGCGGGTATTCGCCTGCTTCGGTACCTACAGTTGCATTAATTCCTTCGGCTGTTTCAATTGCAGTAGTAAGAGCACCTTTGTCGGTTTTGATTTGAGTTGCAAAGAATGCATCTATGGCATCTTTAAGAGTTTCAGTTTCAGCATCTACTGCGGCTTGCGAAGAACCTGCGGCATCTTTTACAGCGGTTGCTGTTTGAATTGCATTACCAAATATTGTTTTTGCATTTGGCGGGAAATGGTTGTTACCACCTGCGGTTTTTGCATCTTTGTGTATCTCTTCTGCAACAACAATAAGAACAGCAAGTTCGCCTTTATCAACCGATAGTTTTTCTTTTTTGAAATCGTCCATAGCTTTTTCAATAGCTGTTACGGCAGCGGCAACCGTTGCAGGAGTCGAAGCATTGCTGCCCAATTCATTGTCGGCTGCTGTAATTGCAGTATTCAATGCGTTAAGTGCCGATTGTGGGTACATTCCGTCGCCGTCGCCTATGTTATTAGCGTTATCGCTACGCAATTTTTTGGCAGCAGCAGTCGCATCTTGAAGAGCTTTTTTATCAACATCAATTCTTGCCTTGTCGAAGATTTCTTCGGCAGCAATCAATTTTGCAAGTTCCTCATCAACAGCCGGTTGAAGAGCGCAAGGATTGTTTGCCACTGTTTGCGCAGCATCTATTGCTGTTTTGAATGTAGCTTTTGAACCTGCTTTGTAGCAACCGTTAGCTTCACAATCGTCTTTAGCAGGCAAATATTTTCCATTTGCAGCAAGTAACGCACTATTAAGAAGTGTTTTGTCGGTTGTAATTATTGTACCGTTAAATGTTGTAACCGCTTCGTTAAGAGCTGTTACAGCAGCGGTTATTTGAGCTTGTGTAGTAGCCGTTGCTAATACGCCTTGTGCATCTGCAAGAGCTTTTTTCATAGCGGCAACTGCATCAACAGGGTATTTACCGGCGGGAGTAGCCGTACATGAATTTGCATCGACAGCTTTTGGTGTAGCATCGGCAATTGCATCTTGAAGCGGTTTTTTATCAAGCGTATTTTTAGCATTATCGAAATCCGATATAGCCGCATTTAATGTCGAAGTAGCATTGGTTACGCTAAGAACGCAGCCATCATTATACACACCTTCGGCAACAGCTATTGCATCTTCAAGTTTTTTGATAGAACCTGCGGCATATTGCCCGTCTGCTGTGCCTTCTACTGCGCCGACAAGTCTGCCTTTTGCAGTTGTTATTGCAGTGTTAAGAGCTGTTTTGTCGGGTTTAGCAATTTTCGTAGCTTCGAATATTGAAACCGCATTGTTAAGAGCTGTTACAGCAGCGGTTATTTGAGCTTGTGTAGTAGCCGTTGATAATACGCCTTGTGCATCTGCAAGGGCTTTTTTCATATCGGCAACTGCCGTAGCAGGGTAGTCACCGGCGGTAGGAGTAGCCGCACATGAATTTGCATCGGCAGCTTTTGGTGTAGCTGCGGCAATTGCATCTTGAAGCGGTTTTTTATCAAGCGTATTTTTAGCATTATCGAAATCCGATATAGCCGTAGTTAATGTCGAAGTAGCATTGGTTACGCTAAGAACACAGCCATCATTATACACACCTTCGGCAACGGCTATTGCATCTTCAAGTTTTTTGATAGAACCTGCGGCATATTGCCCGTCTGCTGTGCCTTCTACTGCGCCGACAAGTCTGCCTTTTGCAGTTGTTATTGCAGTGTTAAGAGCTGTTTTATCGGGTTTCGTGATTTTCGTGGTTTTGAATGTATTGATTGCAGTTTGCAGTTTCGAAGCAGCACCGTCTATTTCGGTTTGTACGGTTGCTGTCAATGAAAGTTTTGCTGTTGTAATGGCATCGTTGAGGTCTTTAATCGCGCCTGCGGTGTAGTCGCCGCCTTCTCCACAAGGTTTTGATGCGGCGAGCAGTTCGGCTTCTTTTATTGCGTCTTGGAGTGCGGTTTTGTCGATTACTACACCACGTATTACTTCTACGGTGAAAGTTGGCAGGTTCAATACTGTTGTATTACCTTTGTTCTGTCCATCTAAATTCTGCAACAATATCATTTGCGATTTGTTGTCGGTTCCTACCTGTGCATTTACAATCGGCAATTCTATTACTATATTGAATGGCGTACCTGCATAAATGGTTTGAGGGTACTGCCATGGGTCATCGGGGTCGGATAATTCCAGCCAATAACCACCGGGACCGGCATTAGCCGAAAGATCCATTACTTGCACTTGAAAAGTGTATGCACTCATTTGCGACTCGGAATTACCTATCATGGTAATTTTTACCTTATCGCCCGGTTTAAGAGGGTCTGTTCCGGCAGGGAAACGTGCAAACGCGCCTCTGTTTTCATCAGCATCGTAGTATTCGAGTATATATTTTCCTACTTGAGTTGCTTCATATACTACGGTATAGCTGTCGAATGCTGTACCTTGCAGTTTTAGTACAATCAGTTTTTCGCCTTTGGCTTTTGCTGCTGTGCTTACACCATCCATTACCAATGAATACGAACCGCCGGGAGCGTCTTTTTCTACGGTAAGTTTTGCGGTTATTTCAAATGGTACTCCGGCTTTAATATTGCCATCGACAACACCTGCACCGCTGAATTTTACATAGTCGGTTTTTCCGTCATAAGCAGCATCTTGAATCGATGCTTGCAATCCGTTAATGTCGTAATCCGCCGTTCCTTTTAAGGTTATGGTTATTCTATCGCCTACTTTCAGCGCTTGTCCTGATAAAGTAGCCGGCACTGCTTTTGCCTGGTATGTGCCCGGTATTGCACCATCATAATTATCGTTGATGTTGAATACTAAGCCGGGGGGTACGAATTGAATGTGCAATCCGTCGATTTGCACTTGGTCAACGCCAACCCAGCCTTTATCGGCAGCTGAGCCGTTTGCGGTTTTTGCACCTTTTATTTGCCATTGGAATTCGATTGCCAATGCAGGGTCGAATTTAGGAGTAGCAGGTGTAGGCGTAGTCCATTCAAGTGTCAACTGGCTCCATTTAATTGTTTTCTTAGTCCACACATCGCCTGTTGCGGGAAGAGGTAAGCCATAGCAATCCCAGCCTAAGAAGTCTTTAGAGTCGCCTGCGCCGCCCATTGGTACTTTGAAGCGTAAAGGCGCTGAACTTTTATAGTAGAAAGTAACACCGTCGGCATTCGCCATAGTTTTTCCATCTGGTGTTGTATAGAATTCTTTTGATTCGGTAAATGCAAATCCCATTCCTACAAACGGTTCGTTTTCATTGGCTCCTACATTGTGCGTATAATCCAATCGGGCATAATTACCCGTACCATCGGCACCACCGGCAGTCATTACGAAATCGTCGCCATTCTTGGGTATTGTGGTTGACAAACCTTTATCACTTTTATCGTCGTAAGCATACCAATAGGTTCCGAATTTTGTGCGGGCGCCGTCTTCACAGTCGGCAACTATGGTATTTCCGGCATCTACTTTTGTAGCTTCGAATGCATCAACAGCTGCTTGCAATGTTCCTTCGGCTGTATTTACGGTTGCCTGGTCTTTTTTCTCCGTTGATGCGGTTTTTGCAGCATTAATTGCATTTAAGAGCGTTGTTGTTGAACCTGTATATTTACCCGGATTATTTACGGCATCGGTATGAAGCGCGGTTGCGGTTAGTATTAAGGCATCGAGTTTGGCGGTGCTTACGGTTTCCGGAAGTTTCAAACCAAGTACCGAAACTTCGTCGATAGCAAAGCTATAGTTACGAGCCACTCCGTCTTTTACTTGCCATTGCAATTTATATACTTGCGCCGGTAAGAATGGTTTTCCGTATTCAGTAGGGCTCCAAGAACATGTTTGTGCCAATGATTTCGCAACAGGAGTTACGGTTACATTAGCGGGTTTTGTCGATGTTTCACCGGGGAAGTTTACTATTACGTATTGCCATGTTGTACTTGCAGGAATTGCCGCCTCATAATCGAAACCACCTTCAGGCGTTATGTTTGCTGTCATTACCTGGCAGAAAACAGCATCGCCTTTATGCCAGAAACCTATACCGGTAGCTCCGGTTAAATCGTATGGCAGATTTGCATCTCCGGGCTCTTTAAACGGAAAACTTATACCTGCCGAAGCATATTCGTATTCCGTTCCTTTCGGGCATACTTGGGCAGGACAATCCAATTTTCCTGTTACGCTTGCAGCATTGGCAGTTCCAGCGGCGCCGCCTGCGGTCATGGTAAATTCTGCAGTCGCCGACGAAAGCGGAACTATTGTAGAACCTTTACCGGCGGCATACGAACTCCAATATGTTTGTAGTTTTGTAACATTTTTGTCTTCACAGTCGGCTATGAGGGTGCTTTCATTATTACCTATTTTTGCAGCGTTGAATGCATCAACAGCCGCTTGCAATGTTACTACAGCAGCATTTACAGTTGCCTGGTCTTTTTTAGCATCGGATACTGCTTTGGCAGCATTAATTGCAGTTAATAATGTTGCTTTTGAACCTACTGCGTAATTGCCCTCTGCGGTACCTTCTGTGGCATTGCCGTGAAGCGTTGTTGCGCTGGCTATTAAGTCGTCGAGGGCTTTGGTGTCTACTGTTTGTATATCAAGTACTTTACCAAGTATCGAAACTTCGTCGATAGCGAAGTCGTAGGTTCGACCTGTTGTTCCGCCTTTTACCTGCCATTGCAATTTATATACTAATGATGGCGAGAACGGTTTTTCGTTAACTCCACCAACAACCCAAGTGTCTTGCGCCAAAGTATATTCTCTATCGCCGGCAACTTCCGATGTTTTACCGGGGAAGTTTACTACTACATACTGCCATGTTGCACTTGCAGGTATTTCCGTAATAGTCATGTAATCAAATCCACCGTTAGGCTTTATATCGGTTGTCATTACCTGAAAGTACACACCACCGCCTTTGTGATAGAATCCAATACCGGTGGCTCCGGTTAAATCAAGCGGCACAGCTCCGGTTAACACTCCTCCTACAACCGCAGCTTTATCAGCAGGGTCTAACGGGAAACCAATACCCGCAGAAGAATAATCAGGGTCGCCGGTTACTCCTAACTTGCCGGTTACTTTTGCCATATTGGCAGTTTTATTTTTTCCGGTAGTTTGGTCGTTCGGAGTCATTGTAAACGGACTCGTTTCTGTTGACAATGGTACAATAGTTGCCCCTGCACCGGCTGCATACGAACTCCAATATGTTTTTAGTTTTGTAACATTTTCTTCTTCACAGTCAGCTATGAGGGTGTTGTTACTGCACGGTATTATTTCACTTTTAAATGTGTTTATAGCATTTTCCAAAGCAGTTTTAGCATTTTCAATCTGTGTTGTTGTTGCTGTTGAAGCTACACCTTTGGCTGTTGAAATAGCAGTTGCAAAGTCTGTTTTTGCAGATTGAGGGGCTTGACACGGATTTGTGCCCACTTCAGTATTCTTTTGCAACGTTTCTGCTTGTACTATAAGAATTTGTAATTTGTCGTAAGGAGTTAGTTCCGGAGCATCTTCACACAATTTCAAATCTACACCTTGTAATTCTATGTGGTCAACGGCAATTGAGCCATTATTCACTGCAGCAGTGCTTGTGTTTACTTGAAATTGTATAGCACACATATTTGTTAAATATGTTGGTAGTGCAGTTATTTTTGTTCCTGCGGCAATTCCATGAGCAGCAACAGTTGCCCACGACGGTATTGCAAAATCGCCTATTACTATTTCTTGCCTAACCCACGCCGTAGGCGATGCTGTAATAGGAGCTTGAAAATTTACATTAACACCTTTTACTTTTAATTGCATACTGGCAGCAGGACCTTTGTAGTAGAACGTTATAGAACTTAGACCTGTAACATCGACCGCTACATCGACCGTAGCAGTTGTTTCTTTACTTAAATTGAAACCAAAACCCAAACCCCACGAATCTGCTACCGAAGCCGCCACTGTGTTATAAGTTAAAGCTATGTGTCCTCCGTTTGGTTTTGTGCCTACGTTAGCACCTCCGGTAGTAGCTACCGGTAAATTACCATCTGCATCTTTTGCGGTTGTAATTTTTGAGCCTTTACCATCATCGAAACCGAACCACGTGGTACACAGATATGTTGCATTGCCTTTCTCACCGTCGAAAACCAAAGTAGGACCAGCTCCTTGCTCCCATTGAGCATATAGGGTAATGGCACCGGTAAGGTTGGCAGTAAACGGATAAATAGCACTACCTGCGGCAGCATTGAGCGACCATCCTAAGAATTTATAACCGGTACGGGTAGGATTTGCCGGTTTCACAGCAGGACTTCCCTGACAATTTTTGCTCACAGTAGCTGCCGGAGCACCGGTATAATTATAATTGAACGTTACATTAACTTCGACACAAGCGTTGCAACCACCCGTTTGACGCCATTTAGCTTTTGTTGACCAATCTTGCAACCGGTCCCAAATATACTGCCCGCTTTCATTCAAATCGCTTCGTGCAATAGTTGTAGAACTTGGCGATTTGTTCGATGACCCAAACCACGCAGATTTTGCACTTGCTTTATTTGAAATCTCCCATGCACACCACGAAATTTGGTTATCATCACACCATTTCATCCAAGTATCGGATTTTCCCGCATTATGTGTATTGAAGTTACCTGCGCTCTGCTGCCCGCCATCGCTATGGGTAGTGCCCCATTCCGAAACAAAAATAGGAAGTTTTGCATTCAAAGCTTTGGTAATTTGGGTATTAAATTGGCTGCTTCCATACGCTGTCCACGTATTCATATCATGAGAATGTGCATAAAAGTGCAACACGTATGCCACATTCGGGTCGTTAATTTTATTGTCGGCAGGCGCACCTATCATTTGAGAATAACCCTGCGTACCAACCAAAATTAAGTTATTGGAATATTTACGAATTTCGGCAATAACGTCAACCGCGTACGCACGAATAGTATTCCAATCTTGCGCCAACGGTTCATTGTAAATTTCAAAAATTACATGAGGTTTGTCCCCATACTTTTTAGCCATATCTCCAAAATACTTTATTGCATTTGTTTTTTCAGTCTCAGCTTGATGCGAGTGCCAGTCGATAATAACATACACACCATTGGCGATGGCTGCATCTATTACAACATTGCTTCGGTTTGTTAAACCTGTCGGGTCTTTGTCGTAGGCGTTATTCCACTGGTCAGACTTGGTACTCATTGGAGCACGTACAATTTCGGCTTTCATACTGTTGACCATAGCGCCTACCATATTTGCGGTAAAATACGGCGCACTTTCGGGGTACATGTTCCACCCAAAACTCACACCTTTTACTTGCACAGGGTTACTTGGTCCGGTTATTTCGCCGTAAATCTTACCTGTAGAGGCATTTACCATTAACTTCCCGTAACAACTTACAGGACCAACAGCTTGCGCAAATGCCATACCCACGGTAGCCAAAAGCGCAATTAATAACGATACTAATTTTTGTTTCATAATTATAATTATTAAATGTTTAAAAATTCGATTTCAAAGTAAAAACAAGCAAAGATACAAAAACCCTATAATATATGGCACATTTTTTTGTGTTTTTTGTCATTTTTTTTACAATTGGGGATTGACAAGGGGGCATGCCCCCTTGTCTGGTGGGGGATTTGGGGATTTTTTGTGAATGGGAAATATGAACAAGATGTGAACAATTTTTTGGGAGCTTATATTTTTTTGTTTGGAAACGGTGTAGAGACGTGGCGTGCAACGTCTCAGAGGTTTCGTGCGAAGCATCGAAACTTTCGATTGCAACAACGAAAGTTTCTACGCTTCGCTTGAAACGGTTGGAGACGTCGCAGGCAGAGACGTCTCGCGAGGTTTCGTGCAACGCATCGAAACTTTTGGCGGCACGAACGAGTTTCTTGCTACGCTCGAAACCTTGTGAGACGTTGCGGGCAACGTCTCTACGTGGGCGTGGTGGGTTATTTGAAAAATCGGGATTAATGAAAACAATAATATGAATATGATTTGGCATTATCACAAATAATGGAATTTCGGCGTATGGATTATGTGTGTGTATGTTTTGTAGATTTTGCTGTGCAAATTCCCCAATTTCCGACAAATGCATAATTGCATTTTCAATTTCACCAAAATAATGTTCCTTATTTTTTGTGCATATCGTAATAAAATACGCGCCGCCGTTGTAATCGTGCCACACGGCGCGAGCAGAAGGTATTCGGTATTTGTTTTTGAATTTTTCGGTTGACATTTTTTTGTTTTTCGTTGTAGAGACGTTGCCTGCGACGTCTCGCGCATTTCGTGCAACGCATCGAAATTTTTTGGTGGTTTTTGGATATATTTTATGGTTTCTGCACTTTGCTTGAAACTGCTGAGACGTCGCAGGCAACGTCTCTACGTGGGCGGCGTGCAATTCGCCGCAAAACCGCCCCCACCAATTCCTGCACATCGGGCGAAACACGGGCGAAATAAATTCCTATACAATATAATATGATTGTCAAACTGCTTTTTATACCTATATTAATAAATACATTTCCGGTTTCGGGCAAAAAATATACCAGCGCAAATACCGCCGCGCCTATACCTATTATAATAGTATGATTTCGATTGTAGGGTTGCAAATTGTAACGATTGCGCACATATAAAAACAAGTTGAAATTATAGAGCAATTTCGCAAGAAACAGAGAAACTGCCGCTCCGGTTATGCCCCACAGGGGAATAAATATGAAATTGAAGGCAATAACCACCACCACAAGCGCTATGGTAAAATGCGAAAGTTTTTTGTATTGCGGCGAATTGCTTATAATATGCGGACTGATGCCCGCCGCCATATCGCTCAAATAAAACAAACCTACGAATACAATCACCCATTTACCCGATGAAAAACTTTCGGGAATAATATGGAAAATATAATCAATATTCACACACAAACCTACAAACACCAGCAAACCTATAATCAATTGAGTGATAGTGCTTTTTACATACAGTTCCCGTATTTTTTCCATAGCATTTTGCTGCCACGCTTCGGCTACCAGTGTCGACGAAATTTTGAGCAACGCCCGCGAAGGCAGTATTATCATAGTTGCAAAATACGAACAGGTGGTGTAAATTCCTATTTGCGCAAGCGAATCGACCTGCACAAGTTTGTCTATCATTATGCGGTCGATATTAATTATAATAAAACTCGATGCGCTGATAACAATACCATACAGACTTACTTGCCGGATTTCACGTCCCATTTTTTTGTCAATCATCGAAAAATTGGGGCGCAGGTGCATTTGTCCTTCAAACGTGAGCGCAACAATAAGATAGAGTAACACAAGCACAAAACACAACACATACAAATTCAAAAATGTGCCAAACGATAAATTCCACCACAGCGTGGCACCAATGCACACAAGCACAAGCACTCGTTGCGCCACTTCTTTAAGCATGGTGCCGCGCACGGCATTGTACAAGGCTTTGGAATAGGCATCGAAAATGTTGAAAAATGCGGTGCTTATAAATAGTGGTAGAATAAGAAAACTGTATTGGGCAAACAGATTATTGTCGCCGCCATTACCTGTTATAAATGATTTGCTTGCAAAAAATACGGCAATCATAATAAGGCTTGCCACAACCACAACCGCAAGCGTGAGAAACAAAAATCCGTTGTGTCCCTGTTCCTTATTCTTAAAATACGGAAACATTCGGGTAATGGTTTGCACAAAACCTGCGGAGGCAAATTGCGCAAACAGCACACTATAGGTAACCAAAAGGCTGATAACGCCAATTTCTTCCTGTGAAAAATAGTGCGGAAACAGCAGGGCGCTGGTTACAAAACCGAGCGCTGCGCCTATGTAGGTAAGCGTGGAGCCTATGATTGATTGTTTGCGGACTATTCCCATTGTTATTTTTTTGAACACAGATAACGCAGATGACGCGGATTTAAGGTTTTACGTCATTCCTGCGAAGGCAGGAATCTCCTCAAAAATGCGCTTTTTATTAAGAGATTAACTTCGTTGAGGGCTTCGCCGTTCCTGCCTTCGCAGGAATGACGGGTTTATCTGACCGTCTGCACTATTCATGTCATTTGCGTTCGTTTAATTTTTTCCTCACTTCAAAAAACACCACCACAGCCACGCCCAACAAGAGCAACAACGAAGCGATAAACGAAATTCTATTGCTTACCGTGTAACTATGCGGTTCAAATTTAAAATCAATCGTGTGTGTTCCGGCAGGAATGTTCAACGCTCGCAACACATAATTTACCCGAAAATGCGGTACCAATTTGCCGTTGATATAAGCATTCCAACCTTTGCTGTAATAAATTTCGGAAAATACGGCAACGCCTGCGTGGGCATTGTGCGAAGTGTAAGTAATATGATTAGGCGCATAGCTCGTAAGCATAATTGAACTTGTGCTATCAACTGTAAAAACGGTATCGGTCAATTGATTGGCAAAACGCACATCAACAAAGGCTTCGGCGGCAGGGTTGAAATCGCTCAATGCTTCTATTTCAGCATCGGCATTAGGTACAAAATGGAGATTTTTTATAAACCACGCATTGCCCAAAGCATCGGGGTTTGGCTGAGCTATTGGTTGGCGGGTTTGCGGATTTTCAACTATCAAATATTTAGTATTCAACATATTATACACATTCCAATTCATTTTACTCAAATGAAAATCTATCAAATCCTGGTAGCGCTGCATTTTTGCCCCATGATAGCCGCCGATTGATTTATGGAAATACGACGTAGAAGCATCGTTAAACGGACTTACCGTAAAATTCATAACGCGGAAATTCGGGTCGGGGTCGGCAAGAATAGCTTTGTTTGCCTCTGTTGGTTGAAAATGCTGTTGTCCGGCACGTTGTTTCACAAAATCTTGTTCGTTCAAATAGCGTTTGTTTACCGACCACATATCGAAATAGGTAAACACGGCGAGAATTGCAATAAGAACGGGGTATTTTATTTTTTTGAAATACCACAATGTAAGCGTACCAAATGTAACAGCTACAAACAACAGCGTTCGCCACAAATCGCTTATAAGCATTGATTTACGGTCGGCTTGCAGAGATTGTACGAGCCAATCGGGGAATTTGTATTGTTCAACATCTCTTGGAGTGCCAAAATCGTATATTGAGCCAACGCTCACGAGCAACACAAGCACAAGTCCGCCACAAATGTAAAGCGCAATTTTCAGTTTTTCCCAGCCTTCTTTACGGCGGCTTTCATCGCGCACAAATTGATGCAAGGCAATAATTGCCAGCAGCGGCATGGTAAATTGTGCAATAACCAAAATCATGGAAACGGTACGGAATTTATTGTAACCCGGCACAAAATCGAGGAATAAATTGGTAAACCACATAAAATTGCTACCCCATGCAAGCAAAATAGAAAGCGCCGTGAGCGATGCAAGCCACCATTTTACACTGCCTCGCACAAACATAAGCCCGAACACAAACAGAAATATCACAATTGCGCCAATATATACCGGTCCCGAAGTGAAAGACTGCGTACCCCAATAAAGCGGCATTTGTTGAATATACTGTTTTGCCTCTCGTTCCGAATAGCCGATTTTACGAAACGCTTTATAGGTTTCGCTATCTTCGCCGAGCGAACCGCCCGATGCGCCGCCTTTAAAATTGGGAATAAATAAATTAAACGTTTCGTCTATTCCGTAACTCCACGCTGTGGCGTAATCGCGGTCTAAGCCTTTGGTTTTATTTTCGGCATCGTGCGTGAGTTCGCTTTTGCCGCGCATAGTGTCTTTACCATAGTCGTAAGTCATATACAAATTGGCTGCATTTGCCCCAATGGCAAACACCGCCGCAACCAACAAAAACAGCGATGGTTTGAGAAATTGCTTCCACAAATCTTTTGCCCGCCACGCTTCGTACAACTGAAACAACACAAAGGCAAGAATAATATACATGGTATAATAGGTAATTTGCAAGTGATTGGCAATCAACAGAAAGGAAAGCGTAAGAGCAAATAACGCGCTGCCAAGCCACAGTTTATTCCTGTAACACGCCGCCACGCTTGCTACAACCAGCGGCATATAGCCCAAAGCGACAGATTTGGTAACGTGCCCCGCTTCGATAATAATAAAAAAGTAGGACGAAAATCCATAAAACAACGCACCCAAAAAACACAGCCACAGCGGAATTTCGAAAAGCAACAGAGCCACGAAAAAACACAGGAAATACATAAACGCAATCATTTCGGGGTGTTTGTGATTGGTGTTAAACAATTGATGCACTTTTTTTGTAAGATTATTGGGGTATATGCCAATTAAATACGTGGGCATACCACCAAACATACTGTTTGTCCAAAGCGTTTCGCTGCCTTCGCCGGTTTTTTTCACCTGCTCGTTATGGTCGAGCTGTTCTTTTGCCATACCTTGATATTGCTGCACGTCGTGTGTTTGCAATTGTTTGCCGTCGATAGTTTTCGGTGCAAAATATATCATCATCGATACAAAAAACAGGGCGATGATTGCGAGGGGTTGAATGAGGGATTTGAAATTGAAGTTTTTCATATTTATTAGGAGTTAGTTTTATAGTTCAATTATTCTTTGTAATTCTTCTTTTGTCGGCAAATATAGTTGATATTTCGACACAAAAAGTCGCGATGAAATATTGTGCAAGGCATATTCCACCACATATTCGTCTTTCTCGCGAGCCAGCACAATGCCAATAGGCGGATTGTCGCCTTCGTTGTTTTCCTCTTTTTCAAAATAACCGAGATACATATTCATTTGCCCAATATCTTCGTAACCAACTGGCTCACGTTTGAGGTCAATCAGCACAAAACATTTCAAAATGTAATGATAAAAAACCAAATCAATGCGATGTGCCCTGTTGCCGAGCATTACACGATATTGCCGTCCAACAAAAGCAAAGCCTTTGCCCATTTCGAGTAAGAAATTTTGTAAATGCGAAATAATGCGACCTTCCAATTCACTTTCGCTCACTTGGTAAGGCTCGGGAATTTGCAGAAAATCAAGAATATAGGGTTCTCTAATTATATCAGCCGGATGCAGTATTTTTTGTCCTTCTTTGGCAAGTTTCAAAATACCTTCTTTATCTTTTGATGCTGCTAAACGAAGATATAGTGAGGATTTTTTTTGACGAATGAGTTGAGCAACCGACCAATGTTCAATAATTGTTTGTTTTTCATAAAAACTTCGTTCAAGCGGGTCGTCAATTTTTAGTAACTCAACGTAATGCGTCCAACTCAAAAGGTGCGACACCACCGCACCTTTTTGTTTGAATTTGTGCGGTGGCAACGCACAAATTTCATTTTGCTCATTATCAACATATTGCAATTGGTGCGGTGGCGACGCACAAATTGAATTCAATTCTTGCGTTGCCACCGCACCAATTGAGTACGTTTGATAAAACTGTTTCATTCTCTGAATGTTACTACGGCTAAACCCCTTCCCATGCAACAACGTAAGGTCTTTTGATAACATTTCCAAAAGTCGTTTGCCATATTCGGCTTTGCCGCTTCCACCTTGTTCATATTCTACTATATACTGCCCTATTTTCCAATAGGTTTCAATTAAATAGGCATTAACCGTAATAACGGCTTTTTGCTGTCCGTGCACAAAAATTTCAGATATGTGCGAAACTAATTGTTTGTAATTATATTGCGGTTTATCACTCATTGTATATAAATGTCCCGCAAAAATAGAATTTATTTCATTAAAAAGACATAAAAAACGATAAACCATTTTCAGATTTATCGTTTTCGATTATTACAGTACTATTTTCTTACTCTTTCACAATAGTAATAGTTTCATTAGCCACACATAGTATATAATTACCCGACGCTATTCTACTATCACATTTTTGGTTGTGTCTTCTAATTTTAAGGGTATATTTCCCGACTTTTCAATAATTATTTTCGATGAATCGCAATGAATTCCCCATGGAAAATTTATTTTAATTTTTTCAAAATCTTGTTGTTTTGCAAACTGAATTCCTGAAATCAAAAACGTGATAACGGCAATTATCCAAACAAAAAAGCTAAACAGCTTTATTCCTTTCGACGAAGAAGAAGATTTTCCGGTTCTAAAAAAGATAGCGTGAACAATTGAAAACAACGGCATTCCAACAATAACCAACAGTGAAACCACGGCAATTATAGGATAATGTCCTTCCAGAACGATGGGCGTAATTCCCAAAAAGTCGAACGGAATAAAAAACAAACTTCCGGCTCCCAAAAGCATTGCAATCAAAGCTACAACAAGCGCAAAAAACACAATCATTAAAGGAAAGCCTATGAGACAACAGAAAACAATTGCCCACACTTTAAATATAGTGGTCAAAATATTTTCAATTTCACTCGTTTTTACCGATGCAATGGTTTCCGAAACTGTTTTTCCTATATTTTCGAGTGTAACCGGTTCGCCTTTCATTTCCAATTTTTGACTTGCCGTAACAGCTTCGGGCATTACAAGCCAAAGCACTACATAGAAAACGGAAAACCAACCCATTGATAATAAAGCAAGTATAACAAACGCTAAGCGCACCACAGAAACATCCCAACCAAAATACGTTGCAATACCGGAGCACACACCACCCAACTTTTTATCATCAATATTCCGGTAAAATTTTTTCTTCGATTTATGTTCCTGCGAATTGTCCGTGGCAGGTTTTTTCGTTTCCGTTCCGGCAGTTTCTTCGCCCAAATCCTCGGGATTTCCCATGCAGGCAATAACCGCCTCAACGTGCGCAATGGTAATTACTTCATAACCCGACTTAATTTTTTCGCTGAATAATTCTTCAATTCGTGCCTCAAAATCAGAAATAATTTCCTCAGTATCGGGCTTATTGCCGAAATACGATTTTAAATTTGTAAGGTAATTTTCCAATAATTTGTAAGCGTCTTCGTCTATATTGAAAACTCTTCCGTTTAAGTTTATGCTCAGTGTTTTTTTCATAATGGTATGTTTTAAAAGTTTATTTGATTTTTATTCGTCGTGTCTTTTTGTCGTCGTGTCTTCGTGTTTATTTTTTTCATGCGCTTGCGCATTCTTAGTGAACACGAAGGCAGAAAGGCACAAAGACACGAAGTTTAATTGCTGTGTAATATTTATCTAATTGGTTTTTAAATGATTAATCGTATTATTTATATCGTCCCAAGCCGTTTCAAGTTCCGAAAGAAAGCGGTTACCTTCGTCGGTAAGAGCGTAATATTTTCGAGGTGGACCTTGCGTTGATTCAATCCATTCGTATTTGAGCAATCCCGAATTTTTAAGCCGTGTGAGCAACGGATACAGCGTTCCGTCCACCACAATCAACCGGGCATTGCGCAGCTTGCGAATAATGTCGGTGGCATACGCCAGCTCCTTTTTCAAAATAAGAAGTATACAGTATTCTAATACTCCTTTTCTCATTTGCGATTTTACGTTTTCGTCTGTCATTGTTTGTTTTTCATTACAATTTCGATGCAAAGATATAAAAATTTTAGTACCTTGTATAGCATAGTACTTATATTTTTTTAAAATTTGTGAATTTAGCTATTTTTATTCTTCGTGTCTTTTTGTCGTCGTGCCTTCGTGTTGGTTGCTGAGCCTGTCGAAGTATTATTTTTTCATGCGCTTGCGCATTCTTAGTGAACACGAAGACACAAAGACATGAAGACACGACGACTATAATTTATTTTGATTAAAATTTAAACAGGCTCTTAATTGTCAATTATTAATTGTTTTGTATTTTTGACAAAAAAAAGAACAATCACAATGTCAGAAATAAAAATTGAATTTAAAGCCGCCACCATAGGTTATTACAGCGACGAACCGGTGCTTTACGATATAAATTTCGCAGTACGCAAAGGCGAAGTTGTGTATTTAATAGGTAAAACTGCCGCAGGAAAAAGTACGCTGCTCAAAACTATGTACGCCGAAATTGCGCCGCTTGCGGGCGAAGTGCGCGTTGCCGATTACGATATGATGCACTTAAAATTATCGAAAATCCCATATTTGCGCCGCAAAGTTGCTTTGGTATTTCAAGATTTTCAGTTGCTTTCCGACCGCTCGGTGTACGAAAATTTAGCTTTTGTGCTCAAAGCCACGGGCTGGACAAAAATTGCCGAAATCAACGAACGCATCAACGATGTGCTTACCCAAGTAGGAATGCTCGACACACAATCGAAAATGCCGCACCAGCTTTCGGGCGGCGAACAGCAACGGGTGGTAATTGCACGTGCTTTGCTCAATTCCCCTGAAATTATTTTAGCCGACGAACCCACCGGAAACTTAGACCCCGAAACTTCGGACGAAATTTTTAGTTTGCTCCATTCAATTGCCGCGAAAGGCTGCGCCGTATTTTTTGTTACGCACAATCATCATTTGATAAAAAAATATCCGGCTCGCACGTTGCAGTGCGTAAACAATACCATAAGCGAAATTTCGGAAGAGGAACGGGTTATTGATTTTGATGTTTTGATGGAGTAAGGCTCGGCAGAGGTAAAAACGCAGGAAAAATTCATTCAACTATCACTTTCACAACCTGTTCAACACCCCCCTTCCCTGCAATGTGAAAGAGCCAGGTACCCTGATTTAAATTGAATGTGTCGATAGTATGGTTGGTTGCTGCCGGCAGTGTTTCCCATTTCTTAAACGAACCTTTCATGTCGTAAATAGACAGAAAACCGCCAAGCAATTCCGGAGGCAGGATTATTTGCAAACTTTCACCTTGACAAACAGGGTTTGGATAAACCTGTGGGACAGATATTCCTGTATTGATAATTGCGACATTTTTCCAACCCGGCATATCCTCCAATGTGATGATATAATCATCATTCATAATTAATTTCCAGTCGGCAACAGTGTTATGGTCATGGCTTGTTACAAATTCACCTTCCCAGGGCATGAAGTATGACCAATGGGCGCCATCGTTCTGCATCTCGGCGGGGTATGGCACCGAGCCGTTTTCGGCAAGCGTGATTATTTTATTCGTGCCAAAAACCATTTTGAATGTTTCAAACTCTCCGATAAGGGAGGCGTGGTTTCGCTGGATGGGTTCATAGTAAAAATCGCGTCCGATAATATCCACGCAGTTGTTTCCCGGATACCAGTCGGCGTCTACTCCGTTCGCCGTCCAGACCCAAATCAGGTTACGCAACCCATTGTGATTTACCATGCGGTCGAACATCAGCTTGTAGAGGGCTTTGCAAGGGGTCGAACCTTTTGCTCCCCACCAGAACCACCCACCGCTTGCTTCGTGCAGTGGACGCCACAAAACGGCAATGCCTTTATCCTGCAACTTTTTCAATAAGCCGGCAACAAAGTCAATGTCTCTGATAATTGCCTTGTAGGAGGCTGAATTGGTATTCCACTCCGTGCAACTTGAATTGGTAAAGGCTTCCGTCAGGTCGAAAGTCGTTTCGTCGGTATAAAATTCTTCCTGATTGAGAAGCGGGTCTTTCCAATGCCAGCAAAATATGGGGATACCGCCTGCTTCCCAAAGTTTGGTCGCCATAGAGATTGTTGCATTTGAATATGCCTTGTACCAACTATCCTCAGAGTTTTTCCCCGTTGAGTGCATGAAATCAAATCCGACTAATGCCGGTTTTTTCCCCGAACATCTATAAATATGGGCAACCTCTACCTGACTAAACAAGGGCAAAGCCACATCATTCCTGTTTAACAGCGTGCCCGTCATTACGCCGCTGATTGTCTTTTTTTGGAAATTGTCGCACAAAAACGAGTACAGTTCCATTGCGCTTTCGGAAGGTTCCGGCGTTACCGGATAAGGGTCAATGGTAAAAGGAAGCGTTTCATGTGTCGCAAGTTCAATGTAATCAATATCCACCCAGCCCCATGATTTTGTAATGGCAACGGTATTTGCTCCGGCAACAAGACGCACAAAAGTAGTTGCATCGGCAAACACAAGTTTTGATTCCGAACCGGTTCTCAGGAAAGAGACACTTCCGACGGTTTTGCCATTGACTGTCAAATTTTGAGTATTGAAATCGTCATCTGTTAGTGAAAAAACGATTTTCAGGTTATAAATCCCGGCTTCTTGCATTTGAACAGAGAATGAAATATTTCCGTCGTTCATCGCTACATAAGCGCCTCCGGAAGCTGCAGTTGAATATTGTTTGACAGCTCCGCCGCTTAATGTTGCTTTTTCGGCTTCATACTTCTGGGCAAAACCTTGCCAAGAGTGAAAAAACAACAAATACAAAAGAATTTTTATGGCGGCTTTTTGTTTCAACGAAAGGAAATTTTGAAAAATATTTTTTTAGCAACCCAAAACAACCGAAGCACTAATATTTAATTTTTGGCTGATAATACGTGCTGTTGACAAAGTAGGTTCGCTTTTCCCTGTTAAATATTCGCTTACGCGCGAAGGACTTACTCCCAATAATTTCGATAATTTTATTTGGTTTAGCCCCATTTCGTAAATACGCAACTTGATTACTTCTTGTAAAGTAGGTTCGCCCAATGCAAAATGTTCGTCGGAATAATCGGCAACCATATTCGACAAAAGTTCAAGTTCAATGCTGTTTGGGTCGTCCGAAGGCGTGCTGTCGTTTACCAACGGCAAAAGTTGTTCAACTCTATTTACTGCCCAATTGTATTGTTTTTCATTTTCTATTTTTGCCATAACCTTGTTTTTTTATATAGTTAAACAATCTATTGTATCGTATTCTTCATGAGTGCCTACAAAACGAATATACACAAAACTTATGGTAAATTTAATTACAACAACCAAGCGAAAAGCATTTCCTTTGATATTAAAAACATAACGCTGATTACCAATGCTATCCACACTATTGTAGGTTTTTTTTATATCGGCAAAACACTTCCAATCTTGTTTTTTTATCGTAGAAACCCAATCTTGAAGCGCCACTCTTGCTTCCGGATATTTTTCCGCATATTCTTTCAAGTGTTGTTCCGTAAATATTCTCATACCAATTTATTAATCTTTGCAAAGATATAATGTAAATTTTGATTTTCAAAATAAAATTACAGAAAAGCAATTTGTAACCCACAAAAAAACCTCAACAATTTCCCAAAAGAAAACTGTTGAGGTTGAGTTTTTTGAATTTTACAATTATTCTGCGAGCACACTACGCACCGATAAGCCGTAGTTGCGACCGGCGGTGCCCACGCGCACGTAGCCCTCAGTGAAGTACGCGTCGTACGCGCGCGTATCGCCCCCATCGTTCACCTCGTCGGGCGTACTGATCCAATAGACGCCGTACACGCCTGCATCGCGCAACTCGCCGGCACTGCGGCTGCGGTTGCCCACTGCCGGAAGGAAAAGAGAGATGCCGGTAGTTCTGTCGGTAAATTTACGACCGGTTATACCGTTTTGAGTAGTCCATTCGTTTGTTACTTTTTCAGTGTCAAACAGGCTTTGTTGTTCTTGCAATGTAGGAACTCGCCAACCTTTGGGGCTGGGGTCGTTGGCTTTTTCCCATATTGTACCTGTGGGAATAGTAGCGTCCCAACCGCCTGCCTCGCCAATTTCAACGCCTGCGGCAGGTGTGGTTGCGCTCCATGCTTTTTTGCGATTCCATTGGTAGAACATACCGGAACTTTCTGGTTTTTCGGCAAAAGTACCAAAAGCATCAACGTTGCGAGTTGCCCATTTTACGCCGTTAATTACTACGCCGGCATCGGTTTGGCTGGGGTCGGTTGGTTTCGGGTCATTGGGCTTGTTTGGGTCATTGGGTTTGTTCGGGTCAGCAGGGTCGGTTGTAGTTTGTTCTGTGTCGCTTGGTTTGGGGTCAGGGTCTTTACAAGCATTGAACACCACGCTTGCCAAGCCTAAGGCTACGAGCAAGCAAATTTTTGAAATTGTTTTTGTTGTCATTGTTTTAAAATTTAAAATGTTTATGAATTTTTGTTTAATTTTTTTGGAATGTAGGGGCGTATTGAATACGCCCTGTTGGTAATTTTGTAAATGAGGGCGTATTCAATACGCCCCTACACGACACAAAAATCCCCCGCCCTTTTTCCACGAAAAAAGACAGGGGTATATTGGTCTTAAAATTATTTTTTTCTAATTTATATGTTGTGTTGTGTTGTGTTGTGTTGTGTTGTGTTGTGTTGTGTTGTGTTGTGTTGTGTTGTGTTGTGTTGTGTTGTGTTGTGTTGTGTTGTGTTGTGTT